>Ga0307990_1002437_pt1 | contig 14864 bp, 6 predicted proteins | sample EllFjometagen129_FD_203168 | JGI IMG/M metagenome (GOLD analysis project Ga0307990, IMG submission 203168) | Marine microbial communities from Ellis Fjord, Antarctic Ocean - #129 | ecosystem: Environmental > Aquatic > Marine > Unclassified | place: Southern Ocean | collected 2014-10-08
CGTATCGAGAAAAATCAGGTCTGTTTTCTAGGAAAAAGCCTTTCCGGTAGTGCTTGAACGTATATGGCTTTGTGTTTTCACCCACAGATTCTGCGGAAGAGGCGAAAATTTTAACCCCCGAAGATGCGGTGCAATCAGTGATCGGGACAACCTTCTCTGCCGGATTGGATTGTTCTGTAATGGCCGAAACGATTTTAATGACATTGATCTCTATCGTGGTAATGAATTTTTCACCAATGCGTTTGGTATCAAAACCGTTGCCTCTCCACTGCGTTACGTCGCCGTCGTAATAATGCAAGCCTTTACCTGCGTTGGTCCCGTTGGTTGTTATTTTTCTTTCAGAAAAATTATCTATCGCTTGCCATTCCGCTTTGCGTCATTGCTGTCGCAGGTTCCAGTCTCACGACGTGTCGCTTTCGGTGAAAAACGGGGGTTTGGCGCGTTTTGATCACGCTCTGGCGGTTGGTGATTATCGGTTTTTTTACTGCCGGGGTATATTAGTTTGGTTTTTGAATGAACGAACCCATCAGGATAGAGCACATGGAAAGAAGATCTGCATTGAAAGCATCCCGTTTTATCACTGCCCTGACCGGACTCCTGATGATTACTGCATTATCGTCAGTCGGGTAGACGACGAAACAGCTCATGCGGGAACTAATCAGCTGAATGATGTTTAAGAGAGGTTTATTGAATATGGAAAATAGAAATTTATTGGTTTTTACAGTTGTTTTCGTCGTCCTGCTGAGTGCTGCGGGTTTGCAGGCGCAGTCCTATAATGCACCGGATTTCAACGGCGACGGCCTTTCCGATCTTGGACAGGTCTGGAGCGACAACGGCGCATTATCTGTGAGCACACTTCTTTCCGGCAAAAAGGGGTTTGCGGAGCAGAAGTGGGTTAACCAAACCGGGAGCTATGATCAGACGCAGCGCTGGTTTTATGGCGATTTCAACGGAGACCAGATTTCCGATTCCGCCTGCCTCTGTGAGGATCAGGGCCTAATGAGCTGTGATGTCTATCTTTCCACCGATACCAATGGCGACTTTTTGAATGATACGTTTGTGAAATCAGCCTGGGCCGTAAAATCCGGTGCCTTTGCCTATTCGGATCAATGGTTCACGGCGGATTTTAATCATGACTATAAATTAGATCTGGCTCGGGTTTACAACGATGAGGGGAAACGCTCCGTGGAGGTTCATCTTTCGAACGGAGCTGGTTTTGATGCGCCTGCAAAATGGGCGGATCAACAGGGGAGTTTTCATGCGGATGACGTCTGGCTGACAGGTTCTTTTGACGAGACTGCCGGTATGGATTTTGCGGTTGTTGCTGCGGGGAAAACTCTTCGCATTGACATGTTCCTCTCTACCGGAGCGGCGTTCACGAGCACTAACTGGACTCAGGGCACCGATGCCCGGCTGACTTCGATGAAATGGGTTGCTGCAGATTTTAACGGGGATGGGACAACGGATATTGCCAATTTATGGAATGATGACGGAGCGGTGAGCATCGATGTTCACTGTGCGTATACGAACTGTTTTACCAATCAATCCTGGGTTGTCCAGACTGGGACCTTTGAGCGCGAACACCGCTGGTTTATTGGCGATTTTAATGGAGACGCGTGTGTGGATATTGCGCGCTTGTGGAACGACGCCGGCAAGCTGTCGATCGAAAGCTATGAATCCGACGGCCTTTCCTTTACGCCTCGAATGCTGCTGAAACAGGGAGGGATCTACCGCGATCAGGATGTGTATACGGTGGGGGACTTCAATGGCGATTTGAAAACCGATATTGCAGTCACCTGGGCCGATGAAGAAAGCCGGCACAACGAGGTCGTCTTCTCAACTGGCAAAACATCCGTTGTAACCCCGCTCTCCACCCTGCCGCTGGCAGACTATTTTGAACGCCATAATCTGGTGAGCCCGGTGCTGGGCGATACGTTCACGAAGTATTCCCAGCTTGCGGGCGCGGTACCGGTCGGCACCGGCCTCCAGGTGGTGCTTGACGGAGGGAACGACCTGCTGCTTGTGAAAAACATGATCTATAACACCAGCCACTCCTTGAAGTATAAAGCCTCCTATCAACGCATCAAAACAATGGATGCTCTGTTTATTAATGATTACGCCATACTTCGGGAGCAGATTGATCAGGGGGACTATGACTCTCTGATTATTGCCAATGGGCAGGATTATATTCATCTCGAGAATGTGGTGATCGACGGAAACAAATACAATCTGGGTCAAAAAGGCAAAGAGGCCAGTGTGGCGCAAGGTGCGATGGTTCTTGTCAGCGATTCGGAAGGGGTTTGGCTCCGGCGTTGTGTTTTGTTGAATGCGCGGACCTGGTCCACCTGTCAGCTGTCTGAAGCCGGTCACAGTCACATTGTGGAACACAACTATGTGCTTGGCGCAGGGGACGACCCGCGCGGATGCGGCCGGTACGTGGATCAAACCGGGCATGGAGTTTCCAGTCCGATCAGCGTCGGCTGGTCGGACGGGTTCAGTATCGCCGCAGCGAATGTCACCGCGCGCTACAACTTTATTATGGATTGTACAGATGTTGGACTCGTGCTGTTTGGCGCCCCCGGCGCCCACGTTCACGACAACTTGATTCTCAACTACTCCAAGGATAATCACGGGGGAATCAACTTCGTGGACGGGATCGAGAAGTGGTACATGGGAATGGATTCGACCTTCGGCGAAGAATATAAGTGCTATGACTACCGGGGAAGCATTATCGAAAACAACCGGATCGTCGCGTCGGGCTGCCGGATTCAAATCGGACTGCCGATTGGAAACTGTATCTGGAGCCCGAGAACGCCGATGGTATTCGATATGGAAGGTGGCGTGGTCCGCAACAACCTGCTCGAGGGCGATGCCATGGGGTACGGATATGTTCTCGATCACATCAAAAACATTAATTTTTATGGCAACAAATCCATTGCCACTCATTCAGGGAAAGGGCGTGGGTCGACTGCCAATAAGCAGGATCCCGATCCGGCCACCGCCTTCCTTTGTGATACGAATCATATCCAGGTGGTCCCGGGCGGGACGTTGCAGGAAGGCATGACTCAAAACACCAAACGGATTGAACATCTTCTGTTCCATAACGGCAACCCGCTTACTGAGGATCTCTATTATTACTACTCGTATACCCCCATCGAAGTCGAAGTGATGGTCAAGGCCTCCTATATGGAAATGCTGGGCCGGGCTCCGACGGAACAGGAACTGAAGGAAGGGTCCGACTCTTTTCTCGTAGATCCAAAACCGGAAACGTTTATTAATGAAGCCTATAAACAATATGGCGATGCTTTCAAACGAGAGCTGATGAAACGGCCGGAATTTGTCGAAAAATTTGGTGCGGTTCCAACGCAGTGCCTTCAGCCGCTGCGGGCTACTCGTTGGCGTGACCGCATTAACGCGAATGATGTTTCCTCTCTTCTGAAAACCGGGAATTATATGACCCCCGGAGACGCTTACGATATCGTGTTGCCCGGGCTGGCTTACATCTCCACCGGCGCGGATGCCGAAATTACATTGGTTTCTCCTGCGCTGCCGAAACGTTTGGCACAGGGCAAAACGGTTCGTGTGGCTGTAACGGTTAAAAACAACGGAGCGGTTGTCTGGGCGAACACTCCTGAGAATCCACGTAAATTTGCATTGGCATCTGTGGGAGACGACACGATGTTCGGGATGACCCGTGTGTATATTCCAAATGGAGAGAGTGTTCAGCCCGGGGAAAGCTATACTTTTGATTTCGAACTTTCCGCGCCACCTGTAAAATGGGCGGGAAAAGGGATGCCGGAAACAACGTCCTTCCCGTACGACCTGAAAATGATGCAGGAGGCGATCGGATATTTCGGGGAAACTCTCGCCGATCACCTGGGCGCACCCCCTCGAATCGATGTGGTGAATGTTGAACAACCTCTACCCCAACCAGTTTATAATTCGACCTTCCTGTCGCAGAGCATCCAGGGAGATCCGCAGATCAACGGCATTCAGCCGGGTGCCACGTTTGCTGTTAATCTGACATTCAAAAACTCAGGCGCCTGCACCACCTCTCCCTGGACCCAGGAAGGTGGTTTTAGCTTGGGCAGTGAAAATGCCAAAGACAACAGGGTTTGGGGCTCGACCCGCATCTCGCTCGATAACGCGGCTGTCGTGCCTTATGGTGAGACCGTAACCTTCCAAGCTGTGCTCGCTGCGCCGGAAGAAGAGGGTGACTATAATTTTCAATGGCAGATGCTAGGTGACGGATGGTTTGGGCAGATGTCTGATAATTTGAGCATTACGGTCAGCAAATCGGCTCCGGTCATCGAGCTGGTCGATTCGCAATTCGTTTCCATCGATGTGCCGGATGAGGTGAAGCCCGGGGCTTCGTTTGCCGCAGATGTCACCTTCAAAAACACCGGAACCACGCCGTGGTCATCGTGTCAGCTCGGGACGATTTCATCGGTGATGGATCGAACGGATGAGTTCAATGCGGAGATTACATCGCAACACACCGACTCGGCTCCGGAAGAACGGGTGGAGATGCTGTTTGATAATGATCTTTCGACGAAGTATTTCACCCGAAACGCCTCGGCCTGGATTCAGCATCAGTTCGCCAATGGACAGTCGTATCGCATTGTGAAGTATGTGGTGACATCGGCCCCGGATGACGGCCCTGGACCGGAATTGATCAATAATGGATCGTTCGAACAAGGATCTGAAAACTGGAAGTTGTCGAGCTCCAGCATCTCGACCGATTACAGTGTGTCGGGCGACTCCTGCCTGAAGCTGAGCCGAACGGATGGGAAAAATACCGGCAATACAACGATAACAATCAACGGACTGAAAAATGATACGGATTATGTCCTGAGCTTCTGGATGAGACAGCAACCGGATTCACAAGGCTCGTTTGTGCTGGATACCGATGATGTCTATGACCGCACCTGTCAGTGGATCAAACACGGCGGGCAACCGACCGTTTGGACCCGTTGCAGAGGCGTCTTTAATACCGGCGTGGTTGATAGCGACAGGAAAAAACCGAATCAGGGGTCTGTTACGCTTCGACTTCGCTCAAGCGAATTAAGAGGCGCTGTTTATGTTGACGATGTCTCGCTGGTTGAAATCGGGGGTGGCGGTGGTGGAGGGGATCCTCAACGCTGGACGCTAGAAGGTTCGAATGATGGCGCGGAGTGGGCCCTTGTTGACCAAAGGGATGGAATTGATTTCTCGGGAAGAAGCCAGCGGGCGGAATTTGATATCCAGAAGCCCGGCGCGTATGAGTTCTATAAATTGAATGCAAACAACAAGAGCGGAAGCACATTGCAGTTCGGAGAGCTCGAGCTGCTGACAGAAGAAGCGGGGCTTGTGGGGGATGGATCAGGCAGGGTACTCATGGATTCCGGCAAAACCGTTCCGCCGGGGAAAAGCCGCACCTTCAAACTGAAGCTGAAGGCTCCGGCCGCTGCGGGGGACTACACCCTCCAGACCCGCCTGCTTAACGAGTTCTGGTTTGGAGAATATTCGCCGACACAGCACATCATCGTTCAACCATAAACTCTAGAACATTCCAAAATTCGAGACAAAATGGAACTTAGGACCCTAGATTAAATAACATGAACATTCGAACGGTATTAACCTAGCGTGCCAAAGTCGCAACAAAGAGATGTGATTAGAATAATTAGGGACAGAATAATGGGACGGTGCGGGACCGTTTAAAATATTTCAAAAACTATTTTGTCCATAATTATTGGCGCTATGTTTCTTTTTGGGAATACGAAAAGCACTTTCGACTTCATCTCAGGTCTGATCTACTTGCCCCAGATCAGTTGCTATTGAATAAGAAAACTATGCAGGATATTTTTTGCAAGCGTCCTTCCGTCAACTTTTTGATGGGACCAAAAGAATGCGGCATTTGGCGCATTTTGATCAGGCTTTGGCTAGGAGTGATTAGCGGCTAAATCTTCTTTTTAGTATTCTAACGTTATACGCATTGGATTCGTGCGTGCACCATTATAACGAATGTTTACAAAGGAAGATCATGAATAGAATTATCACTGGATGTGGCTCGATAGGATTGACGATTTTTTTTCTTTTAGGAATCGCGGTTACGGCAGAATCCAATGAGGCGACGCTTCGCCTAACCGGTCCGGACGGCGGACTCGTACTCGGCACGGCGACCCCGGCGAGTTATGTTAAAATTCCCGGGGGAATGGAAGTGACCGCGGAAGTTGATAACAAGAAAGACACGGTATATCTATATTTGGATGTGAAAGCCCCAGGGTTTGCGGACGGAGCGGCGCCGATCGTACAGTTCAGTTTCGAGTATTTTGATGAGAGTGTTGAGGAGCTGACGTTTGAGATCGACAGCAGCGATCCGCTGTATGGTTCGCCATCCAGCCCCGGCAAATGGCGGGACGCGGGCGGATTGCAGTTTATGGATAGCGGCACGTGGAAAACAAAAACCATCGTTCTGAAGGATACGCTATTCAGCAAGCGGCTGAACGGATCAGACATCCGGTTCAAGTTAAAAGGAACCCCCCGCTTACGCTTGCGAAACGTTTTCCTGAAAAAACTGGATCAAGAGCCCGCACTCCCGCCTTCGACTCGCACGCAGAAGGATTCCCCAAATATTCTGATGGTTGTATTTGATGATCTGAACGATTACTTGGGACCTTATGAAGATCCGAATGCCAAAACGCCCAGTCTGGATACGTTCGCAAAAAGCGCACTGCACTTTGACCGGGCATATTGCCAGTATCCGGTTTGCGGGCCTTCGCGTGCTTCGTTTATGAGCGGGCTTTACCCGGAAACCTCCGGGGTTTTGAACAACAGCCAACATATTCGAGGCCTACGCCCCGATGCGATCAACCTGCTGGAATATTTCAAAAACAAGGGATACTGGACCGCCAGCGCCGGGAAAATTTTTCATGGACACCAGAACGTCGCGGAGACCCAGGTGTCCACCTATGCGGCGGATTGGTTTGAAAATGCAGAGGATCCTTGGAAAAAGAAACTGGAGCGGCAGTTTGTAAAGGAAGTCGGACCGATCAAAAAGAATCAGGATGCCTATAAAGCGTTCATGAAAGAAAAATTCATAAGTCCCCAACGGGTGGTTCAGGCCATTGCCACCGATCTGCGGGATGAAGACCATCGGGACGGACGCACGGCAACGCGCACAACTTCTTATCTAAAAGAAAAACCCTATGGAGATCGACCGTTCTTTATCGCGTGCGGATTTTCCAAGCCGCACGTCCCCCTTTTTGCCCCGAAAAAATATTTCGATCTCTACCCACTCGATCAGCTTCAATTTGAGGATGTTCCGGCAGATGATTGGAAGGATAAGCCCCAGGCCGCTATGTATAATAAATACAAAGGGTATGGTGCCGAATTTGGAAAAAATGATCGCGCATTGCGCGCCAAATGGTTGCAAGCGTATTTGGCCTGTGTTTCGTTTTCCGATTCACAGTTTGGTCGAGTCATGAAGGCCCTGGAGGAGAGCGGTCAGGCTGACAACACGATCGTGATTGTATTCGGAGATCACGGGTATCACATCGGTGAGCATTATCTGTACGGAAAGGTGACGCTTTTTGAAGAGAGCGCTCGCGTTCCGTTTATGATGCGTGTCCCCGGAACGACTCGCCCCGGAACCGCCACCCAGAGTTTTGCCGAGCTGATTGATGTCTATCCAACGCTGACAGACCTCTGTGGGTTGAAAACCCCGCCGCATGTGCAGGGGAAAAGCCTGGTTCCGATTCTTACTAATCCCCAGGAGGAGGTTCGCGATTCGGTCTATACGGTCGTTAGACGCCCCGGAATGGTCGCTCAATCAATACGTCATCAAAACTGGCGCTATGCGGAATGGGGAAACCCGGACGCGGCAGAACTGTACGATCTCAAAAAAGATCCTAATGAATATCACAATCTGGCTGGCAATCCGGAGTATAAGAAAGTGGTTCAGAGCTTGAGTAAAAGGATTAAGGAGAAACGGTCCGACCTTACGAAGCAAAAATAGAATTTTTCCCGACCGACCCGCAACCCAACCATATAATGAGAATATTTTTGGCTCAGACTCGAATGGCGCTAACCCGTTCCCGTGACGAGATCGACTTCATCAACAAAATGGCCGGCAGAACGGCGATACAGAAAAGGCACGACACCATGAGTAGAAAGCTGATTTGTTTAATGTGCTTCGTTTCAATGGCTCTGGCGGGTCATGTTCAGGCGGTTGATTTTGTGGACACCGGCGACACGCTCTGGAGCACGGCCGGCAACTGGAGTACCGGCAAGGTTCCAATCGCGGCCGACTGGGCTAAAATCTCAAACGCCTCATCTCTCCACCAGACAGCGATGATCAACAGCGGGGTCAATGCGGTGTCTTTGAAGACGCACGTCGGATATACAGGAGGGGGAACCTTGACGATCAATGGCGGAACCCTTGGCACGGTCGGCGATGACCTGCTGTTAGGAAAGAACGGCGGATCCGGGACACTGAATTTGATCAGCGGCACCCTTACTGTCGGAAAAGACCTCGAGGTGGGAGGTGGCGATCCGGGTACGATCAATATGACCGGGGGTGCGATTAACGTTGCGCGTGATTTCATGATTCCGCTCTCGGCTGGAAGTGCCGCTGAAGTGCATCTGGAGGGTGGAATGATTACCGTCAACGGGGCTTTAACAATGGGTGCCACCGGCTCGATGGACATCAGTGGCGGCACGTTGATCGTGGACGGCAATGTGACCAATACCATCAATGGCTATATCACCAGCGGCTGGATCACCGCGTACGATGGTGCCGGCACGTTAACTGTAGACACGACTGCAAACCCTGGCCAAACCACGGTGACCGCCTTTTTGCCCTCTGTGCCGCCGACAGAAACGACGGGCCCTGCCCCCTTAAGCGGCTCAACAGGTGTTTCGATCAGTTCAACGCTGTCATGGACATCCGGTTTTAACGTGAGCTCACACGATGTCTATTTTGGAACCGACCCGACACCCGACAGCCCTGAGTTTATAGTGAACCAGACCGGGACAACCTTTGACCCGGGCACCCTGCACCTGAATACCACGTACTACTGGCGGATAGACGAAAAGAATGCGATCGGCACAGCCACTGGCAATGTCTGGAGTTTTACGACGTCAGCCGAACCGCCGACAAAAGCGACGGAGCCAACCCCCTCAAGCGGCGCAACAGATGAACGGATCAACCCGGTGCTGTCATGGAGTTCTGTCTTAAGCGCAAGCTCACACGATGTGTATTTCGGCACCGACCCGACACCCGACAACGACGAGTTTCAGGGAAACCAAACAGATAATACCTTCAGGCCGGGGGCGCTCCGCTTGAATACCACCTACTATTGGCGAATAGACGAAAAGAATAGTTTTGGCACAACCCCCGGCGACGTCTGGAGTTTCACGACTCGAATCACCGCGCCATCTGTAGTGGTCATTGTGCCTACAGGGACGAGTGATGATACGGATCTGATTCAAGCGGCTCTGGATGGATTGCAAGAAGGAGATACGCTCCAATTAAACGGCCATTTTGTGCACAAAGAAACACTATACTTGGTTTCTGATTTTACCTGGATTTTAAACGGGACGCTTACGCTGGCTCCGAACTCTTCTCGAAATCTTGATAAGGTGGGCCTCAAATATCCAGGGTTCAACAACAGCCGATCGACAGCGATTGGAACGCGTGAGGGTGCAAAAAATATCGATATGTCGGGGGGGATTATTTATGGAAATGGTGATTTAAATGGGGAGGCGACCGGCCTTCCTCGAGTACGACAATTAAATTGTGTTTTTGCGGAAAACAGTTATTTCCATGACATGGTGGTGGAAGATGCTTCAGACGATTGCTTCACCCTGGGTGCTGCAAGTCATCACAACAGAGCTGAACGGATTATGGGCAGGCATGCCGGAGGGAAAATAGAAAAAATCGGGGGGAATGCGTTGACCGATGTGGGCCATCACAACACCTGGGTTGACTGCATTGCGGATCAGGGTGGCAGTGACGGGTGGACGCCTAAATGCAAGTACAGCACATTCATCCGATGTATCGCTGCAAATAATGATGGTCCAGGATGGGGAATGTATGCTCGCGAGGAGGGGTATGACGGCAATGAAGATGTGGGAGCGCACATTATTGGGAACCGGTTTATTGACTGTGTAGCCTATGGAAGCAAAGCGAGTTCCGGGTTTGCTTTTGATATCTCGAGTAATTGTCCCGGGGGCATTATACGGGATAATTTTATTCAGGCGGTTTGTTATGATAACCATAAGTCTGGCGTGAATTTCAGAAACAAAGACGACGCAGAAACAGGCATCATAGAAAATAATGAGGTCGATCTGGTTTGCTATGGCAATTTAGGGTTAAACAGCTCTGGCGACTTCAACACGTGGGCTGGCGGGTTGGGCATGGAAAATGACAACAGTTCTTTACATAATACAATTGAAAACATTACCGGCTCGGTCGTTTGTTTCGACAACAGAATCGATGTAAACACCCGGGGAGGTCATTATTGCAACATCACCGTTTATCGTCCTGAAGGAGAAAATTATCCGGTGCTGGATGACAAAAACAACAACACCGTAACCGTCATCGGATTGAACAGTTTGGATCCATTGGAGCCATGGCGTATGCAGGCATACTACGACTTGCTCACGGAATACAATCTCATACAAAACGGATCCTTTGAGACGGGCAACAGCTTTAATTGGGAGGTGGGATCGCCTGCAGAAGTGACGGTCTCGAACAACAAGGCATCGGACGGAAGCTGGGCGCTGAAACTGGAAAGCTCAGATGGCACCATCGCGGCAACGAGTCAGATCGTTTCTGTAGAACCGAATACAGACTACATCTTTACTCATTCCGTGAACTACAGCGCCGGAAGCTCTGGAACCGTTACGGCCCGGTTAACATTCGACGGGAATACGCTCAACGTCTCGACCCGTAGCTCGACCGATGGGTGGAAAACCAAGCGGACCGGGTTTAACAGCGGGTCCGCAACCGAGGTTCAGATCGACATCTATGCGGATGGAGCCTTTAACGGCCCTGCCTATGTGGATGACCTCTCACTGGCCGTACCGGAGCAGGCATTTCAATACAACCGGTGGGCCACAGACCAGGGTGCAGGCTCCGCCGATGCCGATGATGATGGTGACGGTCTAGACAATCTGTATGAATACGCTCTGGACGGAAACCCGGGCAGTGCGTTGGTCCCTCTTATCCCGGTAAGTATCCAGACAACCAACCGGTTTGAATATTCTCATCATCAGCGAAATGATGATCTGAGCCTTGTTTATACGGTGGAGTTTTGTACCAATCTGGTCAACGGGGCATGGACGGATGCCAGGATGGTTACCGTGACGAATGGATCTGCAGGAATGTATGACGATGTGACGCATACAATCCCGATCGAGGGACAAGCCTTCCTTCGGCTCACAGTCGAAACTCAAACGAGTACTAATTATGTAAATGATGGATATTATGAATAGGCCCATTCCGGCACATTTAAATAACTCCATTCTAACGTCAGGAGCTTTTATGAGAAAAATTGTATTATTTATTGTGACAAGCCTATTGCTGGGGAACGTACATGCGGATGAGATCGATAAGCCGGCCGGCACAGATCTCCGCGTTGCTTCGTATAATGCGTATCAAAGCAGAATATACAAAGGGAACGACAATAGCAGTCAAGGGGACCGTTACGACAGCTGGATCCGTATGGTGAATGCGTTGGATGCGGATATCTGGATTTTCCAGGAGATGTTTTATAATGACGGCACGGTGCCCTCATCGTATGCAGATGATTTCACAACTCATATGCGAACGATTACCGGGGATTCCTCCTGGGCGTGGGCGTCGGATTTGAAGGGACGTTTTTTGCTCTCCCGCTACCCCGTCATGTGGAGTGCTGAAATCCGCCATCGAGTGCATGCGACATGGATTGACCTTCCGTCCAGCGTCAGTTCACGGGACCTCCTCGTGATTAATGTTCATTTTCTAAATGACACGACCGGTCAGGCGGAAGATGCCCGCGATTTTATTCGCCAAGTCCGAGCGGGCACACACCCCGCCGGAATCCCCGCCAATGTTTCCATTCTGCTCTGCGGTGATTTTAATGCGGAATCGGAAAGCGCTGCTTACGCCAGAATCATGGGTGAAGGATTTGCCGATATTCAACCCGCTCATACCGGAACCTCCGGCGAGTATCGTTCGTTCGGCGACGTTGATTTTGAACACAATTCGGTCGTATCCATTGGCAAGAAGCGGATTGATTATCTGATGTTTGAATCCGATGTTTTGACGGCGGGAAACAGTTTCATTCTGAATACTCTCCTGATGAACTCAGCTGACCTGAGTGCAAACGGTCTGCAGCGCGCGGATGTTTCTACGGACCCTGAGTCCAGCTATGACTTTATAAATGGGAAAATTGCCTGTGATCATTTCCCGCTGATTGTTGATTTTAGCGAAGGGGCTTCCTCGGGTGCAAATAATGACCTGGCGGTCAGCTTTAATACGCCGTCGGAAAATACGTCGGTGGATGTGGGGTCCGATCTGACTGTGAACGTGGCCGCATCGGATTCAGACGGGATTGCACGGGTTGAACTCTATAAAGACGGCGTGCTGATTGGCCGTGATGATACGGCTCCGTATGAGTGGGCAGATGTCGCCTTGCAGGATCTTCCGGCAGGACTTTTTGTGCTCAAGGCGGTGGCGGTAGATGGATTGGGGAATGAACGTTTCGCATTGCGTACGATGACGGTCGGCGTGCAGCACGACCCGGAGGTCCGTTTTAATAAGCCGTCTGGAGACACCCCGTTGGCTGCGGGAGACAGTCTGTATGTGAAAGTGGATGCGTCCGATGGGGACGGGATCGAACGCGTCTATTTATACAAGGATGGCACCCTGATCCGCGGAGAAGGGGGCGCTCCGTATGAATGGAATGCGCTGGGACAAGACGATCCGGAACTTCGAAATTTGCAGGCGGGCTCCTTTGTGCTGAAGGCGGTCGCGAAAGATACCCAAGGGAATACAAGTGAAACGTCGATTACGGTGACGGTCGGGTCGGGGGGGACGGTCGAACCGGCTGTTAGCTTTAATACGCCATCGGAAGACACGACATTGGATGCAGGATCCGATCTGTATGTGAAGGTGGACGCTTTCGATATGGACGGGATTTTTAAGGTTTATCTCTATAAAGATGATGTGTTGATTCGCGGGGAAGGGTCTGCTCCGTATGAATGGAACGACCCCGCTCAGCCCAATGCGGCGGATGTTGTCCTTCAGAATCTGCAGTCGGGCTCCTTTGTGCTTAAAGCCATGGCGAGGGATCTGTCGGGCAATGAAAATTCCATATCGATACCCATCACCATTGCGGCTTTGGCCTGCGGATATGATGTTTGGGCGGCGGAAAAAGTGGTCGGCGTGGAGACCGATGATGCCGATGACGACGGACGGAATAATTTTTATGAGTATGTTCTGGGCGGGAACCCGAATAGTGACGCAGATGTCGCGGCAATGGACCCGATTTTAGAAAAAGACGGGAGCATCTTAAAGTATACGCATTTCAAACGAAGTGACGATCCCGATTTGAAGTACTATGTGGAGGAGTGTTTAGATCTATCGAGTGGGGTCTGGACCAATGCGGCAGCCTCCTTGGCCCAAGTTAATGGTGTAGGCGGGGCCTATGAAAGCGTGTCGTATGAACTTTCAATAGATTCCCCTGCGTCATTTATACGATTAAGAGTGCAGAGAGACTGATGATTCGGGAGAGGCTTTTGATGGGAATAAATTTTACGCCGGTGAGGCCTATGAAAATGATGTTGCAGGTTTTAGCTTCAATGTATCAAGCACATTCGGAGAGGGAGGTGCGATACGGAAGTTTAGATCGATATCTATGCGGATGGAACCTTTAACGGCCCGGTAAGTATCCAGACAACAAACCTGTTTGAATATTCTCACCGTCAGCGAAATGATTACCTAAGCCTTGTTTATATGGAAGCAATTTGATTTGTATTGATTAAATTCAAAAAAAGATTTTTTACCACCTCTTTTAGCCTGACCCTTCGGGCCGTTTTGTTAGAGACCTGAGGCCAAAGGCCGAAAGAGGCTGGCCTGCTGCAGGCAGGACGGCAATAACTGAAAGGAATGGCAACCGCGTCCTGTAAGTTTATCGATGACGTCCTGTTGCGAAGTCCGCTTCAAATATTTAAATTCATCCAGGAAACGCACATGTCGCAACATATAAGAGTGGTTCATGTTTGGAAAATCAGGGCCGAAATTTCCCAACCAGGGGAAGACCCTGTGTCGTCAACGGAAGCATTTATGATGCTTTAGGTGTTAAACACAAAGATCAAAGGAACGACCCGGTTGTTAAATTACAGGACTGGCCCGAATGGCACTAAATTAAGGAGTTTTGTATATTGTAGGGCTGGAATGGTCGCAGACCTTCCCGCCGTAACCCAACGGATAGAAGCCGTTACCAAGCCATTCAGGATCGACCCGATAGAGCAACACTCTTTCTGTAAATTCAGATAGGCGCATCAGTCAGTCTTCAGTTTCAAGTATGCCTTGTCGGCTGATTCCCATTCCTCGCTTACTTCCATTAAAATCGCACTGACGAGCCTCAGCAGTGATGCCTCGTTCGGAAAGAGGCCAGAGACTCTCGTGCGTCGCTTGATCTCCCTGTTCTGGCGTTCAACCATATTGGTCGTGCGCAGGCGCCGGCGATGCTTCTCCGGCATGGCAAAAACCGCCAGCCCTTCCGGTATGTTCTCTTCCATCCAGACAGCCAACCGACCCGCCGTTTTTGAATACTTGTCGATGGTCTTGTCCAGCAGGCGGTCGGCCTCTTCACGATCGGGGGCATTGAAGATGC
>Ga0307990_1002438_pt1 | contig 14860 bp, 15 predicted proteins | sample EllFjometagen129_FD_203168 | JGI IMG/M metagenome (GOLD analysis project Ga0307990, IMG submission 203168) | Marine microbial communities from Ellis Fjord, Antarctic Ocean - #129 | ecosystem: Environmental > Aquatic > Marine > Unclassified | place: Southern Ocean | collected 2014-10-08
AAGCTCTTAAGACCTACAGCCTCTCAAGCGAAGCTAAAGCTGCAATCCTGTCGGGAGATCTGCGCTGGATTAACCAGAATATTGGAGAACTGACTCAGAAACAGTTGATGTTCATTTACAAACGGCTTGAATCCGAAGCTTGGTAGGCTAAATTGACCAAGTTGAGTACCCCGGAGCCAAACTTATTTATGTGTTTGTTTGTGTGAGTCTTGGGCTTGTTCGATTAACCACAGGCTCATACAGGCAAATGCAATCAAGGGCGTTTTTGGCCACAGACTCACGCAGACGGGCACAGAAAAAGGCAAGGGCAAAAGTGGTTTTTATCGTGGGTGTAAGAAAGCAGTTGAATTCGGTATTGAGCGAGAGATAATAGCAACTAACAGGTGCGTGGATGAATTCTGTAAATGTATTTAAAAATTACTTTGGTGTCTTCAGAGACATTATCAGCGAGATGCATTCCGGCGAGATGCATTCCAGCGAAAGCCTTGAAAATGTGCTTAATCTGGGAGTCAAAAAAACAGTTGAAATTCTACAAGCAAAAGGTGCAGTGGTTCGACTTTTTGACCCATCAACTATGCAGCTTGAAACACGAGCTGTTTGGCGTACTGATAAATCCTATTTCTGTAACGGCCCGGGAACCAGCGAAAGGCTACGGCAACTTAATTCCGGGGTTGAAAAAATTCATTTTATGAGCGATATCCTCAACTCCCCGGAGCTTATTTCTGCGCAGCAGACATGGGATGAAGGCATTCGCCTGATCATGGAGATTCCATTAGCCATGGACACCCAGATCCTGGGAGTAATGCGCATCTATCTGACTGAAAACCGCCAATTTTCAGATGATGAGCTCGGTTTTGTCCTGACGGTATCAGAACAGTTCGCCTGCGTCATCGGCCGGGTACAGTGCGCTGAAATCATGGAGGCCCAGTATGATCAGCTAGTTAAACAAACCGAAAAAATGTCGTCCCTGGGTCGCATGGCATCCGGCATTGCCCATGAAATTAACAACCCCTTGGCCGGTATTCTGCTCTACAGCTCCAACCTTATCAAAAAAGTTCCCGATCAAAGTCCACTTAAAGAAGGGCTTGATATCATTATGAGTGAAACAACACGCTGTAAGGGTATAATTCAGGGTCTTCTCGAATTCGCCCGTGACCGGGAACCGCAAAAAGTTCCCACAAATATCAACACCATCGTAAAAAAATCCTTACAAATCCTGAAAAATGAATTTTACATTCACCACATCACTATCGAGCAAGAGCTGGGTAAAAATTTAATCCAGGTTTCCTTGGATGAAAACCAGATTGAACAAGTTCTGGTTAATATTCTGATCAATGCCATACATGCCATCGACAAAAACGGCACGATCTCAATTAAAACCAGCACCAAAGCATTACATGACAATCTGAAAATTGAAATTTCCGATAACGGATGCGGCATCGCCAAAGAGCAAATCGATAAGATCTTTGATCCTTTTTTTTCCACCAAAGCCAGCGGTACCGGGCTCGGACTGGCGGTTAGTTACGGCATCATCAACAACCATCAGGGCAGCATCAAAGTTGATAGTAAACCGGGGCAAGGCACCCGTTTCACAATAACGTTGCCGGTTCTGCCCTCGAACGACAGAGATGTAAAAAAGCAGGTTTTAACATGAAAACGTTAAAAATACTCGTTATTGACGACGAAAAAGTCATCTGCAATGCCTGCCATCTCATCCTTTCTGAAAAAGGGCATATGGTGGAGCACAAAACCGATGGTTTGTCCGCACTCAAAGCTCTACAGTCCGGCAACTATGACGTCATTCTGCTTGACATGATGCTACCGGATATGGAAGGTATGGAGATACTAAAAATAATCAAGCAGGAAACACCACAAACCGGCGTCATCGTTATCACCGGCTATTCAACCGTTGCCAATGCATTGAAGGCTATGAAACTTGGGGCTGCAGACTATCTTGCCAAACCATTCAGTGAAGACGAGCTGCTGGCCTCCATCGAAAAGGTTTGTTCTACCTGACAACCAATGTAGTTTTATGAAAAGTCGGAGTTTACTATGCTGTATAAAGTACTTCTAAATACATCTTTAATTATCTTCAGCTTAGGCTTGTTTTACAAAATTTTTTCCTGGCTTGGCTGCAACCCCAGGTTGAAAACAACCGAGTCAAGCTGGACAATACGTCTGCAAGCTGGCTTTACGGGGATCGTGAAAACTGTTTTCAGTAAAAAATTATTTACTCTGCTGAAAATTTTTATCACCGATATTATTTTTCAGATAAGAACTTTAAAAGAAGACCCCTGGCGCTGGTTCATGCATATCCTCATCTATTGGGGTTTCATGCTGCTGGTCATGCTGCATGCCCTGGATCAGCTGATTACGCAAAAACTGTTCAGCGACTACGTTCCGACTTTAAACCCCTATCTTTTCTTAAGAGACTTTTTTGCTGCCATGGTTATGGCGGGCTTGGTATTGGCTGTCTTTCGCCGCTTCATCCACAAGCCTCTCCGCTTAAAATCAAATCGTATGGATTATTATGCGATCATTATTGTCGCTCTCATTATTGTTTCGGGAGTCTGTCTGGAGGGATTGAAAATATCATCCTACAGAGAGTTTCAAAACATGGAAAAGGAGTACGCAGCCCTTGATGATGAAAAAGATATCAGAGCCCTGGAAAGCCTCTGGGTCAAGGATTACGGTCTCGCTTCAGCAAACATCACCGGCCCTTTTGATAATGCCGTGATAGAGCAAGGACACGAGCTGAACGAAGAAAATTGTGCTTCTTGCCACGCCTCTAACAAATGGGCCTTTGCCGGCTATGGTATTGCCACCCTCATAAAACCAGCAGCCCTGCACATGGAACGGGTCGGAGCTGTTACTATGCTCTTTTTTCTGCACATCATTTCGGTTTTTCTAGGCCTTGCCTACCTACCTTTCAGCAAGATGTTCCATGTTATCGCCACTCCTTTCAGCCTACTGACCAATGCTGTGATGGAGCCGGGTAAATCCAACCCGATCAATGTCAAGACCCGACAGATGATGGAACTTGATGCCTGTACCCACTGCGGAACCTGCAACCAGTACTGTTCCGCCATGATGGTTTATGAAGCCCGAGGCAATGTTTGTATCCTACCATCTGAAAAAATGACTTTTCTGAAAGCCATGGTTAACGGTAAATCCCTTAACCAGACCCAGCGCGGGGCCATTCTCGAAGGAGTCTATCTCTGCACAAACTGTGATCGCTGTACGGTAGTCTGTCCCGCCGGCATCAACCTTAAACAGTTATGGCTTAATGTTCGGGAAGATTTATTGCAACAGGGAGATACACAGCCAATCATGTTTTCACCACTTTCCCTGGTTCGCAGCCTGCATCGTCAAGAGCTGCCCCCCGAGGATTACCAGAAACCGTTAACCGCAACCGGCCAAGCTCTAGCCGGAGATTTCAAAATTTTAACCGAGCCTAGCAAAATATTTTCGTTACCAACAAATACCGTCCCGAACCAGGATACGACACTACTGGATCACAATTTTATCGCTTGTTTCGGTTGTCAAACCTGTACAACAAGCTGTCCAGTGGTCAAAAATTATGAAAATCCAGAAGCCGAACTGGGACTGTTGCCGCATCAGATCATGTATTGCCTGGCCTCAGGCCTGACTGAAATTGCACTTGGATCCCGTATGCTCTGGGTCTGTTTGACCTGTTACCAATGCCAGGAAAATTGCCCGCAACAGGTCGAGATTACAGACATCTTTTATGAATTGAAGAACCAGGCAGTACAAAATCTGGTCGACGCAGACACCCTAAAAACGATGAAAAACGAACTAACTAAATAGGGACATTTAACAAATGAATAAATATGCTTTTTTTCTGGGTTGCAACATCCCGGCCCGGGTCAGTCAATATGAAACTGCCTCCAGGATGGTACTAAACAGGCTGGGCGTCGAACTGGTTGATATCCGGCAATTCAACTGTTGCGGCTACCCGTTGCGCAACAGCGATAGTAGAGCCTACCTGCTTTCGGCAGTTCGCAATCTGGCCTTGGCCGAGGAACAAAATCTTGACATACTGGTACTTTGCCAGTGCTGTTTCGGCAGCCTCAAAAAAGCCGCCCAACTGATGGCTCAAGGTGGTTCAATACAGGATGAAGTGCACAACTTCTTAGCCAGCGAGAATCTCAAATACCAAGGTAATGTTAAAATTAAGCATCTCCTCACAGTGTTAAACCATGATGTCGGTATCGACACCATCCGCCAACAGCTTAGCTCTACCTTTAAAGACCTCAAGATTGCCGTGCAATATGGTTGTCATGGACTACGGCCGAGCCCGGTCACACAATTTGATGACCCGTTCAACCCTTCCATATTCGATGAACTGGTAATGGTTACCGGAGCTCAAAGTGTCGACTGGCCACTGAAACTTGAGTGTTGCGGCGCTCCGGCACTGGGCATTGATGATGATCTCTCCAACAGTTTAGCCGGTAAAAAAATCCTGGATGGGAAAAAAGCCGGAGCCCAATATCTTTGCACGGTCTGTCCCTACTGTCATCTCCAGTTTGATACCGTGCAGGCGATGATGCTTGAACAAGAGAATCTTAAAGAGCCGCTTCCGGCGATTCTCTACCCTCAGCTTCTCGGTCTCGGCATGGGCATCGACGGTGATCTTCTGGGCCTCGACCAAAACCAGCTTGAAATTGGTGACATTAGAAATTTTTTGGGTAAGGAGTAAAAAATGTTAGAGCAAAAATCTGGAGCCGTTATGATAGTAGGCGGCGGTATCAGCGGCATGCAGAGCGCCCTCGATTTAGCTGATTCCGGCTTCTATGTTTACCTGGTCGAAAGATCGAGTTCAATCGGCGGCATGATGGCCCAACTGGACAAGACTTTTCCGACTAACGATTGCTCGATGTGAATTATCTCACCCAAACTGGTCGAGGTCGGCCGGCACATCAATATTGAACTTTTGACTCTCTCCGAGCTTACTGAAATCAGTGGGGAAGAAGGCAATTTTACGGTTTCTGTTACGCAGCACCCCCGTTATGTCGATATGGAGAAGTGTATTGCCTGCGGTTTATGTGCTGAAAAATGTCCCAAGAAAGTTCCCGATGCCTACAACCAGGGCCTGATCAATCGCAAGGCGATTTACCTCGAATACGCTCAGGGTGTACCCTTGAAATATGCAATCGACCCTGAATACTGTATTTACTTTAAAAAGGGTAAATGTAAGGTCTGTGAAAAGGTTTGTCCAGCCGACGCCATCAACTTTGACGAACTTGAAAAAAAACTCTCTTTTAACGTCGGGGCCGTAATCCTGGCTCCGGGGGGGACGACCTACGATCCCGGTCGCAACGACAGCTTCGGCTATAAAAAATACCCTAACGTTGTTACCAGTCTTGAATTTGAAAGAATGCTTTCCGCTTCGGGCCCGACCGGTGGCCACTTGTTCAGGCCATCCGATGGCCAGGAGATGAAAAAAATTGCCTGGATTCAATGTGTTGGTTCCCGGGATGAACGGCCGTCGGGCAATCCCTACTGCTCTTCGATCTGCTGTACCTATGCCATCAAAGAGGCGATGCTGGCTAAAGAACATAGTAAAGCCGACCTCGATGCCGCGATTTTCTATATCGACATCCGCACTAACGGCAAAGATTTTGAAAGATATTACAATCGCGCCGAAAATGAGCTCGGAGTCCGCTTCATCAAAGCCAAAGTTGCCAGTGCGCCGCCGGTACCGGGTAGCGAAACCCACTTAATCTCCTATATTGATGAAGGCGGATGCAGTCAGGCCGAGGAATTTGATCTGATCGTGCTTTCGGTTGGCCTGGAAACCACCGGTGTCAGCGCTGAATTGGCACAAAAGGCCGGCATTGCATTAAATAAATATGGTTATGCCGAAACTTGCGGCTTCACTCCAGTCAGTACCACCAAGCCTGGCATCTATGTGGGCGGCGCTTTTCAAGCCCCCAAGGATATTCCCTCTTGTGTGATTGATGCCAGTGCTGCGGCCGGCATGGCGGAGAGTCGGCTTTCGGAGGTGCGCTGGTCGCAAACCCGATCCCAAGTAATCCCGCCGGAACAGGATGTTCGTGACCAAACACCTCGTATCGGAGTTTTTGTCTGCTGCTGCGGAACCAATATCGCTGGGGTTGTCGATGTCCCCGCGGTTGTCGAGTTTGCCCAAAAACTGCCGGGGGTCGTCTACGCCGAACAGAATCTGTTCAGCTGTTCCCAGGATACCCAGGATAAAATTGCTAGCATCATCAAAGAAAAAGAGCTCAACCGGGCCGTAGTCGCCGCCTGCTCACCCAAAACCCATGAACCGCTTTTTCAGGAAACCTTGATCAATGCGGGCCTCAATAAATATCTTTTTGAGATGGCCAATATCCGCAACCATTGTTCATGGGTCCATAAAGATGCCCCGGAACTTGCCACTCAAAAAGCCAAAGACCTGGTCAAAATGGCGGTCGCCAAAGCCCAATTGCTTGAACCGTTGGAGGAACCGGTAATTGAGGTCACCCATGCCGCGCTGATTATCGGTGGTGGCGTGACTGGTATGGAAACCGCTAAAAACCTGGCTGAGCAGGGCTATCAGGTCTACCTGCTGGAAAAAGAGGATCAGCTCGGTGGCCAGGCTCTGCAGCTTCACCAGACCTGGCAGGGTGACAATATCAGTAATTATATTAAACAACTGATCAGCTTCGTAAACGCGCATAAGAATATCGAAATATTTTTTAATGCAAAGATCGAGAAAGTCGAAGGTTTTGTCGGCAATTTTGAGACCGCTGTTGAAAGCCGTAATGGTCACTGGGTTCTTGAACACGGGGTCACTGTCATTGCCTGCGGAGCCCAAGAATTAAAATCCGATTTATACCTTTATGGTAGCGATACCCGGGTCGTTACTGGTCTTGAACTACAGAAGTGCCTGCTTGAAGAGGGGGCTGAACTGAAACCAAGCCAGAGGGTTGTTTTTATTCAATGTGTCGGCTCGCGCATTCCCGAAAGACCTTATTGTTCCAAACTCTGCTGCAGCCAATCAATCCGCAGTGCTTTAACACTCAAAGAACTCAACCCCAAAAGCGAAATTTTCATCCTCTACCGGGATATTCGTACTTATGGATTTCAGGAAGAGATCTATCACCGGGCCCGGGCCGCGGGTATCATTTTTGTCCGTTTCAATCCAGACGAGGAATTTGTCGTCAACCAGGATGAAAATAATCAGCTTATGGTTTCGTTTACCGACACTGTGCTGAGGCGTCGTATGCAGATCAGACCTGAACTTTTGGTTCTGGCCAGTGCCATAGTTCCGGAAGCTCATAACCCCCTGGCCCAGTTCTATAAAATTTCCCAGAACGAGGACAATTTTTTCATGGAGGCCCATGCCAAGCTGCGGCCGGTGGATTGTGCGACTGACGGAGTTTTTATTTGTGGTCTGGCCCATGCTCCCAAACCGATCGATGAATCGATTGCCCAGGCCCATGCGGTTGCAGCCCGGGCTGCAACTATTCTTTCCCAAAAGAGCATCAAGGGTGACGGCATTGTTTCATATATTGATCCCGAACTCTGTTCCGGCTGTCTTGGTTGTGTCAATGTCTGCCCCTATGGTGCAATCTCCTTTATCGAAGAAAAAAAAGCGGTCGAAGTTAATCCGGCTCTATGTAAAGGCTGTGGGGCTTGCGCTGCGGCCTGTCCCTCAGAAGTACCGGTGATCAGGGGTTTTAACAACCAACAGATTTATGCGCAAATTGCCGGTGCGTTAATTTGAAGTAAACAATTAACCGTTAACAATCAGGTATCAGATTTTAGCTGGCCCCTGACAGCTTAATTTTTGCAAGCTATGAGAATATATGAAACTCTCTTTTCGCACCATCAGGAGGATCTCGAGACCCTTGACAACCTGGATTACCTCACCCGAATTTGTGAACGACTTAATGAATGGGGTACAACTGAAATTTTAAGGCAACAAGCGCTTGCTCTTAGAACTAAAATATTAGATCTTGAACATCCAATAACAACAAATAATCAACCAGGAGGGAACCGTGCAGACGGCAGAATTCAGACCTAAAATAATTGCTTTTTTGTGCAACTGGTGTGCCTACGGCGCCGCCGACCTGGCGGGTGTCAGTCGGATGCAATATGCTCCCGATATTCGTCCCGTAAGAGTCATGTGCTCGGCCACAGTGTCGCCGCATCACATCCTTAGAGCCTTACAGAACGGGGCTGACGGCATTTTGGTTGGCGGTTGACATGTCGGCGACTGTCATTACCTGTACGGTAATCACATGACCATCAAAAGAGTATCATTCATGCAGGAACTCTGTAAAGTAATGGGTTTCGAAGGCCGGCTCCATCTGGAATGGATATCTTCGGCCGAAGCTAATAAATTTGTTGAGGTCGTAACTGCATTTACCGAAAAAATCAGAAAAATGGGACCCAGTCCCTTGGCCACTGCTGACCTTTATAATTTCAGCAATCGCGAGATGGCACCAGGCATCGGCTCTGATGCCGGTATGGGAGGCTGAAAATGCAGGCACAGGTAACCCGATGGCTAAAAGATGGCAAGATCGATATCTTTATCGGCTATAAAAACTTTGATGGACATATCATTCCCCATTGTTTCACCTCAGATAAGCTGGATGAGATCAAAGATCTGCAAAGCGGTCAGGAACACTACGCACTTGAAAAAGTAGCAACCAAAATTGCCGCCGGATATCCAGATTTAACAATCGGCCTTCTACTGGCCCGAAAATGTAACCAACAAGCTCTTAATGTACTATATGTCTGGAATCAACTGGATCCTGAACGAATAGAAATTCTAGATGATTCCAATAATACCACCGAATCTGATGCCAAGGTCGAAGAACTGCCTTTTAAAGAAGAAAAGGGATTAAGTAAAACCTTGCTCCCTGCAGACCTCGAAGAACACAGCCAAGCGGAGCTTTTCCCGCGCTGGATGTATGAGTTTTCCAAGTGTATTAAGTGCTACGGTTGCCGTAATATCTGTCCGGTCTGTTTCTGTAAAGAGTGCAGTCTCGAACATAAGGAGCTGATTGGACCCGGTATGTTGCCGCCGGAAGTGCCGATTTTCCATCTTGTCAGGGCCACGCATATGGCCGGGCGCTGTATCGACTGCGGTCTCTGTGAAGAAGCCTGCCCGGCCGATATTCCATTACGTCTACTTTATCGAAAAGTCGGCGAAATTGTCAGCGATCTTTTTGCTTATGAAACCGGAGATAGCCTGGAACAATCTCCCTTCAGTGTACTCGGTGACAAAGTGGTTCTTGAACCTAAGCCGATCAATGAATAATTAAATCTGAATAATTTTGTTGGAGAAACTTATGTTTTGTAAATTTGTACCCTCAGTCTGCCCTTATTGCGGTACCGGTTGCGGTGTACTTTTGGAAGTCGTTGAAGGTAAGCTTATCGGCACACTCCCTTTGAAAAGCCACCCGGTTAACGAAGGTAAGCTTTGCATTAAAGGCTGGAATATGCACGAACATGTCAACAGTTTTTTGCGCCTGAAACAGCCCTTGATCAAGATGTTCGGTCGTTTTGTCAAAACTGAGTGGAATGAAGCAATTGACTATACTGCGGAACGTTTTAAAGAGATTATTGAGGAACATGGTCCCGACAGCGTCGGCGTCTTGGTTTCTGCCAAAACCACAAATGAAGAAAATTATCTGGGGCAGAAATTTGCCCGGGCGGTCATCGGCACTAACAACGTCGATCACTGTGCCCGACTCTGACACGCCTCAACGGTGGCCGGACTGGCTGCCGCTTTTGGTAGTGGAGCGATGACCAATTCGATAGCCGGTTTTGAAAATTCCGGGTCTATCTTTGTTATCGGGAGCAACACCACAGCCTGTCATCCCCTGATTGCAAGCCGGATTTATCGGGCTAAAGAAAAAGGGGCCAAATTGATTGTCGCTGATCCGAGAAAAATCCAACTCGGCCGTTTTGCCGATGTTGCAGTTAATCAACGCTTAGGTTCGGATGTAGCTCTGCTCAATGGCATGATGCATGTAATTATTGCTAATGGGTGGCAGGATCAAACCTATATTGAAGAAAGATGTGAAGATTATGCAGAACTTGAAAAAATGGTTGCCAAATGGAGCCCGGAAAAAGCGGCGGGAATTACCGGAATAGATCCTGATGATATTGTTAAAATGGCTGATCTCTATGCCAATAACAAACCTTCAGCACTGCTTTATGCGATGGGTATCACCCAGCATACAACCGGAGTTGATAATGTTAAATCCTGCTGCAATCTGGCCATGCTCTGCGGCAATGTCGGGGTAGCCTCCGGTGGTGTCAACCCTTTGCGCGGTCAGAATAATGTTCAAGGGGCCTGTGATATGGGCGGCCTGCCAAACGTTATGACCGGTTATCAGCCAGTTAACAATCCGGCAACCATGGAAAAGTTTTCCCAGGCCTGGGACTGTAAACTATCCACCCAACCCGGATTAACGATCACTGATATGATCCCGGCGATGCTGGAGGGCCGTTTGAAGGCCTTGTATGTTATCGGTGAAAATCCAAAACTTAGCGACCCAGACTGGAATCATCTTAGTCATGCTCTGAAAAAACTTGATTTTTTGGTCGTCCAGGAACTTTTTCTCTCAGAAACCGCCCAAACTGCAGATGTCGTGCTTGCGGCCGCCTCCTTTGCTGAAAAAGAGGGAACCTTTACCAACACGGAAAGGCGCTGCATGAAAATCCACAAGGCGATTGAGCCGATCGGCAAGAGTCTGCCGGACTGGCAGATTATCAGCCGCCTCGCGACGGCTATGGGTTACAGCATGAACTACCAGAATTCGGAAGAGATTTTTAACGAGATGACCTCGTTAACGCCCAAAAGCTATGCCGGCATGACCTATGAACGGCTCGGCATCAATGGCTTGCAATGGCCTTGTCCAGATATTAATCATCCCGGGACCCCTTATCTTCATAAAGATCAATTTACCCGTGGCAAAGGTAAATTTCATGCTATCGAGTACCAGGACCCAGCTGAGATGCCGGATCAGGACTATCCCTATTTCCTGACTACCGGTCGTATGTTCGCTCATTTTCATACCGGTACCATGACCCGGGTATCAGAACACCTGGATATCGAACAAAAAACCGGCTATATCGAAATCAATCCTCAGGACGCCGCCAAAGTCGGAGTCAGTGAAAATGAGGTACTGGTTATTATCTCACGCCGGGGTGAAATGGAAGTCCCGGCCAGAATCACGCAAAACGTCCCCCCAGGCACCCTCTTTTTGCCGATTCACTTTGGTGAGAATCCACCTAATGTACTGACTGACGCCAACGCTGTCGATCCGCTTGCCAAAATTCCGGAATTCAAAGTCTCCACGGTACGGATAAAGCGCTTACAGAAGATGGCAGCCAGCCAGTGAACCCCAAAAACCCCAGTATACATTTCGACAAACTATTAATGTAGCTGGCGGTCTCATTCACTTCTGTCGATCCGCAACAATCTGAAGGAACGAACTAGCAAGCCGCCAACTGGCAGTTACATGGGAGTTGTAAAAGCGTGAAAAATCATACAACTCCCATGTAAACCTCACCACTTCTTACTTCCTGATCCATTCCTCACAATTGACAAAACTTGATTAGTTGTTTAAAAGCATCATACAATCATAACTATAAAAATCGTGAATTTATAAACCACAGATTAGTTTACGACATTTGAAGTCCCAACCTTAAGATATGAGCAGTAAAAATAAAGGAGCTTAATATGAACCATGCCACCTCCAAAAAACTTTTTGAGCGGGCCCGTAAAGTAATCCCCGGCGGCGTCAACAGCCCGGTTCGGGCCTACTGCTCAGTCAATCTTGATCCACCATTCATTATTCGCGGCCGGGGCAGCAAGATTTATGACGTCGACGGTAACGAATACATCGATTACGTTGGCTCCTGGGGGCCAATGATTTTGGGACATGCTCACCCTGCAGTAGTCTATGCTGTCCGTGAACGAGTTGCCCGAGGGGCCAGTTTCGGTGCCCCGACTATCCTGGAAATCGAGATGGCCGAAGAACTTTGCGAAGCTTTACCAAGTCTGGAGATGGTACGCATGGTAAACTCCGGTACCGAAGCCACCATGAGCGCCATTCGCCTTGCCCGAGGTTTTACCAACCGCAAAAAAATCGTAAAATTTGCGGGCTGCTATCACGGCCATGTCGATGCCCTGCTCGTCGAAGCCGGTTCTGGAGCGACCACCCTCGGGGTCCCCAACAGTGCTGGCGTTCCAGCTGAATTTACTAGCAACACTCTTTCCGCCACCTACAATGATCTCACCTCAGTCGACGAGTTAATAGATAAGTTTAGCCAAGAAATCGCAGCAATTATTGTCGAACCCGTAGCCGGCAATATGGGCACTATACCCCCACAACCGGGCTTTCTCGAAGGTTTGCGCGAACGCTGCACAAAAGCTGGCATAGTTCTCATCTTTGATGAAGTCATGACCGGATTTAGGGTCTCCTACGGCGGCGCTCAACTCCTTTACAATATCAAGCCGGATCTCACCTGTTTAGGCAAAATCATTGGTGGTGGATTACCGGTAGGAGCTTTTGGCGGGCGTCGTGAAATCATGGAACATCTTGCTCCTTTAGGCGCTGTCTATCAGGCCGGAACTCTCTCCGGCAACCCCCTGGCCATGGCCGCCGGACTTGAGACACTTAGAACCTTGAAAAAGGAGAACCCCTACCCCAAACTTGAAGAGAGTGCAGGTTATCTGGGCGACGGCATTAACACCCTTCTCAGTGAATATGGTATCCCGCACTACTGCACCCGGGTTGGCTCCATGCTCTGCACCTATTTCACGGCCACGAAAGTACTCAATTATGAAGCTGCTAAAACTTCTGACTGTGAGCGCTTCACAAAGTTTTTTGCAGGCATGTTAAAACGTGGAATTTACTTGGCGCCATCACAGTTTGAAGCTGGTTTTGTTTCGGCTGCTCATAGCCAGGAAGACCTTGACCGAACCCTGGAATCTGTTAAAAGTTGCCTCTCGGAGATTTGAACTTGACTTCACTTTCCAGGCTATGCTAAGGGAGCCCAGCATTTAGCAGATGAGTGTTCTTTAACAAAAGAGTTGCGCCTTAATGTTTGTAACCAGGAACTACGGTTGCGCCAAAGCGAGATTACCCCGTGCCCGACAAACCTAAGTTCAAGAAGGTTTTCAACCAAGTCAGCCGCTATAGCACTGTGGGACTCGAATTAGGATTCTCGGTAGCTATCGGGGTTGTCGCGGGCTACTACCTGGATCGCTGGCTCGGAACCTCACCATGGTTAACCATATTCTTACTGTTATGTGGAGTTGCAGCGGGCTTTAAAAGAATCTATATGGCCTTAAAAAGTCTCGAACGAGAACAGGAAGAGGAAGATTTTAAAAGTTGACCGGTTAATGAACTAATGAAAGACAGAAGATTGATCCGCATCAATTTTTTCATCCTCGCAATAACCACGGCTCTCACATTAACGGCCATGATCGTCGATGTCGAGCAGATAGGCGTCAACGGGGTTGCGATTGGGGGTCTACTCGCATTTATCTATTTCCTAACCCTCAGCATTTTGATCAGCAAAGCTTTTGGTGGAACAACCGATGATGGAATTGATCCTAAAACAGCTGGCAAACTTGGGCTTAAACTGCTACTACTCACCTTTGGCTTAGCAATTTTAACTATTATAGTGATTCTGACTAAGCTCTGCCAACCTTTTGGCTTCCTGATCGGTTTTTCTGCCTTATTTGGCAGTATTGCTTTTGAGACTATAGCATATTTGGCTTTCAGCAAACCCCTGACCGAAGCTGATAATAAAACTGAATAAAAATATTGAACTTTAAAATCACAACCCCATTAAAACATTCACCACAACAAAGGAATGGCCATGCATCATGATCCCGTAATCACTTGGGTAAAATTAATCCCCGGGCTTAGCTCTCTGCCCGAACATGTCGCCAACGCTATCTTAATCTCCCTTATAATAGTCATTATGGTTTTACTGGGCACCAGAAAAATCCGCAACAGTGATCCTGAAGATTTGATCATTCCTGACGGCAAGTTTACAATTCAAAACCTGCTTGAAACTATGGTTGAAGCGATTCTGAAACTTATCTCTGACAGTCTGGGAAGCGATGTCGCCAGGGGTTATCTGACTATTGTTGGAGGAGGTATCTTTTTTATCCTGTTCTGTAATCTTTCTGGTTTAATCCCGGGCTTCAACCCGCCGACCGGCAATATTAACACCACTGCAGGCTGCGCGTTGACAGTTTTCTGTATGACCCACTATTTCGGCTGGAAAGAGCATGGTGTAAAATATCTGAATCAATTTGTCGGACCCTTTCTCTGGCTTGCCCCGCTTATGATTCCGATCGAAATTATCGGCCATTTGGCCCGGCCCATGTCTCTCTCTCTGCGTCTTTTCGGAAACATCATGGGAGACCATCTGGTCGCCGCAATTTTTGTCATGCTCTGCCCCATTCTCATACCGGTACCGATTGCTTTCCTTGGTCTATTTGTGGCAATTGTGCAGACCTTTGTTTTCACCCTGCTCTCTCTGGCCTATTTCCAGGGAGCAATTTCTCACGACCATTAGGCCGCAATTAAATTTTTCACCGTCAACTCCTGGTATGTAATTTAGATACCAGGTATAACATAAAACCCGTAACTAAAGAAGGAGGTGACAACATGAAGAAAAGAGTACTCCAGATCGTTACCGCGATCGCAACCATGGGTGTGGCAAGCGCCGCAATGGCGAACGAAGCTGCTGCAACAACTTATAATGGTGCCGCAGGAAATTTAGCTTTCGGTGCTGCAATCGCAATCGCCATTGCAGCATTTGGTGGAGCTATTGGTCAGGGCATCGGCAT
>Ga0307990_1002439_pt1 | contig 14851 bp, 13 predicted proteins | sample EllFjometagen129_FD_203168 | JGI IMG/M metagenome (GOLD analysis project Ga0307990, IMG submission 203168) | Marine microbial communities from Ellis Fjord, Antarctic Ocean - #129 | ecosystem: Environmental > Aquatic > Marine > Unclassified | place: Southern Ocean | collected 2014-10-08
ATAAGATCAGCCCAAATAAGATTAATAAAGTACTGCACCTTCAATAGGAGCGTTATCTACCTCTACTTGAGTAGATGTGTCTGTCCGGTTCGGATTGCATCAACAACCAATTTACCGATCACTTTTAGTTTCCCCAACACCCCTTTCTTATGCGACATAATAACATTGTAAAGTTCTTCCCGGGTTTGAGGTGGCTTCGGCTTTTTGCAACAGCTCCTCCACCTCATCAAAGGTACTCACATTATGTTGCAATTGGATACTTTCAGCAATGGGAATGGTTCGCATCTGCGGGAGTTCTGTGCTTAAAAATTCTATCCCAAATTTTCTATTCGAGGTGTATGAGTTAAAATCTTTTATAAACTCCGGGGTAAGCTTTCCAATTTGATATTCAAACATCCCGACAACCAAAGGAGCGTTACAATAAAGCTTTTTACCCTCTTTAAAATGCAATTCAACCCCACCTTTTTTTTCGATACAGTCAAATTGCCCCTCCAGCTTTTCCAGTGATTCAACTAGGTGTCCGGCTCTTTTGAATACGGTTTCAAGCGATTCTAACTTGAAGGTCAAACAGGTGGCGATCTCAGCCTCTGTTGCGGTAAAGATATGTTTTAAAATTTTTATTTCAGAACCCGACTTGGTTGCCGGAAAACCAACAGCTTGGCTGTCTAAGTGACGTTGTAATTTGATATAAACAGCTTCACTCTTTGTCATCACACACCTCTTGGATTAACTTCTACATCAGACAACGCTTATCATCACACCACCCCCTGTTAATATTTTAACTGAGGTTATAAGATGTTTCAATCCACGCCCCCATGAAGGGGCGACGTAGTCCATTGATTTTCTCCAATTACGCTTCCGGCGGTTCATCCCCGCACTTGCGGGGAACATGTCCGTATGTCGGGCATGCCGTCAAGCGGACCCGGTTCATCCCCGCGCTTGCGGGGAACATACGTTCATTGCGGCCGGCTTATCGGAACGGGGCGGTTCATCCCCGCGCTTGCGGGGAACATTTGATCGATTCTTCAATCATCGTAGCAGCCCTCGGTTCATCCCCGCGCTTGCGGGGAACATCGTAAGGCGTGGTTAATTATTTATTCGCTAACCGGTTCATCCCCGCGCTTGCGGGGAACATTTGTGGGTTAATTCATCGGCGGCCTGCGCCAGCGGTTCATCCCCGCGCTTGCGGGGAACATTTTTCTGTTTGAGGTAAGCCCGTTATTTTATGCGGTTCATCCCCGCGCTTGCGGGGAACATTTTACCGAACGCTTTCCCGTAATTTGCCATTACGGTTCATCCCCGCGCTTGCGGGGAACATAAAGGAAAGAAAAGGAAAGAAAAGGAAATTAAAGAACCGGTTCATCCCCGCGCTTGCGGGGAACATTTCAAAATAATCGGTTTCGTAATATGGATCTTCGGTTCATCCCCGCGCTTGCGGGGAACATTTAATTGGATGTATATCGAAGGGGGGTATTACCGGTTCATCCCCGCGCTTGCGGGGAACATGTTAGTAAGCTCTTTTTTTTATCTTTTAAATACCGGTTCATCCCCGCGCTTGCGGGGAACATTCGGCTTGCGCCTTATTCAGGTCGTTATGCCTCGGTTCATCCCCGCGCTTGCGGGGAACATTATTCCCCCAGCGTTGCGGCAATAGCTTTTTTCGGTTCATCCCCGCGCTTGCGGGGAACATGGGTTGATTACAATGTATAATCTATTATAATTCGGTTCATCCCCGCACTTGCGGGGAACATCGGAGCAATCACAGACAAGTACCAAAATGGATCGGTTCATCCCCGCGCTTGCGGGGAACATTTAGTAAGCTCTTTTTTTTATCTTTTAAATACCGGTTCATCCCCGCGCTTGCGGGGAACATATCTTAACGGTCTTTTGTAGGGCCGCGACTATCGGTTCATCCCCGCGCTTGCGGGGAACATTTTTTCATATTCTACTGAGTCACCTATCAATTCGGTTCATCCCCGCGCTTGCGGGGAACATTTCGCCTCGACAAAGCTGAGGCGGAAGTAATGCGGTTCATCCCCGCGCTTGCGGGGAACATGGCTCCAAGTCGAGGGTACGTTTAAATGGAACCGGTTCATCCCCGCGCTTGCGGGGAACATTTTGCTGGCTCCAAAGCTTTCGCTCTAACTTACGGTTCATCCCCGCGCTTGCGGGGAACATGAAGGGACTCTGCTCATTTTGTACTGGTGGTGCGGTTCATCCCCGCGCTTGCGGGGAACATATATGCAGATAAAAGATGGTCAAAAGCTCCACCGGTTCATCCCCGCGCTTGCGGGGAACATTTTCCCGTGTGTGCCGGTCGGTTTGATGTTCCCGGTTCATCCCCGCGCTTGCGGGGAACATGCGTTCCGGGTGCCTAACGTCACGAATTACCTGCGGTTCATCCCCGCGCTTGCGGGGAACATATTCGAAACCCACCTTCACAGAGGAATAGACCCGGTTCATCCCCGCGCTTGCGGGGAACATTTCCAGTGTTCAGATCCCCCCTGGCCACCACACGGTTCATCCCCGCGCTTGCGGGGAACATTATCATAACAGCAGCCGCGTTTGCATTAAGGGCGGTTCATCCCCGCGCTTGCGGGGAACATTTAAGTGAGTTTTACACAAATAAGGGGAAACCCGGTTCATCCCCGCGCTTGCGGGGAACATCCAATTACCATCTGCACAAGTGGCGTCGGTAGCGGTTCATCCCCGCGCTTGCGGGGAACATCTGTCCAGCAGTCGGAATAGCAGTGCCAGTCCCGGTTCATCCCCGCGCTTGCGGGGAACATAAATGATCATTGATTAACATAATAACCACCTAACGGTTCATCCCCGCGCTTGCGGGGAACATGCCTGGACCACACAGTTGAAGGCTCATTTTTGCGGTTCATCCCCGCGCTTGCGGGGAACATTTTAACTGCCGCCAAGATAGTTGTGCTGGTTACGGTTCATCCCCGCGCTTGCGGGGAACATGTGAACTTGGTGCGGCTAACAGTCAAGATAACGGTTCATCCCCGCGCTTGCGGGGAACATACTGTTATTGAAGATTATGCTTTAAAGACTGACGGTTCATCCCCGCGCTTGCGGGGAACATATCATTACTTTCAATATCAAACACTAACATAACGGTTCATCCCCGCGCTTGCGGGGAACATTTTATTATTCTTAGCATCAAGTCTTAAATTACCGGTTCATCCCCGCGCTTGCGGGGAACATAATAGAAGCAAGACGATTAACATCCCACAACTCGGTTCATCCCCGCGCTTGCGGGGAACATCAAGTTACACCTTAACATCTTATCAATCATAACGGTTCATCCCCGCGCTTGCGGGGAACATTTTAATCCTACAGCTTTAGAAGTCTCCGTTTTCGGTTCATCCCCGCGCTTGCGGGGAACATTTACCATGTTTGTTACTCCTAAGAGGTGCAATCGGTTCATCCCCGCGCTTGCGGGGAACATTTATTTAGCAGATGCTTCATGGACGGCTTATACGGTTCATCCCCGCGCTTGCGGGGAACATCCAGGCCTTCTTGATGATGTTGCTTTTTACAGCGGTTCATCCCCGCGCTTGCGGGGAACATATATTACGCACAGAATTAGAATCCGTAATGAGCGGTTCATCCCCGCGCTTGCGGGGAACATGGATGATAGTAGTTCTCTGAGCACTATCGCAGCGGTTCATCCCCGCGCTTGCGGGGAACATTGCGTGGGCAAACGGCAAAGCGTTAAGTTCACCGGTTCATCCCCGCGCTTGCGGGGAACATCGTGTCAACTGTATTTTGTAGTTGATCAGTTGCGGTTCATCCCCGCGCTTGCGGGGAACATTTTCATTTGTTACCTCCCATTAACCGATTATGCGGTTCATCCCCGCGCTTGCGGGGAACATTGTTATCGTACAGAGTTTTTTCTGTATACTGACGGTTCATCCCCGCGCTTGCGGGGAACATCAAAGCATTCTCTCTCCTGCAGCTGCTATAACCGGTTCATCCCCGCGCTTGCGGGGAACATTGTGACTGGGGATCTGGATGTCGCTGCTGGCACGGTTCATCCCCGCGCTTGCGGGGAACATCGTTAGGGGTTGCTGTCCGGGTGACAATACCACGGTTCATCCCCGCGCTTGCGGGGAACATACTTCCTCTATTTATATGAAATTACTGATTTAATTTCATATAAATTTTCTACCAAAACAATTCGCACAAACCACTCATTTTTTAAGGCAAGGAAAGCTCTTCACTTTTTTCGCTTTCCGGCATAAAAGAAACAAGCCTGAGTCCATCCATTTCTTTCGGAATCCTCCGGTTAGGCCCAAGGGTTAAAAAATCATATCCAGACTCGGTATTGGTCGTCCAAGCCATTACTGCATTTCCATCACCAACTCCTTTCTCTATATGACTCCAGATCATTTCCCTAATTCGGCTCGACACTTTACCCACGTAAACACCAGCCCGCATCTCCACCAACCACAAAGCCAATCTGCCCCGTAAACGAGGCGGCGCATTTTCAACCACGATGACCAGCATCACCCATTTGCTCCTTATTTGGGATAGCCATTTCAACGGCCTCATCCGATGACAAAGGCATCTCTTTACCACCAGCATTCAAAACTTCTTCAATAGTCGGAATAATTTTGTTCAACAATTTTGTTGTTCGAAAGCAATCCCGACAGGCTAAGCGGACATCCCTTTCAGGATTATATGTGGCACCTCCAGCCACTTTGAAAGCCAGTGGCACCACTGTTTCAAATTTAAACATATCGGCAATATCATAAACAAATGACTGCGGTTTACCGGTATGAATAAATCCAACTGCTGGCGCATAACCTGCCGCCAAAATCGCCGCCTCACACAACCCGTAAAGACAGGCTGTCGCTGAGCTTAAGCAACGATTGGCAACATCACCACTACCCCACTCCTGATGGTCATAATTTCGTTTTTTCCAAACTACATCGTATTGCTGGGCGAGTAGTTGATACATTTTCCGAACCCTAACACCTTCAATACCACGCAACTGCTCAACACTACGCCGAGCCGGAGGCTCTTCCTTAAAACGCATGGCATACATTTTGCGAACTACTTGCAAACGCGACTTTTCATCCAGTGCCAAACTGGCTTGATACAAAAGCCGATCGGCTCGGGCACCGCCCGGTTGACCGGCAGCATAGAGTCGTACCCCGGCCTCCCCGGTCCATATCAACAAACATCCAACCCGAGCAGCCAAGACAACAGATGCATGACTGACCCGAGTTCCCGGTTCCAACATCAAACAAGTTACACTGCCAACCGGAATCTGGGTTCGCACGCCATTTTTATCAACAATAACAAAAGCACCATCTAAAACATCAAGGTTGCCCTTTTCAACATAAAAAACAGAGATCCGGTTTTTGATGGGAATGGGTTTCAACGGTGGCAAATTAGGTTGCATAGTCACTCCTGAATCTCGTTACCTGATTTTTTTTCAGATCTTTCTGTGAAATCTCCAAATAATTCTCCCGCGACACAACCGACTTGCCAGTTTCTCTTTCTAATTCATTTCGAGCATCCCCAGCAATTTTTCCGCCCTTGTGAGCGGAGCGACGATTTTCATTGAAACCTTGTGCGTCTTGAGTACGTGTAATTTCCGTCGTTGCAGCTTCTCCCAACATAGAAAAAATCAGTTCCAGATCGGTCATATGGTCACACAAATTTTCCCGTTGTAAATTTTTATGATCCCTATATTCCGAGGGTGTCATACCAAAAGCGGCTTTGGATATTTCTGCTGTCAAAATCGCATATTCCCGACTATCACCAACATCTCTATTTTTCCATTCTTCGGTCAACTCAGCACGAATGGCAATACCTCGCATCCACTTTTCAATCCAGTCGTCAGAATAACCTTTAGCGAGGTAGAGTTCACGGGTACGTTTGGTTGCCAGTTCCGGATCCTCGATCTCCTACATCCGTTCATAGCCAACCTTGGCCAGCCAGCGCTTGAACGGTTCAGCCTTGGGTGAGGAGATGGACTGGACAATACGAAAAATGCCCTCGGTATTGGCACAATTAGTTTTGCGCTTTTTACCATCAGGAGCGCCCAACTGAACTGGGGTACAGATTGTACCCCAGTTGGAATCCAACTCCGGGTCGCGCTGACACATTTTTTTGATATACTGCCGAGCATCGGCACTGTCAGTCAACTCTTCAACAACATCCGCCACTGAAAACCACCATTCATCGTTGTGTAGAATACGCCGGATTTCTTTGCCTTTGAAAACGTTAATTCGCATGCTCATACTTTGTTTCTCCCTTCCCACCGACATCACATCCTTCTCACCAACATCAGTCCACATCCAAACGATTTCGACCGGCCGATACCGGAGAAAAGCATATCGATAAATTTCATCGATTCGGTTACCGTCAACACACCTTCATAGTTGATTGAACTATGACAGATAGAAGCCATCTTCCCCCTCTTATAAAAACGATTCTGATGATAACCATCAACCGCCACACCGCTCCGGTCTAAAAGAAACCCGCATCTTTCACCTTGTCGAATCAGCCACGATTTGGAAGCATCCGCACAAACTGCAGCAAGGGATTCTCCAACAAGCCCTCTCTTTTTTGCCTGGAATTTTGCATCCATCCAGACATCATGTTTTACTGAATGTTTTTTCCCTTCCACTTTTCGAGATACAACCGGATTAGCAACAAGAGTAAAAGCCAATTGCTGCCCATCTACCAATTGGGGTGAATACGGTTTTGTAATGACGGAAATACCGTCCCTTTCTATCGGCTCGGTTTTGGACACCAGAAGAAACTGGGGAAAGCTTCCCCTGTCATCTTTATGAAAAAGAAAGTCCCTTTTTTTATCTCCACCATTGGGAAATAGTCCCCAAAGAAGCTGATGCACTACATAACCATCACTACCGGTTTTTTGTTTAAGCAAATTAAAGAGACTCGGCCCTCGCTTCAAGATTACTTTACTGATGAACATTGACGGCCTCCACTCCTTTCTCTATTGCCATATACTCACGACGAAAAGTAAACTGCCACCTTTTCCGACTGGTAGGCTGATCATATCGTTCAACCGTCTGCAACGGCGTTAATCCAGACTCCACCCCATCTTCCCAAAAATAGGAGATGCCGTCACCAGCAGCAAAAACTGTTTTCGCAGGATAATCGGAAAAAACTTTTTCTAACCAATCCGGTGCGCCCTCTGCAAGAGGTGTTGGGAATACTACATTATATTCCGAAAAAGCACTTTTAAGATTTGACGAAACCACAACCTTCGGAGCCAAAGGCAGTGAGGGAACGCAAGATTTTCGACCAAAATAAAGATGAAAGACGGGTTCACGCAGGGCTTTTTCAATTATATCAATGGAATACTCTGAATTTGCCTCCTTGAGATATACAGCCACAACCGAGAAAGCATCACAACGATACTCTCGACGAGAAAGAATGGTGCCAAGTTTATCACCAGACACAGATAGCTCCTCCCGGCGGGTACGATGTACCACCTTATTCTCTTTTTTGGGAACCTGGGTTGTATGATAATCCTTCAACACCGTACCACCAGAATAAAGTTTAACCGCAACACCCAAGGAACCAGCAAGAGCATTTAAACGTTCCTCTTCATCCCGCCGGGTTCCAAGGGCCGCTGCAACCAAACCGATAATCGCCGATTTAGATGGGTGACGACTGCTCTGCCTTTCACCTCCCACGGCAATCTCACCCCACGATACAAGTGGAGCATAAATTTGAAACAATAGGAATCGCATAGTTACGCTCCCGCAAATTCAAGAATCTCAGTAAGCGAACCTTCGCCCTTCTCAACATCCATTATCTTAGTTTTATCAGCGCAAGCACCATAGGCCTTGTCCATATTATCACGAAGTTTTTCAAGGCGCTCAATAGCAACCTTTACCATGTCTGCATTATCCACCGGTTTCAAAAAAGCCGACGAAAGTTGACGAGGCTGCTGTGACCCTTTCTCTGCCATTATATAGAGAGCCCGAGCCCGGGAAGCAAAACTGTTCTGTTTACCCGATGGGGCAACAGTGGCCGCCGCTTCAATAAGGGCTTTAAGCGCACTGTTCGCGAACTCTTCACTGCCAAGATTATCAATCAAAAGCGTTTTATTGATGCAGATATAGGTGTAAAAAACGCCTGAACCAAAACCACTTTCTCCGATATGTGCAGAACCGGCATCCTCTTCATGAGTATTCAGATCGTCGACAGCGGTAAAATAGTCATCTTCCACCGCTACCCGATTAACTGTGATAGCGTGAGCAACCTGGGCCGCCGCTTCGACATTATATTTCGGACTTGAAGCAAGCATACGACCAAAAAGAGCAATATCGACTGTAAGATTTACAAGAGAAAGAACCTTATCTTCCATAAGCTTTCTTAATGCTCCGTGACGTTTCTTCTTGTCTTTTTGTTTCCGAGCTTTTTCCAATTTATTAAAAAAACCTTCTTCATCTTCCCCTGTTTTCAAAAACTCGACTACTTCAAGACAATAGTAGTCCAATGCCGCTTTCTCTTCAGACGATATAAAGACAAGTTGTTTATTCAACAGATCGTGATCAGGTTTATCTTCACTTGCATCTTCAGGCTCCCCGAAAATCAACTGTATCTCCGTTGACCACTCCTTTGCAACATCTTCTTCAACCCCTTTTTCAACAAGTAGTGGATAGATCCAATCTAGCCCCACCCGTTTAGTCCTATTTCCTTTGAGGCCATTAAAAAACTCTGACATTCTCCACGCCCTTTTCAGGCTCTGTGACGAGATACGAAGGCGATCAACACCTCCCATCTTTGCAGTTTTTGGACGACCAAGGTCATCACGGTTGAGGTTTGACGGAGCGTAGTTTGTAAGCATGTGCAGCTGGATAAATTCTGACATTTTTGTTCTCCTGTTATAGGCTTTGTTTTTCGTGCTTCATTGCAATTTCATAGTAATCGCGGGAGAGTTCAAACTTGAGGCTTTTCCCCGGTTTTTTATATTCTCCCCGAAACTCATCATTCCAAAGCAGAACGGTGTCAACAAAACTCAGCAGATTAACATTTCCATCAATAACTGATACTGATCTACGTAGCGTCCGATATAGTTCATCCCAATCCCGGCAGGTGAGTAACTGGCGAAATCGACTCTCACTCAGCGGTACCCGGCCATTTTTCTCTTTTGGGGTTGCAAGAGATTGGGCAAATCCTAATTTCGTATCATTTTTAATATGTGCCGACACCCCGGCAATGGTTGCCACCGCTTCCAAAGGAAACCAGCCCGGCAACATATTTTTCAACCGATGCGTTTCCGATTGAAGAGCTGCCTCTTCCGGCGAACTGCACCGTTTAAGTTGCGCTCGACCACCGTTATTCGCCTGCAGCCTAACCCACCAATTTGTGAAAATCTCCTTCATCTCTTTCTTCATCACTCCTCCACATCTTTCAGTGCTTTGAGATTCTTAAACATTTTACCAATCCCTTTACCCAGCTCCTGACGGGATTTTACCACCCGTTTCATATTCAAACCATCCTCCTGCTGTGCCAAGGCATTTGCATCAAATAAATTCTCTACTTCCCTTTTCAGAATGGTACCCCACTCATCAAGCAAACTATTTTTCAACTCAACGTCTTCAAGGTTTTCAACTAATTTTTTGAGAAGGGAGTAGAATGATGGTTCCGTCTTTTGCCAAAAAGAAGAAGTTATATGTGAGGTACTTAATGTAAATTTTCTGCTGTCAACAACCCTCTTCCAACTCTCTTTACCTCTGCCTATTATGCGCGGCTTGAACCAAGCTTTTTTAATAGATTCTATCAATTCAGTCTGGATTATAGTTGCCTCAGAAACAATCATGTTTATAAAATTATAAACTTTTGCACTCTCTTCATTAGTTAAATCGTACAATGGCCATTTAGCCTCATTCCAATTAATTACTGTTGCTTCACCACTTTTCATGTGAAAACCTGAAGTCCAGATTAAAGATGTGATTCCAAGTTCTCGTCTCAATGTAGAATGGCGCTGTGTAAAAAAATAATCAATTATCCGAGAGTTCTTATATCTCTCATTATTTAAAGCTACTGAACACCAGTTCGCATAAGAAAAATTAGCTGTTATCGCCCTCATAGAATTTTTCTTTTTACCTTCTTTATCTGGATGCTCATTTTGATATGGTACAAAAGGGTGTTGCCAAGTATTATGGTAAAGAGTGCCATGTTTAAGCATTTTATACCCTTTTACCAAGTTTTCACTTTTTGTATTAGTTAATGAACATATTCCTAATTTTTCACTGAATAATAATCGAGTTCTTCTTGGAAACCCCCAATAAACACTCAAAGGGTGTAGATCATCAAAAAAAGTCTTCACATCACCTGTGCTGGATTTAGTTTGGATCATCCAAGGAAATATCTGTTTTTCTCTATTACCATTCCACGAATTAATATATTCTTTAGGAAATATATTAATCCAAATTTTTTGCCACAACGTAGAACTTTCAACTTTTTCGACAGGTAAAATAATTGTAGTAAGCGCCCCACTACCACTCAAACCTTCCCGATGCCCTCCTCCATCAGGAGGTCCAACAGTCTGCAACTCAAAAAGGGCAATTGCGGCCCAATATGGGTCTAACTGAAATCCTTGAATATCTTTAACAAAGTGGGCTTTGTTGAGTTTTATAGTGTTTTCACCGGGAGACCCCATTATTAGCCAGTAAATTGGTTTTTCCGACTGATCAGATAGATTATCAAAATCCTGCATAAATGCCGGCCCGTCAGAATCAATTTCAAAGCATTTTTCATACTTCAAAACTCGTTCGGAAAACTCTTTGGAACTATAAGGTTCACTGAATAAACGTTTCCATTTCCGCTCATTTTCCGGCATTGCCGCAACTTGAACAATGCCGATAAGGAGCTGATAAAGAGCGTTTCTGAAATCCGGACGAGGCGATTCAAGCTCCATTATCGGATTCTCTGCGTAGCTGTTCAGAAGTTGATGGATAGCTATTTTCTCTTTGTCCCCATCTTTTCGGATGATCGGCAGCCAGGGGTCTTTAAGTAAATTTAACTGGTTCATTTATCCTCTCTTTTCCCCAAATATTATAACTTCATGAAAATCAAATGACATCAATGCCGTATAATTAATCTCATTGTGCTACAACCAGCCCACTATTTTCATTATAACAAACGATAACCTCTCGCCCATTACCATTCCTTCCTTTAAGCTCCATTAGCTCATCGGAGTAAACCAGAAACAAGACATCGTACTTAAACCTTTTCTGCTCCTGTAAGACATCAATTGCTTGCTGGATTTTATCATCATATTGAATAGCTGTGAGGGAATTTTTCCGCAACGTCAATGAACTTAGATCCCACGCAAACTCATTCTCATTATATAGCGGAACAATATTCCCATCAACCCAACGACAAAGATAGAGCCGGTTGGTTTTATCAGAAAGTCTGGTAGGAACTCTCTCATCACTTTCCCACTTACCCATTTCACTACTCATACGGCAATAACCTTGTTCAAACTTAAGCCGATTAAAATCAGCCAGAGACTTCTGATTCATCATATCCGCCCACGCCGCATCCTCTGATCTGACAAAAACATCAGGAGTATCTGAGACCTTGTCGTTGCCGTAAACCGCCTCGATAAGCAGACGCGCCTCCTCCGGCATTTTCAACTGTTTCCGCACTTTAAGAATCTCTTTTGTACGCCAGAGCAGAGCAACATCCTGATAGACCCATTTTGCCGCAGGAAACGTTTCCGCATACCATTCAGCCGACGGCTCTTCTGTATCTTTGGGAGTGTAGACAAAAAAGACCGGCCTCCCGCGCTCTCCCCGTTCGTGACGGTGCAAACGCCCGGCTCGTTGAATCAAAAGATCGATCGGGGCAAGATCACTTATCATTACATCAAAATCGAGGTCAAGAGACTGCTCTACGACCTGACTTGCGACCAGCACCTGCCCTTGTCGATCGTCAAGAGTAGACATTTTCCCAAACTGCCTGAGTACCTGTTTTTCGATAGCGAGCCGGTCATTGAGGGCAAAACGGCTATGAAACATATTGAGCTTTTCAACCTCTCTTTTCTGCAATTCAGTAAACGAAGCGGTTACATCGGCAATCGTATTACGAATCCAGCAAACACATTTACCTTCCGCTACACTCTGCTCAATAAGAGAATAGACATCATCAATTTTTTCATGTAAATCAACTGTCACTTCACGAGCCACTGAGTTTCGAGTAGCAACACCTTCTTCACGCACACCTTCGGAAGTTACTGTGGTAAGCAAAGGAAAAACATCCCTCTTCTTCAGTAATACGCCATCCAATTTAAGACCTGAGGCAAAAGCTTTGCAAAATTTCTCACGCACCGAAAAAGGAAGGGTTGCCGAAAGCATGATTACCGAGCTGCCAAAAGCCGCCTGAGCCGTGATGATATTTTCCAGAAGCCTAATCATATAAGCATCAAAAACGTGGACTTCATCCACAATAAGCACTTTTTGACTCATACCAAAAGCCCGAAGCGACTGGTAACGAACCGGAAGACCGGCCAAAAGAATCTGATCGACGGTTCCGACCCCAACATCAGCAAGAAGTGCTTTTTTTGAGGAGTCTGCCAACCATTGAGAACAATGAGCCTTCCCCTCATCCCGATCCTCATCTGAAAACTCACCATTATGAGGTATAGTCTTAAAAGTATCGCGATAAGATTTGCTGAATCTTTCTGAAAGATGGCGGGAACCATGACTCAGTGTAAGCGAAGGACGACTACCATCCACATAAAGTCTGAAATAAACATCTGCCATCCGCTCATACATCGCATTTGAGGTAGCCATTGTGGGAAGGGCAACAAAACAACCCAGACCACCACCGGCACCAAGAATACGAGAGACAAGAGTCAAAGCCGCCTCCGTTTTTCCGGCTCCGGTTACATCTTCAAGAATCCAAAGCTGAGGATCACCACTAACCGATGTTTCATTACAAAGTTTTTGTAGTGGTGTTGGAGTGTCTGCAATTTTCGGGAATAGCCTTTGTATCCCCAACTCTTTAGAGAGAGGAGACGAAATAATTTCCGCCCGCTTGACTGCCATCTCTGCCTTCCGACACGCCCCTTGAAAATACTCCTGTAGATTACACTCTTGCGCACAGTAGAGAAACGATTCATCACCGGAGGCAAGCCAGTCACAAAGAGAAGTGAGCCCGGCCAGTTGCCAGCTGAATTGCTTGAAAGAATGCACAACCGACTCAAAACGACTTTCACCCTGGCAGTGCATTACAATACTATCGACAATGCTTGATTGTTTAGGAATAAAATATTCCATAAGTTGTTGGGTTAAGAGGGTGGAACTATCGACATCAAATTTACGAAATAGTTTCCTCCCTGAAGAGATTCCTGCTGGAGGAATTCCGTGATGACCCATTACCAGTTGAGCAAAGGTGGTCAACCAGTCACGTAACAGCTCTTTACCATCTTCATCTAGTCTAGGTATGTACGAACAAACCTGTTCACAAAGATGGTCACACCACAATTGCCATCCCATCTGATCATGGCGAACCGTATATTTGTCATTTCTCCTTTGCCCCTGCAATTTTTCAAAAAGATCCGGCTGCAAATTCTGAAAAGTTACTGAAAATTTCCCAACATCATGCAATGCCAGAAAAAAGAGGAACCACCCTGTAAAGGCTGTTTCCGAAAGTCCCAATGCTTTTGTTGCTCTCGCCTTAAAACCAGGGTTTCCCTCCAGCCATACTTTACCCACGGCGGCCACATCCAGGCAGTGATAAACCAGAAGATGGTAAGCACCATCTGAATCAGTTTTTCCCCAATATTTATAATAATCCATATCCACACCTATAACATCCTCCAGTGAACGCGTGAGTTAGCTGGACTAAAAAATTTAAGCATCCGTATAATAATCTTGATTTTTATCATCAAATATTACACACTAAAAGCATCATATAAAGTGCTTTAAAATATCACGAGGTAATAAAATGGCATTAAGCATAACTGAAGATATTCGCTCAATTACAGACCTAAAAAGAAATACCAATTCAGTTCTTGAACAAATTCATAAAACCAAACGTCCAGTTGTTCTAACCGTGAACGGCAAAGCTGAAGCCGTGCTTCTGGCGGCTCATGAATATGAAAAGATTGCGAGTACATTTAATTTGCTCAAACTTCTTATCCCGGCAGAAGAAGATATAAGCAGTAACCGTCACCTCGAAGCCAAAGCTTTTTTCAAGGATTTCAAGCGTGAAAAAAACATATCAGGTTAATTTATCTCAGCAGGCGCAAGCTGACCTGGAACAGATTTTTTACTATATTGCGGACGACAACATCGACAATGCCAAAAATTTTATTCTGCAACACCCCTGCAACGCCCCTATAACACCCACCAGCGAACGCGTGAGTTCGCTGGTTTAAAATATTTCCACTTTTCATCAATTTTTTCTATACTTTTGAAAAATTAATATTCATCTCATCACCCTCTGCTCCATCATCGCCAGCCAAACTTTTGCCGTCAGCTTCGCGTCGTCAAGGGCACGGTGAAGATGAAGATTTTTAGTTGCGGTTGGGCCGAGAAGATGTTTAGCAAGATTTTCGAGTTTGTAGCTGCGGAGATTCGGATAATGGTGGCGGCTTAGTTTGAGGGTGCAATGGTGGGGATTTTCGAGGGTCAAACCGAGTTGGAAGAATTCGTGGGCGAGAAAACGGAGATCGAAGGCGGCGTTGTGGGCGATCAGGGGGTTGGGGCCGATGAAGTGGTGAAAATCGGGGAAGATCTGGGATGCCAGCGGTTGCTCGGCGAGCATTTTGTTGCTGATGCCGTGGACTCGACGGGCCCGCCAGGGGATGGGTTTGTTGATCTTGATGAGG
>Ga0307990_1002441_pt1 | contig 14849 bp, 11 predicted proteins | sample EllFjometagen129_FD_203168 | JGI IMG/M metagenome (GOLD analysis project Ga0307990, IMG submission 203168) | Marine microbial communities from Ellis Fjord, Antarctic Ocean - #129 | ecosystem: Environmental > Aquatic > Marine > Unclassified | place: Southern Ocean | collected 2014-10-08
ATCATTTTCGACACGCACGTTGATTCCAAGAGCCTGTATCGTTATATGTTCGCCGAATACCAGGTGCCGCATAAGCCCACGGACAGGGCCGACGCGACTCTGGCTTTGCGTGAATTCCTTGTCCGGCGCCTGGAGGATGGAAAAAAGACTTTCCTGATCCTGGATGAAGCTCACAACTTGTCCAGCGATATCCTTCACGAGGTTGTCTTTTTGACGAACATGGAGACGATGCAAAGCAAGTTGATTCAGATCATCCTCGTGGGGCAACCCGAACTCCAGGATACCCTCGCCTCGAAGGAATTCCGCCAGCTTCGTCAGCGCATCAATTTGCGCACTGTCATCCAATCCCTCGACTTCGACGACACCCGTTCATACATGATGCACAGACTCACCGAGGCCGGACGCGCAAATCCCGAATCGCTGTTCTCCGAAGATGCGATCAAACACGTTTTTCAATATGCCAAGGGAATCCCCCGCCTGATCAATACCCTTTGCGACAACAGCCTGCTGGTTGGATGCGCACGCAAACTGGAAATTATCGAACCGGAGTTAATCACAGAAACTTATATGGATCTCATCGACATCAGTTTCACATCACCGATGGATGACGACGAGCCTGATAAACCGGAATCCGGTGACGTTGCCTCGGTTTCGGAAGCCGCAAAGGCTACCGCAGCGCCTTCGACCTCGTTCCCCGAACTGCCGAAGCAAACAAGAGACAAGGCGGGAAACCTGATATTGAGCGAAAGTCTGGTGGAGGAATCCTCAGACGATCAGGAGCAGGTTCGGATCGTACGCCGCGTTGTGCGCCTTGCCGATGGTCGCGAGGTCGTGAAAAAAGTTCGCCAGGTGCGAAAGCGCAAAGGCAAAGACGCTCCCAAGGCTATGTCCCGTCGCAAATCGCGCCAGACTCTGCTGGACCTTCCGTCCGGCATTCCGACGCAGCGCCTGGGCGCGAAGGGCGCGGAAAACTTGCTGCCGGCTTTTAAGCACGACCATCCCGCCGCTGTTCGTCAATATCACCTGCTGTGGAACAAGATCGACACCATGAATAATGGCGCCGACGAAATGCGGACTTTCATCGTCACCAGTTCCCTTCCTCAGGAGGGCAAGTCGATCACGGCGATAAATCTCGCGGCCACCATTGCGCAGGTTCCCGATGTACGGATTCTGCTGGTGGACGCCGACCTTCACCGTCCCAGCACTCACGAATATCTGGGCATGGACATGCCGAGCAAAGGCCTCTCCGATATCCTCCAGGGTTCAGCCAAAATCGAGGATTGCCTTATCAATTTTGAACTCGACCGCCTGTTCTACATTTCTGCCGGAATTACCACCGGTATGCCGACGGAGCTTCTGGTCGGGCAATCTATGGAGAAATTCCTTGATGAAGTCAAAGAGATGTTTCACTTCATCGTAATCGATTCACCACCCGTGATTCCCATCGCCGACACCGTCGGTTTCGCCGGGATGGTTGATGGAGCCATTTTCGTTGTGCGCGCCAGGGATACGAGTCGAAAAATCATCATGCAGGCCCTGGACGATCTGGAGGACAAACGCATTATCGGGCTGGTTTTCAACTCCCTTGACTTCCGACTCGCCGGTGGGCAATACAAATACGGATATGGTAAATATGGGTATTCGTATGGTGGATACGGGCAAAAGCAGCCAGAAAAGTCCGCCTAAAACCTCAATCCGCGCAAGATTAGAGGACATCATGAGAAATTTTTTCGCTGTTTTCGCGCTATTCATCATTCTTCTGGAGCCGTCCATGCTTTTGGCGGATGGCGAACTGGACTCGAGCGAAGTCATCCTGGTCCGCTATTTTGCCGACGGCAAATTGGTAAAAGTCATCAGCGTCACGCCAAAGGGCGAAACCATTGTGAGCGTCGATAAGAAAATCAAGCCGTCGGAAATCGACAAGGTTCAGGCTTTCGTGGTCAAAGAAGGCATTGAGACGCCCATTGTCTCAGGTTCCGGTTCTCACTTAACAGCCGGCGAATACAGGATCGGGCCAGACGATGTGCTCGAAATCAACGTTTGGCAAAACGATTCGCTTTCAAAAACCGTTCCGGTCAGGCCGGATGGGATGGTTACGCTGCCTTTGCTCGGCGACGTTAAAGCGGCGGGAATGACGAACCGGGGTTTGAAGTTGGTCCTGGAAACCAACCTCAAGCGCTACGTGGAAAATCCCGAAGTCACCGTCATCGTTACGCAGATCAACAGCTACAAAGTTTTTATTCAAGGCAACGTGGCGAATCCCGGCGCCTATGCCATTTCCGGCGGTTCCACAATTACACAGGCCGTTAGCCTTGCCGGCGGATTTACTGAGTTTGCTGACCGAAACGGCATCATCATACTGCGCTCGCAAAGCGACGGAACCCGGAAGATCAAGGTCAAGTACAAGCGGATCATCGCCGGAAAAGATGCCGACACGCGGCTGAATCCCGGCGACACAATTGTGGTGCCATGAACGATTTCCATCACCAGGGTTTTTGCTGTTAATGCCCGTCGTTTTCCCGAAAAACACCAATAATATTAGGTATTTGTGTGAAAGTCTTGTGTTTTTCCTTGCGTTTTTCTTCGTGTTATTTATCGCTGTTTCACCCACGCAGGCGGGTCGACTGTCGCTCGTGCCGAGCCTGGCCGTGGACGGCGAATACAACGACAATATTTTTCTGGTCACCGAAGAAGATGAACTCGAAGAAAAAACCGACGATTCTATTCTGACGGTCAGGCCCGGTCTGCGTCTGCACTATGACACCTATCGCCTGGCCGCGCATATCGGCGGAGGCGTCGGCATGCAGTCTTATTACGAGAACGTGGAGGAAAATCGCCTTCCGAGCAACGCGAGCGCGGGAACCGGTTTGAGTTACTGGTTTGGCCCGAAAACGCAAGTGGGAGTCGAGGACACTCTGACCTTCTTCTATGATCCCAGGGAGAGCTTCGGGACCGCCACCGAGGAGGTTCTGCAAGTCCAAACGAACAGCATCAATAATAACATCACCCTAAACGCCAGAAGAATTATCAACCGCATGTCGGTCATTGACGCCTCCTACATATATTCCACTATGGAGTATGAGGATCCCACGCTTTTCGATGTGGTCCGCCACATCTTTGAGACATCCTGGACCCGCCGCGTCAGTGAGCGCCACTCGATCATCGTCTTTGGGCGCTACGCAAGAAATCTCTACAATTCGGAATTTGATTTCATGCGGCGACACTGGGACTCGGACGCCAGGATGGACGAGGAGTTTCCTTATAAGCTGATTCGCGACAGCGACTTCGACGCCTTCGTCCCCGGTCTCGGACTGGTGTATCGGGTGACGCCTTCTCTCGTGTTTCAGGTCCGATCCGGTTTGGTTTTTCCTGTATTTTATTATGATGAGCAGTACAAGCTGGCGGAATTGGACTGGTATCAACAGCTTGGAATGACCTACCAGTATCGTCGTTATCGCTTCCGCCTAAATTACGCCAGGGACCTGATCCCGGCCACCGGCGTGGAAGCAGCGGTGCTTAATCAGCGATATGGCGCATATTTTGATCAGATATGGACGCGGCGCTTCGTGACCGGCGTCAATCATATTTTCAGCCGATCCGACCGGCGTCCCGGGATCATTGACGCCTATCGCTCCGGTGTTACGGCGGCCTACTACTTCTTCACCTGGCTCGGCCTCTCGACGGGATACCAGCACTACGAACAATTTGCGGTTTACGGCGCGGGACCCGATCAAACCGTCAAAACCAACCGCTTTCTACTGAGCCTTTCCGTCGGCGTTCCTGATCCCACATGGATGAGTCTGACCTTCTAAGCACCCCTGGTCCCCAAAAATCAAATCCGGCAGGATGTATTGCCGGGGCCGCGTAGAAAACGCCGGCGATTTCAATGCGGACCGAATTTTGTGAACCATAATCCTGTATTTACACAATAATGAAATTTGTTTTATTTCGTAAAATGTCGCAATTTAACGAATATTTATTCGTAGAAAAAATGATATTGACGGCTCTCGATAGCAGCGATATTCTCAACGTTGCTGAGAGATCATGCACTATACATTTAAATGTTAGTCTATTGGGAGGGGATCCATTATGAGTAAGGATATCGCCACGTTGAGCAAGTTTCACATTCGCAAAAAAGGTTTTTCTATTAAGGACACCGGATTCCACGTGCTGGATGAAAATCTGGAGGAGGTGTGCTACGTCGTCATCCCGGATCTCAAGCTGACGAGGCAGGTGGAATTTTATTCGGATGAAACGAAGTCGGAAAAGCTTTTCTGGATCAAGCAGGATAAAATCTTCTTTGCGACAACCGCGCAATACACGATGTTTTTCGAAGAGCTGAAACCCGTGGCTCTGTACGTTGCGGCACTGAAGGAAAACCTGATCAAAAGAAATGTGAAGATACTGACTTTGACCGATGACCGCATGTGCAATCTAGTGGAAAAATCGGCATTTGGTGGGTTGCTGGGGGATGTTTCCGGAGCCGATTTCCTTTTTACTTATGGCACAGAATCGTTGGGCGTGCTGAAGCAAAACAGGAAGCAAAGCAATGAGTATGTCATGGACCTTGCCGTGGAGGTCGGGCCGAAAATCGATCCCCGCATTGCTCTTGGCGCTGCCATTATCCTGTACGGCAGAGTCATTTAAACATTGCGTGGTTAACGAAAATCAAATTCGGTAAAAAGCACTGCCATCGCCAAGGCATAGTCTTGAGCAGATAATTCTGCAATCGTTTAACGTATAGGTCGAGTATTAAGGGGGACATTGCGCCCCCTCAAAAATCGATTCGTCTCGCTTTCAAAGGCATCAATACTGAACCTTGTCGCGTCCTTTTTGCCCCTAGTGTCTCCGCTCCTGACATTTGAAATTAGGAGTTCGGCAAATGACGCAGCAGTCTTCCTAAGCGCGCCAACTTCTTGAGAATCTTCCCGTCCCAGGTTGCGTTGAGATGCCTGCATTTTGGGTGACTCTCGAAGGCGCATGCGACCGGCGGCGGCAGGGCTGCGAAAGGCTCGATCCAGTGCAATGGGGACGCGGGCGAAGATTTTCCTACCAAAACCACCCAGCTCCGCAGTGGCGAAAGATTGCAGCCAAGTGCGTCAGCGCCGCCTCGGCGAGTGAAGCAGCGACGGTTTCAATCGAACGGTGATATTATTAACAGCCGCAGCAGCCCCCGGTGATCTGACCCTCCGGCCATTCTTCGTCCTCCGCTGTTTCGTCAACCGGCACATTCGACACAACGGTGTCATCGTCGAGATCATCTTCGGCGTCATCGGTATCGTCGTCTTCCACCCAATCGTCGTCTTCCTCCACATCGCAGGTGTCAGTTTCCTCGTTGCACGTTCTGTTCGGGGGACACGGATCGCCTAGATGAACGCATCCTTCCTCCATTTCGGAGCACGCCTCGTCGCCGTTGCAGAAAACTTCGTCGTCTTCGCAAAGAACTGGTTCGCCGTCTTCACATTGGTAGATATCCTGGTTGCATCCTTCGATGCCGTTACAATACAGAAGGTCGACGCATTGACTGTCCAACGTGCATTCCTGAATGGCGTCGGTGTCGAGGTTGTCGGCGAGCCATTGGTTGTTCGTGCCGTATAAGGTGACGTAGGCCATGCCGGGCGCCTCGACAAGCAAGTAATCCAGTTGCCCGGTTCCGAGGTTGTCTGCCACGCCGATATCAAAGTCAAGCATGGTGTCGTTGCTGTCGTAGGCTTCGAGTGTGAGGCCACTCGCCGTGGCGTAGCCGATGCTGAAGTATGTGGCGTAGGATGCGGTGAAGGTGATGACGCCGATGCCCTGCTCGGCCCCCATCCATCCAAAAAAATTGCCATCGGAGTAATACTGGGTATCCAGCGGGCGAGGCCAGCCCCAGTCGTTTACAATGCCGTAATTCGGGTAGCAGCCGTTGTACCCATCCGTTCGCCAGTCTCCATAGACCCAGTCGTAACCGGCAGTGTTCGTAAACGAGAGCCCGGTGATCGTGCTGGCGATGACTCCATAGTCTGTCCCGTCCTCGAAATCGATGAGCCCGGCGTGGGCAGGCGCGGCCACGAGCGCCAGGGCCAACGTAAAAACGACAACGCATAGCAAACTTGAGAACCTTTTCATATTGTACTCCCTTTCAAAGTGATACAAAATCCAGCGGAGCAAGTCAAAAGAAAATTCCGATTATTGACCTTGTGGGTTCCGTTCCACGCGTCATCGCCGTTGCCATAGTTGGTCGCCATGAGAAAGCTTCTTATCGAAAAAACAGGATTTGTCGTCTTGGATCAGCTCAATTTTAGCGGGAGAAAATATCAAGTAAGGCAACGCGATAAACGCATATTGACCGGGACGGCTCAATCCGGCAAAAAGACGGCTGTATAATTTTGCGTGAAATGCGAGAGTGACGGTTTGTTGTTTCGCGTAACCGGAAAATTAATCCCGACTTCGCCGGAGCAGGCGAAATGTAGGATTGCGATGTGAATAGATCAAGCTTCGTACATTCGATTGCGATCAATCTGGCTGTTGTGGCGGTTCTTATCGCGGCAACGGCTTTTCTGACGCCGATTCTCGCCGCTCCTTCATCCCCATTGCCCGCAGGCGATGAGCAAAGCATCGTTGTCTGGCTCGACGCAGCCTTGTTCGATCAGACTATGCGAAGCGCCCTGGATCGACATAGCGCCATGCCCGGGCAAAACATGTACCTGAACGGTGGAATCCCCATCGGCGCTCATCCATCGGACGGAAGTCTGTCGCCTCTTTCGCTGGCGCTGCACAAGCTCAGCGCGATGCAGGCTGTTCGCGTAAAAACATTCCTGGCAATTTTTGCGGGCATCGGCGCCTTGTTTGCCCTGGCCAGACGGGCAGGCGCCAGTCGATTGCCGTCACTGACGGCGGCGCTCATTTTGCCAGCCTCCGGATTTGTTCAACAAAGAGTCCTTTCCTCGCCCCTGGACCTTCAAGTCCTTTTCTCATTGATGTGCCTTCTTGTTGTCTGCTACGCGCCATGCACGCTGGCTTATTGCGTGACGGCTTCCGTACTGTTCGCCTTGGGGGCCATGCAATCCGGCTCTCTGATTTTCTTTGTACCCATCGCTCTTGTCCTGGCCGCCCTCGTGCGCTGCTGGCGCCATGAAACGGAAAGGAAAGAGGCCGCCGGTTCGCTGGGCATGATATTGATGTTCGGACTGTTGTTTTCGACAATCAAATGGCTGCCCGCCGTGGAGCTTTTAGGGGGTCACAATCTGCGAAGGGCCGCGCAGGGTTTTGTATCTCAGTCGTCTGTCGGACTTCTTTCCCGGGTTGAGGAACTCATCAGCCTTCTGACGCCCGCCGCAGCCGCATGGTTCATTATACCTTTGCTGTTATTGGCGGCGGTCGGATCGCACGCCGAAGGCCGACGCGGAAGACTGTCGCTTTTAGGATTGGTTTTTATCTTCACATCGATTATTCCCGAAGCGGTTCTGGACGATGGCGGCAAAGCCGCAGCATGGATGGCGATCAAACCGCTGTCCAACACGCAGTCCGTCGCGCCGGTTTTTTTGCTGACAGTTATGGGAGCCTTATGCGCTTTGAGTTTTGAAAAGGCATTGCGTTGGAAAAAGCCGGTGGGCTACGCGTTGATGTCGGCATTTGTTCTGGCCCTCTGCGTCGGTCATTTCAGTCGGGAGACTACCGAACGCGCTGAATTGCCTGAAGCTGTGGACATGAGTCAATATCAATCTTCACCCGAGGAAAATCCGGAGCATTATTCGGTGCAGTTGAATAAATCCCGAAAGTCAAAACCTGCGCTCAACCATCACCCGACATTTTTCGTCGCGCAGCAGATCGGCGTGACCAACGCTCTCAAGCAATACACCGTGAAAACGAAGGTTTCGCCCAAGGTAAAAATCCGCTCGCAAAGCAACAGGACATGGCGGTATCAACGGTACAAAGGCGAAGTCCACGTTGCGCATAACCGCGGTGAAATCCTGGATTATCAAGACAATGGCAATCGCATTGAAATCAAAGTTCGGACTTTCAAGAAAGAAGCCGATCTCATTGTCAATAGAAACTTTGATTCCGGCTGGTCGGCCAAAGGATACAAGCTCGCCGTTCTCAAAGGTCTGCTGGGGATCCATCTCCCGGAACCTGGCGACTATGACATTAGCCTTCGATACCGACCCGTGAAAGCCTTTTACGGCGCGACCGTCAGCGGCGCAGCCCTGTTTTTTGCCTTGATCTTCATTGTTGCTGAGTGGATTTCCACTCGACGAAAAGCGGCAATTAATGATTAAAGGCTAGAGGCTGGGACGCAGGGTCCAGGGTTCAGGGTCCAGGGTTTGTCGAAATGCTGGAGAGGCATTTCGTGTTGTGAGCATGGTTGAGGGGCTCATAAAGAAAAAGCACTTAGGAAAGAATCTCCCAAGTGCTCACGGCAAAAACCGAAAAATGTTTGGAGAGATAACAGATGAGCACTGCCAAATCCTATTGCGACAACTTGTCCCTGAACGGTGGCGGCTGGCATTTGCCTACTATTTCAGAGCTTTGCGTTTTGATTCGAGGCTGGGATGGGAGGGTAACCGGCGGGGCTCTCGCGGCGTAGGCGTAGCCTTGAACGAATGACGCCGCTGAGGCTTCCTTTCCATAACCGAGCGGATTATAATAGCGACGATTCAAATAGCGGTAGGAGCGAAGCAATAATGTCTCGAATAAAAGCCCTTGCGCTTATCCTGGTTGCCGTTTTCTCGTTGCTTGTTCATTCGAGTTCTCCTTCACGCCCTCGAATTATACACTAAATTCACCAGTACAATTTGTCTCACTCTTATTGGCACAGAGGGCTTCGGTAGCTGACACGATCCGACGTACGCTCGCTCTTGCCGGCCCCGAGGGAAAGGTCCATCTGATGCTCAAGAGCCTCCTGAATCAGGGGCTGCAAAACCGCTACAAAAAAATTACGATCCTGCGTTAATGCCTTTTTCACAATCGATGCCGCCGTCTTATCCTGTGTACGAGTCATGGTTCAAATCCTCCTGCTGGGGTTTGGTGATTCTTCCAGGAGATACCATGGCTCAACCTTTTGCAGAACACTTGCAACATAACCTCGGATTGAAGCCCTCTCCACTGATATGTAATTGCAGTTAGCTACGACAAAGTACGACATAATAGATTAGCATCCACACCCGGTTTCGATGTCGGATTTGGCATCAGTATCTTCCGGCTTGTCTTCAGCACCGGAGTCATCATAGTTCGAATCACTAGCGGATTTGCCACAAATAATGGCGCGCAGCTTCAAGAAGGATTCCATCAGCAATATGAGGAATTTTTTCAGCCGGCCTGGGCGTTTTATCGCCTTCCAGTAGAAATTCATGATTCGACCGATCATGTATGCGGCCCCCTGGTTCGGGTTCAGGGTCCCATGCGGATTGCGCACCCGGTCCACCCGGCCAACGACTTCGCGGATCGGCCGCCAAACCACCAGACCGGCATTGTCGCCGCGCTCAGCGACGAAGCTTTGGCCATTTTCCGTTTTCATGGCCGTCACCCTATGTGCAACCAGAGATTTTTCACGGTGAAATAACACAATATCGCTGACAGCTATGGGGGTTTGCAGATACGGCGCAACGCGCACGATGTCGCCGTCATGGATGAGGGGACGCATGGAGTCGCCCTGAATGGACACTTCCAGCGGTTCTTTCAGGGTATGCCCAAGGGTCGCGGATTTGTTCGGCTCGATTATGACATTTTCCCTGAGCAACAGCCTATTCCAACGCTATCACTGCGCCGCAGGCCAGCGACTCTTCCAGGAACAGGGCCACGTCGCGCTCGGCCTGCGCGTTGTCGAGATCGGGATAATTTTGGCACAGCGCTGCCATTAACTCATCCTTCGTTGCTGAGCCAGGCAGGCTCTCCCAAAGAAATTTTGCGCTGGCATTGAACTCGATGACTCTGCCACCGTCGATGTCGATTAGGATCGCTCCGTCCTGGAAATCTTCGAAGCTCATGCCGGGAGATTGTGCGTATTTCATTGTTACTCCGTCGCCTCCGCCAAGGGCAGGCAGGGATCGCCCATCAGATTATAGCTCATAGTCAGGATCCGGTAATCTTCGTCCCCAACATCATCCGTCAAATCCTTTGCCGCCGACGCCAGGGCCCCGCCAACCGTGTCCGCCAAACCGTTGGTGAAATAGTCCTGAAGAGCGGTGGAGAGATCCTCGGTATGCTGTGGAAAACCGTAAGCCGACGGTGAAATCACTCCTGCCGCTCCCAGATCGCCGTCATCTAAAATAACCATCGTTTCAGCGAGGGAATGGGGCGTGGACGTGTAGGCAAAATACCCGCTGAGGCAGTTGAATAGAATGAAAACCGGCGGCTGCCCGTTATGATCCAGCATTGTCTCCAAGTTACTCACTTCCTCAGTTTGCCCGATAATGATCTCGCCGGCTGCGCGATTCATGTCGCCATGTCCATAATATTCTACAACACTGGCTCCGGCCTGAATAAAACCCAACAAGTCGGCGCGCAGCGCAATAATGGCAGGCTCCTCCCATTGATTTTCGCCGCCGGCCGGAGGATAGGTCTCGTTGTAATCGCTCAAATGCAAGGATTCACTCGCGTATCCCACGGGGAGCGCATCCCTGGCGCGATTCGCGTGCGCTTTGAAAACCGTTTCATTGTCGTCGCTGATGTAAATGTAACGATTCGTTGTTGCCGCCTGATAATCCGCAATGCGCTCCACTGCTGCTGCAACCTGCGCTTCGGTTCTGGCGGGCAAGCGACCGACGGCCATTGGTACGTCCGCGCGGCTCTTAAACGAGACGGGCGTGAAGGAGAAAAGCGTATCGCTGGGAAACCAGAGCCAGTTCCTTTCGCTCCACTGATAGATGGTCGGCAGGTTCAGGCGTATGTCAAATTCGTCCGGGTCATGCAAGTGAGGTGTGGAATCTCCAATCAGGAAAAGCGCCCTGGGCGTGAACGTCGTCCAGTTTTGCGCGGCGTGATCCAGGTAATCGAGGATGGCGTCCGGCGACTGGTAGCCGTTGTTGAACAGATGATAAAGCTCCCGTGGACTGCGCAGAACCGGCGTCCAACCCTCATTTTCGCGCAGTGTCAACAAATCCGCCAATTCATCATGGAAGACTTCCGGCGCCAGGATGATAAGGTCGCCCTCTTCTTCCAACAAGCCTTCCACATCCGGTACGGCAAAAATGCCGTCGGGCTGCGCGGGAAGATCCGGATCGAACATGGCGTAGGTGTTTCCCGGCGTGAAATTCGGCAACCATAGATCGGTACCGTCGTCGATCAGCTCCACGATTATCGGAACAAGCGGATCCGTTACATCCCAGACCTCAATGCTTCCGGCATAATCACCCGGCAGTTTGACATCCACCTCTTCAGTCTCATACGACTTCAAAATTTTCGCGGCACCGTTAAAGGCCAAGGGCGCACGGACATCTAGAAATGCCGAAACCACGTTGAATGAGTCAGCCACGAATCCGTTGTCCACGAGACTGAAAATCATCTCGAAAGCGCCAGCCACGCCCGGCGCCGTGGGCGATAATTCATCTTCCCAACTAAAATTATCCCATTCATCGAAGCTGATTTCAGTCAGAGCATTTCCATTCAAAGCCACATCCACATCGCGCGGAAAGAGACCGCCGCCGAATAGCTCAAAACCCGCTTTCACTGCACGGTCATCGGCTGAAAAGCCGTCAAAAACGGCGCTCATCGTTTCATCCAAACTGATTCTTTCCGAAGCCCAGCAATCGGGGAAAACTCCCTCAATCGCCGGAGGATGGTATATGGCCCAATAATCCCGAAAACGCACTACGTGGCGCTGGATGATTTCGTTTGCGGGCGCGGCGCGGTTCACCGGAGCGGCCAGGGTTTCCATCATCGGCGAGGCGTCTCCGTCGGCCAAATCAGCGATGACGTGCGTTTCCGCCGTATAGCCGTCGCCAATGATCGGCGGAGCGAAAGCGAAAACAACCGGCTCCGCGGCATCCGGGTCCATCACGCGAATGGACGTCTTAACACCATCTGTCCGCACGCGAAGAAACTCCAGAGACTCGGCCTGCGTGTCGTTGATGGATGACAGGGGGACCTGCAGAGCGCCGGGATTCATAGTCCAGAAATCGACGATGGGGCAGGGCACGCCGTCACATTCGGAATAATCGATGGTATCGTCGTCATCCATGTCGTCGTTGACATCGTCATTCATGTCGTCGTTGACATCGTCATCCACGTCATCGTTGGCATCATCATCCGCATCGTCGTTGACATCATTATCGACGATGTCGTCATTGACGGCATCCTCTCCACCGCTGTCATCGTCGTCATCGTCCCCGCAACCGCCAAAGAGGGCAAGAGCCGCAATCAAAGCCAGACATGCGGCGGTCATCGTCAGAGAAAAACGTGCAAATACCATCACTCGATCCCCCATATTCATCGACATCGTATATCACAATTTGGCGACCTTGGCATCAAGAAAAGCTTCGATAGAGGTGGTGGAAAATAATCCGGCATTTCCATTGAGCCTCGATAGAAGCGAATAATAATCCGGTATTCCAAATTGAGTTTCGACAGAGGCGATTCATTCATTAGCCCAGGGCGGAAGAGATTGTCGATTAGTGTATTTTACAAGCGATTCGATTTTTGCATCCTTCCAACCATTCGGTTAATCGATTTTTCATCAAGCCTCGGCCAGAGCCGTTTTTCCGCCTTCTGCGACCATTTTGAGGGGCATTATAAGACAAAAAAAGGCGCGCCAAGCGGCTGAGTTGGCACTAACGCAATGAGTGGCGTCACTTTTGGGGGAAAGTCACCAGGATATCGTCGGGCATGTATCGCTTTTCAAGGGAGAGCGCTCGGGATTGGCGGAGCTGGCGGCAAACCTGCTGTGACGTCAATTGTGCAGGAACGGCATTGAAATATTTTTTGGATTTGCCGATGGGATCTAGCGTAAGGACCTGGCAAGGCGAAAGCCCAAGTCATTGTACCGCGCACCCGGCAGGCTGCCTACACGATCAAAAGAGCGACATAGCCTGATATTGCTCTTCCAACTACCGCCTCGATAAATCCGATATGTTCCAATATCAGGACCGTTCGGGTCTGTTACTGAATCGGAGGAATAATCTCCTTTCCAATCCCAAACCCATTCCCAGACGTTGCCGTGCATGTCAAAAAGGCCCCAGGCATTTTTATCAAAGCTCCCGACGTGAACCGGAGTTTCGCGATATTGTCCCTTGGGACATTCGGGGATCGGCTTATTCCCGTTATAGTTAGCCTTATCCGTAGAAAGGCAATCCCCCGTAGAAAATGGTCCCGTTGTTCCAGACCGCGCCAAATACTCCCACTCCGCCTCCGTCGGCAGTCGATAACCTGTGCATTTTCGATCCCAGGAGATAGATTTATCAACCCGGTGATAGCACGGGCTGAGGCCTTCCTTTTTCGATAAACGATTGCAAAACTTTATGGCATCGATCCAGGAAATACTTTCCACCGGGCATTGGTCGCCGCAATTGACAAAGTGGCTTGGATTGTTGTCCATGACAGCTTTCCATTGCCCCTGCGTCACTTCCGTCATTCCCACTAAAAACGAATGAGATAGAATGACCGGATGTCGGATTTCATCATTCCCCGGTTCTCGCAATGAACTGCCCATATAAAAACGGCCTGCGGGAATCTTGATGAACTGATAATTGATAGTCGGACTTTTTATGCCTTTATCGCACGCACATCCTACAGCAATGCAAAGCACCGCCGACAATACGGCTAGCAATGATCTTCTCAACGAAAATCCTGTGTGTTTGAAACTGCGTAACATGCCGGTTGCGTATTATTAAAAGATCGAGCTAGAAACCGCAGCCCCCTTCGTCATTTTCAAGTGCTGTTTCGATGCTAGAAGCGACATTGTCTTCGTCGTCATCGTCGGAGATTTCCGCATCGTCGTCATCGGAAGGCTTGGATTGGTGATTATCTGTTCCCGAAATATCCTCGTAAGATCCATAATCGAAATCATCTCCCCACTTTGCCACGCTTTGGTCAGAATCAATAATCACGGGTCCGTACTCGAATACGCCACCGGTAGTTTCATATTCTCTGAGATAGTATGAATATGCCTCACCTTTCACAGCAGTGTCGTCCAGCGTCTGGTAGTCGTCACCAAAAATGTTGTCCTGGCATGGCACAATGATCCCCGGAAGTTCCATGTGATCCGCTAGAAAACATTCAGTCTCGCTCAACGAACAACGCAAAATCGTGAAAGCGCCGCATTCCATCTCCGAACCTGTTGTCCAGTACAAACCGACGCCTCCTTCCTCGCGCTGCGCGGTAAAAGACAAAAGATCAATTGCGGCGTTGACGGAATCGCTCCAGAAGCGATCATCTGTAGGATCACCTCCGGCGACATCGGTCTCGATTTTAAAATGGTCGGTTTTGCCGGCAATGGAACCGGTCATTATATTCCAGACTTGTCCGGTGCAACGCATATTTGTCTGGCTGGCCAGAAATGTGCAGTTAATAGCGAAATCGACGAAGGTGGTAACATCGAAATTGGTCGTGGATACTCCATCGACCGTTCGAATATAACCATCTCCACCGGTCAGGGCAAAATCCGGGGGCGCAAATTTTTGGCCACTATTGCCGTCTTCATCCAAAAGTTGTGTTAAAGCCCAGGTTACGCCTTCGACGTCAGCAATTTGCAGTTCCAAACCATGGTTAGCAGAGGGCGTTCCTTGGCTGTCCCAAATGGTCGCATAATCCAAAGTTCCGTCGCGATCATAGTCAAAGTAAACACCAATTGTGCCACCGAAGGTGGACTCGGCGACCACAGGATCGGGCCACTGCACTCTGATGCGGAAAAATTTATAGAATTCATTATTAAAGTG
>Ga0307990_1002442_pt1 | contig 14849 bp, 10 predicted proteins | sample EllFjometagen129_FD_203168 | JGI IMG/M metagenome (GOLD analysis project Ga0307990, IMG submission 203168) | Marine microbial communities from Ellis Fjord, Antarctic Ocean - #129 | ecosystem: Environmental > Aquatic > Marine > Unclassified | place: Southern Ocean | collected 2014-10-08
ATTTGGGATCGATAAAAATAGCACAGTTGGAAGCGTTGTACAAAGAGTAAAGCGCGAGATGGAAAAGAATAAAAATATTAGTAAACGTGTTGAAAACTTGAAGGATATATTAGAAAAGAGCTAAGAGGAGATTTGACACCTTTATGACCTTAGAGTAGACTTGACCCCTTTATGACCCCTTTATGACCCCTTTATTTGTGTGACAGCGGCATTTGGAAATTAGGAAAGATACTTTCACTCAATTGGGGTCACACTGTAACAGTACTGATATACCATTTGGTTTTTCCGGCAAAGTATAGGCGTGTGGTCTTTGATGAGCACGTGGATGAGGTTTTGAAGAACATTTGCCTGGAGATCGAAAAGCGATACCAGTTGAAATTTTTGGAAATCGGCACAGATAAGGATCATGTTCATTTTCTGGTACAGTCAACTCCAACGTATAGTGTCACCAAGATCGTAACGATGATAAAAAGCCTTACTGCCAGAGAAATATTCAGTCCCTGTCCCCAAGTTAAGAAGAATCTGTGGGGAGGCGAATTCTGGACGGACGGTTATTTCGCAAGCACTGTTGGTAAGCATGGCAATGAGGACACAATCGGGCAATATGTGAAAAATCAAGGGGCGGCGTATCAGAAACTACACGAAGATCGGCAGTTGTCGCTTTTCTAATACCCCGTCCGCTTGCGGCGGGGCAGTTTATTCTTTATGGATCGAGGAGAAACAACAATGAAAAATGTCTTATTCTCTAATCGAGCTTACGTTCTGTTACCGCTTTTTCTGTGGGTAATCCTGAATCTCATGAGCTGCGCTACGGTGGGGCCTGACTATGTTGAGCCCAGACCCGAGATGCCGTCGGCTTGGCAAGCGACGCCAGACCCGGCGGTGGTGCCTGGGAAGGCGATGATTCGCCGCTGGTGGACGGTTTTCGATGATCCAATGCTCACGCGTTTTATCCAGGAGGCGGGCGAAAGTAACCTCGACCTCCGGGCGGCGGTGGCGCGGATGGACGAGGCCCGGGCGCGTCTGGGGTTCGCCACCGGTCAGCGAGTGCCCCAGATTGACGCCCAGGGTTCAGTGATTCGGCAACGCAGCAGCGAGAACGCCCTGTCCAACTTCGGCACGGAGACCTTTTATTCACCGGGAGTGGCGGCAAGCTGGGAGATTGATCTCTTCGGCCGCGTCCGCCGTTCCGTCGAGGCGGCCACGGCCGATTTCCAGGCCAGCCAGGAGGACCGCACCGACGTGATGATCACCCTCTACGCCGAGGTGGCCCGGACATATGTGAATGTGCGCACCTATCAAGCGCGTCTTGCCGCAGCCGAGTCCAATATCAACTCGCAAAAGCAGGTGTTGGCGTTAACCCAAGCACGGTTCAAAAATGGTCTGGCCACCGATCTTGACATGGCCCAGGCCGAACGTGTGTTGGCAAGCTCAGAGGCCGAGGTTCCGCCGCTTCGCATTGAACTGGCTCGAGCAGTGAATACGATGGCAGTACTATTGGGACACCGGCCCGGCGCCCTGTATAAAGAATTAAGCGAACCCAAGTCAATCCCTATTCCTCCAAGTAAGGCCACTGTAGGGGTACCGGTGGATCTTCTCCGCCAGCGACCCGATATCCGGCGAGCCGAACGTCAGCTCGCCGCCCAGACGGCCCGCATTGGGGTGGCTACGGCCGATCTCTATCCGAGTTTCTCGCTGACGGGGTTCTTCGGCTACGAATCCATCGATACCAGTGAACTCTTCGATGCCGGCAGCCGGGTTTTTACCTTTGGTCCTTCGCTGCGCTGGAATTTTTTTGACGGAGGCCGGATTCGCAATCAGATAAAGGTCCAGGACGCCCTCACCGAACAAGCACTGCTGAGCTATGAAAAGACGGTCCTTAATGCCCTCAATGAGGTGGAAAATGCCCTCGTCGCATATATCGAGCAGCGCATCCGCTTCGAGGCCTTACAGCGCTCAGTGGATGCATCGCGCCGCTCGGTCAAACTGTCCACCGATCTGTATAAGGAGGGACTGGTGGACTTTCAGAACGTGCTCGATGCCCAACGGGCCTTGTTTAATTTCGAAAATCAGGTGGCGGCGGCCCGGGGCAACAGTGCTGTCAATTTTGTCCGGCTTTACAAGGCACTGGGCGGTGGCTGGGATCCGGCCAAAGCCTATAGCGGGCAAATAGGGATATTGGACACAAAAGAGACCTATTTGAACCGCAGAATGTCGGAAATAGAATAGCTGCGCAATTTTATAAAATGCTCCGCCTAGGGCGGCGAAGCCGCACTATCTAAAACTTCCCTGAACAGAGTTTTAGGAAAACCAGTAAAAAGCAGATGCTTTAAAGGAGCAAAATATGAGAGTCAAACGATTGGAAAAAAACTTGAATTTGGTAGTCGCCATCGTGGCGCTGACCCTGATGTCTACCGGTTGCCAAGAGAAAAATAAGTACGTGCCCCCGCCGCCGCCAGCAGTGACTGTGAGCCGGCCGGTGCAGCAGGCAGTCACCGACTACATTGAGTTTACCGGCACCACCGAGGCGTTGGAATTGGTGGAGATCCGGGCCCGCGTGGAGGGGTACCTGGAGAGTATCCATTTCAAGGACGGCGCCAAAGTGAAGAGAGGCGCCCTGCTGTTTGTCATCGACCCCAAGCCGTTTCAGGCCAAACTGGGCGAAGCAAAAGCCGGCCTCTTGATCCGTCAGGCAGAACTCAAACTGGCCGAAACGACCCTCAAGCGTAAGGAAGGGGCCTTCAAGGATAAGGCCGTTAGCGAAGTAGAAGTAATCCAGGCCCGGGCCGAGCAAGACAAGGCCAGGGCAGCAGTCGAGGCGGCACAGGCGGCAATGGAGACCACCAGGCTCAACCTTTCCTACACCAAGATCCATGCTCCCATCAGCGGCCGAATGGGTCGAAATCTGGTCGATGTGGGAAACCTGGTGGGGGCCAATGAACGGACCCTGCTCGCCACCATCGTCCAGGATGACCCGATCTATGCCTATTTCAATGCGAGCGAGCGTGACCTGCTGCAGCACCGCCAGAAGAGGCGGGAAAGGGAAGTGGGTGTTGACGAAAACAACGCACCCAATGCCTACCTGGGCCTGGCCAACGAAGAGGGCTACCCGCACGAAGGCCGCGTGGACTACATTGACAACCGCGTGAATGCAGACACCGGTACGATCCAGCTCCGCGCCGTTTTCCCCAATTCCGACGGCGTCCTGCTTCCGGGGCTTTTCGCTCGCATTCGGATACCGACGAGTGAGCCCCACACGGCCCTGCTGGTACCTGACCGGGCCCTGGGCACCGACCAACAGGGCCGCTTTCTTCTGGTGGTCAACGACAAGAACGTCGTCGAGTACCGGACGGTCAAGATCGGGGCAAAGGTGGAAGGGGTGCGGGTCATCGAAAGCGGCATTTCATCCGCTGACCGGGTGATCGTCAACGGTATTCAGCGGGCGCGACCCGGTGCCACGGTCAATTCTACGGAAGCAGAGGCCCAGATCTCCGCTACATCCGGCACTACCCGGAATTCTAAGCAAGGAGACTAACCATGTTCAGCCGATTTTTTATCGACCGTCCCATCTTTGCTGCGGTGGTCTCGATCATCATCGTGCTCGCCGGGGTGGTGACCTTCAGGGCGCTGCCCGTAGCTATGTACCCGGAGACCTCACCGCCCACCGTGATGGTGGTGGCCACCTATCCCGGGGCCAGTGCGCAGGTATTGGCCGACACCGTGGCTCAACCGATTGAGGACAGCGTCAACGGCGTGGAAGAGATGCTCTACATGTCGAGCGCCTGCTCCAACGACGGCCAGTATATGCTGACGGTAACCTTCGAGGTGGGGACCGATCTTGACATGGCCGCAGTGCGCGTCCAGAACCGGGTGGCCATTGCCGAGGCCATGCTTCCCGCAGAGGTACGACAGCAAGGCGTGATAACCATCAAGCGGTCCACCAATATCGTTTTGATCGCCACCTTGACCTCATCGATTGACCGCTATGACGAGCTCTTTCTGAGCAACTACGCCACCCTGCGGGTCAAGGATGAGTTGTCGCGCCTGGACGGGGTCGGCAGCGTATTCGTTTTCGGTCTTGGAGACTACAGCATGCGGATCTGGCTGGACCCAAACAAACTCGAGGCCCGCAACCTGACCACCAATGACGTGGTCAATGCCCTCCGGGAGCAGAATGTTCAGGTGGCTGCCGGACAGATCGGCCAGCCCCCGGCCCCGCAAGGCCAGGATTTTCAGTACACCATCAATACCCTTGGCCGACTGGAGAGCGTGGAGCAGTTTGAAGACATCATCGTCAAGACGGCAGCGGGAGGCCGATTCACGCGCCTAAAGGACGTGGCGCGCATAGAGCTGGGCTCTCAGAATTATAACATCTCCGCACAGCTCGATGGCAAGCCGACCGTCGCATTAGCAATTTTTCAAACACCCGTCGCCAATTCCCTCCAGGTGGCCGAGCAGGTGCGGGCCAAGATGACGCAGCTCAGTGAAAATTTCCCTGAGGGTCTCGAATATCAGATCCCCATGAATACCACCCGGTTCATCACCTACTCCATTAACGAAATCATTACGACCCTCTTTATCGCGGTGATCCTGGTCTTTATCACCATCCTGGTATTTCTTCAGGACTGGCGGGCGACCCTGATTCCTGCGGCGACCATACCGGTTTCCCTGATCGGCACCTTTGCGGTGATGGGGCTGCTGGGGTTCAGCATTAACACGCTTTCGTTGTTCGGGATCGTACTGGCCATCGGTATTGTGGTGGACGACGCCATCGTGGTGGTGGAGAACACGGTCCGCAACATGGACACCTTCAGGCTGAACCCTAAAGAAGCCATTATCCGGGCTATGGGTGAAGTGACCGGACCAATCATTGCCACAACGCTGGTGATGCTGGCTGTTTTCGTTCCCACGGCCTTTTTAGGCGGCATCACCGGCCAGCTCTACCGCCAGTTCGCCCTGACCATCGCGACGGCCACGACCTTTAGCGCTCTCAATGCCCTGACACTGAGTCCGGCCCTCTGCGCTATCTTACTTCGGCCGACCCCCAAGCACCGCAACTGGTTCACCCGGGCCTTTAACTGGACCTTTGTCAGGGCCACCACACTTTACCAGCACACGGTGGGCACCATGGTACGGCGAGCAGTGGCCATGATGCTGGTATTCGGCGTCCTGGCGGGTGCCACCTACTTGGGCTTTATTAACCTGCCCACCGGGTTTGTGCCCACCGAAGACCAGGGCTTTGCGTTAGTGAGCGTTCAGTTGCCCGATGCCGCTTCCGTGGAGCGCACCCTTGAGGTGGTGGATAAGCTCAACGAGCGGGTTGGCTCCATGGAGGGTATTGAACATTGGGTCTCGGTTCCCGGGTATTCGCTTCTGGACGGAGCCGTCGCCTCCAATACGGCCACTCTTTTTGTCTCTTTTGACCCCTGGGATGAGCGCACGGGCCCCGGCCTGAGCCAGGAGGCCCTGGTGGCCCGCATGTGGCAGGAATTTTCCAGCATCCAAGAGGCCAATATCTTTCCGTTCATACCGCCAACAATTATCGGCCTCGGTGTGTCCGGCGGCTTTGAGATACAACTTCAGGACCGGGCCGACGTGGGCCTGCCGGCGCTTGAGCAGATGGCCCGGGAGATGGCCCAGGACGCCAACGCCCAGGCGGGGCTGGAAAACGTCTACACCACCTTCCGGGCTAACGTGCCCCAACTCTTTGCGGATGTGGACCGCACCAAGGCCAAGAGCCTGGGTATCCCCCTGTCCAGTGTATTCGATACGCTTCAGACCTATCTCGGCTCCGCATACGTTAACGACTTCAACAAGTTCGGGCGCACCTACCAGGTGAGAGTCCAGGCCGAGCCCGCCTTTCGAGCGCGCGCTGACGACATCAAGCGGCTTGAGGTCCGAAACAATCAGGGCGAGATGGTCCCCCTGGGCACCCTCATCTCCGTTAAAGATACCCTGGGTCCCCAGTTTATCAAGCGCTACAACATGTACCCGGCAGCAGCCATCAACGGCAAGGCTGCCCCGGGATACAGCTCGGGCCAAGCTCTCACCCTCATGGAGCAAATGGCCAAGGCCAAGCTGCCCGCCTCCATGGGATTTGAGTGGACCGGCATGTCCTATCAGGAAAAGGCCGTGGGCGGGCAGGCATTCTTCATTTTCGGCCTCGCGGCGCTGTTTGCGTACCTGGTGCTTTGCGCCCAGTATGAAAGCTGGTCCATCTCCTTTGCCGTGGTCCTGGCAGTTCCGCTGGCGCTCTTGGGTACGGTGGTGGCCCTGCTGATGCGCGGCATGGACGTAAACGTATACACCCAGATTGGTATGGTACTGCTCATCGGGCTGGCAAGCAAAACCGCCATCCTGATCGTGGAGTTTGCCCGGGACATTCATGCATCGGGAAAAGGGATTATCGAGTCGGCCATGGAAGCGGCCACAATCCGGTTCCGACCGGTCCTGATGACGGCCTTTACCTTTATCCTGGGCGTCTTTCCCCTGGTGATTGCATCTGGCGCTGGTTCCACCAGTCGTCAGGCCGTGGGCACGGCCGTATTCGGCGGCATGATAGCGGCCACGGTTCTGGGGGTGCTCTTCGTGCCCGTATTCTATGTGGCGATACAGAGATTCAGTGAATGGACCAGACCCAGGAAAACGGTTGAGGAAGTGGGCGACTCACAACAGCAGGAATACGGTGGGCCGACTGCAAGCGGGACTAAGGGCACAATCCAGAAATGATGAAGAAAGAAATGTTTGCAAAAAATTGTTTGAAGAAATGCTCAAAATCCTGCGAAAAAAGTGGGTAAGGTATGGAACGGAAAAACTGGCGTACTCTATATCAACTGGGGCGTTAAAGAGCACGTCTAAAAAGCTGGTCTTGACCACGAACTGATAACTTGCGGCAACTGCCGCTTGATCCCGGGGAATTTCTGCTATGTTTGACCGCCTTCACAAAAAACTGGCATTCTGGTTTCCAACTGTGGCCGAGGACGATCGACCTGAACTCGACAGAGCCTTGGCCTACACAAATCTGCTCCGGCAGCGTATCCTTGTCTGGGTGTTTGTCTGCTTTCATCTGGCAATCTTTTGCCAATATTTTGTGAGAACAGGAAGTATCGGTTCGCCCTACATTGGAAGCGGGGATCTAGGTGCACTCCTGTGTTGCATCGTTTTTCTAATCGCAGCCGGTCGGCCGACCTCGCCGGCAGAGGTCAATCGCCGGCATCGCCTCTGCGAGGGGGCAGTATTCCTATTCATCTTTCTTGGAGCGGGTCTCCAAATCGGCCTTTTGGTGCCCCAACAACCCACCATGGCTCCTTATGTTTTGACCATCTTCCTATGGGCAGCCTTTTTTTACCTTCCTGGCCGGAAAATGCTCACTTTGTATGGTCTGGCCTGGTGCGTCTCGGTGGCCATGGTCTGGCACGTTTCAAACGACCTGCGTTTTACTTCAGAAGTGGTCATCACCGGTACGCTCAGCACTGTCATGGCCGTGATAATAGCTCGCACGACATACGTTTCCTTGGTTGGGGCTTTCTTAAACCAGCGCATAATCGAACGACATAAACAACAAAAAAAAGAGCTTAAGAACCTGAACGAAATCTCAGCCCGACTTGCTCACGAAATTCGAAATCCCCTGATGTCGGCTGGCGGGTTTGCGCGACGGCTCTTGTCGTCCATGAGTCCGAATGATCCTAACCGGGCAAAGGCGGAAATTATCGTGAAGGAGGTAGGCAGGCTGGAGGCTATTCTCCGCATGATCCTGACCTACCTTAAGCCCCTGGAACTGTATAGGTCGCCGACCGACCCAAACCAGTTGGTTGAAACGGCATTGCACAGCATGGACGCGGAAATCGATGAGAGAAAAGTGCGGTTAAATCTCCAATTGGGTTCCACGATTCCAGAGATTTCTGCTGACAAGTCGCTCATGGAACAGGTGGTGGAGGTCCTGGTCAAGAACGCTCTGAATCAGATGCCGGATGAGGCAACCCTTTCCGTTAAGACGTTCCGGGAGAATAATATGTTCAAACTGGTTATGCGGTATCCCGTCCCGCACATATCAGCCGACGATGTAGAAGATTTCTTCTATCCTTTCACCCCATCACGGATGGCCTACGATACCGAGCATGATACCATAGATCTTCCTATGTCAAAAATTTTGGTGGAAAAACACGGAGGGGAAATCGATGTTAGGCTCGAAGCATCGGGTGAGCTCATCATTCACATGTCACTGCCTCTGACCTCTATTTCCTTAATCCGAGGTCACAAACGCCCTTACGCTAAGGTGAAGTAATGCTCAAGAATACGCATCCTCCAACATCAGGTAGTTTGCCCGCATCTATGCGTGCTGACGTGACCAGACCGGGCCACCTCAAACTCACGCTCGCCGGTCGTCTCGACTCTAGCACGACCGGTAAAATATGGCGTGAAGCAACTGATGTCCTTGAGAAAAAATCACCGACCCGGCTTGTCATTGATGCGTCGAAAATAGATTATTGCGATGGGTCAGGGATCGGCCTGTTGGTTGAGCTCCGCCGTCGCCAAGAGAGGGCAGGTGGAGAAATGGAGATCTGCGGACTCCGGGCGGAATTTCAGCAACTCCTCGACATCTTTGACCCAGCCGAATTTGAGGAACACCAGAAGGGAAAGCACAAACCTACCAGTCTTCCCGAACAAGTCGGACGGGAAACTTTCAAGGTATTGCAAGAGACCCGGGCCCTCATCGCCTTTGTAGGGGAGCTTGGCGCCGCGTTTGTCCATGCCTTTCTTAATCCCCGGCAGGTACGTTGGAAGGACGCATTTTTTGTGGCGGAAACCGCAGGGGTCAACGCCCTTCCCATTATCGCCCTGCTCAGTTTTTTGGCCGGGCTGATCATTGCTTTTCAAGCGGCTATCCCTATGCGCCAGTTCGGAGCCGAAATTTTCGTGGCGAATCTCATGGCCCTCATCATGCTAAGGGAACTCGGTCCGCTCTTGACCGCTATTGTCCTGGCTGGACGCTCGGGTTCCGCCTTTGCTGCGGAATTGGGTACCATGAAGGTAAACGAGGAAATAGACGCCTTGAGCACGATGGGACTCGATCCCGTGCGATTCCTGGTGGTGATTCGGGTACTCGCGGTTCTTGTCATGACGCCACTGCTTACGGTTTTCTCCGACCTCGTGGGAGTGATTGGCGGCTCCGTCGTCCTGGTCCTGATGGGTTATCCGCCCATTACATATGTCCACCAGGTGCTTTCCTCTGTGGACTATGGGGACCTCGTGGGGGGGCTTTTTAAATCCTTCGTTTTCGCTATATTGGTGGCGGGGATTGGATGTCTACGCGGCCTCCAGACGAAAACCGGCGCCATGGCGGTTGGGGAATCCACCACAAGGGCCGTGGTCAGTGGGATTGTCCTTGTGATCATTACGGACGGCATTTTTGCAGTCCTCTATTACTATTTGGGTATCTGAGCCGATGAGTGTATTCCAGGATACTATTATTCGCGTTGAAAACCTCACCGCCGCCTATGGTGGAACGGTGGTTATTGAGAATGTTTCTTTTGACGTAAACAGGGGTGAAGTCTTCGTCATCCTGGGTGGCTCTGGCTGTGGCAAGAGTACCCTGATGAAGCACATGATTGGTTTATACAAACCCCGGTCCGGCAAAATTTTTATCGATGGGGAGGACATCGTATCTGCTGAGGGAGACGAACGACTGAGGATTCTCAGAAAGATCGGCATCTCGTATCAAAACGGCGCCCTGTTTGGCTCTATGACCTTACTGGAAAACGTGCGTCTCCCCCTGGAGGAGTTGACCGACCTTCCTTCCCAGGCCATAGATCTCATTGCCATGATGAAATTGAAGCTGGTGGGGTTGAAGGGGTTTGGGAATCAAATGCCATCTGAACTGAGCGGAGGCATGCAGAAGCGCGCGGCAATCGCTAGGGCCATGGCCTTAGACCCCGATATCCTTTTCCTGGATGAGCCCACGGCAGGGTTGGATCCCATCACCTCGGCCGAGGTGGACCAGCTCATCCTCAGTCTCACCCACAACCTTAAAGTTACTTTTGTCATTGTGACCCATGAACTTCCGAGCATTTACGCTATCGCCGATAGGCTTATTATGCTGGATAAAGGCGTGAAGGGAATTGTTGCCATGGGCCGACCCCGGGAACTGCGGGATCATAGCGATAATCCCCGGGTCCGACAATTTTTCAACAGGGAAGCGGGATCCGGCGAGTCCGATTCGTCTTTTACGACAACAGATGGAGATGCGAGGATGGAGAAATGAGTATGAAAGCAAACTATTTCAAGATTGGCCTATTCGTTATGAGCGCAGCGACTTTCGCCATCATTGCCATCATCGTGTTGGGTGCTGGTGCCCTTTTTCGCAAACAGATTCTGCTGGAAACCTACTTTGAAGAATCGGTACAGGGACTGGACGTCGGTTCTCCAATCAAATTCCGGGGTGTTCAGATCGGTCAAGTTGAGGAAATCATCCTCGCGGAAAAAGAGTACCTCACTGACCGCCAATATGTACTAGTCCGAGCCTCCCTCTTTCCGGATGTTGCCCCGCTGAGGACCGAGGAGGAGGCGGGAATGGATCTCAAAGAGGCAATACAAAAGGGGCTTCGGATTCGACTCGCCTTTCTTGGGGTAACCGGGACTGCCTATCTCGAGTCGGATTACCTCGACCCAGAACGTAATGTCCCCTTACAGATTGACTGGGAACCCCAGAACCCTTATGTCCCCTCCGCGCCCAGCACCATCAAGCGCTTCAGCGAGTCTGCAGATAGGATTCTGAGAAACCTGGAGCAGATCAATATCCAGGAGATAACAGAGGGCCTCGAAAAGACCTTACAGATTGTCTCAAACGCGTTAGAAGACACGAACATGAAAAAAATTGGGGAGCAGGCCGGACAGTTGTTCGCCGAAGTCAGGGAAACGAACCGCCGCATTGGCCAGCTTCTGGAGGGAGACAAAATAGCGTCGATCCTCACAGATGCATCGGTGACCGTGGCTACGACACGGCGGATTGTGGAACGCTCGGAGAAGCCTTTGAATGAGACCCTCAAAACCCTTCCGGAGGCCTCAGCGAGCCTACACAACTTCGCCAAGAACTTGGACGCACTCTCCGGAGATCTGCCCCAAACCCTCGCAAGGCTACAAAGGATTTTGCGACGATTGGACAACTTGATCTCCAATGAGGAGCAAGACGTGGAAGTGGCCATCGAGAATATCAGGCTGATTTCCGAAAACTTAAAGGAGTTGACCGATAACGCCAGAAAATATCCGTCTCAGCTCCTGTTCAGCGAGCCTCCGCCTCGCGCAGAGCCAGGAAATAGACGATGAATAAAAAAACCATATTAAACGTTTTCAGCACCCTTGCACTGCTTCTCATTCTGGCCGGATGTTTTAGGGTCGAAAGGAGCTATTCGGAGAAGCGGTACTTTGTTCTTGATGTTTCTCGGCAAAAAGAGGTCTCTTCTGCTGTCAAAGGGGCAGTCCTACTGATTCACAAATTCCGTGTCTCTCCTCGATATGATGGCAAAGGCTTCGTCTACCGTTTGGGCGATCTAACTTACGAGTCGGACTACTATAACAAGTTTTTCATCTCACCCGGGTCCTTGCTTGCCGAAGAGGTACGTAAATGGCTGGCGCGGTCCGGCCTGTTTGAACATGTTGTGGAATCACCCAGGGCTGTGGAACCCGCCTACATTCTGGAGGGTGAGGTTATGACTCTATATGGGGATTATAGTGAAGGGGCAACGCCAAAGGCTGTTTTGGGGATTGATTTGATGCTCATACGCGACGCTTCCGATGGTTCCAAGATAGTCCTTCAGAAGCACTATCACGAAGAAGTCCCCCTAAAAGCAAACACGCCGGAGGCTTTGATCGAGGGGTGGAACAAAGCCCTTCAACATATCTTGACCGGCTTCGAAAGGGATCTGAGAGTGAAAGCTCTCAAGAAAAAGCTATAGGACCACGACAGGAATGAGGACAGAAGCACAAATGGAAAGAAAACGAGAACCTGAAGAAATCCACCTCGTAGGCCTTTACACACGCAATTTGGGAGCAAACCTGCTCGGCTTTATTACGGTGGTGGTCCTCAATCTGTTCACACCGCTGGAGCTTTTTGAAATAGACAAAGCGGTTATCCTTGCCGAACAAGGATGGGTAATCGCCCTTTTTTTTCATCCTCTGATCATTTGCGCGGCGGGCTTTCTGCAATATCTCATTCAGCGACCCCTCTCCGAACTCATGAACCGGTTTCGTGCCGGAAAGAAAGTACAAACAAAACTCAAGGAAAAAGCAAAACGGAGGCTTCTAAATCTGCCCATTATTCTTTCGATGGTTAGTCTGGGTATGTGGATCGTCATCACGGCTCTCGTGGTGATTTTGTTCGAGTTCTCCGAGATCGTATCTGCAAGGGCACCCCTCTTTATCTTCTTCCGGTCAGTAATGATCGGGATGGTTTCCTCCGCCCTTTCATTCTTCCTCGTGGAAAACTACTCCAGAAAGAACTTAATTCCCTGGTTCTTTCCCCAGGGAAAACTGTCTGCCGTACCAGGCACCCTTAAAATCCCCATTGGCAGAAGAATCAGGGTGTTGTATATGGCAGGGACCTCTATCCCTATGGTTATCCTGGTTGGAACGCTGTCTTTTGTCCTTTGGCGGATGGAAGAGGACAGCTTTATTACCCTCATGGAGTTCGGGAGAGAAGTTCTGATTTTCAGTGTGATTCTCTGGATGATTTTTGTCGTGATTGCCTTGAGTCTAAGTCGCCTCGTCAGAAAGTCCATTTCGAACCCTTTAGGGGAAATCTTGGACGTGGTTGGGAAAGTGAAGGGTGGTGATTTTACAAAAAGGATACGGGTTGTCTCAAACGATGAAATCGGCACCCTGGGCGACACCGGAAATGAGATGATAACAGCCTTGATAGACAGAGACAAGATACGAGATACCTTCGGGAAATACGTCACGCCTGAGATAAGGGATAAAATCCTTGCGGGCCTTATCCCTGTAAACGGAGAGAGACGGGAGGCGACCGTATTATTCTCTGATCTCCGGGCCTTCACGAGTTACGTACAGGAGAATAAGTCTGAAGAGGTGATCAAAAGCATGCGGGCCTATTTCACGGCCATGGAAACGGCTATCCATCGGTATAAAGGGCTGGTGCTCCAATATGTGGGAGATGAGGTGGAAGGCGTCTTTGGCGTTCCCATCGCTTACGAGGGGCATGCGGATCAGGCCGTTCTGGCTGCCCTTGAAATGCGGAAAAACCTGGACGCACTCAATGAGACCCGGCTCAAGGAAGGAAAAAAGCCATTCAAACACGGTATCGGTATTCATACGGGAGAGGTGCTTGCCGGCAATACAGGCAGTCACGATCGGCTCTCCTACGCCTTGATTGGCGATACAGTTAACCTGGGCTCCCGCATAGAGGACCTGACCAAAAAATTCCACTGTGATATTCTAATAAGCGAGGACACCGTAAAACATCTTACATCTTCCTTTGAAATGAAAAAGTGCCCACCCCATAAGGTAAAAGGGTATTCGAAGCCGATCACTGTTTTTCAAATTGTGAACTGAACCTCTTTAAAAGTACGGCGAAGGTGTATTATATCAAAAGTGATGGCCAGATCGAACATTCTAAAATTTATCGGAGTTGCATTTTTCTTGGGCCTCATGAACCCTGTGTCTGAGGTGGCCATGGCTCAGGAGAGTAAAGCCAAGGGTTTCCAAACATTCACCTTGCACTTTGAAAACGACGTCTTCTTCGGAACGGACTACCTGTACACTAACGGGGTGAAGTTATGCTGGACGTCACCAGACCTGGAGAACGACTTAGATGACTCCCGTCTGGGCAAATGGACCTATTCTCTAATCGGCCGGTTGCCCTTTACAAACAAACCGGGCCTTCAGCGTTCGGTATCTCTGTCCATCGGGCAGAATATGTACACCCCCGAGGATACGGAACAAAATAAATTGATTGAGAATGATCGTCCCTACGCTGGTTTGACCTATGTGAGTGCAGGATTACACGGCAAAAGCAACCTTCAGATGAACACCTGGGAGGTTTTATTAGGGATCGTAGGCCCGCACTCCTATGCCGGGGATACCCAACCATTCATAGATGGATAAATAACGATATCCCCGAGGGTTGGCGTCATCAATTAGGGGATGAGCCGGTATTCAATATCTTCTTCGAACGGAGGAGGAAGCTATGGCAATCCGGCACTGGCGGCGGGTGGGGTTAAGATATTATCCCGAACTTGGGTGCTGGGCTGGGGAATCTGTTTATAGGGGCACATGCCGGCGCCCAAATTCGATTCGGGTGGAATCTACCAAACGATTTCGGAAAGAGTCTGATCCGTCCGGGTTCCGATACCAATGCACCGCCGGATAAACTACATCCCGGTTCCTCTAAGCCCTTCCACAGGTTAGGGGTCCATGTTTTTGCCGGTGTGGATGGGGCATATGTCCTACGAAATCTGACCCTGGATGGCAACACATTCCGGGAAAGTCACAGTGTGGACAGGGAGCCCATTGTCGGCACCTTTATCGCGGGAGTGGGATTTAATGTCTACCGATTCAAGATAAGTTTCTCCCATGTTTATCAGACCAAAGCGTTTAAAACCCAAAAGGATGAAGAAGAATACGGGTCGATGACACTATCCTTTTCATTCTGATGTGGAAAGGATCGCACCCGAGCGAGGAGATATGGACATCCACGGAGCGGTCAAAAACTTCATAATCCCGCCCGGCAACGGCGTCCAATAGTTGGTCCCGTGTCAAAATCCTCCCGGCAGAGCCAGCCAAGCTTGTCAATAGATCGTATTCGATAGGAGTCAGGTTCAGCGTTTTTGTATCCAGAC
>Ga0307990_1002443_pt1 | contig 14849 bp, 9 predicted proteins | sample EllFjometagen129_FD_203168 | JGI IMG/M metagenome (GOLD analysis project Ga0307990, IMG submission 203168) | Marine microbial communities from Ellis Fjord, Antarctic Ocean - #129 | ecosystem: Environmental > Aquatic > Marine > Unclassified | place: Southern Ocean | collected 2014-10-08
TCACCATTTTTGTCTTCGCAGCTATGTGGCTCATCCCGACCCTCGGTTTGCTCATCACCTCGCTCCGAGACCCCACCAGCATCGCTGCCAGTGGATGGTGGACAGTCTTTCCAAAGTTATTCAGCGGTGGGCAGTTCTCCCTTGAGAACTACGTCGGTGTCGTTCAACAACAAGGACTCGGATACGCGTTCTTCAACAGCCTACGCATCAGTATCCCGGCGACGTTGATATCGACGTTCATTGCTTCTTTCGCTGCGTTCGGGTTCGCCTGGATGCAGTTCCCCGGTCGCCGTACTCTGTTTATGCTTGTTGTTGGGTTAATGGTTATTCCGCTGCAGATGACGTTCATTCCCATATTGCCGATCTACAGCAAGCTTGGGTTAACCGGCACTTTCCCCGGAATCTGGCTGGCGCATACCGCCTATGGGCTACCACTTACAACGTATCTGGTTCACAACTTTATGGTTGCAATTCCCAAGGATCTGTTCGATTCGGCGTCAATCGACGGTGCATCCCCCATTACGACCTTCTGGCGGATCGTCATTCCAATATCTGTTCCGGCTCTTGCGTCCGTTTTCATCTTCCAGTTCCTCTGGATCTGGAATGATCTCCTCGTTGCTCTGGTATACCTAGGAGCGAAGCCTGCTGTAGCTCCTCTGACCGTGAACATAGCAAACATGGTCACGAACATGGGACGAAACTGGGAGCTCCTCACAGCCGCAGCATTTGTCTCCATGGCGTTACCTCTTGTCGTTTTCTTCTCACTGCAACGTTACTTTGTGAGAGGGATCCTCGCGGGATCAGTGAAAGGATAAACTTGGACCAGTAGCAACGCCCCACTAGACGCGATGCAGTTTCCCCAATGCTCGCTTGAGTGGCGTGATGAAGATCCCGATTGCGTAGTCGCTGATACCGCCTACCCAAATCAGTTGGTCCTTGTATTGCACAAGACCGTTCCCAAAAACAGTTTGTGGCCTATCGCCATAACACTCGTTCAGACCGTTCGGCGCGAGAAGGTAGTCACTGATCGCCTCTACATATCCTTCTTCGTTCACAAGGGCAAGCCCGTTTCGGTATGTCTGGTCCCCATCGGAGATCCCGTGCCACCCTACCAGATACTTGCCCTCTTCCAAAGGCAATGCATTAGTTGACCAGCCTACTCGTGACTCCCATTCCTCGGGGACAAGGACCGGCGCCATGGTCTCCTCCGAGACAGTGTAATCTCCGAGATTAGCCTCAGCCCGCCAGCACACGGGCAGGCTTCCAATCTGAGGGCGCCAGAGCAGCACAGCCTTCTCATTCCGGGGAGCAAGAAGGGCGCTGTCCTTAGCTGCTGGAGTGAATGCTCCATCGCGTCCATGGATTGAGAAGAATCCCCGCGATTGAATCTCAAAGGAGGGAGAGAATTTGGCCATCCCCTGCACAGGCTTTATCTGGACCTTGTGATCTTCACCATATTGGCTCGCGCCGGTGTAGAGCATGTAAATCTCTTCGTTCCATATTGCTACGCGCGGGTCCTCGCACCCCGGGCCAAATTCCCACGGCTCCTTCGGCCAGAGGATGATCTGTGCATCCAATGGTTTCGGTATTCTGCCCTGTACGATCTCATCGATTGGGATCTCAAACAAGCCTACACTGGAGGTGTAGGTATAGTAGTCAAAGATCAACCGTGGGAAGATCAAGAGGCGTCCATCCCTAAGCACGGCTCCCGGGTTAAAAGCCGCAATAGGTGTAGGACGCAGATAGTTTCTCACCACCAAATCACTCGGAGCGATATGAAACCGCTGATCAAAGATGTCATCAACCTTAGCGCCTCGTCGTCCCTGCAATCCATGGATAACGCTTTGAGCCTTCTTCTGTAATCTCTTCTCCACTACGCCCGCCTTGTCACTCATTCTTATCCTGATTCTCCTCTTGCTTTCATCGCCAGAATGAAAGCGCATTCTATCCCACAGCCACCCATTCATCAACAATCTCTTACTGAGCGGATTTGGCAATAGCAACGTTGAGGCACTTGTCCGCGCCACCATAGTAGAGGTACCAACTGTCTCCTTTTCTTGCTAACCCTGATGCAAAGACTACATTTGAGATCTGACCAGTCTTTTCCCAACCTTCAGTCGGTTCCAAAATCGGTTGATCGAGTCTCTCAAGGATTATTGTTGGGTCATCCTTGGAGAAGAGAACGGCTCCGACTTTATAAGTAATGTTGTTATTCCAGCCATTGTAGATGAGGAGAATTCCACGGTCGGTCACGATAGGCGGAGGACCAGGCTCTATCCCACGGCTATCGAAATGTTCTGGCCTTGTCCGCATAACCGGATCGTTTCTGACCTTCCAATGGAGAAGGTCATCGGAATAGGCGATCCAGATGCTGGAGTCCCCAAAGTACATCACGTACTCCCCGTTAATCTTCTGCGGCACAATGGCCCCGGACTTGCTCCATGGCCAGGGGATTATGACCCCGTGCTTCTCCCAGTGGATAAGATCCGTTGACGTAGCTAGGGCCAACTTGGCTCGGTAGCCATTGTAAGCCGTGTAAGTCATGTAGTAGGTATCCCCAAACATCACTACTCGAGGATCCTCGCAGCCTCCCCAAATCTCATACGGCTCGGTTGGCGAGAGCACTGGTTCTGGGCGGCGCGTGAAGTTGATCCCGTCCGCGCTTTGCGCAAGGCCAATCCGCGAGACTCCCTTCCGGCCCTCCGCACGGTAGAGCATGTAGAAGATCCCGTCCTTAGTAATAACTGCGGGGTTAAAGACTGCCCACGATTCAAATCCATCCCCTTGAGGGGTCAGGATAGGATTACTCACGTATTTGGTAAACGGACCCGGGACCCAACCTAAAGTAGCAGACGGAGATTGAACCGCGGTTGCCGCAAGCCCAGAAACAAGAACAAACAACGTGATGGTAAGAGCCAGTATGAGGAGACGCCGCATAGGCCTACCGCCAGAAACACAAGAAGCATTGCTTGGTATAGCTGTAACTGATATCTTACTTTGCTGGTGTTGCACTGATGATCACCACCTCATGCTTAGGATCAAGTGTAAAAGAAAGACTAGTATACTTGTCGTGTTCTTCTTGAGTGTAGGGAACACCTATGCTTGTTTGCATGAGCTTCTCGCCTGCGGGGAGATTCAGGTGGATCTCTAGCCCTGTTTTCCCGTGTTCAGTGAGCGTAATCTTGCTTTCGCCGTCTCGGCACTCTACAGAAATATCAACCGTGCAGTCTCCTATCCTCACGTTTGTTAGAGCAGCATTCTGCCAGGCACTGGGAAGTTGCGGAGATAGTGACAGTTCATGTTCAGAGGCTAGTGGTCTTAAGCCGAAGATTCCCTCTGTGATCCCTTTGAGGAACATCGCCGATGACCATAATTGCATGAAGTCCCCGCCTTGCGGGATCAATTCAGAGAAAGCGCCGAGCATGTCATGATTGATCGTCTCTACAATGTCCCCGAGGAGGCATGTTCCCATGTCAACGGTTCCGTAATTAAACTCGGCTTGAGCTAATACACCGGTGGGAAGTGTCCATACGTTCTCCTCAAGTTTCTTGGTGTGGACGAGTCCCCATTGGTTGACCCACTCCTGATTGATTCTCTCAAGAGCCTGCGCGCCTTTCTCTGGGTCAGCGATCCCTACCTCCATCGGAATGGCCATGATCCAGTGTGCATCCATTCTTCGGGAGTTATTAATTCCTAACGAATCGGCGAACATGTCCTCAGACTCGATCCACCAATCCGCGTTGAAACTCTGTTTGATCTCCTTAGCTAGATCGTTGTACTGGGCAGCTTCTTCATCCTTGTTCAAAGCCACGGCCATCTGAGATAGGTCAAGGATAGCCTTGTAGAGATAACAAGCGGAATCCAATTTCTCTGTACCCATCCCCGATCGCTCTACCATGCCGGACCCTTCCGGATAGTAATCCTTGTCACGATCACGAAACTTCAAGACATAATCGAAGATTCCTTGCACGCATAACGGGTACATCTCCTCCAGGAAAAGCCTATTGCCTGTCCAGCGAAAGTACTCCCAACAGGCGCTGGTGAACTGCGGGGTCTCTTGAACGTTCCCTTTGTTGTAGATCTTTCCACTGGTGCTCATCTCGTGGGGGATCCTTCCCCCTTGCCTTTCGCCTACCTGCTTAAGGTTGTTCAAACCGTTCTCCGCTTCATCACCAAACCCCGTACTCACAAGGCCGGGAACGGAGTATGTCGTGTCACAACCGAAGAGCTGCACGTATTCCGGAACTCCAGCAAAGCAGTATTGCCCAACATAAGGCGATACATCAGCGGACAGCATGACGATATTGGCCTTTGCGCAGTAGTATGCCTGTTGGAACGAGGGATCGGAACAACTGAACTTGACCCCTCCAAAGACCTTCTCCTGATAGCGGTCTATCTTTTCGCTGAGTAGTTCATCGCACTGTTCCATCAGGGGATCAAACATGGCCACGGCGTTATCGAGGCCTTTCTCATGATCAGCTACTATCAGAAACCGCAGATCCTTTTCTTCCCCTGCTCCCAAGGAGAAAGGGTATTCCAAAACGCCCTTCGTTCCTGTAACCTCGTACCCGGAAGGAGAGGTGTTCGCCCCAAGGACCACGCCCCATCCATCCTCAGCCGCGTCAGACCCTGTGATCTTGCCATTTTGATAGGTCACCTCATCTTTGCCGTTGTGTAGCAATGAGTACCAACTAGGCCGCAGGTCAACATCGGCGATAAACCGCAAGGTCCCGCTCCTGGTCTGTTGCCCGGTGTTCCTGATCGTTATCAATGAGAAGAGGGCTGCTTCATTCTCTACGACAAAGTCCTTTCTTTCAACGACAAGACCGCTCTTTTCAAAATGAAGATCAGCGGAGGCAAAACTGTGAGAAAAGTCCTTGCAATCGGTCAATGACCAGATCCCCTCACCATCATCGATCTCAAAGTGGAAGCCATCAAGGACCTTCATCGGGTGAGCCCACACGCCACCCATTTCCCCCTTTATGTGCCATCCTATCGCTGGGAAGTCACCGCTCATGGCCCCGATCTCGTACATCTTTTCGCTCGACAGGAAGAAGAGGGTGCTCATCTCATCCGTCTTCTCAAGCTTTACGCCCCCAAAAGAGAGGGCCTGACTTCCTACTAACTTAAGTGTCTCTTGAGAAGGTGCATCCGCTTTTGTAGTTGTGGAATTGGGCGCGAGCCCTCCCAAAAGCAAGAGTACTACGACACCAGCAATGATCCATATCTTGCTATTGTCCACATTCTTCTCCTTATCACCGTTAGGTGAGGGCTTCATGAAGCCAAATACATGTGTTCCTTTGCCTCTTTCAGACGTCGGTCATTGCTTGATCCCACTCATATGGAACCCCTCGACAAAGTACCGCTGAAAGAGGATGAAAATAATCAGGATGGGGATCACACTGATCACCGTCCCGGCAAGGATCATGCCCCATACGCTGCCTGTCACTGAATTGTAGTAATGCAGGAAGAAGTTCAGCCCTATTGGCAATGTGAACTTACTATCCTGGGTAAGGACCACCATTGGCCAGAAGAACTCGTTCCAGGACCCCTGGAAGGTGAGAATGACACCGACGGCGGCAATGGCCGGCTTGCAGAGAGGAAGAATGATCTGGGTATAAATCCGAAACGTGCTCGCCCCATCGATACGGGCAGCCTCCTCGATCTCTTTAGGAATCGATTCCATGAACTGCTTCATCATGAACACAGCACTCGTCGAAACCAGACTGGGCAAGAAAAGAGCCCAGAAGGTGTTGAGGAATGTCTTCATCCCAAAGAGATGGGAAAGACCGAAGACTCCGTCTCTCACCACCAGGTAGTTCGAGATGAAGGTCACCTGACCGGGCACCATCATGGTGAAGATGATGAAGAAGAACAGGGCATTCCTACCAGGAAATCGGAGCCGAGCGAGGGCAAAAGCCGCCATTGTGGCAAAGAGCGTAGTAATCAAGATCCGAATGCCAGCAATCATAAAGGAGTTAACAATCCAGCGTGGGAAGAGATTCACTCCCCCTCTGCCCTTATAGGTTGTCCACGCCCCGATGAAAGAATTAAACACGTATCCGATCGCGCCTGGGGTAACGTTCTTCCAAGTGAGATACGTCCCACTACTTCGGGAACTTACCGATACCGGAGGCAAGGTAGCCCGTACAAACTCCGATCCAGCAGGTCCAATGACAGCCATGGGTAGAAGGGGATAAGTCTCGGTCCCTTGGTGGGTGAGGATTACGTTGTACGTGATCTCGTCGTTACCATCCAAAGTCTTGTTCTGTGCCTCTTCGACTTTCACGTTGGTATTCGGGGCGGGGTTTGCCGCACCGCTCTCATACGGTGGGGCCAGAAGCTGCACCCGTGGTAAGGCAGGGCTGGTATCGCTCTTGGGATAACGGAAGGTTACTGCCAGTTCTACCCTTCCGCCTGACGCCCAACCGCCGGTCCATCCACTTCTTCCTCCCTGCACTCCGAGATTCCAGGCAGCGGCCCAGTTTGGTGGCCATAACCTCGGACTCTCAAGACTGGGAGGCCAGGATAGAGGGTTCTCCGAAAAGGAGGAGATGAGGGTGTATACCAGCGGTCCGATCATGAACACAACAAGCAGGATAAGCAAAGAGTAAACCATGACCTTCCGCGTAACGCGTCGGCGGGCAAGCCAATGAGCATCTACCTGGTATGCCTGGCCACGCTTATAGACTGTGACGGATTCTATCTCCTGATTGCTCACGAGTACCACCCCTTCTCAGAAAAACCGAGCCGCCGTTGGATAAAGACAATCACTAAAGTTAGGGCTGCCAACACTAACGCAGCAGCCGAGGCCATCCCTACCTTCGGTAACCCTCCCGAGCCGAACATGTTCCAGTATACGTAGTAAGCCAATGTGATCGTGGATTCCAACGGAGCTACGCCAGCCGTGATCGCCACCTGGTCGAACACCTGAAGCGTTCCGATAAGCCCCATCGTAATCACCATAAACAGCAATGGTCGGATGGCGGGCACCGTAACGTGGAACAACTTCTGCCCGGGCGTGGCTCCATCCATCTCCGCTGCCTCATAAAGCTCCTGCGGAACATCCTGAAGACCGGCCAAGAGCAGGAGCATCATAGTGGGTGTGGTGGTCCAGATGTTGAGCATCATGATCGAGAGGAGGGGCAACGGGATGCCCAAGAACATTTTCCTCGTCGTGAGCCACGGGATTGCCACGTCCACCATTGGATACAGGTGCACGATTCCGAATCGTCCCAGGATCGTCGTAACGACTGCTCCGATTAAGAGACTGATCCCAAGGAGAGCGGGGTCGAACGCTCGTGCGGGTAAACCGTGCCGTCGCTCCGAAAACACCTGAAACCACTGCACAAGAATGACCAAGGCCAATCCCGTGATGATGAGCGGCCAATAGCGGCCTAACATGGTCAAGATCCAGTTGATCGTCCCCTTCCGGTTCATCAGCCAGATGAAGATGAGAGTGATAGCCACACTGGAAGCAACAGAGGGGACGTAGTACGAAGCCCTAAAGAAGGTCAATCCTCGAATCTTTTGGTTGAGTACCACTGCTAACAGCAGAGCAAGGAAGGTCTGGGAAGCGGTGACAACAATTGCATAGACTAGGCTGTGGGTGAGAGCTAAGACAAACCGGTAGTCAGCAAATAGCTGCGTGTAGTTATCAAGGCCGACGAACTTCGTGATATGAAACAGGTTGTAATCGGTAAAACTAAAGTAGACCGTTCGAACGAATGCATAAATGAAGGCTACAGCCAGGGTGAATAGAAGAGGTAAGAGAAAGATGAATGCGGAAACCCATTCTCCTCTTCGCTTCATTCTAGCTCCTTATTGAGTAAAAGAAGGGGGAGGCGAAACTTACCTCCCCCATTATGAGTGGTTGTTACTGACTCAATTTGGCATTCGCTTCGTTCATGGCTTCTTCTACAGTTCCCTCGCCCTGCATAATGAGCGTAAGAGCTTCGCCAACAGCCCCCATGTAGACACCTTGGCCTATTTCGCCAAAGGTAAAGGGAACCGTGCCCGGAAGGGCTGTCGCCTCGAACACCTTTTTGGTCGCTTGAGCAAAGTCATCCTTCTGCTGGAAGTATGCGCTGTCAAGCAGCGCTGCCCGTGAGGGGATGGCATGGCCGGACTCAAGGATGTAGTTTTGCACTTCAGGACTGGTCAGGATCTCGATCACCTTGAATGCGAGATCTGGCCGCCCAGAGGCCGGGCTCGTGGGCATTGCATATCCCACCGTAAACAGATAGTTACTGTGCGGCCCACCTTCCCACGGAGAGGGCAAGAATGTCGTCCCAAAGTTAAGGGTTGGGTTCTCGTTGCGGATCGGCGGAATGAGCCAACCGCCCTCAATGCACGTTGCAGCTTGTTCAGAAATAAACGCCGCACCAGGCCATCCGGCTCCGATATCTGCCGAAGTGGCGCTGATCCCCAACCGGTTAAACGAAGTGTACCAATCCGCTGCCTGCTTAGCAGAGGCAAGATCGAACGGTCCAGTGCCATCGTCCTTGAGGAAGGGCATCCCCGCTGCAAATGCAAACGGCAGGAATCGTGCTGCATCCGCGTTGATGCAAGCCCCATACCATTTGTTAGGTTGATTGTTTACCATGGCGATTTTACCGAGGAACGTAACCCACGTATCGTCGTCGCTTGGATAAGCAACCCCCATCTCGTCAAACATGTCCTTGTTGTAGAACATAACGAGGCTATTGAAGTCCTTGGAGATGGCATAGATCTTTCCGTCGAAAGTAAAGGCATTCTCCAGTGCAGGAATGAGATCACCCTTGTTGAGGATAGCGGAGCTAGCCATGTAGTCATCCAACGGCTCAACCAATCCGGTTCCCGCTACTGTCTTTGCCCACCCCAGATCGACATAGAAAACATCTGGCGCAGTGCCAGCGGAGAGCGTTCGTAGGACAAAAGCCAAGAAGTCCTCCGTGATTGGTTCCCAGACAACCTCCACTCCGGGGATCTTATCTGCAACGAAACGAGACAATACGTCCTGCATCAATGGTGTATCACCCGAATAGCCAGCTAGCCGGATAGTTACCTTGTCTTGGCCAAACCCCACTAATCCTACTCCAACCACTAATCCCACTATTACCAGAGCCAACAGAATCTTGCGCATACTTACCTCCTTATTTTTCTTTTCCAAACATGTAAAGATCCCTTTCAACAATCCTTGCTATCACCTCCCTTCTTTGTCTATAGAGCTTTCCGCCCTTGCTTCCATCCCGCAAGAGCCCCTGATCACCAACTTCGTAGAAACCTCGATCTGAACAGGAGGTGAGTTGGGATCCTCTATGAGTTCGAGCAGCCGTGTGGCTGCCCACCGGCCCATTGTCCTGCGAAAGACCCTTACGCTCGTAAGAGGGGGTTCGGTGTGAGGAGCGAGTGTTCCGTCATCGAAACCCACCACGGCTATATCCTCCGGAACCTGCAGATCGGTTTCTTTGATCGCGCGGATTGCTCCTGCAGCTGCTTCATCGTTAGCCGCAAACACCGCTGTGCTACGCGTGTGCTGGAGAAGACGTTGAAGTGCTACGTAACCACAGTTTGCACCAGGAATGCCCTCAGACACTAAGGCCTCATTAAAGCCGATTCCGTGAGCCTCAAGTGCTTGTTTATATCCTTCAAACCGCTCGGAGAAGCTTAGGTTATTGAGTGTCTCCGTGATGAAGCCGATCTCGCGATGGCCCAGTCGTATCAAATGTGTAACCGCTTCTCTTGCTCCACCCACGTTGTCAATCATCACGCTATCTATCCCTTTTAGATGGTCATCTACAATCACCACGGGAAGCTGTTGTCGAACATCAAGGATTAATTTTGCGGGAATCTCACAACCAGCAAGGATTATTCCATCAACCCTTCCCTCAGCGATAAGCTGCGGAGCAGTTTCCACTGCATCCCGCGAAAAAAAGAAACGATAGCCATGTTCGCTGCCTATCGCCTCCGCTCCTTCCATTACCTCTCCATAGAAGGAACCGTCTGAAAGGAGTTGATGTTTGCTGACAAGGAAGCCTATGTTCCCGGTTTGCTGGGTGACTAGGCTTCGCCCAGCCATACTGGGGCGATAACCAAGTTTTTTCGCGACTTTTAGGACTTCCTGCTGAGTCTGCGCGCCAACCCGCCCCTTGTTATTGAGGGCACGCGACACGGTAGAGGAACTCAAGCCTAATTCCTCAGCAATATCGTAGATTGTAATAGTTTGCTTGTCCTTGCTCAATCGCTTGCGCATTTTCAAGATCACTATAGCACGGAAGGGCCGATAAGTCAATATCCGATGCCTATAACCGTAGAACAATAGCGCGCAGACGTTCCCGCAAATCCTCGGCTCGTCAAAACAAGAAACAGAGCAAGCAAATACCCAGCCTTCCCTAATCATCCAACTCGCTCTTGCTTCGTTCCTTCTTGCCCGGTGTTTGCTCTTTAGCATTCTAGCGCCGCCAGGAACCCTACTAAGCGAGATGCTCTTGTAACCGGTTTCATAAACGCATTATATTCCTCTAGAAATGCTTTGTCAAATTGCTCTTCAGCCGTGCTGTGTGCTCTCTCGAATGATAAGCTGGGTCCGGAATATCTTATTCAACGTTCCCTGTACGTTCCCGCTCAGTCGCAAGAGGAGAAGTCGGCCCGCTTCTTCACCCATCTCGAAGATTGGCTGGTGAACCGTGGTTAATGGAGGATCAACGAAACTGGCGTACGGAATATCGTCGAATCCTATGACTGAAGCATCCTTTCCTGCTTGAATTCCGCTTTCCTTGAAGGCGGCTACTGCCCCCATTGCAGCCAGGTCACTCGCGGCAAAGACAGCGGAGAACTCAAGGCCAGTTATAGTTGCATCTTTGACTGCCTCGTAACCGCTTTCAAAGGAGAAATCTCCGTGGACGATGTAGCGTTCATCACTAGCAAGCTGGTGACCACTCAATGCAGCTCTGTATCCTCGTTCACGGGCAATGGACACTACGTGGTCCTCCGGCCCATTGACGAAGAGGATCTTTTCATATCCCAACTGGAGTAGGTATTCTACTGCGGTGCGTGCCCCGCCTTCGTTGTCTGAATCGACGTAATCCACCTCAGGGTATCCAATGGGTTGTCCCACTGTGATGCAAGGAACTCCTGCGTCAAGGAAGTGCTGCAAACGTACGTCGTCACTTCTGACTCCAAGAAGCACTACACCATCAACAACGCCATCTTGCGCCATGCTCCGGCAAGAATCTTCGTAGTCCTCTTCGGAATTAGCGGTGGCAAGGATCAATCTAAATCCCTTCTCGCTAAGGAAAGTGCTGATCCCGCGCAGGAACTCCAAGAAAAAGAGGTGTGAGGAGAGGCGGCTTGCTGTGTGAGCCACGACAAGGCCTATGTTTCTTGTTCTTCTTGAGCTGAGGCCCTGTGCAACAAGGTTCGGGCTGTACGAGTAGGCTTTGATGACCTGCTGTACCTTTTCTCTCGTCTCAGGGTGCACTCCAGGCTTAGCGTTGAGAACCCGCGAGACAGTGGCCTTTGAAACCCCCGCAAGCTCGGCAATCTCCTTCATGGTCAATTTCTTCGACATGGTGTAGTATTATCCTCGTTGTAGAGACCGGTTTCAAGATGACTAATTGAGGACTTGCACTTTATTGAGTATTGGACAAAGGAGGAGATAATGAGGCTCAAGGCGGTAATCTTTGATCTGGATGGGGTAATCGTCGATACAGCGGAGCACCACTATCGATCCTGGAAACGTCTAGCCGAAGAATTGGGGATCCCATGCCCACGGCAGCGTAAGGACCAAGTACGTGGCATCGCTCGTACCGAGGCCTTGAAGATCGTGCTTGCTGGGCGTGAGACCTCCGAAGAGGAAGCAGAACAACTCACAGCACGCAAGGACAGTTACTATCGCGAGATGATCCGCACGATTGGCCCCAACGATCTCCTTCCAGGTGTGCCTGTACTTCTCGACGATCTCAAGAAGAGAGGGATAGGAATCGCTGTAGCCACCGTATCCGGCAACGCCAAGACGGTCCTTTCTCGTCTGGGAATCATGGATAAGCTCGATGTTCTTGTAGACGGAAACAGCGGAGCGCGGAGCAAACCCGCTCCTGATCTCTTCCTCTATGCCGCCGCACAACTCGGCATCCCTCCATCCGAGTGCGTAGTCATTGAGGACGCCGCTGCAGGTATCGAAGGGGCAAAGACAGGCGGCATGTGGGCAGTTGCCTTGGGGCCAAAGAAACGGTTCAACAGCGTGAGCCCCGATCTAGTCCTCGCGTCTTTAGATAGGATCTCCTATGATGGCCTCCTTCACCTCTTGAAAGAAGAGCAAGATAACGTGTCTCCATGGTTGGTCAAGGAGACAGAGTTTGATCGAACCGGGCAGAACAGGTCTGAAACGGTCTTCACCGTGGGAAATGGATACTTGAGCACACGGGGAAGCCTGGAAGAGCGATACGCTAAGGATCTCCCTGCTACTCTGCTTGGCGGCCTCTACGATGAGATCCCCATCTTCCATACGGAGCTTGCAAACACCCCCGATTGGACCTGCGCTCACCTTCTTATCAAGGGGCAGCGCTTCTCTCTCTCTCAAGGAAAGGTCCTTCTGCATGAACGAACCCTTGATCTGCGCGATGGAACTCTGAGGCGGCATGTGCAATGGAGGAGCCCACAGGGACAGACCGTTGAGATCCAAACGATGCGATTCGCCTCCATGGCCGATCCACACCTCTGTGTCCAGTCATACGCGGTCACCGCGCTTGATTTTGATGGGGAGGTGAAACTTCAGACATGGCTCGACGGGAAGGCGGAGAACCCCGGCATTCCACCCTCTTCCCAGGTGCGGCTTCTCCACTGGGAAGGACTCTCCCAGGGATCGGCGGATGACCAAACGATCTATCTTGGGACACGCACACGCTCCGCCCAGATCGAACTGGGGTTGGCTATAGGACTCGTGTTAGAGGGAATCCCGGAGGGAGAGGTCCATACGCAGGAAGGAGCATGCCCAAGCCTCGATCTGGTGTGCCATCTGCACAAGGGACAAACCGTCGTTGCTGTCAAACTGAGTGCCATTTGTACCTCTCTTGAAGAGGAGAATCCCGTCGGGACATCCTCACTGAAAGTGCAAGAAGCCAGAGAAAAAGGGTACTCCAATATTGTGAAGGAACACCGAGAGGCGTGGGCCAAGCTCTGGAGAGATTCGGATGTGAAGATTGAGGGAGACGAACAGGCCCAAAGAGCAGTGCGATTCAATCTATATCATCTTCTCATTGCTGCTCCGCGCACAGAGCGAACGAGCATTCCCGCTAAGACCCTCTCCGGATTCGGCTACCGGGGACACGTCTTCTGGGACACCGATACCTTCATCCTCCCTTTCTTTGCACTTACTCAACCTGAGGTGGCGCGACGTGCCCTTCTCTACCGCTACTACACTCTTGCCGGAGCGCGAGAGAAGGCGCACGAAGCCGGATATGAAGGGGCAATGTTCGCGTGGGAGAGTGCCACGGATGGCAGTGAAGTTACTCCCGGCTGGGTGCCGGGTGAGGATGGTTCACCAATCTCTATCCTCTGCGGAACTCTCGAACATCACATCAGTGCCGACGTCGCCCACGCCGTGTGGCAATACTGGCAAGTGACTGGAGATGATGAGTTCATGCGGGACTTCGGAGCCGAGATTATCCTGAGTACAGCTCAGTTCTGGGTGAGCCGCGTGGAACACGACAACGAACGGGAAAGCTATCTCATCCGGCACGTCATTGGCCCGGATGAGTATCACGACGACGTAGATAATAATGCCTTCACAAATGCAATGGCTCGTTGGAACCTCAAGACAGGAGTCAAGGTGTGGACTTGGCTTACCGAATGCTCGCCGAAGAGAGTGGAAGCACTGCAATCCAAGATCCAGCTGGCTGGAGAAGGAGTCCAAGCGTGGGACGACATCGCCGATCGTATCGAATTCCATCATGATCAAGAAACCGGTCTCATCGAGCAGTTCGACGGTTACTTCTCACTTGAGAAGGTCGATATGAACGCTATGGAACCGCGTACACTCTCTATCTATGACATTCTTGGTCCTGAGAAAATACGAACATCGCAGGCCATCAAACAACCGGATGTGCTCATGCTCCTCTCCCTTCTCCCCACGGAGTTTGACGAACGGACGCTGCGGGCTAACTGGGAGTACTATGAATCCCGCACGGATGATAAGTGCGGTTCGTCCCTCAGCCCGAGCATTCAAGCCATTCTGGCGTGCAGAGTTGGAAAACCCGAGGTTGCCTATGAGCACTTTATGCGCGCCTCTCTCGTTGATCTGGAGGACAGTCGCGGGAATACCGTGGACGGGATCCATGCCGCCTCGGCAGGCGGCATATGGCAGGCCCTGGTCTTCGGATTTGGTGGCTTGCGGATCACTCCGGAGGGACCACGTGCCTGGCCACAGCTTCCTGAACACTGGAAGGGGTTGACATTCTCCGTCTGGTACCGCGGCCAGCAGTTCTCCTTTGACCTTACTCCGCAGATAAGGGGTCCGGTAATGCCAACCCTTGTCCCTCCCGAACGACTGACACACAGAGGAGCAAAGAGCGTATGATCAGGAGCGATATGAACATTGGGGAAGGCGTCATCATCTGGGGGAGCACACTGCCTGGCATGTCTTGCGCCGTCTAGTTGCGTCTCTTGACCAATGGGCCATAATCTAGGAAAATTGTTGCTTTGAGCAGGCAAAAGTATTAAGCAAATAGCCAAGCACAAGTACTCGATAATATCGTGACACAAGGAGATTGTATGAGGCCGGAAGACTACATCGATATCGTTGGGGAGGATGTGATCGCCGACATCAGCCGTGCGGCACAGCCACTGAGTGGAAAGAGAGTATTACATGT
>Ga0307990_1002444_pt1 | contig 14849 bp, 8 predicted proteins | sample EllFjometagen129_FD_203168 | JGI IMG/M metagenome (GOLD analysis project Ga0307990, IMG submission 203168) | Marine microbial communities from Ellis Fjord, Antarctic Ocean - #129 | ecosystem: Environmental > Aquatic > Marine > Unclassified | place: Southern Ocean | collected 2014-10-08
CTCGACACGCTCTGGAGTTGTGAATTGATTACAGATTGAGGAGTTTCACAACAAAGCTAGTTTGCAAACCGTATCACTTGAGGTTGTGGATTGATTACAGATTGAGGAGTTTCACAACATTATCATCTTATACCCCCTAATTTCACGGGTTGTGGATTGATTACAGATTGAGGAGTTTCACAACAGATCGCTCTCAATTGTAGCTAGTTCTGGGGTTGTGGATTGATTACAGATTGAGGAGTTTCACAACCAAGCACGGCTTTGCAACGAAGTTAAAATTGTTGTGGATTGATTACAGATTGAGGAGTTTCACAACAAAGATTCCGATCTTTTCGGCGGTGTTTATGTTGTGGATTGATTACAGATTGAGGAGTTTCACAACCATTAAAAGACAAGAATATCACAAAGGTTTGTTGTGGATTGATTACAGATTGAGGAGTTTCACAACCTGGCAAAGGTGATCCGCGAAAGAATTCGAGTTGTGGATTGATTACAGATTGAGGAGTTTCACAACTAGCAAAGATTGTAAAAAAGATTAACTACGGTTGTGGATTGATTACAGATTGAGGAGTTTCACAACATGAATTATGAGCAAAGAAACATTTATAGAGTTGTGGATTGATTACAGATTGAGGAGTTTCACAACCGGATGTTGTTAAGGAATACAGGGAGGTGGGTTGTGGATTGATTACAGATTGAGGAGTTTCACAACAGAAGCTCCCTTGAATAAAAATAAGTTATCGTTGTGGATTGATTACAGATTGAGGAGTTTCACAACCCTTACTTGGTTTTGGTTTTTCTCTTGGTTGTTGTGGATTGATTACAGATTGAGGAGTTTCACAACATCAAGGTTAAGATTGAACCTGCTCGGGGCGTTGTGGATTGATTACAGATTGAGGAGTTTCACAACTTTTGTCTATCTTTTCCGCACCCCACTCAAGTTGTGGATTGATTACAGATTGAGGAGTTTCACAACATTTAACGAGGACGCTGTAAAGGCTGTCGGGTTGTGGATTGATTACAGATTGAGGAGTTTCACAACTCTTATACGTGTAGGATTAGCGGGACTTTGGTTGTGGATTGATTACAGATTGAGGAGTTTCACAACAAATTCTGTCACCTCTATTGTCGAGAGATCGTTGTGGATTGATTACAGATTGAGGAGTTTCACAACTGCGGCTGTTAGTGCGGCAATCAAGGGCGGTTGTGGATTGATTACAGATTGAGGAGTTTCACAACAGGTTTGCGGGAAGCCGGGTGCACCATAGGTTGTGGATTGATTACAGATTGAGGAGTTTCACAACTGCGCCATCCCTTGTCACTACGCTCGCTACGTTGTGGATTGATTACAGATTGAGGAGTTTCACAACTGTAGATGCAAGGGTAATTGTGGTTGCTCTGTTGTGGATTGATTACAGATTGAGGAGTTTCACAACCATGATTTAAAACACCACTATGTTTTTGTTGTTGTGGATTGATTACAGATTGAGGAGTTTCACAACCTTCCAAAGAACTAGACTGCGACACCTCAAGTTGTGGATTGATTACAGATTGAGGAGTTTCACAACGGAGTCGGTCAGCATGTAGAAGCATTTGGCGTTGTGGATTGATTACAGATTGAGGAGTTTCACAACTTAGTTCGATGTTTGATGGATCAATACGCGGTTGTGGATTGATTACAGATTGAGGAGTTTCACAACTCCCAGCTATTGGTAAACATTGGACTGTAGTTGTGGATTGATTACAGATTGAGGAGTTTCACAACAGAACCACAAAGCAGAACGATGTTTTTCCGGTTGTGGATTGATTACAGATTGAGGAGTTTCACAACCAGGATGGCGAAGGCCGCGAACGCATACTTGTTGTGGATTGATTACAGATTGAGGAGTTTCACAACACCTTTGTTACAATGCAACCACACCCCGCTGTTGTGGATTGATTACAGATTGAGGAGTTTCACAACTTCATACTCAATAACACAATCAGCCGACAGTTGTGGATTGATTACAGATTGAGGAGTTTCACAACAATGGCCGGATGCACTCGACACGCTCTGGAGTTGTGGATTGATTACAGATTGAGGAGTTTCACAACGAAAAGGACACACACAATGAACATTACTGGTTGTGGATTGATTACAGATTGAGGAGTTTCACAACGGCTTTTTTGTGGAGTAAATTATGTATGCGTTGTGGATTGATTACAGATTGAGGAGTTTCACAACGGGCGGTATTCGCTAGCCATTACAGACCCTGTTGTGGATTGATTACAGATTGAGGAGTTTCACAACAGCATGGACTTAATCTAATGGCATTTGCTAGTTGTGGATTGATTACAGATTGAGGAGTTTCACAACTATCCTGTCTACCAGCCTGTGCCACCTGCCGTTGTGGATTGATTACAGATTGAGGAGTTTCACAACAGCGCTCAGCTTATCGAGCGCGAAGGAGTAGTTGTGGATTGATTACAGATTGAGGAGTTTCACAACCGGTATGCGTGTGAAAAGTTCCACCGTATGGTTGTGGATTGATTACAGATTGAGGAGTTTCACAACGCCAAATGGATCACCGTGTACAGGATTGCTGTTGTGGATTGATTACAGATTGAGGAGTTTCACAACTGTAAAATCGGAATTGTAAAATGTGTACTGGTTGTGGATTGATTACAGATTGAGGAGTTTCACAACTAACCGCTTTGAGCGCGTCAATATGGTTGTGTTGTGGATTGATTACAGATTGAGGAGTTTCACAACAAGGACCCCATATTAAAACGCTGCCCAATAGTTGTGGATTGATTACAGATTGAGGAGTTTCACAACGCTGGCTCTTTGGCCTTGTCAATATTAGGCGTTGTGGATTGATTACAGATTGAGGAGTTTCACAACCGGATTATCCCGCAAAACCGACTTTGTCGGGTTGTGGATTGATTACAGATTGAGGAGTTTCACAACACACCGAGCTGATAAATTCAATTCCTTGCAGTTGTGGATTGATTACAGATTGAGGAGTTTCACAACTAACGCCGTTAAACACCTTATTAAGCTTCTGTTGTGGATTGATTACAGATTGAGGAGTTTCACAACAGCCTTTTAAAACTCCCCGCACTTCGAGCGGTTGTGGATTGATTACAGATTGAGGAGTTTCACAACGGGTTTAACGAGGTTGTGCAAACATACGTAGTTGTGGATTGATTACAGATTGAGGAGTTTCACAACGTCATGCTCGTTGTCAACTCCGAAAAAACAGTTGTGGATTGATTACAGATTGAGGAGTTTCACAACTGCCGGTCTTTGTTCCCCGCACTTGAAAGAGTTGTGGATTGATTACAGATTGAGGAGTTTCACAACCGGGTGCATTATGCGTTTAATGAGGTCATCGTTGTGGATTGATTACAGATTGAGGAGTTTCACAACCAAAAAGCAAATAACCACAAACATGTACCTGTTGTGGATTGATTACAGATTGAGGAGTTTCACAACCCGGAGATGCTGGAGGCGTTAAAGAATATAGTTGTGGATTGATTACAGATTGAGGAGTTTCACAACAAAAATGTAATTAATAAGGAAGGCATCTTGTTGTGGATTGATTACAGATTGAGGAGTTTCACAACGACGCACAAGCCAGTTAACTTGTGACTCATGTTGTGGATTGATTACAGATTGAGGAGTTTCACAACTGATTGCGCTTTTTAGCGTGCTCTGGTTTCGTTGTGGATTGATTACAGATTGAGGAGTTTCACAACTATGGGTGCAAATGGTGTTACATTCTCACGTTGTGGATTGATTACAGATTGAGGAGTTTCACAACGTCTCGTTTTTCTTCACATACTCTAATACTGTTGTGGATTGATTACAGATTGAGGAGTTTCACAACCTTTTTGCGATAGAAGATAATGCGAATGTCGTTGTGGATTGATTACAGATTGAGGAGTTTCACAACCAGTCCAGCAAAGATCATCAGCTTCAATCCGTTGTGGATTGATTACAGATTGAGGAGTTTCACAACCGCCCCCGAACATATCCGGCTGCACAACTTGTTGTGGATTGATTACAGATTGAGGAGTTTCACAACTCAATTTATCAAAACACCCCACCTAATGCGTTGTGGATTGATTACAGATTGAGGAGTTTCACAACAATGGGGCAACTAACAGACAGGTTGTTTGTAGTTGACAGGGGTGGAGTGTTTGTGTATTGTTCTTGGTGTTCACGGGAATTTATGTGAAAGGAAATGTTATGGTGTTTCATAGATTGAAGTTGGATACGGCGGCAACATATCATGTTATGAGTCGGATTGTTGATAAGCAATTGATTATTAAGGATCTTGAGAAGTGTTATTTAAGGGGGCTTCTTTCAAGGTTGGAGGTCTTTACTGGTTGTAAGGTAAGGACTTTTTCCTTTCTCGATAACCATTTCCATATTTTGCTTCATGTTCCGCTGAAAATTGAGCTGGATGATAAGGAAGTTAAGCGTCGGGCTAAGGTTCTATATGGTGCCAAGAAGTACGCTCTGATGGAGGATCAGTGGAAGGAGTGGCAGGAGGGTGGTCAGGAGTATCGGGTTGCGGAACAGCTAGATAAGTTCAGGGCGAGGATGTTTGAGTTATCTCAGTTTATGAAGACGTTCAAGCAGTGTTTTTCGATCTATTACAATTCAAATCATGAGCGTCGGGGAACGCTGTGGGAGGAGCGTTTTAAGAGTGTTCTAGTTGAGGAAAGTGAGTATGCTCAGCTTGTAGTGGGGGCATATATTGATCTGAATCCGGTCAGGGCCGGGATTGTTAAAGATCCTAAGGATTACCGTTGGTCGGGATATGGTGAGGCGGTTGGAGGCATTAAACTATTGGGAGCTTATGCGGCTGAGTCGAAGCGGAATATCTGTGACTTGTTTGTGAATAGCGAAGTTGATGAGAAACAGGCTCTTATGCAGTATCGTGAGATTCTGTATTCGCAGGGGGCTTGTCGCCACGATGAACTAACGGGGCAGGTTATAAGAGCTGGGTTTAGTCGGGAGCAGGTGGATAAAGTGCTTGATGGGGGTGGCCGTTTACCTTTGATTGAGGCATTGCACTGTAAAGTACGCTATTTTTCTGATGGAGTGGTAATTGGTGGTAAGGCTTTTGTTGATAAGATATTAAAGGAACGTAGTGACATTTTTACGGGCAAACGGCGGGCACGTGGTGCAAAGGAGATGAAGTTTGGCGTATGGGGTGGGTTATGTGCTGCCAGAGAGCTGAGAGTGCGGGTGATAAAGGCAATTGGGGTATCCGGTTAGCAGCGACTGTGAGGGAGCAGGCCTCACAGAGACCACAGAGAGTAATACATTATGTGTAATAGAACCATGATTCCTGAAAGGGCGAGACATAGTAAGGTCTTCATGGATTGGTCCGTAAGTAACGCCCGTTCAGGGCTTTTCGAACAGAATATCACAATTATTTTGGGATTATTCGTAGCTGAACTTTATCTCCATTGGGTTGCCGTTGTAAGCTTGACCGGGATTGGGAACAAGAATAAAGTCATCTGTGATAAGCGGTTTATATTCGGCACCTTTAAGAATCTTTGTTTGGCCTATGCGGTGGGGCAGGAAGGCTATAATAGGGCGTCCTTCTCGCTGAGAACCATTGGTGTTGACTGGCAGGAAGCTCTCTTTTCCTCTGTTGGGTGTTATTTTAAGTGTGAATGTCTGCTTGTTCTCTGTAAGCTTTTGCTGCCAGCGACACTCAGCCGGTGCCAATTTTGCAATCCAGCCGGGGTCGCCATAGACTGCTACATGGTCACGGTCAAAGATCAGTCCTTTGGAGGGTTTGTTCTGCAGCTTATTTATCAGGGCATGGTGGTTTGCGAAAAAGGCTTCTATAAATGTGTAGCGCCCCGGTTGCTCAATAAAATAATCGAGCGTGCCCCAGCCTGCATAGCCAAACCAGGTAGGACGTATGTAGCCGATCATCTGGTTGACCCCCGCACTGTTCATCCAGGCCAGAGCCATGGCATCCAGTCCATCGATATGTCCCATCAGGCAGTTGCCGATTGGCAGATACACTTTTGGATTGGGGGAGTTGACCGGGTGGCGCATCTTGTTTGTGTCCTCTCCGTAAAGAACTCCCTTTTCGCACTTGAAATATCCATTTCGATAACGAAATCCCAGCTGCCAGTTGTGTTCGGTGGCATGACCCGAGGTCACAAAACAATCGGCTTTAAATATATTAAGCATGTCGACCATTGCCTTGGTTGTGTCCTGCGCAACTTTAGTCTGGACAGGCGTCTTGCCGGGTTGTTTCCATACTTTTTTGCCAGCCACCAGTTCATCGTACCAACCTCCCTCTTTCACCATCTCCAGTGCGATGGCGGTTCCGGAGGCGACTTTGCGAATTATCAATGGTTTTTGGTGCTGTGCAATGCGCAGCGCATTGGCAGCATTATATCCGGTCAATATACCCCAGAATGTGTCGATGTAGGGATCTTCGTCAAACTCCCTGGTAAGTTTATGGATGCCGATCACAAACTCACGTCCCGCATCCTCCGGTTTGGTCACAAAACAGGTATAGCGGGGATGATCCTTTTTTAGAGCATGGAGATTTTCAGATGGCTGTTTTTCATAGATATATCGTTTTGCTCCGGGGTGTTTCTTCTCAAGTGCTTGAATGACTTCACTCCAGCCGGGGGTGTTCAGGGTGGCTTTTGAAACCACCACGGCGTAGCCGTCTTGTGCACTGTCAGCTAGCACAAAACTTTGCTGTAGAATCAAGGATGAGATAAGGATAATGCATAATTTATTTTTCAATGGGTATTCCTCTTTTCAGGTATGTCAAGTCACTAGCTTCGGGTTAAGGTTTCACTAAAATCAAACCAACCCGCTGCGCGGCGTAAAGTGCTTACACAAGCAAATCAGCCGCTATGACGCTCACTAAGCAAATTCAGATTAAATTAGGACCGCTCTCACTTATCATCATCTCAACATTATACAAAAACTACCAATCTTTTGAAATCGATAAAACCAATGCTGTCCGAAAAAAGAAAATGGTGTGATTCTATGTAGTTATTTAGACAAAATATCCCGCCTTCGCCTTCGCCTCCGCAAGGCGGAACTAAGCCATGGCACGGCAGGATTAACAGGATGTTGTTGCTGTGCTGGTTTTCGAGTGATTCGATATAATCGAGCGATTCGACTAAACCGAACCGCGTAATTCAATCTCGGTTAGTTTGGTTGCGGCTTCGTTGTATTAGGCTTAATTATTTCAACAATAGTCTCAAAGTGAGCAGTACGCGGGAACATATCGAAGAGCTGGATACGTTTAACTGTGTAATCGCCCTCGTTTGCCAGGATTTTAAGGTCGCGTTGCAGAGTTGACGGGTTGCAGGCAATATAGATAATGCGGGGGATGTCACTTTTTGCGAGTGTCTCTGTGACACTCTTGTCCATCCCGGCCCGAGGAGGGTCGACAATACAAGTTGTTTGCGATGGATCTTTTAAATACTGTTTTAAGTTGAGCTCGTTTTTGCCCAGTTCTCTGACCTGAAAGTTTGCCTGGATACCGAACTGACTTGCATTGTGTTTGGCTGCGAGGATAGCTCGTTTGCCGGATTCGAGGCCAGTTAGATTGCTGCCACCCGCTTTCATGCAGGCCAGACCAAAGAGCCCGACTCCACAGTAGAGATCGAGTATATTCTGCGAAGGCATCTCTTTGAACCAATCCACCGCTGTTTGGGTGAGAGCTTTGCTTACTTCAGGATTTGTCTGGTAAAAGCCCTCGCTTGAAACCCGCAACTCACCAATTGCGCTCTCCTCGGTCAGCCAGCTCTTGCCCGTCGGGCGGTTGACCCACCATATCACCCCGTCAGCTTTTGTATAGCGGATTGTCACAGTTGCCTTGTCAGGCAGTTTTTTGAACTGATCTGATGAGCGGATAACATGCAGCTTCTCATTGATCGGGGCGCAGGAGAGCGGGCATGCAGGGATATCGAGAACAGTATGCGAGCGCTCCAGCTGGTAGCCCAGCTTACCCCTTCCTTTTTTGTCGGATGTATGCAGGATGAGTTTATTGCGGTAATGCAGTTCTTGTGGTGATTTGAAAGGAGGCAGGATCTCTGCTTCCTCCGCATTGGGCATATATTTAATAAATTCAAGCAGCTGCGTCTGTTTTATGGCAACTTCTGCTTCATACACGACGTGATCGTAAACACAGCCGGGAACCCGAACGGATTCTTTGAGAGCACCGCTTATACGGCAGTTAGGTTCAATTCTGTTCCTTGATGGTTCAAAGATGTCACAGAGCTCCGCAACCGCATAGGTTTTTTTGAGCTGCGTGATTTTTGCGCTGACCTTTTCTTCGGGAAGTGTGCCGGCTACGAAAACAACAAAGTTATCCTGACGGATGAGCCCGTTGCCTCCGTAGATTACTTTTTCAACTGTTCCGGTTATGATATCGTTTATCTGCATAGTTTTTTCCTGTCAAATAAGTTCCCCATATAGAGTTTGCGGAGCGGCTTTAATAATGCGGACCTTGGCCAGTGTGCCGGGCTTAAGACTGTCTGTGGGGGTGAAAACAGCGATTTTATTGCCGGGGGTTCGTCCGGCCCATCGTTCTGCGTTCCGCAGACTGGGTCCGTCAACCAGTACCTCCTGGATTGAGCCTATCAGTGCTTCATTATTGAGCTGTCCGAGTTTGTCCTGATCGGCCAGCAACACCTGATTGCGCCTTCTTTTCTCGTCATCACATACATCATCATTCATTTCCGCTGCCGGTGTTCCGGGGCGGGGTGAGTATTTGAAAATAAAGGTATTGTCAAAACCGGCAATTTCCATCAGCGAGCGGGTCTCTTCAAAATCATCTACACTCTCTCCCGGAAAACCGACAATTACATCTGATGTAATTGCAAAATCAGGCATGGCTATACGCAGGCGTTGAATTGCATCAAGGTATCCGGCACGGGTATAACCACGGCGCATAGCTTTAAGAATACGGTCAGAACCGGATTGCACTGGAAGGTGCAGGTGGTGACATACCTGCGGCAGCGAGCTCATGGCACGCACCAGCTCATCGGTGCAGCCGGTGGGGTGCCCTGATGTGAAGCGAATACGCTTGATTCCGGGGATAGCCGCAACAGCCTCCAGTAAGCGCGAGAAGGGCTCTGTGAAACCTCCTGGGCTGACCGGATCATTTTCATTCCAGACTTTGTCCATATCTCCGTATCTAAAGACGCTTTGCCCTAAAAGAGTGACTTCGCGGATGCCGTGTCTGGTCAATGTTTTGATCTCTGCAATGATTTCGCTGGCCGGTCTGTTGAACTCCGGTCCACGCACATCAGGAACAATACAGTAGGCGCAGCGACGGTTACAGCCAAGTAGAATTGTAACGAAGGCCGAGTGCCCGGTTTCGTTGTGAGAGTCAGGTACGTCCGGTGTTGCTTCGGGGCTGGAAATCTCGAATATATTTGTTTCGCCTGTCTCCACTCTTTTTACAAGATTCGTTATGGCACCGCATCTGCGGGTTCCGACGGAGAAATCCAGCAGGGGTATTTTCTGGAATATATCGGTGCCGAGGCGCTGGGCCATGCAACCCATCAACCCCACCTTACGACCCGGCCGTTTATGTTTGGCGGAACACAGTATTCCGAGTTTACCAATTGCTTTGTCTTCAGCTTTGCCTCTGACACTGCATGAGTTGACAATAATCAAATCGGCATCATTTTCGTTAACTGCCTGCTGATGTCCTGCGGCTATCAGCATCGCGGCAACCGCATCGGAGTCGCGGACATTCATTTGGCATCCATAGGTGTGAAGTCTAAATTTCATTCATTCTTGTCTTTCTTATTAAAACTGGGGATTTGATCTGTGATCTTCTCCAATATTGTAACATACGACCAGTCTGGATCTTCAGGAGAACCGTGCACTCTGAATTCAAGTAAAAGCTTTTTAAAGGGGAAAGTGACGATTCGGGATAATTTACCCGCCATGCTTTTCTTTTTAAAAAGGGCTACATGCACAGTAAATTTGATGTCATTCTTAACCAGGTCATAAGTGCCTTTACCATGGATATTGAAAACATCCCCCTCGATGTCGAAGTTGTCTGTAGAAACAATGCCGTTTTTGATCAGGAAATCCACTGAACAGGCTGACTGATCAACAAGAGATGATATGCCTGGTATATTTTTCGACATATACTCTGTCAAGCCGGCAAAAAGAGGAAGCTGGTTGATCCGGCTGTTTATTATCTTAAAACTGCCCTGACCGTTCAAGGTATGCATCTGGTTTGTGCCCAGAACCCCGGCGAGTTCAAGCTTGCCGGAGCACTCACCGGTTCTTGCATTTGTTAGATTGAATATCCGGGCCAGATCGGTTAAATCAATTTTTTCAAAGCTTGAATGGGAAACAATATATGGTGGCAGAGCCTCTTCCGCTCTGATTGTGAAAACAGCACCTCCGGTTACATCGCCGCCCGCGGGGGTTGTAGACTTGATGTTTTGAAGAAAGGCCTGATTGCCTCTGACAGAGTAATCGCAGGAGGACTTTTGCACCCGTAATCCAAAAAGTGAACCTTTGCCGGTACTGAACTTCCCGCTCATATTATGTCCATCAACTACGTTTGTTGAAATTGCAACTATGCCTTTGGCCGTAACCACCGGGGGATGTTCAGTGATCACAGCCGCTAACTCTCCATGTGTCAGCAGGTCAATAATTGTGGTCACGTTGCTGTGATTCATTGTTGAGAGCGCATCAATTTTTAATGTTCCCAGAGATTCATCATAAAAAAGAGAGCCTTCCAGTTTGCCGGAGTCATCTGCGGTTTTAAGTTCTTTGATATCAACCCATGTTGTTGTGTTTGTCCCATAGGCCTTGATGTTGCCCTGGACAAAATTCAGCGGTACTTTGCGGTAGGCGCAGGAGTCCAGATCCAGATTTATGTCGAGAGAGAAGTCACTGCAACTCAAATCCACAATAAAACCGCAATCCAGCCGGATGGGATTTTTCAGCTGTGAGAACCGGTCGATCTCACGCAGAACAGTACGTGCATTAAGTTCGGTTAAAAATCCGGTCACGTTGGCAGGATAGGCTTCACCAGTGACATAGCCCTCCAGCATCTCTGATTCCAGATTAAGGTCAACTTTTCCAGTAAGTTGCATTTCCCGAGCGTAGTCGGGCCACTTCAAGGTGATGTCGCTGAATTTTATAGAAGGGTCTTGAAGGGTGACAACCGCGTTTGCATTTTTTGTTTTAAATCCAACGATATGCGAATTTTCGATAATCAGTTTAAATGGTTTCAGGTCAGGAATTGGTTTGCGTGGTTCTTTTTCATCCCTCTTGTCCGGATTCATTTCAGCCAGTTTTCTGAATATGCGGCGAGGATGATCGGGACTATCAACATTTTTCAAAGTCACGCTTTGGATTCGTTCGTTGTTTGATATACCGGGTGCCAGTGAGAACTTAATGATGATGTCCTCCGCTGTTCCAAAACTATCGGATGCAATTTTTTTTGGGTATGCCTGAACCTTATGCAGGTGAAGTCCGGTGTTAATACCAAAGGTGATACGATCTATCTCCACGATAATATCTTCATCAGAAAGTTTTTCTGAAATGGCTTTGACTGCGGCTTGCGGCATTCCATGCTCAAGCACATACAGCAGAGCTATTGCAATACAGGCAAGCAGTAATACAAACCAAAAGAGTGCCTTGATTAAATGTCCGATTATTTTAAGCAGTTTCCACATTAGATCGTAATTTTATTAGGCCATTGAGTTGCAAAATTTGTAATGGCGGTTAATATATCTTATAAGGTAAACCAAATCTGATTTACACTTTGAATTATAACATATTTTCAGATTTCATGCTAGCCTCGTTCGAAAAGCCATGAATGGAAAAAATGGGTGTGCGTAGTGTGTCTTTGCGTTGCATTTTTTTGACATGATTGACATGATTAACATGATTATTTTAAAAGAGTTTTCGAATTCCTTTTGATTTTTACATGCTCAGAATCAAAGTTAATAACCAGCCCGATATCTTTACCTATTGCAATTAAGTAGTTCCGTATTGCATTGCATGAGTTTTTTCCGATTCAATTCATCATTTTTCATGTCTGCCTATTCAATATCCTCTTAATCCTCTTAATCATGTTAATCATGTAATCATGTCAAAAAATATTTCCTGTGACTTACTGCCTATTGGTTCCGGCTACGATGGTTTGGGCAGAAAGAATGGGGTGCGTAGTTGTGTCTTTGCGTTGCTGGTTTTTAGGGTAAAAAATGGTGGGTAAAAAATATGGGTGCGTAGTGTGTCTTTGCATCGTTGGCTTTGAGGTGAAACATAAATAGTCATTGTTTCGTGATTCTGAAAAACATGCATACTTATTCTGTCACGAGATCGTTCCGTTGCATTGAGAACGAGTAAGAACATGTTGGTCATTGCGAAAAGATGTTGTCCTTAACCCGATTTAGACCGGGGTCCAGTAAGATAGCTACTGGCGGATCTGGTTAATCAGCTCCATGACAATCTGACCTGTGATCAGAAGACTCTTGACCGAAAGTTTATCGATCGAGTCGTCATTTGTGTGCCAGTAATCGTTGGCACCTGGTTTGCTTCCGAATTGAAAGTCAATCAGGTTTATGGCTGGGTATTTAAGATCAAGAAATGCCTGGTGATCATCATAGATGATGTCATTTCCGATCATGATCTTATCGCGATGGCCACTCGCTGAGGCAGCTTTAAGAGCCAGCAGTTTCAGCTCTTTTGAAGAGTTGCGGGGAATTGTGATCTGAAGATCACGGTCGCCTATCATATCAGTCAGGATAACGGCCTTGATTTTAGTATTATCCTGTTTCAGCTGGTTTGCGAAGTGCTTACTTCCGTGAAATCCATCTCGGTCGCTGTAAGCAAGGATACACTCCTCTCCATCCATAAACCCGAAGATGTAGTTGTAGTGGTGGGTTTCGGCTCTTTTTATGGCCGATGCCAACTCCAGTAACAGACCTGTTGATGAACCACTGTCGTTGGCACCTTGAAAACTATGGCTAATACCGCTTTTTGTATCATAATGCGAGAGCAGGATAATCCATTTATCACTGGAACCGGGTATAGTTCCGATAACGTTGTTAAAGGTTTTAATTCCATATGGGGTTTTGTCTTCAAACCGGTCGAGCTCTGTGGCCAATCCTTCATTTATGAGCTGGGACTGGAGCCAGAGTGCCGCTTTTTCGCCACCGGTGGTACCGGAGTCTCTGGGGGTACACTCTTCTACTAATTTCACGACCCTGTTAAAGGCGTTGGTTGCCTGCGGAGCACTGAAACTCAGTGGTGGCAAAACCCTCCGGTTTTTAAGCACGGGCTCTGTGGATTTAGAGCCGTTCCTGTTACAACCGGTCAGCATCGTTATGGCAACCAGGGATGTTAATAGCACTTTACATATATTTATCATAATCATCTTCAGTCAATTTTTAATCCAGAGACACGCCTAGAACATCAAGAACACGGTCAAGATCGGAGTTGTCATAAAAATCAATTTCCAGAACGCCCTTTGTATGATTACCGTTTGCATGTGTTATGCCTGGTGTCAACCGAATGGCGGTGCCGAAGTGGTTGTGCAGCAGGTCGGTTAGGTTGCGAACATACTCCTGTGGCAGATCGGGTTTTCCAGGACGTTTGGCAGGTGCCTCCTTCTCGGCTTTACGTCGCTTGATCATTTTTTCCAGATTACGTACGGTCATGCCATCGGTTACGACTCTGCGTCCCAGAATAACCTGCTCGGTGGATTCTGTCAGACTCAGCAGAACTTTTGCGTGGCTGGTCGAGAGTAGTCCGTTACCAAGAAGCTGCTTCACTTCATCAGGAAGCTCGAGCAGGCGTACTGCATTGGCTACACTAGCCCTGGCTTTGCCGACGCGGTCGGCTACATCCTGCTGGGTCAGATCAAATGTTTCTGCCAGTGTGCGATATCCCTCAGCCTCCTCGATTATATTAAGGTCCTGACGCTGGATGTTCTCGACAATGGCCATCTCGGCTGCACGGCGGTCTTCCGCATCAACCAGAATTACAGGAACCTTCTTCATCCGGGCTTCGATCGAGGCACGCAGCCGTCGCTCACCGGCAATCAGTTCATAGCGGTTGTTTGTGTTTTTACGGCAGATCAGCGGTTGAATTACACCGTTGATCTTGATTGATTCAGATAACTCCAGCAGGGCATCCCGATCAAAAGTCTGACGAGGCTGCCAAGGGGATCTTTCAATTTCGGCAACCGGCACATCTATGACAGCATTCGCTGGAACCGCTGGCTCGACAACTGCATTTCCAAGCGTTGCTTGCTGGTTCAGGCTAACTGAGCTGTTTTTCTGGCTGATCAGCGCACCCAGTCCTTTGCCCAGATGGCCTTTGCGAGTTTTATGTGCCGGCTTAGCCGGTTGCGGTTTAGCTTTCACCGCCGGTTTTTTTGCAGAGTTACTGCGGCTAGTATTTCCTGACGGATTTTTTTTTGTAGGGCTCATGGATACATTCCCGGTCGATTAAGTCCAGTTGTTTCTGGAATATTGAACATTAGATTCATGTTTTGAAGGGCCGAACCTGCCTGGCCTTTCATAAGATTGTCTATATGAGCCACTATGCGCAGGCGGTTGACGCGCTCATCAACACTGATAACAAGATTGCAGAAATTGGTTCCTCTGACATTAATAGTGCCCATTGGTGTTGTGCTGTTAAAGATGCGTACAAAGGGACTTTCTTTAAAGAAATCTTTATATATCTCCAGAACATCCGCTTCAGTGATGCTCCTCGTCAAGGTGCCGTAGAGAGTTGATAAAATACCGCGACAAATCGGCACTACCTGTGCTGTGAAGGTTATTCTGATCTCCTCGTTAGAGAGCAGGGAGAG
>Ga0307990_1002445_pt1 | contig 14846 bp, 11 predicted proteins | sample EllFjometagen129_FD_203168 | JGI IMG/M metagenome (GOLD analysis project Ga0307990, IMG submission 203168) | Marine microbial communities from Ellis Fjord, Antarctic Ocean - #129 | ecosystem: Environmental > Aquatic > Marine > Unclassified | place: Southern Ocean | collected 2014-10-08
AAGTAGCAGGATTAAGGTGGTATTGGATAACCACCGGACTTAACTTGTCTTTGGGCAGGACTGGTGCTATACACTTGTCCGAGATGTTTCTAGTTTGTTGACCACAAGCGCCCCTCAGATTTCTATTTCTGGGGAGGCGCTTTTTTACGTTTATTTGACAACGCAAAACAATGTTATCTGGTATTTTGTGCGTGTCGGTGTGTAACGACCTGATTATATGAAAATAAATATACAAATTTTCTTGACAATAGTTGCTGGCTAATTATAAATAGAACGCAGGTTTATTTGACTCGGTGTGGATGAATAGACACTAAATATGGCGTAAGCATGACAATAAATAACATTTAGTGGTTGATGGTCTCATGGGTGTGGTGATTAAATCATATTGATTCTAGGGTGTTACCGGTTAGTGGTAGCGCAGTTCTTCTTTTGGTATACAAGATGCAACACTTTTAGAAGAGAAAATAAGAGGTAAACTGTTGTTTGGTGGAAATTAACAACAGGACAGTAAAACACCGTTGTCGTTTCTGTAGCACGCTCAAGTTAATATGCCATGGTAAAACTGGTAACGCGAGGCGAGCATATTAACTTGTTGCAGGTTGCATTTGGTATGGGTACCAAGTTTTTTAACTAGGGAAAACAAGGAGGAAACAACGTATGAAGAGAGTAATGGTGGCCCTCGGGCTTGTGCTGTGTATGGCAGCACCCGCTTTCGCGGTAGATTTTACCTTTAATGGTGATCTTAATCATCGCTTCCGTCTGTACACAAACAATGCAAGTTTTTTCAATGGTGCCGGTCAAACATATGATCGTGGCATAATCACAGATGGTACCAGCAATGATACTATGGCTGAGATCAAGTATCGCCTGTGGACTACAGCTTCAAGCGATGATGGCGCTATCAAAGGTACTTACGCTATTGAGGTTGGTGGCATTGAGTTTGGTAATGGCGATCGTGGCGGTTCTTTTTCAGGTGATGGCACCTATGTTGAGACCCGCTGGGCTTTTACCGATTTTGCTTTAGCTGGTGGTCGGGTGCGCTGTGGTTTGATGCCTATCAATGTTAACAAGTTCTTGTGGAATGAAACTGTTACAGGTATTGATTTTAAAGTTGCTGCTGGTGCTGGTGATTTGACTGTAGCTTGGTATCGTGGTTATCAAGTAGTTGATACCGATAATAGTCCAGAAGATCTGGATGCTTTTTATGTGCGCTATGATCTTAAGCCTGCAGAAGGTACCAAAGTTGGTTTCTTTGGTCTGTGGCAGACCAGCGATGGTGCAACAGCTACAGATACTGTAACTACTCCTGCATCTGTTGCTTATAACTACACAACTAGTGTATGGGATGAAACCGCAGCATCAACTAGTTTTGTCTCAGCTCCAACTGCAAATTATGCCAAATCATTTGGTGGTTACGATTTAGATCTCTACACCCTGGGTGTTGATGGCAGCATGAAGGCAGGCAGCTTTTTTGCCAATTGGGATTTTATGTACCAATTTGGTGACATGATGGAAGAGTACGACTTTGGCGGTTACTTCGCTCATGTTGATGTAGGTACCAATGTTGGTAAAGGCAAGCTAACCTATACCTTCTGGTATGCATCAGGTGATGATGACGATACTGATAGTGATGCTGATGCCTTTGTATCTACTGATGTAGATATTAACTCACAGTACTCAGTTGTTCTGTTCGAAGGTTACAACGATGATGATTATTTTTCAGAAACACCATATATCCAAGATAAGGGTTTGATAATGAACCGTATTGGCTTTGACTTTCAGGCTACTGACAAGCTGAAAGTTGGCGTTGCTGCGCTGTATTTGATGACCGCAGAAGACATTGAGTATGTTGATGATAATGGTGATTTGCAAAAAGAGGATAGCATCGGTTTCGAATTTGACGCCTATGCCAGCTACAAACTATTCAGCAAGACTGAGGCAGCAATTCAGTTTGGTTATTTAGCCGCTGATGATGCTATGGATTTCTATGAAGTTGATTGTGATGGTAGCTCTGACGAAGATGTATTTATCGTTAGTTCACGCATCCGTTACAAGTTCTAAAATGGTTTTCGTTTAAGTAAAAAAGGCTGGGCATTGCCCAGCCTTTTTTGTGTTCAGTGTCAAGATAACCAGTTATAATAGTTTCTTATTTTGTCAGTGAATACAAACCATTCGATTTTCCTAAGGTAATTTTATTCCATAAATGGAGGAAGCGTAGATGAAATTTAGATTAATAGGTCTAAGTGTAACAATTATACTGCTATGCATCAGTTTTTCGGCTAGTGCTGCGCTTATTGATGCGGTGCAGAAAGATTTTTCTGCTGTAGATGGTTGCGTAGTTATGCCAACAGGAAATGAATATATTATCGATCTCGACGCAGCCCAGGGTGTAACCGCAGGCGACCTGCTTGCCGTGGTTGAACAGGGTGATGCGATTGTACATCCAGTAACCGGTAAAGTGCTGGGCACCATGGATAAAACTATCGCAGTTCTGCAGGTTAACCGAGTTAAGTCGGGTTATTCTTATGCAACATTGGTCAATGGTGAAGCCGCAGCCATAAAAGCTGGTACAAAACTACAGCGTTTTAGCAATTTAAGTGCAGTGTATCGCGATGAAACTAATGGCAATGAGGTTCTTTATGCCCAGCTAAAGACAGCAGTACCTGCCCTGCAATGGCAACAGAGTGCTAGCGCTACCGTTGCCGACCTGTTCTTTGTCAATAGCGCCAACGGCTTGCAGGTGCGTGATAGCAAGGGGCAGATAATTCGTGCCTATGCGGCACAGCGGCAGCAACTTGTTTCTGCAGCACCAGCACCGCCTATCAACGGGGTATCTAAGCAAACTTCTGTTCAATATGGTATGCCCGCAATAGCATCAGCTGTGGCTACACCGCAAATTGCGGTTGCTCCACCTGCGGTATCGGGAGCAGTTACCTATGACCAGTCAAATCCCGTTGGTAGCTATGGTGGCAGTGCGCTGAACATGGAGTTTCCCCGTTTCAATAAGGTGGGACAATTCGATAAAACCACGCAGATGGCAGATTTCGAAACTGTTGCAGGGCAACTATTGCTCGCTACCACTGATGGTGGATCTATACAAGTCTTCTCCGTGGATAAAGGTTTGCAACCTGTTGCCGCTGGTGATAGCACCACTATGGGTAGGATTCTTGCGCTGAGCTGGTATCAGCCACAAGCGGGTGAGGCGTATCTAGCCGTAACCGTGTGGGCAGATGAAACAATTGCTTCCGATTTGTTGCGTTTGGAAGGCAATCAGTTGGTGCCGGTGGTCACAGGTTATAGTTCGTTGCTTGCCGGTTTTGATATCAATGGTGATGACCGGTCAGAGCTGTTGTTAAGTCAGGAATTTAGCCGGGAAACTTTTTATGGACGGCGGGTTTATGAATTAACTTTAGCAGGGAGCGGATTTGATCGTTCAGCTGCACGCTTCAGCGTACCACGTTCATTTCAATTGTTTGGTGCGCTTATCACCGATGTAACCGGTGATGGCAGCGCTGAAGTTTCCTTTGTTCGCAATCGTCGTCTGTATATCTATCAAGGCGATGCGCAGATATATAAATCAAGCAAAGAGCTGGGGATCTCGATTTCGTCTATTACCTACGACGTAGACCCAGAAGCGCAGAACCCGATGATTGCCACCGCTGGTTGTGATGTGGCACCGGTAGCAGCTGATCTTGATGGCGATGGAATCAACGAGATTGTGGCTATTGCTGCTGAAGGCAATATCATGCAATCTGTAGGCGTTGCTTCAGCTATTGATAAAAGCTGGCTGGCAGTATTTAAGTATCGTAACGGTATGATCATGAAAGGAACGCTGGGGGACAAGCTTGAGCGCCCTATCCAGGGTTTAGCAGTTGCCAACGATCAGGCATTAATGGTTGCTACCGATGTGGCTGGTATGCTTGATGGCAATAATGCTACTTATGTACTGGCGGTTCCAGTTAAATAGTAAACTAGATTTTTATTACTAGTTATTGGGGGAGGTAGCCATCTTGGTTGCCCCCCTTTTTTGTTTTTGGTGTGTGCTAGCTCTGTCCATTTGCTGTACATTAACAATCGAACGATTTATAATTCTTGACCAAGTTTCTTTGTTATAAACAATGCTAGGCAAATAACAGGGGCAGTGATGGCGCAACCAACAGCACGTGAAACAACAATCATTCAGGCGATAATTGCGGTGATGAAAAAACACGCCGATATTGATGCCGAATTTATCGTCATTGATACTGATCCGCCATTGAGTGGTTGTCTGCGTCTGTTTGGCACTTGGGGTAGTATTGAGAGACCGATTTATATCGCGTGGCGCATTACTCCACAGCAGGGAAAGTTATTGGTGTTTCAATTACAGGCATTGCGTGAGCAACAACCGCTACTGCTTGCCGACTATGTAGCGGAGAGTCTGGCGCATCAATTGCAACAGCAGCAAATTAATTATCTGGATACTCTGGGGAATGGGTTTATCCATGCTGCTCCATTTTTCTATGAGATCAGTGGTCGGCGAAAAAAAAGCCCGAAAATGTTACCTAATCGCAGCCAGCAGATGGCGGGCACTAAAATAATTTATCAGCTGTTAAAGGATAAGCAATTGTGTAACCAACCTTACCGTACCATTGCCCAGCGCGCGCAGGTGGCTCTGGGTGCTGTTGGTCCGGTAATCAAAGAGTTGCAGGAAAAAAAATTGCTGCTGGAAGATAATGGTCAACGCAACTTGCTATATCCTACCGTGTTGCGTCAGTTGTGGGAAAGTGGCTATTTAACGCGCATGCGTCCTAAGATACAGGTTGAACGGTGTAAATTCAGTGCACCATGGAATATAGATAGTTTGCCCCACTTGATCAGGGAACAGAAATTGGCCGATCAGGTCTTGATTGGCGGAGAATTAGCGGCAGCATTTTATTGCGAGAAGGTACAGGCGCAATCGGCAACTCTCCACATGGACGAAAAGCTGGCACTGAAGCAGATGTTACAGTTACGCTTGATTCCCTGCGCAGATGGTCCAGTAATAATCATTCGCCAATTTGCCGCTAATAACGCCTTTGAGCAGCGCTCACCGGAGGGTTTACAGCTGGCTGATCCACTACTGGTTCGCTGTGAGTTGTTGTACGATGAGCACAATTCCGCCGAAAAGTTTAGCCAGCTGGCGCAAAGGATAGAGCAGGATTATCTGCTCAGTGATGAGAATGGCGGTTAGCCGAGCCATAGTAAGGGATAAACAGATTGAGACATAGTAATCAAGATAAATTGATTTTATTTTTTGCTACCAATGCCGGGCTCGGATACGCTCCGATTGCTTCAGGTACTTTTGGTACGTTGTTGGGGATTCCAGCATTTTACCTGCTGGCTCCGTTAGCACCGCTGCAACACTTGATATGCTGGTTAGCGATATTGCTGATGGCCTTATGGAGTTCTGCCGGTGCGGGTAAAATCTTTGCCGTAGTTGATGATGGCCGGATTGTCAGCGATGAGCTGATTGGCTATTTGACTACTGTCGCTTTTTTACCTTTCAGTTGGGCGACAGCGCTAAGCGCTTTTTTGCTGTTTCGCCTGTTTGATATTGTCAAGGTATGGCCGGCCTGTTGGTTTGATAGCAAGGTTAAGAATGGTTTTGGCGTAGTGATGGATGACGTGGTGGCTGGGATATATGCCGCCGGTTGTTTGCGGCTGTTGATGTACTACTTTCCAGAGATGTTTTAGGATTATGTTTGTCTCTGAGGTTGCGCTGAAAATTGCTGTGCTGACTATTGGTGATGAGCTGTTAAACGGCGAAGTGATTGACACCAACACCGCTGATATTGCCCAGGCGTTGCATTGCGCTGGTTATGTAGTAGATCAGGCGATAACGGTAGGTGATGACACTGAGCAAATTGCGGCAACGCTGCAATATTTGCATCGGCACAACACTGTTGCTATCGTTTGTGGCGGTTTAGGACCGACCCGGGATGACGTTACCGCTCGTGCTGTGGCTGTAGCTTTTCACCTCAGTCTAACTCTCAATGATACAGCTCTGGCGCAAATCGAGGGGTACTTTAAGCGTGCCGGGCAGTCATGTCCCGCTGGCAATGAAAAGCAGGCACTTATTCCTCACAAAGCAAAAGTTATGCACAATCGTTGCGGGACAGCTCCAGGTTTTATCATCAGGCATAATGATTGTTTGATGTTTTTTATGCCCGGCGTTCCCCATGAGATGCGCGCGATGTTCGAGCATGATGTATTACCGACGCTGCAACGTTTGCTAAAGCCAAGTCGGTGTTGTGCCCAGCGGGTACTGAAGGTTTTGGGGGTAGCAGAAAGCAGCATTGAACAACAGCTGAGTGCCGAAAGCTTTCCGCCACAGGTACGGCTCTCTTTTCGTCTAGAGTTTCCGCTGGTACTGATAAAAATAAATAGCTCCAGTGCCGATGAAGCTGGACTTGACGCGGCCGAACAGCAAGTGCGCACATGCTTGGGATCCCACGTGGTGGCTACGGGAGATCAGACCCTGCCCGCAGTGGTGTCGCAAGCACTAATTATGGCTGAAACAACACTGGCGCTGGCGGAGTCCTGTACCGGAGGGCTAATTGCTAAGTTGCTTACCGATAGCCCTGGTAGTTCTGCGTATCTTGAGCGCGGTGTAGTCAGTTACGCCAACTCGGCCAAGCACGACCTGCTCGGAGTCAGTGAACAGCTTTTGCTCGACAAGGGAGCGGTGAGTGCCGAATGTGCCATAGCTATGGCACAAGGAGTGCGTCAGCGGGCTGGAACAGATTTTGCCGTTGCTGTTACCGGTATTGCCGGGCCCGGTGGTGGATCGGTTGAAAAACCTTGCGGTACCGTGTTTATTGCTCTGGACAGAGCGCAGGGTAGTGAGGTGCGCGAGTATCACTTCAGCGGTGATCGTCAGCAAGTACGTAGCAAAACAGCGTATACCGCTATAGATTGGTTGCGGCAAATATTAGCTGGCTAAAACAGGAAGAAAGTGTTGATATAAAGCTTCTTTATATGTTATCGCTAAAGGTTCAAATTGCAGTCAAAAAACTTCCGCCCCGGCTAATATATAGCTGAACCCTTTGCGGGGTATTTTGTTATTTTACACAGGAGAACGCAGTATAATGGCGACCGATAACCGTAAACAAGCGCTGGATCTGGCCATGGGGCAGATAGAAAAACAGTTTGGCAAAGGCAGTATCATGCGCCTGGGTGAAGACAATGTTATGCGCGATATCTCTACCATCCCCTCTGGTTCCCTTGGTCTGGATGTTGCGTTGGGTATTGGTGGCGTGCCGCGCGGGCGGATTATTGAGATCTATGGACCAGAATCTTCCGGTAAAACTACCCTGGCCCTGCACATTATCGCTGAAGCACAGAAGACGGGTGGTATTGCTGCCTTTGTCGACGCTGAGCATGCTTTAGATATGACCTATGGGCGTAAGCTCGGGGTCAATGCCGACGATCTGCTGGTTTCGCAGCCGGATACCGGAGAGCAGGCGTTAGAGATTGTTGAAGTGCTGGTACGCAGTGGCGCCATTGATGTGCTGGTAGTTGATTCTGTTGCCGCGCTGGTGCCGCGCGCTGAAATCGAAGGTGAGATGGGTGATTCCCACATGGGCTTACAGGCGCGCCTGATGTCGCAGGCGTTGCGTAAATTGACCGGAATTATCAGTAAATCGAACTGTTGCGTTATCTTTATAAATCAGATTCGGATGAAAATTGGGGTGATGTTCGGTAATCCTGAGACCACCACCGGCGGGAATGCGTTGAAATTCTATGCTTCAGTGCGGATGGATATTCGCAAGATTGCCACCCTGAAACAGGGACAGGATGTTATCGGTAATCGCACCAGAGTTAAAGTGGTGAAGAATAAAACGGCACCGCCGTTCAAAGAGGCCGAATTTGATATCATGTATGGTGAAGGTATTTCCAAGGTTGGTGAATTGGTAGATCTTGGCGTTGCCAATGATATTGTTACTAAAAGTGGTGCCTGGTTTTCCTGTGGCGATGAGCGTATTGGGCAGGGTCGGGAGAATGCCAAGCAGTACTTCAAAGAGCATCCCGAGTTAGCGAATAGGGTGGAGCAGCAGATACTGGAACTGTACGGACTATCAGGGTTAGAAGAGTCTGAAACTCCAGAGTGAAAGCTGAGCCCGCAATATCTTTTTGCGCGAGCATAAAGGAGTGAGTCCATGGAATTAAATGACATTCTCGCTATGGCTATCAAAGCCAACGCTTCCGATATCCACCTCAAGGTGGGTTTGCCGCCAGTATATCGTATCGACGGTCATCTGCGGCCACTGCCTCAGGCTGACCGGCTAACGCCAGAAAAAATCCGTAAAATGGCCTATGCCATGATGACTGATTTGCAGCGCGAAAAGTTTGAGCGCACCAACGAGCTGGACCTCGCTTATGGCGTGTCGGGTATGGGGCGTTTTCGTGTTAATATGTTTACCCAGCGTGGCTCAATATCAATGATTTTGCGGACTATTCCATTCAATGTGCAGACATTGGATCAGTTACAGTTACCGCAGATAATTAAAAAGCTTACCCAGGAACAACGTGGGCTGATTTTAGTTACCGGGACTACCGGTTCCGGTAAATCTACAACTCTGGCGAGTATGATCGATTGCATCAACTCCAATCGCACCGCGCATATTATTACCATCGAGGATCCGATAGAGTTTTTACATCGCGATAAAAAGAGTATCATCAACCAACGTGAGATCGGTGTGGATACCGACAGTTTCGCCAACGCGCTCAAGTCGGCATTGCGCCAAGATCCCGATGTTATTCTTGTCGGTGAGATGCGCGATTTCGAAACTATTGAAACAGCTTTGACTGCCGCCGAAACTGGTCATCTGGTGCTGTCTACACTGCATACCGTAGATGCTCAGGAGAGTATTAACCGTATTGTCAGCGTTTTTCCACCGTTTCAGCAACGCCAGATTCGTGCTCAACTCTCTTCGATCCTCAAGGGGGTTGTTTCGCAGCGCCTGGTGCCTTGTGCCGATGGTAACGGGCGCGTTCCTGCCGTGGAGGTTATGGTGACTACGGCGCGGGTGCGCGAGTTGATCGACGATAAAGAGAAGACTAAAATGTTGCGCGACACTATTCAGCAGGGTCACGATTCTTATGGTATGCAGAGCTTTGATCAGTCGTTGATGGGGCTGCTGAGCAAGAAACTGATCACTTACGAAGAGGCATTGCGTCAAAGTAGTAATCCTGATGATTTCAAGCTTAAACTTTCGGGTATATCTTCATCTTCAGACCTGTCTTGGGATCAATTTAATACAGAAAAGAAGGAGCCTGAGGGAGAAGGTTAACCGTGGCATCATCTGATGCTCCAAAGGTCACCAGTGCCCCCTAAAGCCCCCAAAGCTTACGCCCAGGCACTACGTTGGCTGACTGTGCGCCCTTACAGTATAAGTGCCTTGCGCCAGCGTTTGCAGCGCAAAGGTTGCGAGCCCAAGGACATAGATCAGGCCTTGGCACGCTGCCAGGAACTGCGCTATCTCGATGATGAACGCTATGCGCGTGACTTGGCTGCCAATCTGATGCGACGTGGAGCCGCCGTCGGTGTGCGCTTGCTCCACGAATTGAAAAAACAGGGTATTGACGATGTTCTGGCAACTGAGGTTGTCAACAGTGTTCGGAATGAGCACGATGAAGCTGAATTGTTGAGCGAAGTTGTCCAGCGGCGCTATGCTAATATCGAATTATCAGATCTAGATCAACGCCAGAAACAACGGATAGTTAATTATTTACACCGGCGTGGGTTTGCTATCGCCATGATTTTACAGCATTTAAAAAAGGTAAAGGATTCGCATGTTAAGCACTAACGAAATTCGCGCACGATTTATCCAATATTTTGAAAAAAACGGTCATCAGGCGGTTTCCTCGTCTTCACTGGTACCGCATAACGATCCCACTTTGTTGTTTACCAATGCCGGAATGAATCAGTTCAAAGACCAGTTTCTTGGATTGGAAACTCGTGACTATGTGCGGGCCACCTCGGCGCAAAAATGTGTGCGTGCCGGAGGTAAACACAACGATCTGGAGAATGTTGGCCGCACCGCGCGTCACCACACTTTTTTTGAGATGTTGGGCAATTTTTCGTTCGGTGATTACTTTAAGCACGAGGCAATTCGCTACGGCTGGGAATTTCTAACTGTTGAGATGCAGCTACCGGTTGAAGATTTGTGGGTCTCTGTTTTCGAGAATGACGACGAAGCCTTCAATATCTGGCGTGATGAGATCGGTGTGCGCGAAGAGCGGATTTTGCGCTTGGGTGAGAAGGATAATTTCTGGTCTATGGGTGATACCGGTCCTTGCGGTCCATGCAGTGAGATCCATATCGATCAGGGTGAGGCGATGTCCTGTGGTCCGGACTGTGCTCTGGGTGTGTGTGACTGTGACCGTTTTCTCGAGTTGTGGAACCTGGTGTTTATGCAGTATGAGCGTGACGCCAGTGGCACCCTGACACCATTACCCAAGCCCTCTATCGACACCGGTATGGGACTGGAGCGGATTACCGCCGTAGTACAAGGGGTGAAGAGCAACTACGATACCGACTTGATGCGTGCCATCATTGCCAGAATTGAGCAGTTAGCTGGGAAAACATACGGTCATAATGCAGAGAATGACGTGTCGATGCGCGTTATTGCCGACCACAGTCGTGCTACAGCATTTCTTATTGCCGACGGTATCTTGCCCAGTAATGAGGGGCGTGGCTACGTATTACGCCGGATTATGCGGCGTGCGGCGCGTCACGCTAAGATGCTCGGCTTTACCGAGCCAGTGCTGTTTAAAACTGCCCGCTTTGTCATGGAACTGATGATGGATGCTTATCCAGAGTTGGAGCAGCGTCTTGACTATGTAGCCAGGGTGGTTAAAAACGAGGAGGAGCGCTTTATCCAGACACTGGATAAAGGTTTGCGCATCCTGAACGATGAAATTGCCCAGCTTAAACAGCGCGGTGAGACCATCATCCCCGGTGACACAGTGTTCCGTCTTTACGATACCTTCGGTTTCCCTGTTGATTTAATCGCCGATATTGTTGATGGCCAAGAATTCAGCCTAGACGAGGCTGGGTTCGAGCTCTGCATGGAGCGTCAGCGCCAGCAGGCGCGCGCTAACTGGAAAGGTTCAGGTGAGGCTGGCATCAGCCTGATCTATAAACAGTTGGCAGAGAAGGGTGTATGCACAGAGTTTACCGGTTATGACAAACTTGATGATTTTGGTACTGTCGTAGCGCTCATCAAAGGCGGTAAGCTGGTGGATAGTGTCAGTGCCGGTGACAACGTCGAGATTATTACTTCGATCTCTCCGTTTTATGGTGAGTCGGGCGGTCAAAGCGGTGATACTGGCACCTTAAGCGCAGAAGGGGTTCAGGCTACCATCAAAGACACCCTGAAACCGTTGCCGCAGTTGCTGGTACATGTTGCCACAATTGACTCTGGCACTCTGACCTGTAGTATGGCAGCAGAGTTACACGTTAATGGTGTGTTACGCCAGGCGTGTGCTAACAATCACAGCGCTACCCATGTGTTGCAGGCGGTGCTGGTTGATATCCTTGGTGATCACATTAAACAGGCTGGTTCTCAGGTTACTCCTGAGCGCTTGCGTTTTGATTTTACCCATTTCTCCGCCATGACTGCTGCCGAACTGAAGAAGGTGGAGATTGAGGTCAATCGGCGTATTCGCGAGAATGCTGCGGTTGACACTCAGGTTATGGACAAGGATAGTGCTGTTGCTGCCGGAGCCACGGCATTGTTCGGTGAAAAATACGGGGACAGTGTGCGCGTAGTGCGGATGGGTGATTTCAGTATGGAGCTGTGCGGCGGAACCCATGCTGAGGCTACGGGGAACATCGGGCTGTTTAAACTTTTGCAGGAAGCTGGTATTGCCGCTGGTGTCCGGCGGATAGAGGCGACCACTGGTGAACAGGCCTTGAGCGTTATCCACAGTCAAGAGCAGATGGTCGACAATTTGGCCGCGCTGGTAAAAAGTGATCGCAGTCAACTTGAGGGGCGCTTAAGGCGACTGATGGAGCAGCAAAAAGAGATGGAACGTGAAATCTCTACTCTGCATGATCGTCTTGACGCTGACCGTGCCAGCAGTTTGATTGACCAAGTGCAAAGTGTCGGTGCGGTAAAATTGCTGGCTGTGCGCATTGATAATCTCGATGGCAAGCAGGTGCGCGAACAGGCGGATAAATTACGTGATCAATTGCAATCTGGAGTGGTTGTTCTTGGTAGTGTGGTTGACGGTAAGGTTGCTCTGTTGATTACCGTCACTAAAGATCTTACCGGAAAACTTAAAGCTGGTGAACTGATTAAGCCGCTGGCAGAGATGATTGGTGGTCGCGGTGGTGGTCGCCCGGATATGGCCCAGGCTGGTGGTAATAAGCCTGATCAGCTGGATGCTGCACTTGCTGCGGCAACACAAGTACTGGCAAACGCTCAGTAAGTAACTTTAATGGAGTAGCGCAATGAAACAGGCTATAATTCGTACTGCCGAGCAGGAGGAATATCTTCATCCCGAGCATAAACTGTTTTTTGTGCGCGATGTCGTTACCGCAGCAACTAATCAGCACCTCTCTTTGCATCGGGGGCGTATTGAGCCGAATGGTGAGATAGTGCTGCACAGTCAACCACAGAGTGAAACCATTTATGTTTTGTCTGGCGCGGTGCTGTGTACTTTAGGGGAAGATGAGAGCAAGTTGGGTGGCGGTAGTTGTATTGTGGTGCCGCCGCAGGTTCAGCGTGGCTTGAAAAATATCGGCGACCAACCGGTAGAATTATTGATAGTATTTACGCCACCGCGCTGCTGATTTTGTGAAAAAATAAAGCAGCGAGCAGACAGCCCCGTAAGTGGGGCTGTTTTTCTTTTTGCCACTGTGCATAACAGGTGGTAAGCAGTTGTTTTTGCTGTCTTTGTGCATGGCCTGGACTTTCCGCACGCCGGAAAGCCCATATTTTTTCAACGTAAGCTAAAAGAGCTGATGGGATAAATAATGTTTCGAGGTACAACCATAGTTTGTGTGCGTAGTCCGGATCAAGTTACCATGGCTGGTGATGGGCAGGTTACCCTAGGTCACACGGTGATGAAGCATGGCGCATGTAAGGTTCGGCGCATGCATAACGATAAAATTATCGCCGGATTTGCTGGCAGCACTGCTGATGCTTTTACTTTGTTCGAGAAGTTTGAGGCGAAGTTGCAGGAATTTCGTGGTCAATTAGCACGCTCGGCGGTAGCATTAGCCAAGGAGTGGCGCACTGACCGAGTTTTGCGCCGCCTGGAAGCTCTGTTAATTGTTGCTGATTCGGAGCTAACCCTGGTTATCTCTGGTGCCGGTGATGTAATTGAAACCGACGACGGTGTTGCCGCGATTGGATCGGGCGGCAGTTATGCCCAAGCTGCCGCGCGTGCGCTGCTGCGAAATACCGATATGACCACGGACGACATAGCCCAGCAAGCGTTGCAAATCGCTGCAGAAATTTGTATTTACACCAACGATAATATCAGCATGGAAACCCTTCCTAGCTCGACATCAGGATCTTAACAATGAATAATTTCACTCCACGAGAAATCGTTTCTGAACTGGATCGCTATATCATTGGTCAGAATGGTGCTAAGCGTGCTGTTGCTGTAGCGTTGCGCAATCGCTGGCGTCGTCAGCAGGTGCCAGCCGACCTGCGCGATGAAATTTCACCGAAAAATATAATTATGATCGGTGCTACCGGTGTCGGTAAAACTGAAATTGCCCGGCGCTTGGCCAAGTTGGCGCAGGCTCCTTTTATTAAGGTGGAGGCGAGTAAGTTTACCGAGGTTGGTTATGTGGGGCGCGACGTGGAAAGCATGGTGCGTGATCTGATGGAACTGGCGATTATCATGGTACGCAGAGCCGAGGCGGAGAAGGTACAAATTAAAGCCGAGGAGCGCGCGGAAGAGAAATTGCTTGATTTGCTCCTGCCTGGGGAACGTTCCGGTTTTGAGGATGATGAAGATAATGAGGCAAGTGATGGTGCAGTCGCTTCAGCGGGTAGCTGTGATATAATTCGCACCCGTGATAAATTACGTCGCTTGTTGCGCCTGGGAGAGTTGGATCAGCGCTTTGTCGAGTTGGAAACTGAAGAACAAAATATCCCTGCCATGGAGGTGCTAACTCCACCTGGCGCGGAAGATATGGGGTTTAATATCAAGGAAGTGTTTGGTAATCTGTTCCCCAAAAAGACTAAACGCCGACGGATTAAAGTTGCCGAGGCACGCCAGATTATAATTGATCAGGAAGCCGAAAAGCTGGTGGATATGGATAATGTCCAACAACTGGCCCGTGATCTAACCGAGCAAAGTGGCATTATTTTTATCGACGAGATTGATAAGGTTGCCAGTAGCTCATCAGGACATGGACCGGAGGTGTCGCGCGAAGGGGTGCAACGCGATATTTTGCCTATTGTTGAAGGTAGTACCGTCAATACTAAGTATGGGGCGATAAAGACTGACCATGTTTTGTTCATTGCTGCCGGGGCTTTTCATGTGGCTAAACCATCAGATTTGATACCGGAATTACAGGGACGTTTTCCGATCCGCGTCGAACTGGATAACTTGGGCGAGGAAGAGTTTGTCCGTATTCTCACCGAACCTAAAAATGCCCTAGTAAATCAATATCAGGCGCTGCTGAAGACTGAGAACATTATTTTAGAATTTACCCCGGAGGCCATCTCCGAAATAGCGCGCACCGCTGCTCAGGTTAATGAGCAGACCGAAAATATCGGAGCGCGTCGTTTGCATACAGTGATGGAGAAATTGCTCGAGGAGATCTCCTTTAATGCTCCAGAGATGAGTGCAAATACAAT
>Ga0307990_1002446_pt1 | contig 14843 bp, 5 predicted proteins | sample EllFjometagen129_FD_203168 | JGI IMG/M metagenome (GOLD analysis project Ga0307990, IMG submission 203168) | Marine microbial communities from Ellis Fjord, Antarctic Ocean - #129 | ecosystem: Environmental > Aquatic > Marine > Unclassified | place: Southern Ocean | collected 2014-10-08
GCGAAATATTTAGTTGACCCATGAAAAACTCGGAAGAACCAAATTAATCAAGCAAAATTCGGAAAATGAACGAAATATGGTTTGGGAACAGAGCCCGCCGAGGTCGAATTATGTTAAGTAAATCAAGATGAAACGTGTTCTTTTCGGCTGAGTTCAGTCCAAATGGAACCTTTACTTCACATAATAAGTTACTTCACATAACTATTTATGTGGAGCTCCACATAAAAAATGGTTGGATAAAAATGTATAAGTCCTTACCTGACAACCACTCACTTTTTAATGCCTGACACCAGTTTCCATAAAAAAAAGCTTACCGCGATATTTTGCAAATGTCCACTATATATAGTCTGGTACCAGTTCCTCCGCACCGGCCCATGTACTGCAAGGCCTGAATTTAGACGTAACGCGGGAGGAGGTCACCCTCTATCGCGGGCGCGGATGCAAACAATGCGCAGGCACCGGTTTCATGGGCCGCATCCCGGTACACGAGCTTGTGAAGGTTGACGCACGGATGCGCGACCTGATCATTCGTGAGGCACCGGTCAGCGAAGTCGAACGTGCAGCACGGGCGACCGGCTACCGCCCGATGCGGGTTGACGGTTTGAAGAAGGCCCTTGCCGGTCTGACAACACCAGAGGAGGTCACACGCGTGATGCCCTGCTGAATGGAGAGTAATCTAAAACAGAGGAATCGAAGAATACTATGACCGGCGATATTCCTACGGAAGATCGACCTTGAGTTTGTAAAACCTTGTCGGTGAACTTACGCTATTAGTCATACTGTCCGTACCTCCAATACCAACACGCGGACCACGCAACGGTAGCCAGGCACCTTCGGTCAGGTTGGTGCAACCGAGCAGGGTATAGTTACGCAGGGCCGATGATTCAAAGCAGACTGCAAATGGCGAGCTGTTGTTGATTGCCGTGATTCTGAAAAAATCGGTGTTGTCATTCGGATCGGTATCGGCAATCTGTTCGTCGGAGTTGCTGTAGGCATCGCCATCATAGTTATCGGCACTATGAATATATTCGTAAGCTCCAATATCCACCGTGTTCACGATGCGCGGAATGCCGTCGAGGTCGGTTGAGGCGACCATCCATATCTGGTTGGCACCAGCGTTGATGCAGGGCGATGATGAGCTCAGATGATAGTCGCCAGAGGATATAAACAGAGGGTCGTTCGTAGAGCTGTTGAGCAATGTAATATCCGCTCCGTCATCATAATATTCCGGATTATTCGCGGCCAGATTAGCAAACAGTATACAGTTAACAACTGAGACCTCTGATTCCTCACTGAGGTACATGCCTCTGCCGTCGTTGTCCGTTACCGTACAGGACTCCAGCAGCACGGATTCAGCACTTTTGCGCACATAAACCCCTCCACCCGTATTGCCTGCAATCAGGGAGTTACGAATGATCGCGTTACTATCAACATGGATTCCTCCTCCGCTACCCGATTCGTTATTCTGTATGATGCATCTTTCAAGAACCGCATCATTGTCCACATACACCCCGCCCGCCTTGTAGCTGGAATAGTTGTTTCGCACGAGACATCCTTCCATGTGAGCTCCACTCTGAACACGACCGCCACCGCCGGTTGACTCCCAATGACTGTCGGCTCGATTTCCTTCAATAACACAATCGATAACGAGTCCGCCCGGCAGAATATCCACGCCCGCGTACCAGTCTGCTGAACAGCCGCTGACCGTGCAGTTGGTGAGTATTCCTCCCTCGATCAATACGCCTCCGGCCTTTCTCTCAAGTTCAAGTTCAGCCGCCGCATCCGAATAGCCATTGGTGATGGTAAAGCCGCAAACAGAACCGGATTTGAGCAGAATACCACTCACGGCCAGAGGGCCGTTTTCTCCATTGTCGGAGGCACCTTCAATAAAGGTATGATCCCGACCGTTCTGACTGCAAAGCTTGATGTTCCGATCGACAATCGCGCGATACTTCCGACCACTTACTGCCGTTTGCACGCCCGAGGTATACACACCATCGGTCACCATTACCGTATCATTGGAAGATGCGGCATCGAAAGCATCCTGGAGAACATGCGATGCGGAGTTCCAGTTGGCATACGGCCAAGTCGGTGCCGGACTATTGGGCGAGACGTAGTGCACCGGGGTATATGCGATGCGCGTAATCGTCACGGTGTCGCTTGCTATTTCGCCGACACAATTGGTTCCGCTGACCCCAATCACATTGCTGCCAAAGCCCAGCGTAACAGGAACCAGCCATTCGACACCCGCGGAAAAAACACCCGTTTCAGCTGTGGTAGAATTTGTCCAGATCATCATACCGACGACATAGATATTATTCGTGCCGCTAACGTCAACCGACGCGGTTTGCTCATCCACCGTTAATCCGTTAACAGGGTTTGTGATCACAACGGCCCCATGGGCAATATACTCGCAGCAGCCCATATCCACCGTATTTGTGCCATCGGCGTTACCGTCGCGAATACGCACACTCCCATCCAAATCGATGTTGTCCGTTACGTAGGCGTTTATCGCTGCGTCAATACAGGGCGACCCCGAGCGCAAACGGAAGTCCGTGCCGCTGACAAATTGCGGATCGGCAGCAATGCAACCGGTTCCGCCTGGAATTTCGGTGAGAGGTATCGTACACGTGGCTTCGATGGAAGGCGAGTTACCGCCCCAGCTCCAGTTCTGATCGCTGTCCCAGGCCGTGTTGCCGTAGACAATACAGTTGCGGACCGTACCATTCCAAAGGCACATTCCTCCACCGACTCCAGCATGGTTTGAGACGATGGTGCAGTTTTCAACCACGGCGCTTGATGAATCGGAGCCGAACATGAGCCCGCCGCCGCAATTCTTGGCGGTATTGCTTGCGATCAGGCAGTTACGTGCCGTACCACCCGTGGAGACATAAATTCCTCCCCCGTCTTCGGTAGTTCCATCTCCCGCCTGATTGCCGCGGATGATGCAACGATCGACCATGGCGCTTTCTCTGAGAACAAGCCCTCCGCCAGGGCCGTAAGAGGTGTTGGCTGCGACCGTTGAATGGGAGAGAACACCGCCATCGCGGAGGTACACGCCCGCTCCCGCATCTGCCGATATGTTTGAATAGATGTTGAGGTTCTCCCCCATACCGGTCTCGTAATAATAGAGACCGCCGCCGTCATTATCAGCTGTATTGCCGAAGATATCGCAATTCGCGGCACGACTCTCCGGACCCTCAAGCTTGATGCCGCCAGCGTGGACATCGCTGTGATTGCCGCGGATCACGGAGTCGGATATTTCGCCCCCATGCCAGTGGTCTACACCGCCACCATATCCTGCGGCAGAACACCCGGTGATCACACAATTCGATACCGTGCCGCCATGGTTGAACAGCACGCCGCCACCGCCACGTTCCGCGTTGGCTTCACCGGTTGCCAGAGTACACCCGTTGGTCAGAGTGAAGCCGCTGAGCACAGCGCCATCCGCCAGATGCACACAACGTACTGCGGCAGGACCATTGGTTCCATTGTCGGATGCTCCGATGATAAAGGTTTCAGCGGGACCCTCAACACCTGTAACGGTGATGGCGCGTGTCACGCATACGCGGTTGTTCAATGCAAACCCCGGCGTCAACGCACCGCCGATATCATAGGTGCCGCCGGCAACCAAAACCGAGCATCCCTCCGTTGTAAGGTCGACCGCCGCCTGAATGGTTTTCTTGGCTGTGGCCCAGCTTGTTCCGGCACCGCTGTCATCCGAGCGTGATGCGTCGACGTAGAGTGTATAGGGGCCCGATGGCAGTTCACCCAAACCATAGTAATATTCACCAACGAAAGAGTGTCCGGGAACGGTGAACGTGTCGTTGGCATAAACGCCATCAAAGATTGCGGCATTCGAGAAATTCGCGTTATCGGCGCGTAGCAGTCGCAGGTTAGAGTTGCTGCCGATCAGTGAGATGATGCCGCTGCAGTCAAACTGCATATCGCCCGACGGTATGCCATAGCCCTCACCCTGCCACGAACGGTGGAGCCGCCATTCCATGATGGAGGGACAATTCACCGTGTCCTTACCCAACGTGTCGCCGTCGTGTCCGAAAACCAGGTAATCCGTACCGGCGACAACCGCATTGGAAACACTTAACATCGATGACATTAATGAATGCGGCTGACTGCTCCACGCGCCGCGCAGGTTGATCTGATAGGGATACACAAGGGCGCAGGGGACGGTGCTGACGATCCAGGCGGGGCCATTCTCCAGACTACCATCGCTGCCGTCTGCGGCGTCAACGGCTGTTGTTCCACTCTCATTCAACGGATAGTAAGCGAGCAGTCCCCCTTCGCTACCGGTTAATTCTATATGCATACTGTCACGGATATCCACTTCACTGCGGGCGCTATTCCATATCCGCACCTCGTCGAGTTTTCCATTCAGATTGTTGCCATAATTCGCGGAGCCGCCCAAATAAAGGTCGAGCAGATTATAGTCAGGCGTGCAGGACGATGAACCCTGTTTAACGCCATTGTCATAAAATAAAAGAGTGGTTGAGGAAGCCTCGTAGACCAGTGCCACATGATGCCACTCGCCCGCATTCCAGCTATCACCGGATACTCCAACCCACCCGCTGGATGTGCCGACCAGGCCGCTGATAAGGTTGTTCTCATATGAATACTCAATCGCATAGCCGCTCCGGGCACTGCCACCTTCATTGTTGTGTTTCGATATAATGTCTACTGAACCACTGCCTGAACTGCTGTTTAGCATCGCCCAGCACTCCACTGTGAAATTGCCTGAGGGATTTCCGATATCGGCGTGGTTGATACCAACGTAATCATCCTCTCCGTCAAAATTCAGTGCGTTGCCGGGAACCATCATGTCACGCGTAACCGTGATGCTATCCGAAGCAACCCCGAAAACATTCGTACCTGTAACCGTCAAAACGTTCGGCCCGTAAACCAGCTCGATTTCGGGGGTTGTCCACGATGCCTGTGCGGTGAAAAGACCCGATATGACGGTCGCTTCATTGTTGTAACGCATTGACCCGACGAGCGCTTCACTCAGGCCACTCAACACAATGTTCGCTTGAGATGCAGGTACCGTTGTCACTGTGGTCGTAATGTTTACAAAAGGAGGGGCATATTCATAGGCTCCCATATCAACGGTTGAATTGTTAATCCGTTGATTTTCATCCAGATCGATCGCGCTGTTCATCCAGCTCTCGTTCGTGCCGGAATCGACACAGGGTGATGTCTCGGGGATGCGATAATTACCTGCAGCGGCATTAATGAACTCCGGATCATCCGAGATATTGCCGTCACCGGAAAGGCCGGGACTGCAGGAATAGCTGATTGTGTAGTCTGTTCCACTCCGTTCTGAAGCGCCGTTTCCATAGATGATGCTATTGGTAATAGCCCCCCCCCCGTAGGCATTGAACCCTCCGCCGGAATTGGCGGCAGAATTGGCGGTTAACGTGCAACTGTCTACCGTTCCTCCGTTATATAACAAGAGACCCCCGCCGACATTATCTGCGGAATTGCCGGTGACCAGACAGCTTCTCATCCTGCTGCCACTGGCCAACCGAACACCGCCGCCGCTGTAAGCCCAATTACCGTTAACAATGCATCGGTTCATCGCCCCGCCGAAGATCTGAGCCCCACCGGCCAGACTATCGGCCGAGTTGTTACGAATAATGCAGTCGTTCAGAGTGCCACTGGTGCTGGTCAGCACCCCGCCGGCATTATTATCGGCGGTGTTGTCGGAAATCGTGCAGCGGTTCAGAGTCCCTCCAAAATAACAGGCCACACCACCCGCTGATCCAGAATAGCCGCTGCCAAGAGAGTGGTTGCCGCTGATGGTGCAATCGTTCAGAGTTCCGCTGTCCATACAGATGACTCCTCCACCGCTTCCATCTGTGGAGCTCCCCGTAACCGTGTTGTTGCTAATGGTGCATTGGTTTGCCGTGCCGCCATCCTCAAAGCGCATGCCGCCGCCGCCTATTCGGGTCGAGCATCCGCGTATCACACAATCACTGATTGTTCCGCCGCCATTGAGAAAAACTCCACCTGCGTAATCATCAGAAGAACAGTTGCTTATGATACAGTTTGTAACGGTGCCGCCCTCCAGAAAAAGACCGCCGCCCGACTGATCGAAATCATTATCCCCCGAGGTCATTGTATGGCCGCCCGTCAGCGAGAACCCATCCAGCACGCCTTGATACAGATAGACGCACCGAATTGCATCAGCCCCATTCGGCCCGGCACCTGTAATGAAGGTGTGCTCAGGTCCGTTGAGGCTTCGCACCGTGACATCCTTGGTGATCGTCAGTTGATTGATCAGGCTGTGATCCGGAGTTTTCCTCGTGTAGCCCGAAATCGTGTCGTAGACACCGTTGCCGACAAGGATGGTGTCGCCCCACATAGCAATCGCCACCGCCGCCTGAATTTGGAGATATGCGTTGTCCCACGAGGTCCCCGGCCCGTTATTACTGGAACTTTCTGCAGAAACATAGATGGTCTCTGCAGAAGCGATTCCGCAAAAAAAGATTCCAATAAAAAAAACAAATAATCTGACTGTTTTCATAAGTTATAGCTCCATCTTCAAGACTGCATTCTACATCCCACATCCCACATAGGAACCGCCGCTCATCTACGGCAGTTCAACACGAAGTTGATAGAACTTCGCTGGTGAGCTACCGTCATCCATCATCGAATCATCTCCGCCGACACCTAAACGCGGACCGAGCAGCGGCTGCCAGGCACCTTCAACCAAGTTGGTGCAGCCGTTCAGGGTGTAGAGACGATTTGGGGAAGAGTCAAAGTAGACAGTCATGAGCGAATTGGCAGAGATCGCCGAGATACGGAAGTTGCTATTGCTGTTTTGCGGGTTGGTGTCGGCGATGTATTCATCCTTGTTGTCCGGTCCGTCGGTGTCGCTGTCGATTGTAGCCATCAACGGGTTGGTGGGATTGAGTTCGTACCCGTGATACCACCCGTCGGGTATCCCGTCACCGTTTGAATCTGCCGTGGCTGGATTGTACTCATAGCAACCCATATCGGTTGTGTTTGTTCCGTCCCAGTTGCCATCAAGCGGGCGAGAGGTGTTATCGAGATCATCTACGATCCCACCGAGGTTCGTGCCGGTGTCGATGCAGGGGGAACCGTAACTGAGGTGGTAGTTGCTACTTGACGCGGCGATGAATAGGGGCGCGCTGGTAATACAGGCGCTGATTCCATTGGTGATGCCGTCGGAGGCGCAGGTATGGGTTATTGTAGGCATCGAGCCGAGAAAATAGATATCATTTCCTTGGTCACCCGCTGTATTGCCCCAGACCACGCAGTTGTACATCTCGAGGGGGTAGTAGAATTGACTGACTCCGCCACCAGATGTACCCGCCGTGTTCCCGCTGAACGTACAATTGTAAAGATAACCGCTACACGCCCCGCCACCTTCTTCACTTGCCGTATTGTTGATCAACAGGCAGTTTTTCAGGATTCTACGGCAGGTTCCTCCACCATATGTCGCTGAGTTTCCGCTGATGATACAATGATTGAGCTCTCCCTGATACTTGCTTCCATATGATCCCCCGCCATACTGCGTCGCCGTGTTTCCGGTAATGATGCAGCCGTTCAATGTTGCACGGTAAGCACCGCCACCGTACTCCGCACTGTTCCCGCGGAGCTCACAGTTGTTGAGTGTGCCCTGAGCTACCCCCCCCCCGTAACTAACCGCTGAATTTCCGGTCAGGATACAGTTGGTGATGATCTGGGTGTACCCACGGCAACTGACACCGCCGCCATTGCTACTCGCATGTCCGTTAGTCATTGTGAATCCGCTAATGGTGCATGCGATATCCTCCAGATTAAAGCAGCGAACACTGCCCTGACCGTCGACCGTGGTGAGGTCTGGTCCGTTGACACTCTGAACGGTCATGGCACGATCGACAACTATTTCGGATGTTAACGCGTACGTACCATTGGTTACCCAAACGATGGAATCAGACATGTCCACCCCGGCCTGGATGGTCTTCTTGGCCGCCGCCCATGAAAATCCATTTCCGGTGTCGTCCGGGCGGGCATCATCCACATAGACCGCCGTATAGAAGAACTCATAAGCGCCCATGTCAATAGCAGATCCCGAGATGCGGCGGGTGCCCGCCAGATCGGTTCCCGCGGGTGCAGCAGCGCTGTCACCTATATTGATACAGGGTGAGTCAGGGGAAAGTGTGCGGTCACCTGCTAGGACAAAAAGGGGATCGTTGGTGACGCAGCCGTCAGCTCCGTGCGTGATTCCGTCGGAGGCACAGGTATAGCGGTTCGTGCCGCTGTAGATATCGTTTCCAGTGTCGGCAGCCGTATTGCCCCAGACGACACAGTTCTCCTGCATTCCGCCCGAAACACCGCCGCCACGATAGGCGGACGTGTTATCATTCAGTGTACAGCTAGAGAGTGCAGCATCGCAGGCTCCGCCGCCGTAATTTGTGGCCACATTACCCGTGAGCAGGCAATTCTCCAGCACGCCGAGATAGGCACCGCCACCTTTTTGTGCCGTGGTGTTGTTCTCCAGTATACAGCGGACGAGTACACACCCGGAAGCGCCGCCACCGTTGTTGCCTGAATCGTTCCCGTCCAGTGTACAACTAGAGAGTGTAGCATCACAGGCTCCGCCGCCGTAATTTGGGGCCACATTACCAGTGAACAGACAGTTCTCCAGCACACCTTGATAGGCTCCGCCGCCTTTGTCACCGCTCGTATTTGCAGTGAGCGTGCAGTTCGTTAGTGCCCCATGGAAGGAGCCGCCTCCGTTGTTGACTGCCGTATTTGCGTTGAGGGTGCAGTTGCTCAGAGTTCCGTAGTAGGATCCCCCGCCATTGTTATCGGCCGTGTTGTCACTCAGGATTGAGTCGTTGACATCCGAATAGGAGCAACCGCCGCCGTCATCTCCGGCCCGGTTCCCGCTCAGAACACAGTCGATAATCGTTCCGCGATTCACTCCACCCGCATCAAAATCCGCATGGTTGCCGCTCACGATGCAGTTGGTGATTACCGGTGTAAGGCCGGTGCAGTAGACACCCCCGCCGGCTCCGCCAACGGCATATCCATTGGTGACAGTTAGACCGCTGAGCGTGCAGGCACTGTTGCCCAAATGGAAACCGCGACAGGTGTCCTGCCCATCCACAATCGTCACGTCGTGGCCGTTGACACTCTCTATGAGTATTGCCTCGGCCACCGCGACATGCGACGTAATAGCATACGTCCCGTTGGTGATGAGTACGGTGCCGTTGACATCCACGTAATCCACTGCCGCCTGGATGGTCTTTTTGGCAGTTTCCCAGGTCACGCCGACGGCCGAGTCATCCGGGCGGGATGCATCCACGTAGACAACATGATACTGGGTTTCGTAGGCACCCATATCCGCAATGCGGCCACTGATGCGCGGGTAACCCGCCAGATCGGTTTCGTTGTACAGATCGAATTCAGGCATGTGCTCGTACTCGTTGCATCCAGAGTTGATGCAGGGGGAATCAAGCTGAAGGGTGTAGTCCGCATTCATAAGCGGATTGTCGGTGATATTGCCGCCGAAGTTGGAGCCATATGATCCCTGAAGGCAACAATATCGATAGCCTCCACTATAAGCGTTATTATAATCGTTCGAGGCCGTATTGCCCCAGATGATACTATTCCAATGCCCGCGGTCGACCACTCCGCCACCATCGTCAACCGAAGTATTGTTGACCACGGTGCAATTGTAGGTATCGGCACAATACGCCCCACCGCCGCGAAACCCTGCATGATTCCCAATCACCAGGGAGTTATGCATCGCAATGGTATTAACGCCGCCACCATTCTGCGTCGCCGTATTGCCGCTAATCACACAATTGTATGCATCGCCGCCCCCATGGATGCCACCGCCATATTTCGCCACATTGCCGCTAACCACGCAATTCTCAATTACGACATCGCCGCTTGCGCAGAAGACACCGCCGCCGGCGTAGATGACATAGTTGATGGCACATCCATTGGTAACCGTAAACCCGCGAATCGTGCAGTAGCTGTCCAAATTGAACCCGCGACAGGCACCCTGCCCGTTAACGATCGTTACATCCGCGCCGTTCATGCTCTGCACGATGATCTTCTTGTTGATGGTAATTTCCGAACTCAGCGCGTAGACTCCGTTCGTCACCAGCACCATGTCGTCCCAAGCCGCCGCGTCCACCGCATCCTGGATGGAGGTTGCCGCATCAGTCCAGTTGGTATAGGGATAGACGGCCGCACCGTTGGTGGAAACATAATGGACGGGGGAAACGCCGCCGTGTTCCACCCTACGCATAACCACAACATTGTCCTGCGCGACTTCGCCAGCCAGGTTTGTTCCGTCAACCGTAATAAGGTTTTCACCGAACGCGAGCGGGATGGATGAGACCTGCCAGCCATAGGCGGGTCCGCCCGGGGCGGAAAACGTGCCACTTACCGCATTCGCGGCATTGGTCCAAACCATCGTGCCGGCCACCCATTCGTTGTTTGTGCCGGAGACCGTAAAGGCAGCAACCTCGCCATAGACGTTTGTATTGGCGATAGGATTGGTGATCGTGACCGACGGTGCACCCACGCGGATGACGGTAATACTCTCAGAGCCTTCATTTCCTATGCTGTTGGTGGCATAAACCAAGATTTCGTTGGAACCAACCGCCAGATCGGTATTGAAGGACCAGGGTGTTTGTGCGCTGAAACTGCCGCTGTCGGATGCGGCTGTATTTTCCCACCGCATATCTCCCACCGCAGTTTCATCCACCGTGCCCGAGACGTTGCAATCCGTTACAGTCAATGCGTACACCCGACCCGCCGCCTGTGCACCCGATCCCAGCGCAACCAGAACCAAACCGACCATCCATATAAACTTTTTCATCAAAGCCTCCATCTTTTTCATCCCTGATTGCCCTTGCGCCGAGTAAGAGTACCCGTCTTAAAATTCATCACAAAGCGTTCAGCATTTAGTCTCTTCCCGTAGGTCCGGTTAGAAACTGGACCTAAATGGCTGCTTCGCGCAGCGGAGCCACTTGCTCCCGCAGACGCGGGATCGGGCCTAGCTTTCTAAGGCAGTTCCATCCCGCTGGATGGGATTAGCAAAGCTGGCAAAAGATTTAGGAAACCCAATGAAAAAAACTGCACAACAAACATTCCTGAGTTTCATAAGACACTCCATTCACTGAATTAATAATACAAAGTAGTGATATTTTCTCATGCCCAACAAGAGATAGAAAGACTTTTGCGATGAACGGTATTTATTTTGCGATAAACGGTGTGGAGAAATGCGCCCATCGACAGGCCTAGTGCAGACTAATGTTAAAATGCGTAAGTGCGCGAGTTTTAATGAAACCAGACATTTAGAGAAAAGGGTTTCGCACATCACAAGAGCTTAGTTTGGTTGCGGCTGAAAGCAGCTTTAGTATTTAATGTACAGCTTTCAAAGCCCTCTCAAGATCCACCGTTTTTCTACGGCCGGCTGTGAGGGGCTCTTCTATCTCTTTTATATATACTTTAAGAGCCCCATTTTCAAGGCGCTCGGTTTGAGATATCTTTTCCAGATTGACAATAAAGGAACGATGGATTCGCATAAACAAGTTAGCGGGCAGAGTCTTCTCCCACTCAGCCAACGTTCGACGCATCATAATAACACGCCCATCAGAAAGAAGGACCTTTGAATAATCTCCATCGGAGTTGATAGTCAGTATCGAAGAGAGTGATTCAAACCAGCGTTTGCGTCCCTCGTGAAGATAAATCCTATCATCCGGATTCATTGAAACTAATGGTGGTTCACTTGTTCCGACAAGGACTTTATCAAGGCGGCGAAGTGCTTTTGTCAGGCGTTCAGGAGTAACCGGCTTCAACAGATAATCAAGCGCATTCACATCAAAGGCACGCACCGCATATTTATTGTAGGCCGTAATAAATATAACATGCATATTTTCGGGAATGTCAACCAGCAGGTCAAACCCGCTCTCTCCGTAAAGCTGGATATCCAGCAGTATCACATCAGGAGAATGATCACCCAAAGCTGAACGAGCCTCTGAAAGAGTTCCCGCCTCAGCTACAACCCGACAGCCATCAATATCCTTGATCAGGTCCACCAGGAGGTCCCGTGCCAAAGGTTCATCATCAACAACAACAATCTTAATCATTACATATCCTTGCTGGAATAACTATTCTGACGGCGACAAAACCGTCAAGTTCAAGAGTCTCAATAATCACCTCGCTACCGCAGAAATACATATATCGATTTCTCAGGTTTTCCAGGCCCACACCGGTTGTAGCTTCAGTGCGCTCTTCGGGCTTGAACCAGCGACCGGTATTGGTTACTTCGATGAGAAGTTTCCCTTCATCCTGCATCCTGACAGAGATCCGTATAACCAGAGGTCTCGATCCAGAGAGCTGCCCATACTTGACTGCATTCTCAACCAGTGGCTGTAGAGTAAATGCGGGAACCCGAGTTTTTTTCACTCCCGCATCAATATTCCACTCAACTTGGAGAGTGTCTTTCCAGCGCATCTGCTCAATCCAGAGATACTGCTTAACGACCTCCACCTCTTCTTCGACCGAGGCGAGTCCATCTTCAGACTCTGCAAGGGTAGCACGACAGAAAGTTGCCAGTCGTTCAATCATCTCACCTGCATCACTACTATTAACTATAAGCAGGGCTTTGATTGAGTTCAATGCATTAAAGAGAAAGTGGGGATTCATTTGCTGACGCAGGGTATTCCATCGAGCTTCGGCCAGAAGTCGTTCGGTTTCCCTGACATGCTCCCGGGCCGCTGAAGCCTGACGGCGCTCCGTAACATCCAGCATAATTCCCTGAAGCATAGAGATTTCGCCTTTCCCATCAAATTCCACCTTTGCGGAGAGTTCACAAAATTTATAAATCCCTGTTAATGACACCAACTCAATCTCAAAGTTTTCAACCATCCCGTTAGTTTTAAGAACATCCAGCAGTTCCCTACGCCTGGCGGGATCGCCATAGTGACTTAAAACAGATTTGCCAACACACTCTTCCGGCGAAGAGAGATCAAGAATCCGGGCCATTGCCGCATTAGCGGTAAGAAGGAGACCCTCTGATGTTGTCTGAAAGATACCCTCGACAGCACTCTCAAAAATACCCCGATATTTCTGTTCTGCGGCAGCCAGATCTTTGCGTCCCTTATCCAGAGAGGCTGCCATCTCATTCAGAGCGCTGGAAAGATCTCCGATTTCATCACTACCCTGAACCGGTATTCTCTTATCAAGCCGTCCTTGCCTGAACTGAACCACCATTGATCGACAAAGCTCGATACCGCGCACAGCCGGAGCAACTAACCCGAAGATCGCACCAATAAGAAGAACAACCATCACTGCAAAAACAAGCATAGTCACCAAACGAAGCTTCTTCAACGGAGCCAGAACCTCATCCATGGGTTGAGTTGCACTGACAAGCCACGGAGGATTGGACATACGGGAGGAGACAACAATCTGACTTCTATGCACTCCGCTGTAATAAAAGACACCCTCTGGAGCTTTTTCCATTGCAAGTACCACCGGCTTGGGTGGTGATATCCAGCGGGGATACATATCCGGCACCAGCAGCTCATGGCCCTCTGGAAGATTCTTGTCCAACTCCGGCATATCAACAAACACACGTCCTGATTTTCCTATGCGAAGAGAGTTGAAGAGGCGTTCATGTAGCAATCCCATATCAGCGGTCGAACGAAGAATTCCTACAACCTTTCCTTCATGCATAACCGGTGCTGTTATTGGCACAACCGGACGGGCCGTTGCCGTGCTGAACACAGAGATTCCAATACTGCTTTTTCCATCATACGCTTTTTGGGCATCAGGAAGCTTAAATATAACATCCCTCGCATATTTTGAATGGAGCCTGCGTCGATCATCACAGGCAATACAATCACCGCTACAATTAAGAAGGTAAAGACTGTAACGACGCTCACGTTTAACGATTTCAGAGAAATATTCTTCAAAGTTATCCACCAGCATTGCATTGTTTTTATCTAGTGCTGTTTGAACCACCAGTGGCATGCGGGCCCAGGACTTCAGTTTTTCGAGTTCATCCGAGACATATTGATCCCCCTGCTCCGCCAGCAGATCAGCCACCTCCCGCAAGCGCGACTCTGCAGAGTGTTGTAACTCCCGCCTCGCAAAGGTTTCAATAACAATCAATGCAACAGTCGCGCTACCCAGAATGAGCAGCCCATGAACAAACAATAACTTAACACGCAAGCGCAATACAAAACTCCTTATTTATTTAAAGAGTAATAGGTTAAGCGCGAGGGGTAAAGTATAAATGATATACTGTTTTCAATCTAGTAGCATAGGGGTCGTAGTTCAAAATTCTACAATTTATCTTCCTTGCCAAGTATTTCCAGGATTTGCAGATATTGCTCTTTCAAAAGTTTATCCTCTTCCATCCGCTTTCTAACACGTAAGGCCCCCTGCGAGACCGCCTTATCTTTCATCCCCGCATATTCACCAATCTCTTTGAGGGTAAGTCCGCTGCGTTGGCGGCCTACATAAATCGCCAGGTCTCTGCCCCAGTCTCCGTATCTGCCAGCGAAATCATTCCATAACGCGCCCTTAACCTTCTCAACTGCGGCGACAATATCGCTGAACGGCAGCAACCGTCTCCACTGACGTTCGTTGGAACTCTGTCCTCTGTCTTTAAGTACATTCCTGCGCAATGAATCTATGAATGCCGCGCTGCCTATCGCCAGGGCGGAAGAGAGTTTTGAAATTATCTTTTCTTCGACTCCCTGCTTAATGTAATCCTCAATCCACTCTCGGTAATCCTTCTTCGGATCATCACCCTTTTCACTCCCGCGCCTCCACAACTCTTCACAATG
>Ga0307990_1002447_pt1 | contig 14832 bp, 14 predicted proteins | sample EllFjometagen129_FD_203168 | JGI IMG/M metagenome (GOLD analysis project Ga0307990, IMG submission 203168) | Marine microbial communities from Ellis Fjord, Antarctic Ocean - #129 | ecosystem: Environmental > Aquatic > Marine > Unclassified | place: Southern Ocean | collected 2014-10-08
GATTTCGACATAGGCACTCGAATCAGGGCTCGGCGCTTCGTAGAATGTGCCCACAATAGGGGACGGAATATCAATCAGCCCATCATCAACCTCGCTCAAGCCATCCGATGGCCCCGGAGCTGGGCCAGTTGAATTGGGAGCCATTGGCATCCCCATGTAGGGCATGGACGTCTGCTCGTGGGCCCTTTTCAGACTGAGCTTATCATCACCGTGCTCAATTTTTACCTCAACGAGATCGTTTTCCTTCATGATCTCAATCAGCTCTTTAATCTGTTTGATATCTTTGTCGTTTTTTGGCATTCTTTTTAGTCCTTTCACCAATTTGAGCCAGTTGAGTATATCTGTGATTGCCGTTTTTGCAACCTATTTTCAGCGTCCCAAACACTAAGCCCATAGGCGACAGGGGGGAACAGATGCATAACATGCGATTTTGACCCCATGAGATTGCCTGGTCTCGACTTGCCAAATTTCCTGGCTTATTGTATGCTCCTGGCATGAACATAGAGCGACTGTCACAAAATGATGTCACAAATGATGAGGTTTTGAGTTTGGCCGCCAAACGTATCGAAGCTGGCGACCTGGTGGCATTTCCCACGGAAACCGTGTATGGCATCGCCTGCAAAGCAAGTGAAGACGTGATCAAAAAACTGGATCAAATTAAAGGAAGAACATCAGATAAACACTATACCCTGCATATTGGCGACACATCGAAATTAAAGGGTTTTCTGAATTTGACATCTCTCAGGGCGTCCAAATTGGCGAAAGAAGCCTTGCCTGGCCCCTTAACACTCGTGTTTGATCTCACAAAACCGACCCAGGATTATGTCAAGGGATGGCTCGGAGAAAACGCATATGGGATTCTGTGCAAGGACAACACACTGGGAATTCGATGCCCTGATCATCGGGTGGCCCAAGTGTTGCTGGCTAAAACAACTTGTCCAGTGGTAGCGCCCAGTGCAAACAAAACGGGTCAAAAACCGGCTGTCGATGCAAATCAGGTATGTTACGCCTTGGAGGATGATATCGATTTGGTTTTGGACGGTGGGCCGTGTGTGCTCAAACAGAGCAGTACGGTCGTGAAGATAGGTCGCACAGGAAGGGTAGGTGTCTTGCGAGAAGGCTTTATTTCTGAGAAAGCCATAAACGACATGGCACGCATACAAATTCTTTTTGTGTGTACTGGCAATACCTGTCGTAGTCCAATGGCTGAAGGCATTGCCCGGCAGATATTAGCAGAACATCTTTCTGGCAAAGAGATTGACGATTCGCCTGATTTGGGATATAAAATCCTGTCTGCGGGTATCATAGGCATGGATGGTATGCCCGCAAGTGACGCCGCAGTAGTGGCTTGTAGTGATAGAAACATTGATATCGTCAGTCATCAAAGTCAATCACTCACCACCTCTGTAATTGAGGAGAGTGATTTTATTTTTACAATGACGCGTTTTCATCGCGACACGGTATTGGCTTTATTTCCTGATGCATCACAGCGATGTGCCGTACTGGATGCTGAGGGGGATATCGTTGATCCTGTGGGGCAGCCTGTGGCTGTGTACAGGGCATGTGCTAGTCAAATTGAGAATGCTATTAAGAGAAGATTAAGTGAGCTTGCTATATGAAGATTGCAATTGGAAGCGATCACAGAGGTTATGACGCCAAGGAAATCGTGAAGTCTATTGTGGCTCAGATGGGACACGAGTTCGTAGATATGGGGACTCATGACAATCACCCGATGGATTATCCTGACATTGCCTATCGTGCGGCAATTAGCGTGTCCAAGCATGAAGTGGATCGGGGCATTTTGATTTGTTCCACGGGCATTGGCATGTGTATTGCTGCCAATAAAATTGATGGTGTGCGTGCAGCCTTGTGTCATGATGAGTTTACGGCCGGTGTGTCACGGGTTCACAATGATTCCAATGTGTTGTGTTTTGGTGCGGACCAGAGTGGAGAGGTCATGCTACGTAAAATGGTGGAAACCTGGCTGAGTAGCGAATTTAGTGGAGGACGCCATGAACGTCGGGTCAGTAAAATTCAGGCTATTGAAAAAGGGTTTGATCCTCAGACGTGTTGAGGCGGGGTAATTCAAAATCAAAGGTCCCTCAGTTTTAGGGAAACTTAAAGACCGAGTTCTTCCTTGCATTCCTCATCCAAACGCAGCAAGGTATCTTCCAGAGATTGTCTGAGTTTTTCAACGTCCTTCTTGTTGATCTCCAAGGGAACGACAAGCGGTTCACTAAATGCAAGATGCACTCGGCTAAACGGTAGGGGGATAATGAACTGGTCCCAACTCTTCAGTGTGATCTTGCGTGAGGCATTGTAGGTCGTGGGTATGATCACCGCATTAGAATATTGGGCCAGCTTGATAATCCCCACTTGAGCACGAAAAGCAGGGCCACGAGGGCCATCGGGCGTCAGTGCAAGATTGCTGTTCTCTGCCAGCAGGTTGGACAAGTCGTGCAACGCTTTGAGTCCACCTCGGCTACTGGAGCCTCTTACGCAGGTTTGGCCCAAGCGTTTCACCAGGGCTTCTCCATAATCTCCGTCTTTGCTTTTACTGATCAAAATGGCCGATTTGACCGTCTTGATGTTACGCGTGTAATAGTAAATGGGGTACAACATTTTGCCGTGCCAGAAGGCAAAGATATTCTTGCCTTCTAATACGTGGTTCTCGACTGCATTTAAATCAGACACACTTAGGCGACATGTTCTATAGACCAATTCAAGAAATCCATGAATAAATAAGGCAAAGAGTCTTGTGGCTAGCTGATGTTTGTTGATCATGAACGCCTGATTGAAAAAATGGCTACAGCTTGGCAGGGGCCAGCTTTGATTTGAGTGGTTTTGCTCTTTCTGATATTTTGAAAGCAGCCGCAGATTTGGGCAAAGACGAGAGCTGCATCGTAAAGTTTGTACCCAATGCTCGCCATTTTTTGTAGCGAGCATTCAACAGTTTTTTTGTGTCAGTACGATGCAATTCTGCCAGCGTACGAGCGATGTAAGATTCAACATTGTACACGGTGTCATGGACATTGCGATGCGCACCGCCCACAGGTTCCCGGATAACGGTATCTATCAACCCCAATTCTTGAAGATCACGACTTGTGAGCTTCAGGGCCTTTGCCGCTTCTGACGCCTTGGATCCATCACGCCACAGAATGGCGGCACAACCCTCTGGTGAGATCACAGAATAATAAGCATATTCAAGCATCGCCATACGATCACCCACGCCAATACCCAAGGCACCCCCAGATCCGCCTTCCCCAATACAGATACAAATAATGGGTACTTTCAATCGTGACATTTCAGCCAAGTTGACAGCAATCGCCTGAGCCTGCCCACGTTCTTCCCCTTCTATGCCAGGATACGCACCGGGCGTGTCGATGAATGTCACGATGGGGAGGCCAAATTTCTGAGCAAATCGCATCTTGGTCAGGGCCTTGCGATAGCCTTCTGGATTGGGACTGCCAAAATTACAGGCGATTTTTTCTTTGGTGGAACGACCCTTGTTTTGGCCAATGACCATTACCTTATTACGTGCAATCTGGCCGATACCTGTGACCAGGGCCTTATCATCGCCGAAATTCCGGTCTCCATGGAGTTCACGAAAATCCTTGACCATGAGATCCAGGTAATCTCCCAGCAAGGGGCGTTTGGGGTGCCGGGCGACTTGGACAGTCTGCCAGGCAGATAAGCTGGAAAAAACCTGTTTGAGTTCCGTGACGCGTTCACGCTGTAAGCCTCGGATTTCAGACGAGTAGCCAATGCCCTTTAGTAAACTGAGGTGCTTTAGTTCATTGATCTGCTGATCCAGATCTGCGATCTTTTCTTCAAACTCTAAATACCCACCCAGGCCTGCAGCTTTTTTCTTTTTACCCATAGTATTTACTCAAATTGGCCAATCAGAAACGTACTGTGATGGCGCATTCTGAAGGCACCTATAAAAAAAAGCCTGCCACCAAAGCAGCTGGCCATTTACTTTAAACATAACATAAGTCATTATACTAAATAAGACACTAACACTTTTGAAGAGTCAATTCAAAGAAAAAAAAATTGACAGATGCTGTGGTCCCCAGTACCTTTAAGCCAAAATTCACTCCGGACTCTAAACTCGTAAGAAATTGAAAACAAAAGGGTTACAAAAAATAGCGGTGGTTGGCCTGGGGTTGTTGGGCGGGTCAGTTTCTTTGGCATTACTGCGTTGCCTGCCCGAGGTCGCAGTGATTGGGTATGCGCATCGTGGCCAAACCAGGGATAAGGCAAGAAATTTTGGTAGCGGTTTTGAAGTAACCGGTTCTCTGGAGCACGCGGTTTCCCAGGCTGATTTGGTGGTCCTGGCTTCACCCGTGTGTACATTTGAGGCCATTTTTCAAGATATGGCCCCATTTCTCCCGGATCAATGCATTGTCACGGATGTAGGGTCAACCAAGGTGCAGATACACCAATGGGCTGAAAAGTACTTGCCAAAGCAGGCGATTTATGTGGGCTCGCATCCTATGGCTGGTTCTGAACAGAGTGGGTTGGAGCATGCCAGAGATGACTTGTTTGAGCGAGCCCTTTGCCTGATCACTTGCCGAAGCAGCACGCCTCAATGGGCCTTGGACCGTGTTTCTGAGGTATGGCGGACATTGGGATGCCGGGTCAAAAGCCTGTTGCCCGACCAACATGACCGTATTGTGGCTAGAATCAGCCACGTCCCCCACGTGATGGCAGCTTCCTTGATGAATGCCTCTCATCCAGATGATTTGTTCTATACGGGCAAGGGATTTGTGGACACGTCTCGTGTGGCATCCGGGCCTGAAGAGGTTTGGACCGATATCTTATTAACGAATGCCCAACATGTGTCCAAGGGCATTGACAAAACCATCGCTGAATTAACCAAGCTTAAAACGGCCATCAAAAGTGGACGCCGCAGTCGGGTTAAACAATTACTCACACAGGCTCGGGAAAAACGGGCCAAGATGATCAACGATAAGATCAGCAGGAAGGAACTTTTATAGTGAAACCATGGCGATTTGAAGTATTCAGTAAACCTGGATTTCCAGACGTACACGGCAATAAGGTGCTGAAGGACATCAAGGCATTGGGCATTGATACGGTTCAAGCCGTGGCCACGTCCCACGTGTTTCTCATTAAGGCAGATGTCGATGAAGCATTTGCGTTGCGAATTGCCAAAGAGCTTCTGGCTGACCCTGTTTGCGAAGAGGTCTATACGGGGCGCAGGTGTCTGACAGAGACAAACACCACGGTCATTGAGGTACACCTCAAGAGTGGTGTCACAGATCCCGTGGCACAGTCAGTGGTTACAGCCATTGCCGATATGGGCGTTAAAGCGGCTTCCGTCCGTACGGCAAGACAATATGGTCTCCAAGGATCGCCCGATCAGGCGACCATTAATATCATTACCAAGCGTGTCCTGGCCAATGACTGCATTGAAGACTGCATTCAAGGCGACACGGCAGAGCCACCTTCACCTCATCTAAAACCCTATACATTACAGTTAACCCATTGGCCAATTCGTGATCTCAATGATGATCAACTCATGGTGCTGAGCAAAGATAAGGATCTGTTTCTCACCCTCATTGAGATGCAAACCATTCAGACATATTTTCAGGCACAGGGCAGGGAGCCCACAGACGTCGAACTTGAATCCCTGGCACAGACCTGGAGCGAACACTGTGTCCACAAGACACTCAAAAGCTCCGTGGATATGAACCTTGATGGCAAACTCACGCATTACGACAACCTCCTCAAGGAGACCGTCTTTAAAGCCACGCAGGACTTGAACAAGCCCTGGTGCATTTCTGTGTTTTCTGACAACGCGGGCGTGGTTGAATTTGACGAAGAGACTGCCGTGTGCTTCAAAGTAGAAACACATAACCATCCGTCGGCGCTGGACCCTTACGGCGGTGCAGCCACGGGGATTGGCGGGGTGATTCGTGACCCCATGGGGACGGGGATGGGGGCTAAGCCTGTGGCCAATACCGATGTGTTTTGTTTTGGGCTGCCAGACAAAAAACTGGATGACATCCCCAAGGGGATTTTACACCCAAAACGTATCATGAAGGGTGTGGTGTCTGGTGTTCGGGATTATGGCAATCGCATGGGGATTCCCACAGTCAACGGAGCCGTGTATTTTGATGACCGTTATCTGGGCAACCCTTTGGTTTACTGTGGCAACCTCGGCATTTTGGACAAAAATAAATGCTTTAAGCATGAGCAGAGCGGCAACCTTATCATGGTCGTTGGCGGTCGGACAGGGCGTGATGGTATTCACGGCGCTACCTTTTCCAGTGGCGAGATGACACATGAGCATGAATCTGTGTTCTCTCACGCCGTTCAGATCGGTAATGCCATTACAGAGAAAAAGACGCTTGATGTACTACTCGAGGCCAACGCAGCCAATCTTTACGAATCCATCACAGACTGTGGGGCCGGTGGCTTGAGCAGTGCCATTGGTGAGATGGGGGCTGAACTGGGGGCTGATGTGGACCTGGACAAGGTCCCGTTGAAATATGCAGGTCTCAATTATACAGAGATCTGGATCAGTGAAGCCCAGGAACGGATGGTCATTGCCGTGAAGCCGAAAAATCTTGAAACGATTCAAGCCATCTTTGATGCTGAGGATGTGGAATCAACGGTCGTTGGCACCTTTACGGACACCAAGAAACTGGTCATGCGATATCAAGGTGAACAGGTCTGTGAACTGGATATGGCGTTTCTGCACGACGGCGTACCCAAGTACTCCAGGCAGGGCGTTTGGAACACGCTGGCACTCACCGAACCCATAGTTGAGACAAGGTCCGATTATACCGAAGATCTGGCACAGATCTTGTCTTCATACAATGTGGCGAGCAAGGAATGGGTTATTCGTCAATATGATCATGAAGTGCAGGGCGGATCTGTGATCAAGCCCTTAACGGGCGTCAACAATGACGGCCCCAGTGATGCGGCCGTGGTCAGACCAAAGCTCGAGTCAGACAGAGGCGTGGCGCTGAGCTGCGGTATGAATCCCTGCTATGGTGACATAGATCCCTATTGGATGGCATTGGCTGGTATTGATGAAGCTGTTCGCAATTTGATATGTGTCGGTGCCAGACCGGATCGGATTGCCTTGCTGGACAATTTCTGCTGGGGCAACTGCAATAAACCAGAGGTCTTTGGGTCTCTGGTGCGTGCGTCACAGGCTTGTTATGATGGGGCCATGGCATTTTCTGCTCCGTTCATTTCAGGCAAGGATTCGCTGAACAATGAATTTGCCTGCGAAGACGGCAATACGATTTGTATCCCCGCGACACTACTGATCAGTGCTATGTCATTGGTGAATGATGTCAAGCAGTGCGTGACCATGGATGCGAAAAAGGCAGGCAATCACATATGTGTCGTGGGACTGACACTGGACGAACTGGGCGGGTCTCATTATTACAAGAGGCATGATCAACTTGGAGCCAATGTACCAAAGGTGGACCTGGCCCTTGCACCTAAGCTGGCAGAGAAGATGTATCATGCCATTTCTTCAGGTTTGGTGGCGAGTTGTCACGACTGCTCAGAGGGTGGTCTGGCCGTGGCTCTGGCTGAAATGGGATTTGCTGGCGGGCTGGGTCTTGATATTGGTCTCAAAGCATTGCCTGTGAGTGAAGACTGCCAGTCCGTCGTGTCACAATTGTTCAGCGAATCCAATTCACGCTATGTGGTGGAAGTGGAGCCAGGCAAGGCAGAGGCCTTCAAACAGATTATGTCTGACGTTCCCTCGGCCTGCGTAGGGCTTGTGACTCAGGACGCCATCCTGCACATTACAGATGCCAATAACAACACTGTCGTCAAGGCCGACTTGGCCACGCTCAAAGAAGCCTGGCAAGCCCCCTTACGGTGGTAATCGAACAAACAACATTTGCGTACGGTACGCAATAGGATACAGCAAAAAGGCTTTATTTATGGGAAACCCAAAAGAATCGTATAAAGAGCAGCAGGTATTAATTGTGACAATGAAACCCGCTATGCCCTGGAATTGGCAGGGTCGGATGTGGATAGAGTGCACATCAACAAGCTCATTCAAAACCCCACCATGCTGGACCAATATCAGATACTTGTATTTCCGGGTGGTTTTAGCTACGGTGACGATGTCGCTGCGGGCAAAATCCTTGCAAATCAAGTTGTGCATCATCTCTATGATACCATTCGAGCCTTTTTGGACAAGGGCAAGCTTGTGCTGGGGATCTGTAATGGATTCCAGGTACTCGTCAAAACTGGTATCCTGCCCGGATTTGATACCAAGCAGAGTCACGTGACAATTTCGTATAATGACAGTGACAAGTTTGAAGATCGATGGGTACACTTAAAACCATGCTCTGATCACTGCGTATTCCTTGAACAGGGACGCACGCTATATCTGCCCATTGCTCATGGTGAAGGTAAGGTTGTGCCAAAAGACAACGAGGTATTGACTCAGTTAGAATCAGGGCATCACATGGCTTTTCAGTATGTGGACGAAAAGGGCGAGCAGGGCCCGTATCCGATCAACCCCAATGGCTCGGTCTTGGGCATTGCGGGCCTGACAGACCCGACAGGCCGCGTGCTTGGTTTGATGCCGCATCCAGAGCGTAACATTCATCCAACACACCACCCGCATTGGACTCGAAATCCGGGCAATATCGATTGTGACGGCATCACCGTTTTTAAGAATGCCGTGACCTATGTGAAGAGTCACTTTTAGGACAACAATTGTTTCAAGTTTCTACTTGACGCTATAAAGGTTTTGGCTTTAACATAGCGTAACTTGTATCAAGAGGGTGAACAAGCTTTAACTATTTAAACAATAATGTGTTGGGGACTTTTGCAAGCTGTATTGGATATGGCCTGCCGTGTCATGAAAGGATTGAAGCGATGCGAACTGCAAGATTATTCGGATTGATTGCCATAGGTATGTGTATTGTCACACTCAGTGGATGTGCTGGACAAATAGCAGATTTGCAGATACAAAATGATCTTCAGCAAAAACGAATTGCGGCACTCACCACGGCACTCGACTCAAAAACACTTGAGCTGGATATGCTCAAAAGACAGTTGGAGTCGGCAGGCGGTTTAAGGGATGCTGAGTTGGAAGTGCTCCAATCGGAAATTGCCGCTCTGAAGGAAGATATTGAACTAAAGAAAGGCCTGATTGCTTCTATGCAGGCACAGCTTCTGACCACGGGCGCCCAATTGCCTGTTGAGCTGACCAACCAGTTGGAAGAGTTGGCCACCAAATATGACATGATCAGCTATGATAGTGAACGGGGTGTGTTGAAATTTGAAAGTGACCTGACCTTCGAGTTGGGAAGTGATCAAGTCAAGGGTTCGGCCGTGAGTGCGGTAGAGTCTCTCTGCAACATTCTGAGCTCAGAAGAAGCCAAAGACTTTGATATTATCGTGGCAGGCCATACAGATGACGCACCCGTGGCAAGGGCGGAAACTCGAGCCAAGCATCCCACCAACTGGCACTTGTCCGCCCACCGTGGCATTTCTGTGATTGATCTGATGATTGCCAACACGATTACACCTGACCGTCTGAGCGTTCGAGGCTTTGGCGAGTATCGTCCGGTAGAGCCCAATAAGGCCAACAAGAAAGGCAATGCCAAAAATCGTCGTGTTGAGATTTTTATTGTGGCCAAGGGGATGTAATCCTGTCCGAGTGACGCCTTAGTATGACAAACTTTCGGGCTATTCGCGTATGAGTCTTTGACTTGACGGAATAGCCCATTTTTATTGAGATATGTATGACCATTTCAAACTTTACAAAGCAATTGGCTGTGAACTCTGGCATTGGGCGTCTTATGGACGACCTGGGGGCCGCCTTGACTTCTCAGGAGACGATCTTCATGTTGGGTGGAGGAAACCCTGCCCACATTCCGGAGGTTTAGCAGGCTCTACAGCAAGCCATGCGCACGCTTTGTCGGGCCTTGGACGGACAGACCTTCTACATTCACAAAGCACAGGGGGCTTTCTTTCTCTGGCTGTGGCTGCCCGATCTACCCATTCCCACGCAGACCCTGTACGAACGCTTGAAAGACCGGGGCGTTCTTGTGGTGCCAGGCGAGCACTTTTTCCCAGGCCTGAAAGAACCATGGCCCCACACAGCACAATGTCTGAGGATTAGTTATGCCCAGGATGAGGCGATCGTTGAACAGGGGATGAGGCTCCTGGCTGAAGAAGTGAAGAGGGCCCATAGCTGATAGGCCAAATGTGTGCGCATGACAAAACCCCGGACACTTTTACACGACCGAGGGTAGCGTCAACTTGTGATACGCAATGCCTATTTCTTTCGGTTGGCCACCTTGGGAAGACCCAATACAGACTTGCCTTCTTCCCAACGATCTTCTTCCTTGAGAATCTCAAGCCTTTCATTGCGGCTCAAAACATTGCGGTGGCGACTCAAAGCGCCTTTTGATTTCAATGATGGATCAATGGACATCTGTCACTTCTCCTATATACTGATCATCTATATTTCTACCATAGGCACCCTTGAACTTATTGGGAGCAAACGACTCCAGCCCTTTGGGTGCTTTATACTCTTGACCTATCAAACGAATCTCCTCAAGCAATACCCTGCCTCGCGTATTGGCTGCCTCAGGATTGTACGGAAAACGCGCCTGAGTCAACAGAAAAAAGGTTGATCCCTTTCTCACGACCTCTGTTTTAACACCTTGCCTTGAAAAAAAACGGCCCACAGCAAATAAGTCAGCTGATCGAGTGAATTCCTGAATCACAATGGCATTGCCGGTTGTGGCAAGCATTGCAGGCTTGACCGCTGGCTGAGGCGTTGGACTGGCCTGCTTCACTGGCACGGGTGATATCGTTGACTCTGCCTGAGACCTCACATTTGTCTTGGTCAACGACAGACTCGGCAACCAGGATCGTTCGGGAGATACGTTATTCTTGTTTTCAATGAACGTTCCACTTTGCAAGCCGGGATACAACTGACCTGCCTTAAAACAAGCCAGGAAACCCACTACCATGACCATTATCATGATCAGTCCGGTTCTGGTTGACACTGTTATTTCAATTCGGCCATTATGACATTGGACCGGTTTAGGGGTCCAGGAAATTACCTCTTTTTCAGGGAGCGGAGCCTTTACTTCTGACTTAACCTGAACCTTGAAAGGCGTTTTCTTGATCACCGGTTTGGCCAATTGAGGTTTTTCCGGCTTTAATGGCTCAACCGCGGGCCGTGCCAATTTCTTTTCAGCACGCCCGCCTATGACTTCGAACAAGGATTTTTGACCGCGATAGCGTGCCATGAGCGTATCTCACGTCGAAAAACAAACAGGCTAAGCACTTATTACCCTTGCCCTACACAGCTAAGGCAAATGATAAGCATGCCTTTTTACAGTAAAAAAGCCTGAATTTCAAACCAAAACTGCAAAACTGGTCAAAAAACCAGAATATGGCCTCAATATTTTTGGCTGCTACAGGCTCCTAGCTCTTAGTACCTGGAATCTAGAATTAAATGGTCAACGTTATGGCCTGTCGCCGGTATACCACCTTAGTGGAAAATCGTCTCCGTTCGTTTCGTCCAGAGCGGTGACATGTCCGTCCAGCCAGAGGAGATTAGCTTGCCCGCCGGTTCTCTCTTCGTCAGCATAACGCATGTTGTGTCTGAAGATCTGGCGATAAGTCCGGAAACGACTCCCGCCCTCGCTTTTGCGGTAATGGGTCAGGTTCATCGCACCTTTTGTGTCGTTGTTGTGAAAGCAATCACTTGTGCCGCCATCCGGTCTGGGTTCGGCATGGTCGCTGGCATAGAGGAATTCATCAGGGCGATAAATGGTACTCGTTTTTCGATTATGTCTGGCCTTGTCGTGGTGATTGACGCCATAGGCTGCATGCTGAATCACCAGCGCAGGATCGGGGTAATCACTACTGTAGTCGTAGATCAGGCCTTCCGGAACACGCTGAAGGCTCGGACAGCCAAAGATTTTGGTCTCTTTGACATAGGTTCTGTAAAAGGTGCCCCAATATGTGCCATTGGCGGAACCGGGCGTTCGGGGCTCTCCGTTCGCAAGATCCCAGAGATGTCCGTTGGAGCCTCCTGTATCCGGGATTCTGCGATCAAAATCGTCAAGATACATGGCCAAGGCCAAGCCCACGTTTCGCAAATTTGATTTACAGACTGTGCTGCGTGCCTGCTCCTTGACTTTGCGCAAGGCTGGCATCAGTATTCCCATCAAAACGGCGATAATAGCAATCACAACCAAAAGTTCGATGAGTGTAAATGCCTTCTTAGTTCGGGGCATGGCTGGTTCCTTTCTAGCGGTTTCGTTCACCTGTTGTATTTTACGGAGCTATTAAGTCCAGCTTCAACCCAAAAACGATATCGCTGCTGGAACGGCTAGCCTGATGCACCTCTATAATTATACAGTTAGTGCCCTGTATGAGCAAGGTTGAATCATATACTAAAACCACCCAATTTATGTCAATTTCGTAGTTTAATACCGACTTGGATTTGGCTTGCAAATGGACCTGCGGAACAAACCCCTGCTTCTTTTCGGAATCCAATTCACCATTCAGTTCTTATCTGCTACAATTATGGTCTTTAAATAAAGTTCACCTAAGCATGAGGCAAACTATGAGACTTGAAAAGTATTCTTTTGGTCATGGTGACCGTTTTGGACAGCAGGGCAACGCTCAGTTATCGGCTGTTATGCAGGCTCAAGCCAACGGCATAAACATTGTGCCCATATGGAACAAGTCCCATCGTGAACACACTATTATTGGCACAAACCCCATGGACACACGTTTTGAAGCTGATCAAGCGGCAAAAGACTGTGGCTACACAGGCAAGTACTATGTGGATGCTGACCACATAAACCTGGGCAATGTAGACGGTTTTTTGGAGTCAGGTGACTTCTTCACCATTGACGTGGCAGAAGCGATTGGAAAACCCTGTGACAAAGAAGACATTGACGCTTTTGTCAAATCCTGTGAAACATATGTGGGCTCTCTCGCGATTCCTGGCATTGATCAGGCCATTAAGATCACTTCAGATGATATCGAGGCTGCAGCCAAAACTTTTCTTGGCGCAGTCAAAGAGGCGAGGGTGATTTACAAGACTATTAGCGAGAAGAAAGGTACTGACAATTTTATCACAGAAGTATCCATGGACGAAACTGAGAGGCCGCAATCGCCCACAGAACTGTTTTTTATTCTTGCTGCACTGGCACAAGAGGGTATACCTGCCCAGACGATAGCCCCGAAGTTTTCCGGGCGGTTTAATAAAGGTGTCGATTATGTGGGAAATGTGTCTCAGTTTGAAGAAGAATTTTGCCAGGATGTGGCCGTCATTGAAACTGCAAAAACCCTGTTTGACCTACCTGAGACGCTTAAGCTCAGTATTCACTCGGGTAGTGACAAGTTTTCCATTTACGGGCCAATCAACCGTGTCTTGAAACAGTTTGATGCAGGTATCCATGTCAAGACCGCTGGCACCACCTGGCTTGAAGAGATCATTGGTCTGGCAGAGGCCGATGGTGAAGGGCTTGCTCTGGCAAAAATCGTGTACCGCAAGGCCCTGGCCAAGGCCGATGCGCTGTGTGCACCCTATGCCACGGTCATTGACATTGATAGACAATGCCTGCCCTCTGCAGAGGAGGTTAATACTTGGACTTCAAGACAATATGTGGAAGCCTTGCGTCACGATCTCAATAATCCGAATTACAACCTGCACTTCAGGCAGTTACTTCATGTGGGCTACAAAATCGCGGCAGATCTTGGTCCTGATTACCTGGATAGCCTTAGACAATACGAAGCCATTGTGGCACGTAATGTCAGCCACAATATTCTCAAACGTCACATAGAGCCGATTTTTTCAGGACTGTAGGAATACGATCAGCCGAACCTCGGCCCTGTACAAAAACATCCACCTGCAAATCGCCATTGGCGCGAGGGTCAACCGCGATGCGTTCAATATGCAGGTTGGGCTTCGCCTCCAAATACCCAATAATCAGACTTGCGTTCAGCCATCTCTACTGTGCGATCAGAGACATGCTCTCTTCTGTTCATTCTGAATCACATGTCGTGCGTTGCGTTTTAAACAGGTCAGACCGAGGCGGTGAATGGGGGTATCCACAAATTCTTCCTCAAATGCTGTTTGGTCCAAGGCCAAAATGGCATCGAGTGAGAGAGTTCTTTGCGACTCCCTGATCTGAAACTGGGGGTGGGTATGTGCAGGGGCTCTTTTCGCATAGGGGCAGACCTTCACGCATTGATCACATCCATAGACTCGGTCTCCCAGTAATTGGGCCAGTGCGTCAGGGATCTCTTCTTTATGTTCTATGGTGAGCGTGTTGATGCAACGACTGGCATTAAAATAGCCATCGTCTTGAAGGGCACCGGTGGGGCAGGCGTCCAAACAGAGTCTACAAGTGCCACAGTCTTTTTTCATGGCTTCATCATGGGGCAAAGGCAGGGGCAGAAACAGTTCTCCCAAAAACAGTTCCGGACCGAGTTCAGGATGGATGAGCATGTGATTTTTTCCCAGAAAACCCAGACCCGCTCTTTGTGCCAGCGAGCGTTCAGCCACTGGGGCGGAATCCACACACACCTTGGCCTTGGCCGGTAACGGAGTTTCAGCCTGTATCCAGGCCAGAAGTTCATGCAGACGTTCTTTCATAAAGAGGTGATAATCTGAATACCAGGCATAATGGGCCACTCGACCTTGTCCCATTGGCAACACGTCAGGCAGATCTCGTTCGGGCTTGTAGTTGAGCCCGACAATGATGATGGATTCTGTGGGCCCATGAAACAACTGCGGGCTCAGTCGCTTGTCTCTGTGACGCCCCATATATCCCATGGAAC
>Ga0307990_1002448_pt1 | contig 14831 bp, 16 predicted proteins | sample EllFjometagen129_FD_203168 | JGI IMG/M metagenome (GOLD analysis project Ga0307990, IMG submission 203168) | Marine microbial communities from Ellis Fjord, Antarctic Ocean - #129 | ecosystem: Environmental > Aquatic > Marine > Unclassified | place: Southern Ocean | collected 2014-10-08
GGAAAGCCCGAAGGAGATCTCCTCGGGGGAAGACAAGTTCAAGCGTTTTTGCCTTGCTGATCGCATTCAGAGGGCCGTTGGTGCCTTGGATCTGGATGCGGCTGACGTCAAGATGATCCGGGAGCGCGTCGGCATACTTTATTTTCCCGCCGTCGTTGGTCCTGTCTGGCTCATGCTGGACGCTGCGGCTGCTGCCGGAGTTGCTGGAATCAAAGCCAAAAAGAAGATAAAGCCGAAGTCGGCGGCGCTGGAGTAGCTACTGCCCAAGTGTGTGCTCTAGACTCTTTCCCCGACAACCTGCCCCTTGTCGGGCGGCACGATCGTGCCGCTTTGCAAGGGGTTTTCATTTGTCCGGTCTTTGTTGTTTTGCAAAGAGCCTTGTTCCCCCGTATGTTGTAGCCTGGGCCCCGGGTTCATATGTCATGCAAGGAGATCTAGGAATGAAGATGCCATGCAAGTCGATATGCGCATTCGCGCTGCTTTTGCTTACCGGTTGCGCGGGCTTCACGGGCAAACGCCACATAGGTTTTGATATCTCCTTCCTTGGCGTGGCCATTCGATATGGCAGCACCTGCGATGGCGAGTACATGCGTCTTCTCGAGGTTCCCGCGCTGCCTGAGCTGCCAGCCACCCCAAAAGTCCCCGAAGACAACGAGGAGTAGACTTGACATGAACTTGACGCACGATCTACTTCAAAAGGCTCGCGAGATCATGTCCGACCCCTCGACTCTGGGGACAACGGCGGCCGGTCTCTGTCTCCAGATCCTGGATGACGATGGAGAGACCGAATGCATCCATTGGGATCCCGACGTTCTGTTCGACGCTCTGGCCCAGATCCTGGGAGACGCCCAGTATGTCGATCTGGATGTGTTCCAGAGACTCAACGCAGTGTCCGCTCTTCTCCTGACAGGCGACTTCTTCGAGGAGCCGGAGACCTTTCACGCTATCTGCGCCACGTTGCTGGAGCCAGACAACAACCCTGCGATCGGACGCATGCCTCCCGAACCAATCGAGATGGCGTGGAGCTGCGCCGAAGCCAACATCCTCTTGGGGAAGACCTACAACGAGGGTCGCTTCAGCGATCAAGTGAAGAGGTACTGTGGTGTGTGCCTGAGTCACCAGGGGTTTGCCTTCCCTCCAAGTAATCTGAAGTTCGCCGACTTTCCCGGGGAGGAATACCCCGACACGTCGAAGTACTCCAACGAGACGCTGCTGACCGCCTGGACGGATCGCCAGGAGAATGACGTCGGCGCGATCGACGGGAAGGTCGACGAAATCGCGGGGATGCTGAAGGGACAGCTGGCCAAGCTCAAGCCGTTTGGGGGCGAGGAGGCTGCTTTCCTTCGCCTTGCATGCGTGTGATCGCGCTTTCGGGCAGCTTCTGATTCTTCATCGCGAACTCAAGCTCCGCCGGCGACAGGTTCATCTCCTCCGCCATCTTCTTCCCGTTCATATGCTTGAGCGTCGCTATGCGCATCTTCCATGGGATGTCGTCCGCTCTGAGCACCGCCGAGATCTCCCCCTCGGACAGGTACTGAAAGCGCTGGATATAGTGCTTTATATTCGCCTTCTCCCCCAGATGATCCTCCGTGTACTCACCACGCTCGGGACGCAGACCCTTCTGCCACTCCAGATTCGCCATCACCCTGTCGACGCTCCGGGTCTCCTTGTCGTACCGGCCTATCGTCTCGTTCTGGTGCATGGCCGCATGGGCGGCTGCAGTCGCCTTCTGGCATAGCTCGATCATCTGATCGTGGACGTGTCGAGTCACTGGCTTGCCTGCTCTGTCAAGCTCCTCGAACTTGGCCAGAGTGGTCATGCAGTCACCGGCCATGGCGTTCACACGAGACGCCGGCCACATGACGTTGGTCCCATCCACCTTGTCCACACGCACGACGCCGTTGATGGCTGTCATCTCGACGATACATGCGAGGCTGGTGGGGATGATGTGCTTCGAGGTGGTGAAGATCTCCTTGCCCCGGCCTGCCTGCTTGCGCTTCGCGGACGGAGCGGAGAGGTCGACGGCCCGCCTGGTCTCCCACTCGCCGGAGAACAGGGCATCCACGTCCAGCTCGGGGGTCTTCTCCTGCGTGGATGCGGTGACTGGGTCCACGACTACAGTCTCTTTCGTAGCGTCTGACATGGTATTCTCCCTATCTACTTTCACAATTAGATCCCAAGCATCACGAACACTCCATCGACATCGCAGAATCTAGCACCCACTCCAGGCAGTGCAATGCACCTCGCCTTGACATACAGCGGCGTGACCTTCACGACCAGCGTGTTTCTCGGCAGCAGCCTGTCGTCGGATCCCAAGTCGGCCACCAGGACGCACCCGCGATCCGACAGGACACGCGTATCCGGCAGGAACAGCATTCGCTCGATATCACACCCATCGGAGCTGACGACCTCGACCACGCGACCAGAGCCATAGTCCAGGCGGCCTCGCACGGATACAGGCTCGAGCTCCGGGCGCATCTCGCCGTCGATTCTACGCCAGAGCATCACCTCCTCGCTCTTCCGGGTGGTGACGCCCAGCTGGAACCTATACCCACCTCGACCCGACACCATGCAGTCTCCTGGCACGCCCACCTTCATCAGATCACCTTCTTGCTCGGTCTAGACTCCAGTCGTTTCAGTATGGTGTTTATGCGTCCGCTCACAGACGCCGACGACATTCCCAGCCGCCTGGCTATGTCCTGCTTCGGCAGCAGACCACATCCACCGTACCCTGTGGTCCACTCGAAGATCTTGCGGCTTTTCGCGTCCAGATCAAAGTACACGTAGTCGCGCCAGATGTCGTCTTCCGGCTCGGAGTCCACTTGAAGAAGTGTATCGCCCTTCTCAGTGTCCAGTCCCGTGGCGGAGATCTCGCGAAACGCGTGAGCCGCCAGCTGAATGCGTTTTTGACTTAGACCCGTGGCGTCTCCCAGCGTCGCCATGTCCGGCTCGTGTCCGTGCCGGTCCTTGTACTCGTTGACCGCGGATCGCATCATGATGGCGTCCATGCGGCTCCGCTCGGGCACTCTCACCGCCTCGCGCCTGTCTGCGGCCACACGCTGCAGTCGCTGCAGGTGCGAGTACACATACGTCTTTATCGACGCCTTGCCCTTTCCAGTCCCTTCAGCGGCCTTGACGGGGTCGTATGATTTCACAGCGCTGGCCGCCAGGATGCGAGCTCGGGTCAGCAGATGCTTCTGATCGTCGCCGTATGCTCGCAATCCCTTGTGAATGGTGGGATCAAGCGAGGTCATCACCTTGTGGAAGTCACGCTGCTCGCCCGTCTTGCTCCAGGCCTCCCAGGCATCATTGGGGTTCTGGGCTCGGTCGGTCTTCGCCGACTCTCCCGCGTCCGGAGTCGGCAAGACCGGAGGCAGTATTTCTGGCTGCTGTATGAGCTGCTGTCTGCCGGAAGCCGATGACAGGGGTGTCTTCGTTTTCACTTTTGATTCCCTTCTCATGCAGATATCGAATGATCGACACGTCCGCCATGGTGATTCTCCTAAAGCACGTCGATGCCGTTCTCGTCGGCTGTGTATGTGCACACGTCCTCGATGTCGCCCGCGATCGCGGCCAGGAACGGCCCGGCCTCATCCTCCCCCATCCAGACTGTGACCTCATCGACGCACACGTAGTCCTCGTCAAGAGAGCTGCCGGCCACGTCGGCGTATGTGGCCACGCGAATCAACTCGAACTCGTCGGCGTCGAGCACAAACAGTCCATTCAGTCCCAGCATGGCGTCGAGCCCGGCTTCGGCAAGTGTGTATGTCAGGTCGAAGCGAATGCAGGGCCCGTATGCGCGCTTGGTCACATCGAGCGTGCCGAACTGCGTGGACACTCGGCAGTAGTTCAAGGCGTTCGTCCAGCTCGTCGGTGCGGGGGTCTCCCCCTTGGCGTTGTCCAGGAGCTGCAGATTGTCGGCCAAAGCCTCGATGTGCTGCTTCATGTCCTCGCAGTTCTCCAGCGGGAACTCGACACCGTCTGTGCGATACCAGCCAAATCCATCTGTATCGACAGCAGGCCAGTTCACCATGTCGGAGATCCTGCACACGCGTCCGAACAAGGGCATTAGACCCGCGCGCACCAGGAACACATCCACATCCGCAAGGGAAGTGGCTTCGGACATCCAGGCCCGCATCGCGGGTGGCGTGGTGGCTGTGATGGCTGTATCAAGTGTGCTCACGTGGCAGTTCCCCCCGGATGCATCGCAGCTTGCTGTCTCTCCAGCGATCCCCGTAGCTGCAGCCGGAACGCGCCCCAGTCGGTGTCGAGCCCATGCCGGTCGGTGATCTGCATGGCGGATCGACACAGGTCGTTGGCGTCCTCCAGGACGGACATGTCCACACTGTGCATGTATCCGGCGGCTCCGGCCTTGTTCACGATAAGAGTGCCGGAGGCATCCCCCAGGTCCACGGCGAATTTGACTTTGTCCGCGGCGTCGAACGCCTTGGAGCCTCCAGCGCGCAGCGCCCTGTAGAGAGTGCGTGCCAGCAGCACACGCTTGACTATGCGCCAGCAGCTCGCGGGCCAGAGCATGTGCAGGCACATTTGAAAGAGCCCGCCCTCGTCCTGGATCACAACGCGGAGGCAGTTGCGGAAGAAGCGGCAGTCCTCGAGCAGCTGTCCATCCCAGGTGCGCTTCACATTGTATCCGACGTCATGGGGCACGGACGGCCCCTTGTACTGGGTGAGGTCGTCGATGGCTCGCCTGAGCTCAGGCGACCAGCTTGCAGCTCCCACACCGTTGGCCATGCCTGCTCGTTGACTGGCTGTCAGCTCGAACCACTGCCAGCACACCTCCAGCCTGTACCCGAGGATATCCGCGTAGTTCCTGCGGGGGCTCTCCGCCCCGCACAGTTCGCGCACAAGCCGAACCAGACGCCACAGCTGCGCCGCGGCGACAAGCCCCAGCACATACGGGGACGCCAGCACGAACCAATGAAGTAGCGACTTCAGGATGTTCAACGCAGTCTCTGGCATGCTCTGTCTCCTGTCTCTATGTGATCTCGGGGATCTCGGGCATTCGAATCGAACGCAGGTCGGTGTAGACCAGCCAGCCATCAGCCTCGGTGAACATGGCGATCCTCAGCATGTCGCTGGATGAGTCCTCGACCCAGGAGCGCAACTGCTCCGAGTCGCAGTCGAGAGTGGCCATCCCCGTGTCGCCGGCGCCGTAGAGCGCGACGGCTGCGGGATCGGTCAGGTTGCGTCCATCGGTGTCGGTCACGACAGCATACGCCGTGAGGCCGGCTAGGTCGAAACCCTGGAAGAGCGCCTTTGTGCTGGAGGGCACCTTCAGCGAGGCGTCCGCTCTGCATCCTCCGTTGCGCGATCCATCGGGAACGATGTGTATTGTGGGGAGCACGCTCACGTTGGCACCTCTATGCTGCTGACAGTGTCCAGCATTAGCTTGTTCGGATTCATCATGCGACGTCTGTCAAACATAGCACGGCAGCGGTCTTTGGGATAGTCCACAGACGCATGCCACAAATGGTAGGCCGGGCGCTCGTGAGCTGAGTTGGAATGCCACACCTTCGGGAAGGGTGCCACTTTCACGTCGTTCTGCGTCAGGCGCCTCAGGCGGTGTCCCAGGTCAGTGTCCTCCATGTAGGTGAACCTCTCGTCGATCCCCCTCACAAACAGGAACAGATCTCTCCGCACCAGAAGAGCTCCCCCTCCAAGCACAGCCACACTCCTTCGGTGCAGCTTCTCGTCGAGATCCCCCGTGTCGAGGAACGTGGCCGTCTCCGCCTCGCTAAGACGGTGCACCCGCTTGAACGGCATCATGGAGCCAAGTCTGGAGCGTGACCTCTCGAACCGCTCGCGCAAGCCGGGGTCGAGAAGAACATCGCCGTCAAGCAGCATGATCCACTCGGACTCGCAGACATCGCTGACCACCCTGTTCACCACGCGTGCCTTGTTCCACGGCGTGTCAACGACCACTTGAAATGTCCCAGTCACTGCACGCTCTGGCACGCCGTCTGTTCCGGCCTCCGCCAGAATGATCCTGGAGGGACTGAACGCCTGAGTGCGCTCGAGCACCGCATCCAGAGCCCTGTGTCGATCCACGCAGAGTCCCCTCGACCAGGGAATGACAATGTCGATGGATATCATAGATTGATCTTCTTATTGTGAATCCCCAGCCACATCACAGCATAGAACGCGAATCCGAAAAGGCTTACAAACAAGCCAAACCCGTCAAAGATCCCAGGTCCGTTCACAGCCTTGGATATATGCCCTAGAGCGCATCCAGCGGACAGCCCAGCGGCAAAAGCCAGGTATGATCTCATTTCGTCTTTCTCCTAGACTTGACTCTGGTATTGCCGAGAAGACTCCACAGCGTCGCGACTAGCGGCGCAGAACTTCGCAAACGACTTCTGGGCCATGTGGATGTACGTCTCCGACAATTCGTGGATCTTTAGATACATCTCCAAGCAGAGACGTCAGAGCTTTTTTTGATTGCTCCCAACGTAAGGTGCAGTCGGCCTGGAAGGACCTCTGAGCCTTGAGCATCTCGATCGATCCCAGACGTGCCAGCTTTTCGATCACAGATGCCAGCTCCGAAGCGTTGCCTGGGTCTTTCACCTGCCAAGCCCTGGGCAGAAATGTGATTGACTCTGAGCCCGCCACTGGGATTCCAGACGCCAGCGCGTTGGCTGCCGCAAAGCAGTAGCTCTCGGATAAGCTGGGCTGCAGAAAGACATCCACATCTGCACCCCGGAGACTACTACAGAACAATTCCGGGCCGTCAACGTAGTCGTGTTTGCAGAGGCTGCTCCCTGCCAATTCCAACCACGAGTTGCAGTCCCCTTGATCTCTACACCACACATGCAGCTCCACGTCCCGGACCCGTTTCAAAGCAGCGGTTGCCAGCGATATGACCTGAGAGCCCTTGACCCAGTCCATACGACCTCCACAAGCCAGGCGAAGCACATCTCGGGTCGGATGGCGAGGGGAAAGGCAGGCTCGATTGTACATGGTTGGCCACAGAACGGACCCGCTCACATGCCCCAGGGTCGCGTGCACCCTCTCGTTGCTGGAGCTTATGTGACAATTAGGGAGGCTGCTCGCTGCCTTCACCCAGTCCATCAGCATCTCGGACTCACCGTACGAGTCCCAGATGCCCTGGTTCGTATATGTCCACATGGCGAACTCAACGTCAGGGTGTTGGGACGCCACTCTGGCTGCGCCTTTCATCTCACGCCTAGGTCCGATTACAACCAGCCTCGGTGAATGCTGGCGCATAGCTTCCTTCAGTGAACTTCCCTCGAAGATCCCCGTAGTCAGTCCAAGATCAGTGCAAAGATCTAGAGATCCCAGCACAGCTTCGCCAGTTCCAGTTGACTCGTAGAACCGCTGGTTCACAAACAACACATCCACGATGGGTCGAGTTTTCATTTGCGCAGGCCTTCCATATGCTCTAGCAATATATCCCAGTCTCGAAGCTCGCAATCCAGTTCGACATCCAGACGGTCCATCTCGGGCCGTATGGAATCCATCTCTTGGCAATCCACCGAGGTCAGCTCCAACTCACCATACCCTCTGCGAATCGACTGAGTCGGAATGTTGGCCACCAAACGGTACGCTCTAAATCCGCACTCCGCTGCGAACCGGTATAGGTCTGGAAGTTCCGAAATGTTCTGAGGCATCACGACTGTGGACAAAGTAGCCAGACCATTGTCAGGGTATGCGCTTGCGATGGATCTCAGATTCTCATGCGTTTTCATTCCAGTCTTGACACCAGATAGGAACGCCATAGTATCCGGGACCATAGACTGAACCGACACCATCGCTTGATCCAGAGGTCCGTTCACGAAATACTTTTCATACCTGCTCAACGTCAGCCCCAGCCCGTTCGTGATTACCCACGCCACAGCGTCGTCTGGAAGGTTCTCATGCAGAGCGTCTATATGGTCGTCGGAGTACGCGAACGTATCGCCCCCGCAGGTGTGATAGTCGGTCACGCCCTTGAAGTAGGGTTTCAATCTCCTAATCTGATCCAAGTTGGGGCTTATCTTCGGAGTCTCGTCCGAGACCACACAGAACTTGCAACGCATATTGCATCTCAACCCTGGGTCCACCGTGAGCAGAACCGGGGTGAGGTCGGGGCAGTCGGACTGTCCAGCCTCTATGGCTTTCGCGGCGTCGACTGCTCGGCACTTGTCCAGAAAGGCACCGACGCTGCCCCTCCGCTGCAGTCGTCGATATATGTCGCACCTCTCGATAGAGCACGTGGCTTTGGCTCCATGCTCCAGCATGCTCCTACGCAAAGCCTGCTGATTCTCATGGTTGAACCAGTTGCCTCCGTCCGCAGACCAAGGCCCACCGAACAAAGGGAAGCCTGCGTACGCATCCCGATAGCAGCAGATGACCATATTGTCAAAGTTGATCCGAAGCGATATCCAGGCCATGGGACATATGTCGGCCCTGTTCAGGTTGCTCATATGGACTTTCTCCATTCGTGTAGGTGTGCTTTTTGCTCATTTTGAGCGGATCGAATCAGTTGCTGAGATCTGGGCCTGGCGCTCTCGTCTCGGGCGAGAGCCACGGCTTTCGCCGCCATCTCCGGCACATCGTCTGGGTTCACGACGAACTCCTCTGCAAACCACTGCGAGTGTGACGCCACGATGGGAGTTCCCTGCGCCAGGAAATCGCACGCCACTTGGGAATAGGCATCGCACCATGTGGCGCACATGCCCACGGACGCCTCCCTGCACGCGGCCCGGAACGCAGCCTGTGTGGTCCAGGCCTTGACGCTCACCTCGAGCCCCGGGTACAGCTCAACTACCATCTTCCAGATCGTGTCTATCCTTGGGATTCTGGACAGATCCGTAGGTCGATACCAATGCAGGGGCACTCCCAGCTCCACGGCTGCAGCGGCTCCTGCGAGCAGCTGGCCTGCGATATTCTTCCCCTTTCTGGCCTGATGTGCGACAACGACCGGCCCTCCCATATCGCCGGGACTTTGTGATATCTCCCCCTCGTATACAGCTGGAATGAGTCGGACTCGATCATCTCCGAAAGCCAGGCAAGCGTCCAGATACTCACGCTCCGCCACATGAGCCATATGCGTGTGAGGGTGAGTCTCGCATATCCGCATGCACTTCAGGTACAGCTTGAAGTCCCCGGGCTCGTTCGCTAGAAATAGCCAAGGAGAGTGGCATTGGAACACGATCTCAACTGTAGACGAGATCGAGCGTATCCGGTTATGCACACTAAGCGGAAGTCCGCCTATAACCCACAGCCCCGCTGACATCACAAGCTTCTTTGTGATCAGTGTGTGCTTGTTTACGATTAGAATGCGATCGCCTTGCTGCTCGAGGCATCTGACCGCACCTCTCATGGCCGACCCCATGCCCCCGACAGGGTTCGCGATCCACCACGCCTGGTCATATTCTCTGCCGCCTGTTTTTGGATTCCGCTGCAGTTCGCAGCCTCTGTTGTATGTTGCCCTGGCGCTTCTCTCATCGAACATGTCAGACTTGTGAAGCATGCAGTACTGCAGAGGATCGTTGACCTGTATGTATTCTAGCAGCCCCCTGGAGTCCGTACGGACTATGTCTGAGATGCATCTTCCGTCGAGGTCGGTCACCCAGTACCGCCATCTGTACGCACGTGTGCCCGTCTCTTTTCCAGCTGCTTTGTGGTTTCCATGAAAGACGTGGATCATGCTCACGTTCAGACACTCCAGCTTTGGTTGATCGTCCACAGGGTTTACCAACCGCCGGAACGATTCAAACTCCATGTGGTCCGTGGGATAGAACTTGGACGTCCAGTTGATCGGAATCAGACCATCCCCTCCTCCAGCATAAGCCTCGACGCAAAATCCACCCAGCCTGGCGTGCAGCTCCCGGCGCATGGCCCAGTACCCGCCGGGAGATCCACACCCCCGAGGGTGGGCTGCGAACGACATGTATCCGGAGAAGTGCACATCCCCTGTGTCAGTCCAGCTGGAGTACGCTTGCAACAGCACGTCGCGGTCCTCGAGGACATTCCTAACTTGTCGGGCGAAGCTCGGCTTGTCTGGAAACATATCAGCGTCTCCAAATATGAAGTAGGTGTACTGCGTTGGTAGATCTCTAACCGCCAGCTCGTATATAGCCTCCTTCGGCCAGGCTCCCCTGTTCTGCTCCGTGCCTCGGATGCAGTGGTAGCTTGTGTTCGCTCGTCGTTCGAACAGCTGCTCGAACTGCGGATTCTGCCCTGGAAACACCACCTCATAGAAGACGATCAGAGGTGAGGGTGACAGGCTCAACAGCTTGGTCAACGCAGTGGCGGTGGCCTTCCTGCGAAGCTCGGACCCCTCCCCGTTGGCATAGCCAAGGATCAGAGCTGTGTCATCAAGAGGTGCCGTGGGAGGCGCTTGAGGCTGGCCTGGGGCGAGATCGGCGTCGAAGGGTGACTTCCCTGCCAGATCGGGAGGCTGACACTCAAGGGGCTTGCACAGAAGCAGGGAGTTGCCCTCCTCGATCAAGTCCAAGCCAAGCCCATCCGCAAACCTGGAAAAGGCCTTGCGAATCCCAGAAAAGGTGTCATCATCTGCGTGCGTTGCCATGCAGCCACCGGGCATGATCTTCTCCCACCACGCCTCCAGACAAGCGTCCACGTGATCGTGCCCGCTCGTGAACCAGATCGACCACACTGCCTGCTGCTTCTGATCTTTCGCTAGCTTGGTCGCCTTGCCCACCTCTTTGAGAGCGTACTCGGCTCCGGTGCTGTCCATCCGCCGCCGGCAGATCCCCTTGGTGGTTGTCTCCCCCGACTTGTAGTGCTTGACTGCTGCCGGTTCTCTCCAGACGGGAGAGCTGCTAGGCAGTCGAGCGAAAGAGTCATACGATTCCAGACGCAATCCCCTGCCGGCGTTGTGCGCCACGACAGCCAGGTGCGCCGACCACTGTCCCAGGCCCGCGCCGTACTCGACGATCCTGGCTCCCTTGGGGGCGTTGTCCATGATGTGGCGGCACGCTCGTGCCGATCCCATGTGACCTGAGGCTCTATCTGGATCGACCTGGGTCAGCAGCGACGATCGCCTCATCGCGACATCCACCCCGCTCTCAGCGAGAAGACCGCGGCTGGCCAGCAGATCCGCCAGACGGCAATCAGGGTTGATCCACACCGGAATGCCATCCTTGTTCAGCTTCACCAGGTCAGCGGCCGGGGTCTTGATCCGGTCTATGACCTGCCAGCTCTCAGCGTACCCCCTCTTGTCGAGAGGTCCGTGGTTCTCGTGAACAATGCCCACTGGAACACAGGAGAGCTCCACATTCGAGGGGCATGGCCTGACTGCGTCCTTCAGCCAGCCGTTCGTTGTGACTGCCCAGGGGGCGTACTGCGCGGGCGCCAGCTCATGCAACATGAGCGCATCCCCGCTGCCGTTGATGGCCTGGTCGTTCAGACCTCCCATGCCCAGCCACAGCTCGCGGGGCATGCCCCAGCACATGCCGGGGTGCGCCAGACTGATATCGTCGTCCGATGTAGCGGCATACCCCGCGCTGCAGACTCTCGTGACACCTTCGACGTCATCAGAGTCACGCCAGTTGCTGAAGCCCTGCACCAGGGCGTGCTCTCCGGCCCTGGCCCCCTCTTCCAGTCTGGAAAACATCCCCTCGAGCCAGCGGGGATCCTCCGACCACACGTCGGCGTCGACAAACACGAACAGGTCGCATGTATCGGGGGCGTGGGAGGCTCCTATGTTCTGCAGGGCCTCCTTCAGCATGATCCCCCTGGACGTCCAGGGGTCGTACTCGACGATCACATGCTCGCCGCCGCCGTCGGGGATCACTCCCGCATACCGGGACTCCTCCCCGGGCTTCAGAGCCTCCACCAGCACGTAGTAGGGCTGGATCGTCTGATCCTGCCAATGCTCCATGGCTCTGAGGTTGGCGACTACACGCTCTTCATCGTCACCCCAGGCGCAGGCGATCACGCACATGCGTGGCGTTGTCTTGGCTGGACTATGTATCACAGGACTCATTTTCACAATCTCCTTCAAACCACCTGCACTTGCTCACGAGGCGTTGACCTGAGCGTAGATTCAGGATCCATCCGAATACCTGATCCGGGGCACAAGTACACCATATCACCCGCCCACCCTTTGCACGATAGCTTCCATGCTCCTTATCAGCGCCTTTCGCCTGCACCCCTTGCAACTCTTGAGGCGAAACAGCAGCTCGTCGAGAGCCACGATGTCACTTCCGCTACCATGTTCGCGAATCCAGGACTCCATCTCGGCCTGGGTGCGAGCGACAGGAACCTTTCCCCCAATGTCCATGATCCAGTGACGGAAGGACACATTGCTCAGAATGTCATCGACGGATGCCTGGAACGATAGTTGATGACGCATCACCGAGCACAGGTACTTGATGGCGCTGTACTCGTCGGGTTTCCAGTCCAATACGCCAGACACCAGGCCCGACTGGCCTGCGCACTCCAGCACAGCGCCGGAACCCACCCACGCTCCCTTGCCGAAGCACGCCACAGGAATGCCCAGAGACAGCGCCTCTGTGGACAGAGTGCTTGTGACAGTCACCAGGCCGCTGCACTTTCTCAGAGTCTCGTATACGTTCGGTGTGGAGTCCACGCTCCATCCCTCCGGCCAGTCGAACCTTTTAGACTGCTCCTTGAACTGGTCCTTCGCTCCCGGGTGCGGCCTCACGATGACCTTGCGGTCTCGCAAAGGCTCGCACAGCCTGAGAAGCGCCTTTATGGATCCCTCGCCGAAGCTGCCCCTGTCGGGGAAGTGATGCCACCTGACAGATGCATCGTTGTGTGTCTGGCACGCTACCATGATCGGGCCCTCCGGGTCGCCGCCCTCGAACCAGCTCCAGGGGAAGACGCTCTTGCAATGGGCCATCATGCCCGCGATCTCGGTCTGCGTGGGATCTGGCTGGGCCTCCGTCACTATGGAGCTGTCGCTGAAGTATCCAGCATGGTCGACGTACAAGCCTGACTTCTGCTTCAGCAGTCCGTTCTCCAGATAGAGCACCTTGTGCCCACGTCTCCGGTACCAGAACGACTTCCACTTCACTCCCCACGTGGCGATGTTTTTGTGCATGCGCCAAACCTTCATGTAGCCGTCGTTGGTGGTGGATACTGCCAGTTTCACACCGCATCTAGCCGCGGCCTCCGATATGCGCTTAGGGAGACCAGCTCTGTTGACGGACCTAGTGGTCAGGATGACCGCGTCGGCTGCCTCCAGGCTGAAACTGGGAGACTTCGTCGCTCCTGTGGATCTCATCATCGTCGCCGGAAGTGTCATGTCTGGACTCCGCTCCAACCTGTGAGCGAATAGCTCTTGTAGCCTCGAATCCAGAGCAGGAGTCCCAAGAACCTTCGACATCCTCCGACCCCCGCTTGAGCTATGAGACAATGTCCATCCTCCTACTCGACTCAGCTGATGTGCGTATGATCTGGCATCCTCGGAAGGCCTCGGTCGCGTTTAGAAACACGCACCTGGGCTTGGCCCGGCCGTAGGCCATGTAGTATGCCATGTGCAGCGCCCTGTGATCATGGGCTCTGTGAGCCGCCCCGAACAGGTCCTCCGTCGCTGTGCACACCTCCCACTGCTTCAGGAATGCACGACCTCCTTTTGAGGGAGCCACCCCGAAAGTCGACGCGAAGGTGAGGTGAGTCTTCATTATCTTCAACTCGGGGTTGTCCGATAGAATGACATCGGCCCTCTCGAAGTGATCAGACGTCAACCCGGGAGCCTCCAGTAGGTCGTCATCTGCGTCAACCCACACGCAAGGCATCCCAGCATGCCATGACGACTCCTGCATGATCTGAGGCTTGAGGTCGCAGACGGACCGGTCATCAGGCCCCGACACACGCCAGAGCAGCAATGAGAGTTCCAGGCGAGCGCAGCTGTCCGAAAGCACATCCATCCCATCCTTGTACCCCTCGGTGCCCATGGACACGATCACATACGGTGAATTTCGCACATGCACTTCTAGCTTGTCCCAACGTCTGTCGATGTTAATCATCACAAACGCAACCTGTGGCTTGGCAAGCTACAGCTGAGTCATATCTTATGCCATCATTAGACTGAATAACAACAGCATCATGTATACATGCACCGAAATTAGCCTCATCATATTGGGCTTGTGTTGCAAAATACTGACAAAAATAACCCACATGGACTATATCTCCTTGGCAACCTTCTTCGCTATATGTAGTTGTAACTACGCAATAATACCCGGCCCCTGACCAGCTGGGACTGGGGCTAGGGCTAGGGCTCGGGCTTGGGCTTGGGCTTGGGCTTGGGCTTGGGCTTGGGCTTGGGCTTGGGCTTGGGCTTGGGCTTGGGCTTGGGCTTGGGCTTGGGCTTGGAGAGCAACAGCACTCAGTCATCAGCTTGCCGCCTAGCTTCAGCAGCGTGGGGATCGTGCCCCAGGCGGTGTACCATAATTTCACAAGAGCCATTGATGCTTCTCCGTCGAAAGACGATAGCCTCCACGCGCAAACATACGTCTGTGATTTGACGAATGCAACATCATGGGCATGGGCCTGTGTCGAACACGTCCTCCACCGCCAGCTCCGTGTCGATCAGAATGCCCCGCCGGTAGGTGTTGTACAGCATGGCGAACTTCAGCTTGGTGCCACTCCAGCCGTAGTCGCACATGCTCCGCATCTTGTAGGTCTTGCCGTAGGGGACCGTGAAGGCGTCGTACGCCCACTGCCTCACACCATAGGTGGTGTCGTACTGGGCCAGTGGTATGGTGTCCTCGCTCCAGCCGGTGGTGGGTATCACCGTCGGGTTCGATGGATCCAAGACCAGAGACGCGCTGTAGTCCGCCTTGGTCTCGGGCCAGGCGCTCCCGGTCATGATCTCG
>Ga0307990_1002449_pt1 | contig 14830 bp, 9 predicted proteins | sample EllFjometagen129_FD_203168 | JGI IMG/M metagenome (GOLD analysis project Ga0307990, IMG submission 203168) | Marine microbial communities from Ellis Fjord, Antarctic Ocean - #129 | ecosystem: Environmental > Aquatic > Marine > Unclassified | place: Southern Ocean | collected 2014-10-08
GTTTCGTTGCCGTTGGGTACGAACACACTCTCTCTCCAAGCCTATGATGGCAGTGTGTGGGGCGCTCGTTCTCCCTCTTTTGATGTGATTGTTGCGTCCGCGGGAAGTGACGATATTGACTCCGACGGTCTGCCAGACGACTGGGAGTTTCAGTATTTTGGTGGCGAAACCAATGCGAACCCCTCTGCGATTGCAGCGAATGGTTTGAATACGGTGATGCAGGCATATATCGCTGGGCTCAACCCGACCAATTCAGGTTCATTTTTTAATACTGCGCTGACGAATGGCTACGTCGTCCAGTGGAATACAACCTCCGGGCGTGTTTACTCGGTCTGGAGCACGACGAACCTGTTGGACGGTTTCCAAACCTTGGAAACGAGCGTCCCTTGGCCGCAGTCGAGTTGGACGGATTCAGTGGAGCGCGCCGGGAATTATTATCGTATTGATGTGACTCTCCCATGAAGTGGCGGCGATTCATTGTAGCGGCAGGAGCTGTTTGCTTGTTGGGCTTCTTGATTTGGGCTCTTTTGCCGGAGCCTAAAGAGTCGGAATCGCTTTCATTGACGTCTTCCGAGACGGTTAAAGAAGAGTCTGTTCCTGTTGCGTTGATCTCCGGAAGTGAGCCGACGGATGTGCCGTGGACGAGCCGGTCGCCTGCCGCCCGGCGTGTACGCCGGATTTTCCCGGATTTGTCGTGGATGACTGCCGCCCCGGTGCTGAAGGCGGGCGATGTTATCACGCTGGCTTTGTTTGATGATGCGGTGTTTGAAGGCCGTATACGCAACGTTACCGTTTATCCGAACGGCGCGGTCGGCATGACCGCTCACCTGACCGGCGAAGAGCAGGGGACGATCTACCTTTCCTACAGCGATCAAAAGCTGCGTGCATCGGTCGAAGTGCCGGGCGGCGCGGATTACGCAATCCGTTACCAGGCTGACACCGCCGCGCACTACGTCATCGAAGTGGATAGAGAAAACTCCATCATTCTCGAAGGCGCGGATGCGTTGGTTTCCGCGCTGAAAGACGGGTTGTCTGATGCCCCGGCATCGGCGGCGATCGCCGATCCGGGCGCGCAGGCCGATACGCCCGCCGGCGCTACCGTCATCGATGTCATGGTTGTTTACACTCCGGCAGCGGCAGCCTGGGCTGCAAACGACCCCGACGAAGAAGGGATCGAAAGTGTCATCGCCATCGCAATGGAGCGTGCCAATGAGGCGCATACCAATTCCAATACGCAGATTGTTCTACGACTTGTTCATAGCGCTGAGGTTAATTATACGGAATCTGCGGCCTATCAAGGCTACAAAACGGATCTGATCCTTCTGAGAGGAACAAATGACGGGGAGATGGATGAAATACACGACTTGCGCAACCAATATGGAGCGGACTTTGTCTGTTTGTTCGAGATCAATGATGAGGTCGGCGGTTACGGCCAGCTTTTGCAGTCTCAGTCCGGCAACCCGTCCCGGGCGTTCTGTCTGGTGCGTGTAGAGCAGTCCAGCTGGACCTACACCGTGGTTCATGAGTGGGGCCATAACATGGGGTGCCATCATTCTGCGAATCAGACGGATAGCCCCGGCCCGACCGGTTGGTTTGATTGGCCGCAGAACCATTGGTCGGCCGGTTGGCAGTGGGACGATACAGAAGCGGCATCAACCAACCCTTCGAGCAGTTATTACGGGGTGGAGGGGTATTGTTCCGTGATGACTTATCAGAATCATCACGGGGATAGTGATTATGAATATAGACGCATGGCCTATTTTTCCAACCCGGACATCACCTACATCGGCAATAGCACCAATGTCACTGGCGATGTTTCGGCTGGCGATAATGCTCGTACGATACGGGAGCTGAAGTCGGTTTTTGCGGACTATCGGGATGCGGTGCAAGTAGTTGTTGATGACGATATTGACGACGATGGCATTCCGAACGACTGGGAACAGCTCTATTTCGGCGGCGAGACCAATGCCATTCCATCGGCACTCGCCGCTAACGGTGTTAATACGATTCTTGAAACCTATATTGCGGGCATCAATCCGACGAATCCGGCGTCGCTGTTCCGAGCCGCGTTCACCAATGAAAACGGTTTTGTGATCCGTTGGAATGTGACCTCCGGGCGCGTTTATTCCGTTTTCGGCTCCACCAACCTCTCAGACAGTTTCCAACCCTTGGAAACCAATATCCTCTGGCCTCAGTCCAGCTGGACCGATACAGTGAACCAATCTGAATGTTTTTATCAGGTGGACGTAAAACTGGCTGAATGAGTCCTGCCAGACTGGATGCCGTGTGTGCCTGTGCCTGCGCATGTACTTCGCGCTTTCTTTAAAGAATTCCAGTGTGTTTTTTGTAAAGTATCTGCAGTAATCTGCTGAGTAGGGAATTTATATGAAGGTATTAAAGTCGGTGTTGTTTGGTCTTGTTGTTCTGAGTGCCGGGATTTTCTTTTTTGCGTTCCGAGCGACGGATGAGTCGCAAGCACCCCTCCGTGCAGCGCCGGCTTCGGGACAGGACCTTTCGCAGCAATCCCCGGTTTCAGAGGAGGAAGTGTCTGTTGCTGCTGCGGAACAAATGCAACAGCAGTTCGATAATCTAGTCCAGAGGGAGATCTTTCCGGATATTTTTCCCGGCCGAGCTCAGGTGGACGTGGACGGGTTTGATGCGGCGCTGATTCTTGAGCGGCGGGTTACTCAACTGGCGGATGGCGGAGTTCAACGCCTGTTTCTGGTGAATGGCGGCGGCTCATATCCCATGCATCGGATTGAAGAGTTGCTACGGTTCAATTCAGACCGGGATGTGTTTGAGGTGGTACAGCAAACCATTATTGTGGCGGATCATTTTCTGGTCAAACTGAAGGAGGGAAAGACGGAGAACGATCTGTACGAGCTGAACCGGCAGCACGGAACGACGATTTTGGAGCCAGCTGGGATTCCCGGCAAATACATCATCCAGATGCCGGTGTGTTCATTGGACGGACTGCTGGAGACGGTGAATGCATTTGTGGCGGCAACCGGCGTGGTGGCGCGGGCTCACGTGAACGGAATCCGTGCGCCTTCCGCCATTCCGAATGACACCAACTGGAGCTCTCTGTGGGGAAAACGACGCATCGGCTGTCCGGAAGTATGGGACATCGTAACCGGTAGTCCGGAGATTATTGTTGCGGTGATCGATACTGGTGTGGATTTGGACCATCCTGATCTTGTCGACAATCTGTGGCACAATGCCGGTGAAATACCGAATAACGGTGAGGATGACGACGGGAATGGCTATGTTGACGATTACTACGGCTGGGACTTTGGACAAAGCGATAATGATCCCGATGATAACGGCGATGAGGACCAGGGCGGAGCCTTTAGTGAGGGAGGGCATGGAACGCATTGCGCAGGGATTATCGGTGCGGTCGGGAATAATGGGTTGCAAGTGGCCGGAGTCTGCTGGAACGTCCGCATTATGGCGGTGAAGCCTTTTGAGTATTTATCAACGTACAGTGACATGCGGGTTTATGACTCCAAAGCGGAGTCTGCGATGAAATATGCATCAGATCATGGCGCGAAGATCACATCCAATTCCTATGGCGGAAGTGGATCCTCCAGTGAATATTATGACGGAATTGAGTATCAAAATGATCGGGGAGTGCTCTGCGTATGTGCTGCGGGTAATGACAGTACGGATGCGTATAACAACTATCCCTCATCCGTTGACCTGCCTAATGTGATTTCGGTTGGCAGCAGCACCAGTTCGGAAACCATCTCGTATTTTTCAAACTATGGCTCAACCAGTGTTGATTTGTTTGCTCCCGGCAGCAGTATTCGGAGCACACTCCCCGACGGAACCACAGGCTTTAAAAGCGGGACATCCATGGCGGGTCCTCAGGTTGCCGGCGCATTGGCGCTGCTTTACAGCTATGATTTGGAGCTGCCATATCTGGATTGCAAACAGCTGCTTCTGAATAACGTTGAAACGTTGTCCGTCTACGACGGAAAATGTGTTTCCGGCGGTCGACTGAGTGTGAGCCTCGCTTTGAGCAAACTTCGTCCAACATCCACATTTCCTTACAGCGCGGGCTTCGAAACGGGTTTTAACGGCTGGACTGAAGACGGCGGGGACTTTGCGTGGGAGCGGACAAATTCAGCGACCTATTCGACCGGAACGGGGCCCTCTGCGGCGGCCGCAGGCAGTTGGTTCGTCTTTACCGAAGCGAGCGGGAATAAATTCAAGACGGCTCGGTTAACGAGGCGGTTTGGCTTCAGTCTGTTGGCGGATCCATATATTGATTTCTCCTACCATATGTACGGTTCCCCGATGGGAACGTTGACGTTGAGTGTGAGCACGAACAACGGGGCAAGCTGGGACAGTTTGTGGTCGCTTGCCGGCAATCAGGGCGATGCGTGGCATCAGACCAATATCAACCTGCAGGCCTACAGCGGAAAGCCGGATGTAACTCTTCGCTTTTCCGGTTATATCGTGGGACCGTCGAGTGATATGGCGCTTGATGCCATCACCGTAAACGGTGAGGCCATCGTGATTATTTCCGATAGCGATGGCGATATCGACGACGACGGGTTGCCCGACTCCTGGGAATTGCTCTATTTCGGTGATGATATATTTGCCGACCCCGCCGCATCTGCATCCAATGGTGTCAATACCGTGATGGAAACCTATATCGCCGGGCTTGATCCGACGAATCCGGTGTCGCTTTTCCGGGCCGCACTTACCAATGCCGACGGCTTTATTGTTCAGTGGAACGCGAGCTCTGGACGCGTTTATTCCGTACTCGGCTCTACCAATCTCTCGGACAGTTTCCAACCCTTGGAAACCAATATCCTCTGGCCTCAGTCCAGCTGGACCGATACAGTTAAACGGTCTGAAAGTTTTTACCAGGTTGACGTCGAACTGGCGGAGTAGTCATGAAAATCATTCAATCGCCCGAAGAAATGCAATTGGCGGCGCAAACGCTGCGTCGCGAAGGCAAGACCACCGGCTTTGTGCCGACCATGGGCTTCCTGCACGAAGGGCACCTCTCGTTGATGCGGTTGGCCCGCGAGCGCTGTGATGTGCTGGTCGCCAGTATTTTCGTCAACCCGACTCAGTTTGGGCCGAACGAAGATCTCGACGCCTACCCGCGCGACTTCGAGCGCGACGAAAAACTTTGCCGCGAAGAAGGCGTCGATTTCCTGTTTTATCCGACCCCTGAAAACATGTACCTCGATGGCCACAGCATCTGGGTGGACGAAGAGTCGCTTTCTGGTGTTCTCTGCGGTGCGGCTCGGCCCGGTCACTTCCGTGGGGTCTGCACCGTGGTGACCAAGCTGCTCAACATCGTGCTGCCGCACTTCATGGTAATGGGCGAAAAAGATGCTCAGCAGCTGCGCGTTTTGCGCCGTATGGTGCGGGACCTTAACATTCCGGTCGATATTGTGCCCGGGCCAATCGTTCGCGAGGCCGACGGCCTCGCCATGAGCTCGCGCAATAAATTTCTTTCGCCGGAAGAGCGACAGGAGGCTCTCTGTCTTTTCCAAGGTTTGGAAAAAGCGAAGGAGTTGTTTGCCGCCGGCGAACGCGATGCCGCCGTTCTGAAAGCCGTTATCCGGGAAATCATCGAGCAGACATCAGGGATAGTCGATTACATCGAAATCGTCGACGATGAGTCGTTGCAGAGATTCCGAACGACTTGTGGTGAGCCGGTCGAGCTATTAGAAAAACCGGCTCTAGTTGCCCTTGCGGTTAATTTTTACGGTGCACGGCTGATCGATAATGCCGTGCTCGCAAAATAAATGGCATTTTTTTCAAAATTTTGCTTTAAACAATTTGCGGTCTGGCTACATTCTTCTGCCTTCCGAGAGGGCGTGATGGCCGAGTGGTTAGGCACGGGTCTGCAAAACCTGTTACAGCGGTTCAATTCCGCTTCACGCCTCCAAATTTTAGTGTAGGGATAAAGTTGAATTAGGAGAGAAAAGTATGGGTGCGCCGCAGGATCTCTATTACGCCAAAACGCATGAATGGCTTCGCATTGATGATCAAATAGCTGTCGTCGGCATAACCGATTTCGCACAGAACCAGCTTTCTGATCTCACCTTTGTTGAATTGCCCGAAGTCGGCACGATCGTCGAGGCAGAGGACGAAGTCGCCGTGCTCGAATCTGTTAAAGCTGCTTCCGATATCTACGCACCGGTTGACGGTGAAATTATTGCGGTCAACGAGAAGCTCGAAGACACACCGGAAATGGTCAACAACAGCCCCTACGATGAAGGCTGGCTCTTCAAAATTAAATTTGTCAAAGAAGAGGACGTCGACGATCTGATGAGTGCGGAAGAATACGACGATATTTGTGCGGGATAGAATCCGGAGATCAGATGTCAGAGAACGAAGATCAGAGGGCAGTGCGAACTGCCCTTCTTCGTTTTTAACGACTTGAACGGTTAACGATTTATATGAAAGCTCTGGCTGTACAGTTTAACGAGCCGGTTCCCTATCAGCAGGGGCTTGACCTGCAGCACCGCCTGCTCAAAGCGCGCCAGGCCGATGAAATCCTCGACACCGTCCTGCTTCTTCAGCATACCCCGACCGTCACCCTTGGCAACCGCGGCCGCGACAACTATCTGCTTAAAACCCCCGAAGAGTATGAAGCGCTTGGCATTGAGGTGTTCCACGCCGAGCGCGGCGGAGACGTCACTTACCACGCCCCTGGTCAGTGGGTACTCTATCCGATCATCTATCTCGGCGGCAACGAGGCCGATTCGCACGGCTACCTTTGGAACCTCGAAGAAGTCGCCCTGCGCACGCTCACCGACTTCGGCATCTCCGGTTTCCGCGTCGAAGGCAAAAGCGGAGCCTGGACAGAGCAGGGCAAGCTGGCCGCCATCGGCTTCCGCCTCAAACGCTGGGTTGCCTTCCACGGCATGAGCTTCAACGTCAACCTCGACCTCTCCGGCTTCCAGACCATCGTTCCCTGCGGACTCGTCGGTCAGCCCGTCGCCTCCATGCAGACCGTCCTTGGCAAAAAATGCCCGCCCATGGACGCCGTCCGCGACCGCCTGCTCGCCAACTTTTCCACTGTCTGTAAACGCGACCTCGAAATTTTCCAATGTTTGGAACAATCGCCCGTCGCAAAATTCGCGGAATAGGCCGTTATTATAGGCTAACCACTCGCATTGCTCATTATTTTGCTTTGCAGCATTATCTCTCCGCTTTGCTTCAAGGCGCTTCTTTCGGCAACGCCGAAAGCGCTTTCGCTCCGAAACGTCGGGGTTAGGCCCAAGGTTTGGAACCGTCAGCCAGAGCTCTTCACGATTCAAACGGCGCAAAACCCACCCCGGCCTGTCGGCCACCCCTCAGAGGAGGAAAAAAATTACAGATTAACGATCCCCTCCGTGGAGGGGTGCGCGAAGCGCGGGGTGGGTTCTCCCTGTCGCGATGCGGAATTTCACCATTATCTGCTCTAGGCCAGATGCAGTCAGTTCTTAAATTTTAAAGAGAAATGGTCCGTAGGGGAATGGGAGTTGTCTCCTTTTTCGTGTTGATTGTTTACTGCGCTCGATTTCACCTCAAATGGTTGAGAAAGGCACTTGCTACTTTTTTTCGTCTTCAGTACTGTCACGATGCCGACAATTTAAATTTTGTTTTGTACCGTTTAACGGCTAACCCGTACAACCCATCCGGGTATGGTGAATCGACAAACAGAAAGGAATGGCTATGGAACAAGTAAGACTCTATCTTTCGATGATTCCCGAATCATTGGTTGCATCGATGTTGTCCCCGGAAGCGTTTGGGCGCTATCTGGCGGTTGGCTCGCACAAGCGGTCAAGCAGTCCGGCGATCTATTTTGAGATCAATCCGGATTTCAAAAGCGACTTTTTCAATATGGAGATCGTGAAAGAGCATTGCGTCGTCCATTCCGATGGGTCTCCTAAACATTCGCTTTATCTGGGCATTTATAGGGTGCTCGAACACATTCCGCTTGAGGCTCTCGGAAAACTCTACCTCACCACCCGCGACGGCCAGGTACTCGCTCTAGAGCAGGGCGAGCTGCCGACCCAATTTCCGGCCGAACATTACCTCTACGACGAAATCTGTCCGGTTCATCCGCTGATTGCCAGCAACCTCGACCCGGTAGCCTTCGCACAATTTGTAACGAATCCGGGCTCGCCCCTGTGTGTGCCCAAAATATTCTTCGCTCAACTTGATCCCGATGCAATCATTGGTCCCGATCGAACCGCCGAAGGCTCGAGTGCCATCCATAACCTACCTGAACGTATCAAGGAGTGCTTCAGCGAGCTGGATTCGGCCGGCAAACCCACTAAGACGGTCGACCGGATCCGGCAACTGATCTTTCGGTGGAACCACATCAAGAACGGCTACTTTGTCGGCGATGGAAAAACCCTGTTGTTCTACCCATTCCCGGACATGGGCGAACTCGACCGGGATCATCACCAGTGGTGGCGATCCGCCACCCTTTAACCGGGTGCAATGCTGAACAACGCATCATTCAAAAATGGAATTTTTTAACTTGGAGAATTATCTGTGAATACTGTCATAACGTCCATGTGGTGGATTGCCCCGATTTCATCCGTCCTCGCGCTTCTGTTCGCCGTCTATTTCTATAAAAAGATGATGGGGGCTTCAGAAGGAAACGCCACCATGATCGAAATCGCCGGTCACGTCCGCGAAGGTGCTATGGCTTATCTGGTTCGCCAGTACAAAGTGGTGGCACTCGTATTCCTCGTTCTGCTGATCATTCTGCAGGGGCTTGCGCTGGCCGGCATTCAGAACCCCTTTGTTCCGATTGCCTTCCTCACCGGTGGGTTTTTCTCCGGCTTGTGCGGATTCATCGGCATGAAAACCGCGACCGCCGCTTCCGCGCGTACCGCGCAGGGCTGCTCCGAAAGCCTCAACCGCGGCTTGCAGGTCGCCTTCCGCTCTGGCGCCGTCATGGGGCTGGTCGTGGTCGGGTTCGGTCTGCTCGATATCTGCATCTGGTATTGGGTGCTCGATAAGATTGTTTACACGACCGCCAATATGACGGAAGGACTTCACTTCCTCGGCATGGAACTCGTTCCGGCCGGTTGTACCGTGGTTGAGAAAATGGTCCACATGACCACCACCATGATCACCTTCGGTATGGGTGCCTCCACCCAGGCGCTGTTCGCCCGTGTGGGCGGCGGCATCTACACCAAAGCCGCTGACGTTGGCGCAGACCTCGTCGGTAAAGTCGAAGCCGGTATTCCGGAAGACGACCCCCGCAATCCCGCCACCATCGCCGACAACGTCGGTGACAACGTCGGTGACGTCGCCGGAATGGGTGCCGACCTCTACGAGTCCTACTGCGGCTCTATCCTCGCCACTGCCGCCCTCGGGGCCGCTGTGGGTGCACACCATCTTTCCGCTGGCACTGGCACCGTTGAAGACGCGGTCGGTCTGGTTACTGCCCCGATGGTTGTGGCGGGGGTCGGAACCCTGCTTTCGATCGTTGGAATGTTCATGGTTCGCTGTAAAGACGGGGCCACCCAGAAGAACCTGCTTAAAGCGCTTCTCACCGGAACGCTCGGCAGCTCCATTCTCATCGTGCTGGCTCTCGTCGGCATGTGGCAGCTCGAAATGATCTCCGGCGGCATTGTCCTCTCCGTGATCTCCGGTCTCGCCGCCGGTGTCATCATCGGGCAGGCCACCGAATATTACACCTCCGCTGAATTTAAACCGACCCAGGGCATTGCCGGGCAGGCCGTCATGGGCCCCGCAACGACCATCATCGATGGTCTCGCCACCGGCATGTACTCCGCCGGGATCCCAGTCATTACCATCGTGATCGGAATTATGTGTGCCTTTTGTTTTGCCGGAGGAACTCACGATTGGTCGATGGGTGTTTACGGCATTGGCTTCGCCGCCGTCGGTATGCTCGCCACGCTTGGCATCACGCTGGCGACCGATGCCTATGGCCCGATTGCCGACAACGCTGGCGGCAACGCCGAGATGGCGCATCTGGCTCCGGAAGTGCGTGAACGCACCGATGCGCTCGACTCACTGGGCAATACCACCGCCGCGACCGGTAAAGGCTTCGCTATTGGTTCCGCCGCATTGACCGCGATGGCCCTGCTCGCCGCCTACATCGAAGAGGTAAAGCTCTGGATCGGTAAGCTCGCAGGTGAAGGCTCCTTCATGGGGTTCACCAAAGAGATGGCTGCAAAGGCTCAGATAACCGACTTTGTAGACACCTTTGAGCTGCATATCATGAATCCTTTACTGATCTGCGGTTTATTCCTCGGTGGCATGATGGCCTTTGTATTCTGCGCCATGACCATGAAAGCCGTCGGCCGTGCCGCTGGCGCGATGGTGGAAGAGGTTCGCCGTCAGTTCCGCGAAATCCCTGGCATCATGGAGGGCACCGGCAAGCCGGACTACGCCGCTTGTGTGGCCATTTCCACCCAGGGTGCGCAGAAAGAAATGCTCGTTCCGTCGCTGCTCGCCATCATTGTGCCGGTTGTGACCGGACTGATTTTTGGCGTCCCCGGCGTCATGGGTCTGCTGGCCGGTGGACTCACCACCGGCTTCGTGCTGGCCACCATGCTCAACAATGCGGGTGGGGCTTGGGATAACGCCAAAAAATATGTCGAGAATGGCGCGCACGGTGGAAAAGGCTCAGAAGCCCATAAAGCTGCTGTTGTTGGTGATACCGTCGGCGATCCCTGCAAGGACACCTCTGGCCCGTCGCTCAACATCCTCATCAAATTGATGACGATGGTCAGCGTGGTCTTCACCCCGGTTGTGGTGAAGTTCTCTCCCATCATTCAGGAGTGGCTCCACATCGCCACCAAATAAGCGCCTCCGGGCTTATTTGAAAGGCCACCCAGACCGGGTGGCCTTTATTTGTATGAGAGTCATTACATTATGCGCATATGCGCATATGCGCATGATGTGATATTATAATGTTTTCTATGCTTAGATCTGATGTGTTCCAAAAAATGCGAAGCGGTAAAAATGCGCTTTCCAAGCAGGGTCTCAAGGCGTAAAACGGTCCAGATTTTTAACTTGCGGGGGGATTTGTGGCGGATAAGTGGACAACAAAACAGGCGGCAGAGCTGTACGGCGTGGAGCGCTGGGGCGCGGGCTATTTCAGCGTATCCGATCACGGCGAGGTGGTTGTGCATCCGTCGGGCAACGGAGCCTCGGTGAGTCTACCGGAAATTGCGCGCGGCATTCAGGATCGCGGCTTTGATTTGCCGGTGCTGGTGCGCCTTAGCGACATCCTCGATGCGCGCATAAAAAAACTTCATGTGAGTTTCGGGACGGCGATTCGCGATTACGAATACGGTGGGCGCTACCGCGGCGTTTATCCGATCAAAGTCAACCAGCAGCAGCAGGTGGTCGAAGAGATTTGTAATTTTGGTTCAAACTATCATCACGGGCTGGAGTGCGGCAGTAAAGCGGAGCTGATCGCCGCCATGTCGTTTTTGAAAGATCCCGAAGCCTATCTGATTTGCAACGGCTACAAGGATGAGGAATTCATCGACCTAGGACTCTATGCGCTAAAGATGGGCATCCGCTGTGTCTTCGTGATCGAAATACCCTCGGAGCTGGATTTGATTCTCGAGCGCTCTAAAGCACTCGGTATTCGTCCGGTTCTCGGGGTGCGTATGAAGCTTTCCACGCAGGCGAGCGGGCACTGGAACGAGTCGGGTGGCGAGCGTAGCGTGTTCGGCCTCAACACCGCGCAGGCAATGGATGTAGTGGACCGCCTCCGGCAGGAAGAAATGCTCGATTGCCTTCATCTGCTTCACTATCACCTCGGCTCGCAGATTCCTAACATCCGGGACATCCGCGAGGCGGTCAAAGAGGGCTGCCGGATTTACTCCGGGCTGGTTGCAGAGGGCGCGCCGATGGGAGCGCTCGACCTTGGCGGCGGATTGGCCGTCGATTACGACGGATCACATTCCGATTTTTCCGGAAGCTGCAACTACGGCACCGCGGAGTATTGCTCCGCCGTGGTTGAAGAAATTATGAGCATTCTCGACGAAACCGGCACGCCGCACCCCGATATTATTACCGAGTCCGGCCGCGCCACCGTCGCCTACTACTCCATTCTGCTTTTTAACGTGCTCGACGTCAGTCGCTTCGAAACCCACGCCCTGCCAGAGGTGCTTCCTGAAGAAACGCACGAGCTTCTGGCCAACTTGATGGACACACTCGGCTCGCTGAATGCGGAAAAGGTTCAGGAGTGCTATCACGATGCGGTGTACTACCGTGACGAGGCGCACGAACTCTTCAAGCGCGGCGGAATCACACTTCGAGAGCGCGGACTGGCCGGGCAGATCTTTTGGCGCATCTTGCGGCGCATTGCTGTACTGCTCAGAGACCTCGATTATGTGCCGGACGAGTTTGAGAATTTGACCGCTACTTTAGCTGATGTCTATTATGGGAATTTCAGCCTCTTTCAGTCGCTTCCCGACAGCTGGGCCATCGATCAGCTCTTCCCGATCATGCCGATCCACCGGCTCGACGAAGAACCGCTGAACGAGGCCATCCTCGCGGACATCACGTGCGACTGCGACGGCAAGATCGACCGCTTTATCGACCTGCGCGACGTCCGCCGCACCCTGCCGCTTCACGATTTGAAAGGCGGCGAGGACTACACGCTCGGCGTCTTCCTCGTTGGCGCCTATCAGGAAACGCTCGGCGACCTTCACAACCTGCTCGGTGACACCAACGTGGTCAGCGTGCAGATCGATGCCGACGGACACATTCATTACACGCGCGAAATCGAAGGCGACACGGTCGCCGATGTGCTCAGCTATGTGGAATACGAGCCGAAAGAAATGATCCGTCGGATGCGTGCCATGGCGGAAGATGCGGTGAAAACCGGCAATATCACGCCGAAAGAGCGCCGCGCCGTGATGGACGCCTACGAAAGCGGCCTGCGCGGATATACCTATTTCGAACGAGAAAGTTAGAAATCCTAAGCTCGAAAATCTAAACAAATTCAAAATTAAAATGTTTGGAAAATTCAAAATTTATGAGTTGGGATTTGTTTAGGATTTAGAAATTAGGATTTGGGATTTTAAGGAGATGCTGATGGGAAAAGTTTTAATTATCGGAGCCGGTGGAGTCAGCGGCGTGGTGGTTCATAAATGCGCGCAGCACCCGGAGGTGTTTGAGGAAATCGTGCTGGCCAGTCGTACGAAATCGAAGTGCGATGCTATCGCCGCGCAGCTTGACCGCAAAATCGAAACTGCGCAGGTCGATGCCGACAATGTGCCCGAGCTCGTCGCGTTGATTAACAAAGTGAAGCCCGACCTCGTTCTTAATGTTGCGCTTCCCTATCAGGATTTGCACATCATGGACGCCTGTCTCGAAACCGGCGTCAACTATCTCGACACCGCCAACTACGAACCCGAAGACACCGCCAAATTTGAATACAACTGGCAGTGGAACTATCAGGAGCGATTCAAAGAAGCGGGACTCATGGCGTTGCTCGGCTCCGGCTTTGACCCCGGCGTCACCTCCGTCTTCTGCACCCACATCCAAAAGCACCATCTCGATGAAATACACACCATCGACATCATCGACGTGAATATGGGCGACCACGGCTATCCCTTTGCCACCAATTTTAATCCCGAAATCAACATCCGCGAAGTCACCGCCAAAGGCCGCTACTGGGAAAACGGGGAATGGATCGAAACCGACCCGCTCTCCGTCAAACACCCCTTCGACGTGCCGGAAAACATTGGGAATCCCAACATCTACCTGATGTATCACGAAGAACTCGAATCGCTTGCTCAACACATCCCGCACCTCCAGCGCGCCCGCTTCTGGATGAGCTTCGGCGACAGCTACCTCAAGCACCTCGAAGTGCTCGGCAACGTCGGCATGACCCGCATCGACGAAGTCGAATTCAACGGACAGAAAATTGTACCGCTTCAGTTCCTAAAAACCCTGCTTCCCGATCCCGCCTCGCTCGGCCCGCGCACTAAAGGCAAAACATGGATCGGCTGTCAGGTCACCGGCCTCAAAGACGGCGAAAAGAAAACCGTTACCATCTACAACACCTGCGACCATCAGGAGTGCTACAAAGAAGTGCAGTCGCAGGCCATCTCTTATACCACCGGCGTGCCCGCCATGATCGGGGCCAAACTCATGCTTTCCAATGTTTGGAAAGGCGAGGGGGTTTTCAACATCGAGCAGATGGACCCCGACCCCTTCATGGACCACCTCAACACCTGCGGTCTTCCCTGGAAAATCATCGACGGCCCCGTCATCGACCTCGGTTAAACTTTTTGTAATTGGAGAGTTTTTTGAAAAAGTGTAGCCGCTTTGAGCAGGTAAGATGCCTGCGATACGTACCGCAGGCTTCCAGCCTGCTTTTTAGAAACAGCTATGGGTTTTTGAATTCTATCTAGCCGCAAAAGAACGCACAGAACGCAGAAATTGAAAACTGTAGTCGCGTCCGGTGGGCGCGGTTTCCAGTGCTTGGGAAATATTAAAATATCGAAACGATTTCTTCCGAACCTTGGAAGGTTTGACGTTTGCCGTCTATATTGTCTATGATATAAAAAAGGGATGTTTTAAGCATTAATGAGGTTAAATTATATCATCAATGATATGGAATAGAGTTAATCATGAGTGAGAAAAATGTACAAAAAATCGGGCCGCTGTTGCAAATGGAGCGCAGAAGAGTCGGCCTCTCTCAGGCCAAAATTTCGCACACATCAGGCCTCACACAGTCGACAATCAGCCGCCTAGAAAATGGCGACTCCAATTTTTATATCGCCACGCTGGAAAGCTATGTCTCGGCGCTGGGAAAAAAGCTCAATCTCATTTCCAAAGATGCAGAACTCTTCCACTA
>Ga0307990_1002450_pt1 | contig 14827 bp, 9 predicted proteins | sample EllFjometagen129_FD_203168 | JGI IMG/M metagenome (GOLD analysis project Ga0307990, IMG submission 203168) | Marine microbial communities from Ellis Fjord, Antarctic Ocean - #129 | ecosystem: Environmental > Aquatic > Marine > Unclassified | place: Southern Ocean | collected 2014-10-08
CCGGCGCCGGCACATTCTTTTGTACGAGATACTACTGTCATGCTTTGGACCTCCGACAAAGCCCACGACTTCGGCCCCATTCGTGAAAAACTATTTGTAAACCCCGAATTTCGCCAATTATCGCGAATTGTAATGACCACTCAAAAACCGACTAACCGCCCAAAGCGACACTGTCATCCCGAGGCATCGAGGGATCTATTAGAACCAGTTCCGCAAAGTGGCTCAAAACTTCACCCTTCACATTTCACACTTTCTGAGCAAAGCAAAGATTACAACCAACAACCATTTTTAGCCGCAGATAATAGCCCAGATGGCCGCAGATAAAGAGACTCGGAATACTGAACCTGAAATGACAAAAACTGGTTAACCATGAAGATCCTGAAGATACATGAAGGGCTCTCGCCGGAGTCATGGGGTTCCTGATATGCGAACGTGCGTCCCACGTTGAACCCACCGAGACGGCGGGGCGGTTCCTGCGGAACCTGACGTGTGCTGCGCTGGCCTGGACTCACGAAGTCGAGGCGACTTTTTCGTTCAGCCCTGCTTGCCCACCCGCATGGGACTTGGGCTGGAGATTACGCCTTCAACCATACCCACGACGCCAGTCACCCCGAAGCACTGAGGGGTCTATTGAAGCAGTCCCGCAGAGCGGCTCGAAAGAGCTAATAGCCGACCGCTGAAGGCCGAAAGCTATTCATATCATACTTCTTAGGTGGGTATATTCGATTCAATATTACGAGAAATGCTTGCGGGTCTTGGGTTATTGGATACAATTGGGATTCAACTTGAGATGACATCATTGTGGAAAAGCAGGTTTGAGGTGTCTGTCCTTTACGTATAAGAGGGACTGCCCCATTGAAGAATTACCATGCGGTTGAGGTAATTAGAAAAATGTTACAGATTACGGCGCGACCCCTTTTGGGCTCTTTTATTTAATAACTCTTGTAAAAACGGAATCCGCCACTCGGATTCGTTATAGAAATCATAATTTGGTTTATGGTTTTGGCTGTTCATTGGTTTAAAGAAGTTGAGCAGCTTCATGTCCTTGAAGTTGTTTGCACATTCACAAAGAAAAGGATCTCTCTGATTGTTACCACCAAAACCGTAGTATACAAGGGGTCTTCCATGGCGGCAAAATAAATATGGTCTCTTGATACCTATTCCGAGCCGCCCATATTCTTTTGCGTGTTTTCTAGATTCAGATAGTTTTAATTCAGTAAAACATACTCGCTGAGTACTAGGTATTGTTATTTCTTTACCATTGATTGTAATCTTTGTTTCCGGTTCATCTGTTAACCAAAATCCGTATTTGAGAATGTCAATTAGACGATCTAGGTAATCTTGGATAAGCTTAGGATTCTCAATGTTGGAACTTTCCTTGGAGTACCAATCCTCCTTGTCGAAGTCCCATCCTGTCCAGTGAATGAGAAAGTCTGAATGAATTGCATAATCAAAAGGCATACATTGGCTTCTCTGATACAATAAGACCACTATTTTATCTCTTCTGCTACTGCAAAAGATCCCTCGTTGTCACAGTATTGTAAATCGCCCTGCTTGTCTATTAGGAAGTACTCTCCGCTAGTCGATGCTGCTTGTTTCTTTGTCTGAAAGAACCGGCCCTTACTGTGAGATTTTTCATAGATGAGTTCTGTCCCACCGCTGCCATCGGTGTACATAGTTTTTAGGTAGAGCTTATTATCCTGGCCATAAATTGTAAATGTCCGGTTGAAATCGGGAGCACCGAGGATGTTGTAGAGCCAGGTTCCGATGACATCCTTTGAAGGGCTCATTGCCTGCTCTATAAAGACTTGCTCTTGCTCAAGAGACGCTCCGAGAACTCGGACTTCGAGGTCAGGATTAAAATGTGTTGTTGCCCAGGCACCAGAATCAACCTCCATGCCTGGCAGATAGTAGCAAATGAATGTGCGATCATATGTTTTCGAATGAAGTTGTTTTATCTTGAAAGCTAGCGAACGCAATACATCTTCACTGACTTTGCGACTAAGCCGAATGTCCACACTTCGCTTATAATGCAAATATGTGTCTTGCTTGATGATATTATACTGCAAAGGCGTTTCCTCTGGTTTAGTGTCACTCTTTGGTGAAGTTGTTCGATCGATATCAGAAGAATTCCCTGTATTTGCCTGATTGGGTTCTTTGGCCACCTTGCGGTCTACAGTGGTTTCTTGGATAGTCTCGTGTTGACATCCAGATACTACCAATACCAAGGCAATTTGTAGGACTACAGATCTCATGTCGCAACTCCCTTTAGAATATGAATATCCCATGTTGTTTCAGCTTAGATTGGCGGATTGTGAATGAATCCGTTCACTCTGAAAGAAAATACGATATTAACACAATTTATATACGCAATTCAATTGAATAATATTACTTTCATAGACTCTATCCTTGCCATGGGAACCGCTGAGAAAATGGACCTATCTCCCGGCGGTAGGATTTTCGAAAAGCTTAACAGAAGAAACAAGCGGTGGAAGTGGCCGGGTGTGCTTGGAGTTCTGGCTCGACCTGTTAAATCACTGGACCACAGATTCAATAAACTCAGACTGTTATGCACATTTTGGCAGTGGTTGGCACTACTCTGATTGTATTCGGCTTGACGGTAACAAAAATCAACTGACAGCTTTTCTCACTGATTTAATTAGCCCAAGACAAGTTACCAAGGAGTATGTTATAATATATGCATTAATGATTGTATGCGTTGATACCAACATAGTGCGAGACTTGGCCGAAAGAAGGGTGCCTGATGCACAATTCTTCGAGGCGGCTATTAGGAAGAACGTACAGTCTGGAAGGTTAGCTATCGCCCCCAGCCTTGCAGTTTTGTATGAATTGCTGCGATCTCCAGATGCCGATTTCGAACGCCGAATTGGAAATGCACAGTTCTACGATTCCGTGGTTGATTGGCGAAGGGCATTAAAGCCTTCGGATGAAATCATTAAAGACGACATCGCCACATTCATCAAGTCTGGTTGCCCGAGCGTACCTTTCAGAGGCATTTCTGATCAGGAAAGCGGATTTATCAGAGCCATACGAAACGGAACGGACGTATTTCCTGAGACAGTGTCTACTCGTGTCTATGAAGAGACATGCCATCAGAACGATATGTTTGTGAAAACACTCGTCAAGGAATTCAAGGTAGAGGTAGGTGAGACAAACTGCCAAGAGTTAAGGGATGGTCCCGATGAGGCTTGGCGACGATGGTGGACTCCTGGTAGTGTGGCCGATGAGCTTGCGTGGTCACTCATTCCGGAGTTGGCCCCATCGGGCCTCTCTCCTCTGTCTCTGCCCTCGTTGCGGACCCTAGTGGGATACCTTCTTAGAACATGGCACCAAATGATATGTTCGGGCAAAAAAGTCAGGCCAACAGACCATTACGATTGTCGTATTGCTGTACAGGCCGCAAGTGTCGGTCGGATATTGACTCACGACAAACGACTACTCAAAATCATTGGCAATATTCCTGGGCTGACGATGAAAATGTGGTCAGTCAAAGAATTTGTTTCATATCTCAAATAGTCGATTTGCAGCTTGTTTGTGTGTTCCAAATAGAGGCAAGTACAAAACGGAGTCTATCACCACCGATTTATTAAGCAACATTTAACTGCAAATCCTGAGTTTCGAAGGGAAAAAAGGGGTCTTGTATCTAGTTATCGCCATGAATTCTAGACGGTTTACTCGGCAGGGCAGTGGGCAAAAGTGGTTGGTTATATATCTATTGACATAATACTATAGGCTGTTTATCCTGTTCTGCGTGCCCAGGCAACCTCGCATAGAATATGAAGGCGCCCTTTAGACACAAGGGGTCAGTCCCCGGATTATAGTATTGGGCACCTCCAGTTGCCTGGGATGCTAAAGGGGCAGGCTTTGGATATTGCGGTTGAGGCGCAAGGGGCACTCAAGAATAGGCATGCTTTCGATTCCATCTCACCTATGATCGGGGTTTTAACCCAACGCTCTCAACCGGGACGCATCGAAGTGTGAGGTGTGAGGTGTGAATGTGAAGCCGCTGCCCGGACTAGATAAATCCAACGCCTTGCAACCAACCAACAACCAACAACCAGAAACCAACAACCAAGATCCCTTAATGGATCGTCCCATCTCACAATATCCCTTGAAGGGGCTCGGCGTTCGAAGGGTCAATGAACATTTCTGCAAACGAACGAATACCAAATTATAACAATTGAGCGCAGCGACTTCCGCCCTTGATCATTGGTCATTCCTTGTTGGACATTGGATATTCAGTCTTTTCATTTCACATTTCAGAGCCCATAGGGACAGAAACTTCCAACCGAATAACCTGAGCACATCCAGAAGATACGCAATCGAACAGGCTTCATCTAATCCAAAGGAATTTCACGGCTTCGCGTATGCCTTCCCACCTTCCTGTCAAAACCCCACCATTCGAAGATACTGTCACCACAGCGACTAAGCCGGATCATCCGAATCCTGCGTCAGCACCTCTGTATTACAAGATTGCAGAAACTGGAATATTTTTCCAGATAAACTATCAACTGCATTATTAAACTACGGAAGTCGCGGAAAGCACGGAAGAAGTTGATTCGCCTTTTTTGCTTTTCCGCGTATTTCGTGTTTTCCGTAGTTTCTAAGTCTTTTTGGTTCCGGCCAAAGGTCGGGCTGTGAGCTCCGTGGCTTGGTGTGAGATAATTTTTTTAGTTGTTGGCTTCTGAGCGTTCAGCGCATTAAGACCAGGATACGGAAATAGGGGTCGGTACTCGGATTTAAGTCTTTTAGCAAGTGACAACTACTCAATACCGAGATCCGAGGACCGACCCCTCGCCTCCCCCGTAAAACAGTTGTTGGTTATTGGTATTAGTTACTGATCTCAGGTCTCAAGTTTCAAGTTTCACACCTCACCCTTTTCACTTCACACCTCATCCGAATGCCCCCTTGGTCCCTTCATTTGGTGCGAAATCTTCTGCATGACACAATTCTTTACTTAAAATGGGCAATGATTTATTGCTGATGCAGCGGGAATCTGCCTATACTATGGCCAACTCCAAGACGCTGAGTGAAACCCGGGTTGGAGATGAAAAGGAACAATCATGACCAGACAACCTCAGGCAGATGACAGATAATGAACAGCTGCGCACGGTTAGACTATCGAAAGACATAGGGAGTAAAGACAATGACCAGAAGAACGATGATGTTAATGACCCTCCTTGCGGCGCTGTGCTGCAGTACCACGCTTACGGCCAAACCGTTGAAGGTCTATATCCTGGTAGGGCAGTCCAATATGGAGGGGCAGGCCAGGGTCGAAACGTTTGACTATATTGGCGACGATCCGGCCACCGCACCTTTGCTCAAGGCCATGCGTGGTCCGGACGGCAAGCCGCGTGTGTGCGATACTGTGTGGATATCCTATTTGACCGGGGAGACTCTGGGTGAAGGATTCGGCAAGCTGACGGCCGGCTACGGATCGCGCAGTAACCCTGCCGAGGACGGCGGCAAGATCGGCCCGGAGTTTACCTTCGGCATCACAATGGAAAAGGCGACCGACGAACCGATCCTGATCATCAAGACCGCCTGGGGTGGCAAGTCGCTGAATACGGATTTTCGTTCACCCAGCGCAGGACCGTACAAACTGAATGCGTTTCAGCGTGATCTGTATGCGAAGCAAGGCAAGGATCTTGATCAATGGAAAGCTGACAAGGGAAAGGCTACAGGCAAGTACTACCGTCTTATGATAGAGCATGTCAAAAAGGTTTTGGCTGATCCCAAGCGTGTCTGTCCGGTCTATGATGAGAAGGAGGGCTATGAAATAGCCGGCTTTGCCTGGTTCCAGGGCTGGAACGACATGTGCGACGGTCAGACCTATCCGGACAATAACAAGCCGGGCGCCTATGCTGAATACAGTCATCTTATGGCGCACTTCATTCGCGACGTGCGCAAGGATCTCTCGGCGCCGAACATGCCGTTTGTGATTGGCGTGATTGGGGTGGATGGAGACACGGCCAAAGGAGGGCTTTCGAATCTGCGTCCTGCCATGGCCGCGCCCGCAGACATGGCCGAGTTCAAGGGCAATGTCGCTGCTGTGGAAACTGCCCCCTTTTGGGATGACGAAATGGAAGCGCTTCTGCCCAAGAAGGAAAAGATTGACGCGCGCTTGAGTGTGGCGCATGTGATTACCCCGGATGGCGTGATGGAAGAACCGGAATCGGGCGTGCCGGGCTGGGAACCGGTTGGTACACCTCAACCAAAGGATCGCGTCTGGCGTTTCATGTCATTTGACCCACAGAGAGAAACGGATTTGTTGCCCAAAGAAGAGAAGAAGCGTTTTCGCGATGTAACACTGCCAGCCGGATTGCAGGGGTGGGCCCAGCCTGGGTTTGATGACAGCACCTGGAACAGCGGCAAAGCACCGATCGGCAAGGGCGTGTGGAAGCACCGCACCATTGGCGATGGGACCGTTCAATTCACCTCTGACTGGGGCAAGGGAGAGTTTCTGCTCATGCGAACCACCTTTGAAGTGGATGACCTGAATTATGAATCGTATCGTATCAGTGTACTGGCACGCCAGGGCTTTCATGTGTATCTCAACGGCCACAAGATTAATACCTATGTTTGGTGGAAAGATGAGCCACAATACCGGCCCGTTGAGCTAACACCTGAGCACATCAAGCATCTCAAGACCGCCGGGACCAATGTTTTGGCCGCGTATGCCAATGTTGAGTATGACAGACGCACACAAGTTCCACATGCCTCTATCGATTTGTGGATTGAGGGCATCACCAAGCAGGGCCAGGCGACTATCAACAGCAAGGAATATCTCCTGAAGCAGATGGATAAGGTCTGTACCAGACGGGAGCAGAAGATTGTCATGGGTGCTTCCAATGGCGGCTATCACTATCTGGGCAGTGCCAAGATCATGGCGCAGATCGGCAAGGCGTTTGCTGAGGCCATGCTGGAGATGGAGAAGAAGTAGCCTCACGATTTCATAAGGAGACCTGATTTATGATGTCAGGCAAGAACATCAAAGCCGTATGGGTTTTGGGCGCCGTGGTGATGATAGCAGTATTCGCCTTCAATGTCGCGGCGGAGGCTAAGCCGCCCAAACCCGACGGCAATCCTGTCGGGACATGGCATGATCCAAAACGCGCCGGAACCTTCCACGGTATTGAAACCATAGAGGAAGAGAAAACCAGTATTCCCAAGGTGCTTATCATAGGCGATCCGATATCGCTTGGTTACACACCCTTAGTTGCAGAGATGCTGGAAGGTTCAACAAAGTTGACCCAGCAGGTAGCGTCGTCGATCCGAACCGCGATCAAACCACGCACCCGATTTCAATGGAAATCCGAAGTGCCGAAGGATTGTCCTTTTGAGCAATCTGAAACCCTGACCGGAATATTCTTCACACGAGATGACGATTGCCGGAGAAAATACGATTAGTCTAAGAATATTCCTGCTGGAACAGTTGGTTTTTCGGGGCTTCTTAGAGTATGTCGATAAAGCTATCTGCACCAAAATAACAAAACTGTAGGGGTGGACCCGTGTGTCCGTCCGCTAAAGCCGCAAGGCAGAAAATTGAATGAGTTTTTTTATGGAAAGTACTATGAAGACATTTGTATTGAGTTTGACGTTGTTGTTGGCACTGACATTCACACAGCCTCTTTATGCACAGGATACTGCGAAAGGAAAGATTGCTGTGGTAAGCGGTCAGAAGATCGTATTTCTCGGCGACTCTATCACCGCTGCGGGTGCCAGGTCTGGCGGTTACTGTCAGTTGGTTATTGACGGTTTTAAAAAGCAGGGCATTGCGGCCGAAGGTGTTTTCGCTGGCATCTCCGGTCACAAATCAAACCAGATGCTGGAACGCCTCCAAAGAGATGTGCTTAGTAAAAAGCCTGACTGGATGACGTTAAGCTGCGGCGTCAATGACGTATGGCATGGCAAGAACGGTGTCAAGCTGGAAGACTACAAAACCAACATCACCGCGATCGTGGATCGGGCACAGGACGCAGGCATCAAGGTCATGATCCTCACCTCCACCATGATCAAGGAAGATCAAAGCGGCGATCTCAACCAGCAGCTGCTTCCGTACAATGCATTCCTGAAAAAGCTGGCCAAGGACAAGGGCTGTTTGTTCGCAGACCTCAACAGCGATATGCAGCAGGCACTTAAAGCATTTCCCCCAAACTCGCCCAAAGGCACAAAGCTCACTGGCGACGGTGTCCATATGAACGGGTACGGCAATATCATGATGGCAACGGGAATTCTCAAGGCTTTTGGCCTGTCCGACGCAAAGCTCTCAGCCCTAGACAAAGGCTGGAAAGAGACGCCCGGAAGATATACCATACGTTTCAATATTTCCATGTCACTCACTGAATACGAGCAGCTCCAGAAGAAACTTGATTGTTCTGTCAGAGAGTTCCTGATCAATGCAACAAACAAAGCAAAAGATGACATGCTAACAAGATAACACCGGCATGTACCGATCGGGCCTCCATTGCGTCATGGGCGCAGGTGGACTGCCTTTCTGCACGGCCTGCCAGGATGCAATAAAATATGTGATTGAGTATTACAGCAACTGAAGTTTCACGGGAGAAATGTCAGATCAAGGGCGTTCTAAATAGAAAGGAAACGACAAAATGAATAAACACACCTTCTGTCTGATCGTGCTCAGCGTGGTTTCCCTGACCCTGCAGCACGATGGACTGTGCACGGAAAGATCGCAACCACTTGAGCTGCTGCCTGCCCCTCAGAGCATTCAAATATTGAAGGGCACGTTCAATCCTGCGCCGGACACGCAAATCTGGGTGCCTGAAATTGCACAGAAGCAAGTGCAGCGCAGCGCTGATAGGCTCCAAAAACTGTTAAACAGAAGAGGACTGGCTTTTAAAACAGCCCAAAAGTGGAATGCGGCAACGTGCTCGGTGTCACTCACAATCAGACCGGAACTGGTTCCGCAGCCTGACGGCTACAGGATCAGAATCTCCCCTGATCGGCTCACCATCTCGGCACATGACGCGCCTGGTTTGTACTATGCGGTTTGCACATTGAGCCAGGTATGCGACCAGATCCCCGAAACACAGGGACTGCCCTGCATGAAGATCACGGACTGGCCAGACTTTGCCAATCGTGGCATCATGATCGACGTGTGCAGGGACAAGGTGCCGACCATGGGAACCCTGTACAGGATGGTCGATCTGTTCTCATCCTGGAAAATCAATCAGATCCAGCTCTACACGGAACATACCTTTGCATACAAGAACCACAAAACCGTGTGGAAAGATGCCAGCCCCATGACCGGCAAGCAGATCAAGACCCTGGATGCATACTGTCGCGACCACTTTATTGAACTGGTTCCGAACCAGAATTCTTTTGGTCATATGAACCGATGGCTTAAACACGAGCGATACAGTCATCTTGCAGAAACGCTTGGCGGGTCTGATCTAAGCCCGGTGATCCCGGAAAGTATTGAACTTCTTCGGGATATGTATAATGACTTACTGCCCAATTTCAGCAGCAGCCAATTCAATGTGGGATGTGACGAAACCTGGTCCCTGGGTAAAGGGAAGAGTAAAGCAGCCGTCGAAGAACGTGGTGTGGGCAGGGTTTACTTCGAGTTCCTGATGGACATCTATGAGCTGTGCAGGGAGCGGAGAGTCACAATGCAGTTCTGGGGCGATATCATCACGCATCATCCTGAACTGATCCCTGAGCTTCCGGAAAATATTATTGCCATGGTATGGGGCTACCAACCTGATCATTCATATAAAACGGAATGCCCGAAATTTCAACAGTCAGATGTGCCTTTTTACGTGTGCCCTGGTACATCAAGCTGGGTAAGCCTTTCCGGAAGAACCAAGCGCGGACTCACGAACATCAGGAATGCCGCTGAAAATGGGAATAAATTCGGAGCAGTAGGTATCCTGCTCACCGACTGGGGTGACCATGGGCACTGGCAGACCTTTCCTTGCTCTTTCCCCGCCTTTGTTTACAGTGCTGGAGTAAGCTGGTCCATCGACTCCAACAGAGAGGCCAACATTCCTTCGCTGCTGGACCGGTATGTTTTCATGGACGCCGCCGGGATCATGGGCACGCTCGTGTATGACATTGGCAATTCCTACGCTGCTGCAGAGGGATACTTTAACGGCAATACATCCTATCTTTCCAGTGTCCTTATTGATCCGAAGCTGCCCATGACAGCCAGCAGTTACGCATGGCTGAATCCCAAAAAACTATCAGCCATCCGATCACACGCAATGAACACGATGAAACCGCTGGACAGCGCACAGTTGAAATGCCCTGACGCGGCACTGGTGATACCTGAAATACGTCACGCTGGGGATCTTGTGCTGTTTGCATGCGACATTCTGGAAGCACGCCTTGCAGCAAAAGACGGCGAAATAAAGAACATTCCTGCAGAACAACGGAAACAGTTCGCGGACACCTTGAAAGAACTGGTTAAAGAACATAAAAGCATCTGGTTAAAACGCAACCGCGTGGGCGGACTCTCGGACAGCTCAGGAAAAATGGACGAACTCCTGCTCATGCTTGAATTCAGTCATTAAGGGGGAAATCAGCAATCTTTCATTTCAATTTGTTGCTGCTGTGGGGATTTGCCTATACTATAGACAGCGCCAACACAGTGGGTGAAATCCGTTTGGAGCAGAAAGGGCACAAACAGAACGAGAAGACATTCAGACAGCTCGTTATCGTCTGAAAAGCAATTTATAGAGGTCCCCTTATATTTAGGAAACAACGCATGGTCAAGACAATCACACAAAACATTTCTCTGGCTTTACTCATCGCCTTTTGTCTCGTGTTAAGCGGCTGTGGGCGCACTCATGACAAAAGTTTTCTCAACACAGCGGCTTATCCAGAGTATGCGTATCTGGCCCTGACGCCCCCCATGGGTTGGAACAGTTGGAATTTTTTTGCCAAGGACATCAACGAAGTCAACATCAAGGCCACTGCCGATGCCATGGCGGCCTCGGGCATGCGTGATGCCGGGTATGAATATTTGGTGCTTGACGATGCCTGGATGGCCCCCAAGCGAGACGAAAACGGCGCCTTGCAGGCAGACCCCAATAAGTTCCCCAAAGGCATGAAGGAGGTTGGCGACTATATCCACAGCAAGGGCTTGAAATTCGGCATATACGAAGACCGCGCCTATAGAACCTGCCAGTCATTGCCAGGTAGCTTTGAACACGAGCAGATTGATATGGCGACATTTGCCGCCTGGGGTGTGGACTACATAAAACTGGACAGTTGTTCTGCTGAGGGCAATGGCCGACTCAGCTCCGAGGACTATGGGATCTACCGCGAATGTATCGAAGACACAGGCCGTGACATGGTGTTGAGCATCTCGGACTTTGGCAATGCCGCGTGGGTGTGGGGCGGAAAGGAAAGTTCTCAGTTATGGCGCACCGGGTGGGACATCCGATCCTGGATGGATTCTGTGTATAATTGCGCAGAGTGTTCCGGCGGCAGCCACAGGTCTCATCCTGCCTTTAACGGACTTTGGCAGTTTGCCGGGCCCGGGTACTGGAATGACCCCGATATGCTGCAGGTGGGCAATTTTAAAATAAAGGATGAAACGGTCAGGGCATCGGCCAACAAGGCGCACTTTGGTCTGTGGTGCATTTTGGCGGCCCCCCTGATGGCCGGCAACAACCTGCCCACCATGACAGATACGGTCAGGGACATTCTGAATGCCCCTGAAGTGGTCGCGGTGAATCAGGACGCTCGCGGCGTACAGGGATACAAGGTGTTCGTGGATGGCAAGCTTGAGATCTACAACAAGCCACTGGCCGATGGGACCACTGCGGTTCTGCTCTTGAACAAGGGCAGAGAAACAGCTGACATCACCGTGACATGGGAGATGATCGGTCTTTCCGGTAAACAACCCGTACGCGATCTCTGGGGACGCAAAGACCTTGGCAAGTTTGCGAATGCCTTTACTGCCAAGGCACTGGGTCAGCATGGCAATATGATGCTCAAGATCGGGAAAAAGGGCAAACCCCTGCCCACGCCCGCGCCCATGCCGCTTGAGAAATACACGATCACTCGTCAGGGGGTCACCTCTCTTAGTGACTTGTACTACGCCTACAGAGACTACAGTGTGCCGGTCTACAACAAGACATTTGAAGGCAACCCAATCATCATCAATGGCAAGACCTTCGAAAAGGGGTTCGGCTGCAAGAGCAAAGCGGCCTTCATGTTTGCCGGCACCGAACGCGGTGACCATTTAATAGGGACTGTGGCCCTGGACGTGTCCTATCAGGGAGACAATCAAGGCAGATTCCGCATCTTTCACGAAGATTACTTCGGCAACAGAGTGCTTTGGGACAGCGGTCAGATGACCAAGGACACACCCGCCAAAGAAATCGATATTGAGCTTAAGGATTACAATTGCCTCATGTTGACCTTTGACGGCAGAAACATTGAAACCGGAAAACGAGCCAATGATGTGCTCGGCGTCTTTGCCGACCCGCGAGTCATCGCTGACGACTAGTGCTTTGTAACACGTAAGGGATGTACGATCGAAAGGAACTGACATTGATGACACAACGATATTTTCATACGCTTGCAGGACTGCTTTGTGCAGCCCTCTCGATCTTCGTCGTGGGACGCAGCGCTTCGGCCCAATACGCCGACTGGCAACATGCCGGTTCCATGGTTATCCTGACTACGCCCGAGGGTGCCAATCTTCCTGCTTCGGCATCAGTGAAGGACTTCCCTCTGCTGGTGCGCCTGGATAAGGATTTCTTCGACTTTACCCAGGCCAAGCCAAATGGCGAGGACATTCGTTTTTCAACGCGCGAAGGCACGGAACTGCCCTATCAGATCGAGCAATGGGACGCGCACACGGGATGCGCGATCATCTGGGTGAGGATCCCCAGCATCACGGGCAATGCGACACAGGAAATCAAGGTTCGCTGGGGCAATACCTCAGCCCCCTGTGAATCCAACGGCAAGGCCGTGTTCGACAAGTCAAACGGGCACCTGGCAGTCTGGCATATGAACGGTCCGGTGACGGATGATGAAGTCGGTGCCGTCAAATCCAAGGACGCCGGCACCGGCGCTGCGCCAGGCATGATCGGCCAGGCCAGGCATTTTCCCGGGGACAAAGGCGTTTTCTGCGGCGAGGACATCACGACATTTCCCACAGGCAGCGAGCCGCATTCCTCGTCCGTGTGGTTCCGCGGGGAGAAGCAGAACTGCAGAGTCCTTTCCTGGGGCAAGGAATACAGGCAGGGCAAGGTTCAGATGTGGTACAGCAGCCCCTCGAAGATCCGGATGGATTGCTACTTTTCCGACGCTGACGTGTCCAGCAGTCCTTCTATTCCGCCAGACCAATGGACCCACGTGGTCCACACGTACCAGAAAGGCCAGTCACGCCTCTATATCAACGGCGTCCTCGACACAGAGGCCAGGACCAGAGCCGGGGCGTTGAACCTAGAGCGTCCTGCGAGAATGTGGATCGGCGGCTGGTACCACAACTACGATTTCATCGGCGACATTGACGAGGTGAGAATTTCGGGTGTGACACGCTCGCCGGCCTGGATCAAGCTAGAGTACGAAAACCAGAAGACCCTGCACACTCTCGTGGGCCCCCTGGTGAAACCTGGCCATACCCTGTCAGTCTCGCCGGGCGAACTGACTGTATCGGAAGGCCAGTCAGCAAGTGTCATGGCCAGGGCTGCCGGTGTGCACAAGCTCTACTGGATTCTCAAACGCGGCGCAAAGGAGACGCTCGTTGCAGTCGATCAACGATCGTATAGGTTCGATGCCGGCCGGGTCAGTGGGGATGAATCGTGGGTCCTTCAACTCAGGGCGATTTATCCCGACGGTGTGCGCACCAAGGATGTGGCCATCAAGATTAAGGAGGCGATTCCCGATCCGGTGATCAGCCTCAAGGCACCCAAGCAGTGGGACGGACGCAAGACGATCAAGATTGTTCCGCAGATCACCAATGTTCAGGCCATGCAGGAGGCGGGTGCAGGGCAACTGGCGTATGACTGGCGCGTCTCGGGCATGGCGGTTATCAAGGAGAGTGCGCTGGGCAAGCTAATTCTCAGCCGTGCTCAGAACAGCGGCAAGATGACCGTGACACTGACTGCGAGCAACGGCGGTGAGCCGGTCGTAGCCGCCGCGATGATCACCGTTCAGGAACCAGAGACGGACGCATGGGTCAGCCGGATTCCAGGCGATACTGAGATGCCGGTCCAGGGACAGTTTTATGCACGTGACCACAGCGGACAAGGCACCCTGTATTGCAGGGGTGCATTAAAAGACAAGGCTGAGCAGGTCTTTGTGCGTGTCTTCATGGATGGGACAAAGTATGCCGAAGAACACAGCACACTGGGCCAGAATGGTGCCTACGCCTTTACTGTCAAGCTCGCGCCGGCCCTGGTCACATACCGAATTGAGTTCGGGACCCTGACGGAAGGGGCAGAGACCGTGCTGCATCGGGCAGGCGATATCCTGTGTGGTGACGCCTACCTCATTGACGGCCAATCGAATGCCCTGGCCACGGACACGGGCGAGGAATCTTCACGAGTGACGAATCAATGGGTTCGCAGCTATGGACGCTCGCAGTTTTTCAAGGCTGGCGATCGGGAAAACCTCTGGTGCAAACCCGTATGGAAGGCCCATAATAAAGCGAATAAGGAATACATGGCGGAACTGGGCTGGTGGGGTATGGAACTGGCCAATCGACTGGTGGCCAGTCAGCAGGTGCCCATTTTCATCCTCAATGCAGCACGCGGCGGCACGCGCATTGACCAGCACCAGCGCAATAACGAAAATCCGACAGATCTCGATACGATCTACGGGC
>Ga0307990_1002451_pt1 | contig 14824 bp, 14 predicted proteins | sample EllFjometagen129_FD_203168 | JGI IMG/M metagenome (GOLD analysis project Ga0307990, IMG submission 203168) | Marine microbial communities from Ellis Fjord, Antarctic Ocean - #129 | ecosystem: Environmental > Aquatic > Marine > Unclassified | place: Southern Ocean | collected 2014-10-08
GCCGAATGGAAAAACAACATAGTACGCAAACAGGGAACCTCCCAGAAAGAACAGGGTGGAAAATGTAACGAAAGGTACCGCATGTTTCTTTTCGGATTTATGGAGGCCCGGCGATATAAATCCCCATATCTGGTACAGGACGTATGGACTTGCAAGAAAAATCGATGCTAAAAAAGATACCTTGAGATAGGTAAAAAATGCCTCCGGAAGACTGGTAAATATCATGGAGCTGTTATCGGGAAGCACAGCAACGAGAGGAAGTGTCAATATCTTAAACAGCTTTTCCTTAATAAAATAGCATATAATGAAACAGATACCGATTGCAATCAGTACACGCGTCAATCTGGTTTTCAATTCTTCCAGATGGAGCATAAACGGCATCTTTTCATCTGTCTGATCGGTCATATCACAAACTCACACCATATATCAGGTTCATGGTGTAACATCATTCTGAGTGGAGAAACAGTGGATTTTTGTGTCCCTATTTGAATCGGGACTTCGAAGTTCGCAATATCCCCGTTTTTCCCTGACAGTCTTCAGCCTACAGCCTATATACCTGAGAAGTTATCTTCAGCGGATTATTCCGGACTCTTATCCACCGTATCCTGAGCGTCGTCTTTCACCTTCCGGTCGTTGCTTTCAGGTTCCTGCTTCTTTTTTCCATAGAGGACCGAATCCTTGAAATCATCCACTTCATCCTTGATCTGGTCCACATTGAGACTTTCCTTTACATCATCGGTAGCATGGCGAAACTCCGCGAGACCCTTGCCGAGAGATTTTGCCAGATCGGGCAGTTTTTTTGGCCCGATAATAATCAGGGCGACAACAAGTATAACTATCAATTCCGGCATTCCAATGCCAAACATACAATCACCATATCCCCGTAAAATACGAGTTATAATATATCATTGCCCAAATCTTTGTCAATCTGTTTCCATTTTTGCCTTGGAAAAGAAGGTTCTTTAGGATGTTACCGGACTAGATCCTGAGCGGTTAACTCAGTGGGAAAGAACTGTCTTCACACGGTATAACGCTAAGCCTATCCTCATTGTCAAGACAAGAAGCAGGGTTATTTAAAGTGCGTAAAGTGCGATTTTCCGATGGCATATCCTGAAAATTACCTTCCAAGCCCATCGGTTCCGGATTGAATATTCTTTCATCCATCAAGCGGAGTTTCTTAATGATGGGGTTAAAGTCCATTAATGCAAGAATGTCTTTTTCGAGATCGATGCCGGGCGCTATTTCGATGAGTTCCATTCCCTCTCTGGTTAATGCGAAAACACATCGTTCGGTTACATACCGTACGTACTGATTTTGTTCGGCACTGTATTTCCCACTGAAGGTTACCTGCCCAACCTGATTAACAAACTTTTTTGCCCTACCCTCTTGTTCTATGAGGAGTTTTTTACTGTTTACGGAAACTTTCAATCCCCCTGCGGTAAAGGTCCCCATAAATATACACCTTTTTGCAGCCTGACTGATATTGATAAAACCCCCGCAACCGGCGAGCTTTGGGCCGAACTTGCTGACATTAACATTGCCGTGCTTGTCCGTCTCCGCCATTCCGAGACCTGTAATGTCCAATCCTCCCCCGTCATAGAAATCAAATTGGTACGGTTGATCAATCAGGCAGTCGGTATTGGTAGCCGCGCCAAAGTTTAATCCGCCTGCGGGTACCCCGCCTATGACTCCGGGTTCAGCTGTAAGAGTAAAATAACCAAGAATTTTTTCTTCATTGGCTATATTTGCGATCCCCTCCGGCATGCCGATTCCAAGATTTACTATGTCGTTAGCTTTTAATTCACAGGCAGCCCTTCGTGCAATGATTTTCCTTGCATCCATTTCCATAGAGGGCATAGATTGGAGTGGTATCTTTGTCTCGCAACTGAAGGAAGGATCATAGAATTCTGCAAATGTCTGCCAGTGGTTTTCAGGACGAGCGACGACGACACAATCAACCAGAATGCCAGGTATCTTTACATTTCGCGCATTCAACGTTCCCTTTTCAGCAACTCTTTCAACCTGCGCAATAACATACCCACCCGAATTTCTAGCGGCCATTGCAATCGAGAGGTTTTCAATTGTCAATGCCTCTTTTTCCATGCTGATATTACCGTCTGTGTCTGCTGTAGTTCCCCGAATAATTGCGACGTTTACGGGAGGAAGCTTATAGGAGAGATATTCTTTTCCGTCAAAGACGATAAGTTCGACAAGATCTTCCGTTGTTTTTTCGTTAATCTTTCCACCGTCATTTCTCGGGTCCACAAATGTTCCCAGGCCAATGGTGGTGATGGTACGCGGTTTGTGGGCCGCAATATCTCTGAACATATGTGATACCACTCCCTGAGGGAAATTATAGGCGACAATCTTGTTTTCGATTGCCATTTTCCCCAGTTTTGGTGCCAGACCCCAGTGTCCGCCGATAACACGCCCTACAAGTCCTTCATGGGCAAAATGGTTTAATCCCCTTTCTTCTCCGTCTCCCTGGCCGGCGGCATACATGAGAGTCAGGTCTTTCGGATGTCCCGTACTCAAAAAATATTCTTCTACCGCGATCGCAATCTCCTCGGCAAATCCGGCACCGACAAAACCTCCAGTAGCTACGATGTCTCCTGACTTGATGAGCTGAACAGCTTCTTTTGACGTCACTACCTTATTTTTTGCCCTTTTTATACCAGGGGAAATAGAATCATCGCTTGTCCTGTGCAATGAGCTTTCACTAGATGTCATAACATTCCTCCATTTGAAAATATGGTGTCTTCAACCGATAATCAAAAAATGGTGTTCAGATCACTTTGGTATGGGAGGGCTTACAATGGCCTCTCCTTCCAACACAGTAATCTCATCCTGATTGGCACAGGTAGTTTTGAGACGCACCTTATTTTTTGTAGACATGATTTCAACAACCTCTACCCGAGCGGTAATTGTGTCGCCTATCCGCACCGGGGCCAGGAATTTGAGGCTCTGATCAAGGTAAATCGTTCCCGGTCCCGGCAGCTTCATACCAATTACTGCTGAAATGAAGCTTGCCGGCAACATACCGTGAGCGATTCGCGTCTTAAAAAAAGTTTCTTTTGCGTACTCCTCATTTATGTGCGCCGGATTGAAATCGCCGCTTACCCCCGCGTAGAGATAAATATCCGTTTCAGAAACCGTTTTGGTGAATTCTGCACTGTCGCCTACTTTAAGATTTCCTATGGCTTTACCACCCATATTCGCTCCTTTCAGATATCAAAGTTATAAAGTGTGAAGATCCATGACATACAATGGTAAGAACAGTTCAAGAAACGTGCCACGCAAGCAGTTGCTTATTGGAGGGAAACAAAGGGGACCGGAAAACGGCTATGTGTCTTTTTATACCTGAAAAAACTGCAAGAGAGATGTTGTTTCCAAGGGTAGCAATAAAATTTCAGGCGTATCAATATAGCTACATCGGGGAAGATTCCTCTTTATAGCTTAGTGGTATATTATACTTCTTCATTTTCTTATACAGTAGGGTCCGATGGATACCAAGAATATCTGCAGTCTTTTTCTTGTTGTTACCGGTGATATTGAGCGCATGAAGGATGGCCTTTTTTTCGACCTCCCCATGTACACTTTTCAGGGAGGACGGGTTTTTATCAATTAAGATCCTTTGACCATCTTTAGTCTCATACGGTTTACCTTGCAGGTAGAAGGGCAGATTCCTTATATAAATGACATTTCCCTCCAGCGAAGAGAGTGTTCTCTCGATCACGTTCTGAAGCTCTCTGACATTCCCAGGCCAGTCGCAATTCTTCAGGACATCTTCAGCCTCGGAATCAATCAGTACTTCAGGGAGATTTGCTTCCTCAGTAAGTTTCTCCAACAAGTGCTTTGCCAGAGGCATAATATCATCCTTTCTCTCACGAAGAGGAGGGATGTGGAGCGGTATAACATTCAATCTATAAAAAAGATCCAGCCTGAACCTTTTTGCCGGTATCATTTCTTGGAGATTTTGATTTGTGGCGGTGATGAGACGGAAATCAGACCGAATCACAGAAGTCCCACCAACCCGCGAAAATTCTTTTTCTTCAAGAACGCGCAGCAGCTTCGGCTGCATTCCGAGCGGCATATCACCTATCTCATCAAGAAATATAGTGCCGCGATCGGCCAGTGCAAATTTGCCTGGTTTACCGCTACGGCTGGCTCCGGTAAAAGCTCCCTTGGAATATCCGAACAGTTCCGATTCAATCAATTCTCTGGGGATGGCGGAACAGTTAATGCGTACAAAGGGATAGGGACTGCGGGGGCTGGCATGGTGGATAGCCTGGACAAACAATTCTTTTCCTGTTCCACTTTCCCCTGTTATCAACACAGGAAATGAATTGGCAGCCGCCTTTAAGGCATCTCTTTTCAGGGATGTGATGGCACTGCTTATGCCGACAATACTGTCAAAAGTATAGCGTGTTGAGCGAAGGGTTATCAGTTCCTCTTCATATTGTTTTACTTTTGATTCCAACAGACAGAGCTTCTTCGCGAGTTTTGCCACATCTTTAATATCTCTAAACATCACCTGACCATACACGGCTACAACCTTGCCGTTTTTCTTAATGGGGATCCGCTGAACAACCATATTTTGCCCCATTATCAATTGAGAGTGATTTATCTCTGGTTTACCCGTTTTTGCCACAATGTGCATGCGTGTATTTTCAAAAACATCGGTACAGTGCCTTCCGATCTGATCTCCGGGATTTATATTCAGGAACTTGCCGTAGGGCTCATTGAAGAAAGTGATATAACCTTCATCATCTGTTATTACAGCGCCCTCATGTATGCTGCTGAAGATCTCGCTGTACGCTTCAAGTTGATCTTTAATGTCCCGGGATTTGCTATGGTTGGTTTTTGTAGTCATCGGGCCCCTTCCTTTGCGGTTTCAATCCATGGCTGTATTAGAAATGCGACATGTATCTCTCGACATGTATCTCTCTTGATACCTACTTCAAGTCTTGTTTTTATGTCAAGGATTTTCTTTTTTGCTGTGGAAGTGGTGCATAATCTCGAAATTATTGGAGAATGTAGAATTTTTCCATTCATTCCAAACCAACAGAGTTTTCTGGTCTGGAATTTGCAGTAAATATGTGTAATTAAGTGGCTTAGCAAGGGAACAGGCCGTGTTGCCGAGTGTTGTAAAGAGAGATAGTTTTGTAGTATTGTTAATCAAAAATAGAAAGGGAGGTTACTGCGATGAAGCGAAGAGATTTCTTGAAAGGTCTGGCAACTACGTCGGCGGGTGTAGCATTAAGCGGCGGGGTAGGCTCGCTGGCTTCAAAAGCCTACGCCAAGAGAAAAAAGGAGGATTTTGGTGAGATCAAGAGCCTGAAGGTTCACTGTATATCGGAGACAAGTTGGTTTGATAATGCCACCTTGGGTAGAGATATAAAAGCGGCAGGTGGCATCAATACAAACCAGTATGACGTAGCTTACAACATTGATAATCTGGGAGGGTATGCCGCCCTTCTCGAAGTTGAAGCACTGGACGGCAAAAAAACCAAGTATCTCCTGGATACGGGGTGGAACAACGAATGGATGGATTATGTTTTTGCCAAGGACGGGATAGACAAAATGCTCAAGAACAAAGAGATCGATACACTCATTATTTCTCACGACCACATAGACCATTATTTTGGCCTTGAAAGTACACTGAAACATCAGCCCGATATCAAAATCTATTTCCCCGGCACGTCAATGGAAAAGAGTTTTCAGCTTTTGAAGGGAGCGGATTTTTCCAGCACACCCGGCTGTGCCAAAAACACGGTGCCTCACACGGGGGAACTGATCGTAACCAACACAAAAAAAGAGTTCTATAAAATTCAGGATGGATTCGGGCTTGTTTTCCTTGACGCCCCTGCCACTTTGCAGGTTCACGGCGAAAACAACCTGTACTTCAAGATCAAGGACAAGGGCTATGTAACGGTCACCGGTTGCTGTCATGCGGGAATTTTAACCCTGATTAATTATGCCCGGCGGAACTTTAAAGGCGGGAATGAAAATTATGGGTGTTACGGCGGTTTGCATATTTCTGTCTTCGAAAATTGGGATCCAAAATTCGACGACATTATTGAGGGTATGAAAACTTATAACATGAGTAAAATCGCGTGTAACCACTGTACTGGATGGATCTGGGCGGAAAAGGCAGAAGCCGCAGGCCTTCCGATTATTCATGGTACAAGTAAAAACTTATCCTACAAAAAACAGGGAGCGCTGTCGCACTCACATACCTCTAATGTCTATATAGGTAATGGCGATGATGTTTTCTTTGGCTAAGATTTACGTATTTACGAAAATCCGGAAGTATTCCTCCTTCCCTTGTTCTTCTCACTTGGGAAAGGGATGCACTTGTAGTTTGTTGTGAAATCAATATTTATCAAATGATTAGAGGACGGTTTTGAATAAAAAGGGATTCTAATTCGAGTTTGTTTGGAATTTCGGGTCAGAGTCCCTTTTTCCAATTTACGATGTAAATATCGTTTTCAAATTTTCTCTCAAGGAAAGGGGGAAGCAATGGGTAATAATAACGTAAAGGAAAATTGGATCGCGACGAGGGAGCTCATTCCCAGGTGGTCTGTGGGCATATCAGGCCTTGCTAATTTGATAGTTCTTATGATTGCGACACTTGCCATTTGGTGGGTCTTTTTTGCAAATGCTGGACCTTGCAAGCTCTACACCCCGCTTCTTGGATTTTCTCTGGTTATCTGGACTCTCTTGATTATGCTCTGGCAAATAGAGTTATTCAATTTCTGGCCCCTTAAAAGGGATTTTCTGAACAATGCTCACCCCTTGATAAAGGGAGGTCTGCTTACCTCTATAACAATCATTTTTTATTTGGTATTTGTCTTTGGGATTTTTTATTTCATTATTGGTAGATATGGGATTACCTATTTTAACTGGTCATATCTGAATAAAGTTGGAAAATTAGGTACAGATATTTTAACTACGAGAGAAATAACTTCGTGGGCTATGCTTTGTATGTCAGTGCCTTTCTTTTTAATTAGTGTTTGGGTGATGTCAGGTATTGGAAAGGATATATTCCCGGAACTTTCTCAGCCGAGACTTGGTATGGCCAACTGGTTGTTGATAGCGACTGTTAGTGTTCCTATCTTCTTTATCTTTTTTCATCCCCATATAGGATCGATGTTCTATCCTGCCCAGATATATACGGCTGTGCCGCCATGGTGGAAAAATCTTGCTCACACAAACAGTGCGGAATACAGTCTGGGTTATTTTTTCTGCACCGTGGTTGCTATTTTTTATACTATTCACCTGTGGGAAGGACGCCCATGGAACCTGGCAAAAAGCCAACCTTGGCGATTCCTCTTTCTTGTTGTTGGCAGTTTGATTCTAGGTGCTATACTGTTTAAAATTGAGCTTTACGGTATGGATTATCTGTGGGATGAGGCTTATATTGGTGGTCAGAATGAGGCAAATTTTGGCTGGCGTTATAGTCATACTGTAACAATTGCCAACTTTATTCTTGTGCCGGCGATCATATTGAATTTCTTCTTTAGTCAGGCGTTTTCCAAGATGGGATTGATCCTCAGAGGTAGTATAAAATCTGTCATTGCTCTGGTTGCAGGCCTCTTATTTGCCTGGGCATACTATGCTTGGGCTCCGGTTCTTTTGGGAGTCTGTGCAGGGGTATCCCATCCTTCTGAAAATGCTGCAGCTTTCCTTCTTTTGGTTGTCAACTTACTAATAATCCAAGATAACTTTATGGATGGATGGCCTGGGTATCGGCTTAAAAAATAGAGACAAGAGGCTGGGGTAGATATTTTGAAAATAGAGAAAACTAGCGTTGATCCAGTAGAAATTATTGAGGAAATATTCTATAAAATGTTTTATTTCCTGTTCCATAGCGAAGAAGCAAAGGAATATTGTGGGTTTTCGCAAATCAGTTTTTTCTGCAGTGAAGAAGGACTGCCTGGCTGGTATCTTTGGCTTAAAGAGAAAAAGGGGGCATATCGACTGGATCTGATTAATGCAGATACAGCACCACAGAAAAATCGGAGGTCTGCTGAATTTTCCACAGTGGAATTGGCAGTCCAGGGACAATTTGCTATTCGTTATTATCCTTCGGAAGAAGAAGAAAGCTTTGAAGCTTATTCTTGTTTTGAAAAATTGATCAGATTCGGCCCCCTTTTTGACACGACCGGTACGCCTACTTTTGAAGGAAGGAACAAGATTCCCGAGAGTCATTTTGTTGTAGGACACATCAATGTCCGGGCAAATCTCTCCAAAGATTTTTTGGAGCTGGAATGCTTTGCCCCGGAACAGTGGGAAGATTTCCGGGTGGACGGTCTTTACCTGAAGACGCCTGATCAAAAAGATTATGAAGCGGTTGTTCCGGGTGGACGGGACCGGAATGTTCCTGGATGGGCTCTTTCCTCTTTTCTGCTTGACAAGATTATCATGGGATTTTGTTTCTCTTTTAACGTCTCTCCTCTTTCGGTTTTGTTATCGAGTGAAAGTGGATTTGATTTTTACATTGATAAGGAAAACCATGTAAAAAAAATGGAGAATCCCAATTCGACGCAGTTCCGTTTGACTTGTGGCCTCGATCTTAAAGAAGAAGATAACAGCACATTCAGGGAAGATAAAGATCTTAAGCTTTACACTCAAGCCGCCCGTAAACGCATGGATCTGAATAAAAGTAACATTATGGGGCTTTGGCAACAACCTGAAAATATAAATAACCCATGGATTAACTCAGATTGGTGGAAAGTGAAGGAAATGAAATTTCGGGAAGACGACTCTAATGTCTGTTATCACGATCATTGAACGCTTTGAGAAAGGGAAAATCGAAATATTATGGATAAAGAGAGGAGGAAATTTTTTACGGATTATTTTATTCGTGACACGGTAAAATTAATCCAGGAAGCTCAGGAAGCCTTTCGGGAAGAAAAGGCAAGGATGGACTATTTTCAGTCCTTCGAAACCGCCTATCCTTTGATATCGGAATCCATGTTATTCATCGATGACGAAGTAAAAGAATTGGGAATTGACCCTGCCGGAAAAACTAAACTTCAAATTGTAGAAGAAATTTATTTAAAAAGGCAGAAAGAATCTAAACATTCCTCCTAATCCTAGTTTATCAAACTCTGCCAAATCAAGGGAAATTCGTAACTTCTAGTAACACGACCATAGATATCTCCGATTTATGCTGCCTGTTGTAAGGCTATTCATTGTTTCCCAGTGAGTGGCTGCTTAATATAAGTTTTCCTGTTAGACCAGTCCTCGGCATATTCAATAAGACATGAGGTGATAAGCCTCAGATAGGAATCCATACTGGGAAAGATCCCCACGACCCGTGGTCGTCTTCGAATCGCCCTGTTCGGCCTCTCAGGTATATTGGTAGAGTTTCGCTTCTAGTGATCAAAGGAGAAATAAGCCAGATACTGCAGGGTATCCTCCAGACCCTGCCCAAATCTTTGTCAATCTGTTCCCATTTTTGTCTTGAAAAAGAAGATTCTTTAGGATATTACCGGGGTGAATTCTGGGCGGTTAACTCAGCGGGAGAGTGCTACCTTCACACGGTAGAAGTCACTGGTTCAAACCCAGTACCGCCTACCATGAAAATCAAGGGGTTACGGTTGGCGCCGTGACCCCTTTTCGGTTGAGGAATGGATATTTTTTCAAGACCCTGAGCACAAAAGATAAAGGAGCCTGAAATGGGGATTCTTTTTAATGCGGAAAACCTGCCGTGGGAAAATCACCCTGCAATCAAAGGTGTTTCTATAAAAAAAATAGTCACGACGGAACAATTTGGAAAGGACAGTCCATCCATAGTAATGGTGAAAATCCCTGTCGGTGTCGAAGTGCCTGAACATCTCCACGAAGAAAGTGAAGACATACTTTTTATATTAGCCGGAAAAGCGACTATGTGGATAGATGGCCTCGGAAATTTTAAACTTCAAGAAAATGCAGTTGTTCGTGTCCCACGAAGCACAAAACACAGGATATTTGATGTGACCGATGAACTTCTGGTATATGATGTTTTTTCTCCCGGGATTATGTAGTGTCGTGTCAATCAAAAAATGTCATTTCGACCACAGGAAAAAATCCAGGATTTCTCAGCCGTAAAGACTCCTTCGAAATGACAGAGCTGAAACACACATTTTAACAGAAGATACAGGAGAAAACAGGATGAATTCCTACCAGAAATGGTTTTTGGCCAGCAGGCCGTGGTCCTTTACTATGACCGCTGTTTCAGTGAGCGTGGGAAGTGTTCTTGGCTCCATGGACGGCAGTTTTTCATGGTTTCTTTATCTGCTTACCGTTGCGGGTGTAATCTTCATGCATGCCGCGGCAAATCTTTTTAACGACTATTATGACGTTCTGGGCGGAGTAGATACCCTGGAGGTATCGACCGCTCAATATCGCCCCCATCCGCTGGTTGAAGGAAGGCTCAAGCCCAAAGAAGTGTTTATCGAAGCGCTCACTCTGTTTATTCTCGCAGCGCTTGTCGGTATTTTTCTCGCCGTAACGAGGGGAGGGACTATTCTGGTAATAGCCATAATAGGGGCCTTTGCCGGGGTGTTTTACACGGCTCCTCCCTTAAGATATAAATACAGGGCGCTGGGGGAGGTTTCAGTCTTTCTGATGTGGGGGCCATTGATGGTCGAGGGCGCATACTTTGTTCAGAGACAGACCCTGAGCATGGATGCCTTCTTAATTTCACTTCCCTTTGGCGTGTTGGTGGCATTGGTACTTTTGGCCAACAATATTCGGGACGCCGTGAGTGACGAAAAGAGAGGCATAAAGACCCTGCCGATTATAGCCGGTCGCCGGAAGGGCATATGGATATATGTAATGCTGGTGGAGTTCGCTTATCTGTCGGTTATTTTGATGGCTTTAGCAGGACCCCTGAACCTCTGGTCCCTGATAGTGCTCATTTCGCTGCCACTGTGCTTTAACCTGTTGCGACAGACGGTAAAAGATATCCCCATTGATGCTGATGCTCGGACGGCAAAATTGAATACACTATTTGGTGTCCTGCTCCTCATTTCTCTTATCATCCCTTTTGGTAGTGTAAAAGAAAGTTCGCAATTTGATATATTGCAATAGGCCATCGATATCTCCTAAAAGGGTGTTAGTGATAACACATATGAAAGGAGAAAGAGCGATGGCCCGGAAGTATGATACCGCGACGTACAAGAAATTACTACTGCATTTTATGGGAGAAGCAGATCCGTTGTATTCGATGCTCCAATGGTTGACGGAACGGATGATGGAAGTAGAGTCGGAGATGAAAGTGGGAGCAGTCAAGGGAAAGCATACATCAGATCGGACAACTCATTTTTCGGGGACTCGAGTAAGGCGATTCGACACCCGATTGGGCACCTTGTATCTTTTAGTTCCTAAGCTCCGCCAGGGCGGGTACATCCCCTTCTTTGTGACCGAGAAGAAGCGATCGGAACAGGCCCTGATCCAGGTAGTGCAGGAGGCCTTCATCAACGGGGTATCCACACGGAAGATGGAGCATTTGGCCCACTCCCTGGGCATTGAGGGCATTTCAGCAGGTCAGGTATCGACGATGACGAAGGAACTTGATGAACAGGTTGCACGGTTTAGAGCCCGTCCCTTGGAACCGGAATATCCTGTCATATGGGTCGATGCATTATATGAGAAGATCCGGTTTGATGGCCGTGTCATCAGCATGGCCGTTCTGGTCGTTGCCGGGATCACCGCAGATGGACATCGTGAGATACTAGCCTGTGAGCCTATGATGAACGAATCGGAAGAGACCTATCGGGTCCTCTTCAATAATCTAAAGGAGCGAGGCATGGAGAAGGTCTGGCTCTGTGTTTCCGATGCTCACAAAGGGCTCAGGAAGGCCGTTCGGAAGGCCTTCCTCGGGTGTGGCTGGCAGAGGTGTAAAGTCCATTTTATGCGCAATATCCTGGCCCATGTGCCACACAAAGAGAAAGGCCCTTTTGCTGATAAACTGAAGGTCATCTGGTTGCAGCCGACGAAGAAGGCGGCCCTTCAGGCAGCTCAGATGCTGATTGACGAGTACAAAAATCGTTTTCCAAAGGCCATTGCTACTTTGGAAGAGGGGCTGGAGGATGCCCTGCAGTACCTGTCTTATCCCTCCTTTGATCCCCGGAAGATCAGCTCCAGTAATATACTTGAACGTCTGAACCGGGAGATTCGAAGACGATCACGGGTAGTTGGAATCTTCCCCAGTATGGATTCCTATCTGAGGCTTATTACCTCGTATCTCATTGAGTATGGCGAGGACTGGTCCACGGGGAAATGTTACATTAAACACTCACTCATTGAGGAACAACGAATGGCATCACAACAGGCAGCATAAACCGGAGATATCGATGGTCTCATTAATCGAAATTGCGAACATTACTTGACGTGACCAATACTTTTGCTATAAACCCATTGATAAAGAAGATTTCAGTGCATTCTGGAATGATAATTACGAAGAAATTCTTGAAACACATCAGGACACCGAGCTTATTGAACGATATGCATTTATTCGTAATTATTTAAAGTTAACACCCCCTTACGTTAAGGTGGGTACAAATATTCCAGAAGGAATCAAAAATATCTACCATGAGTCAAGATGGTGTTTCGTTTATGGACAATACAGCGCAACAATTGCTTTGAGTAGAACTATTATAGAAGCAGTATTGAAAGATAAATATAATATTGTGGGAAATTTAAACGAAATAATTGAAACGGCTAAAAATAGACGTGTTATCAGCAAGCAGACTGCGTGGTATGCAAACAAAGTGAGACTTTTTGCAAATAAGATTCTTCACCAAGCCCGTTCAGGAAAAGAAAATGAGGCAAAGGATGCAATAGAGCACGTCAGATCATTTTTAGAAGAAATTTACTTATAAACTCTTCCATAGAATAAGGTGTTTGTTGAAAGGAAAGACGGTCACGATCTTAAATATTAAGTAATAATATTAAGCCTGTTTAGTTTTAATAGTGAATATTTAATATGCAACCCAACAAACCACAAGGGGCGGGGAACATAACCCTTCATAGATTTAAAAAGGCGGATATTATTACAAAGGCGATGATATCCATATCTGCTCAATAACTTGTTGGGCATAGAAAGAATATGTTTGGGGAAAAGTTATGAAAATTAAAAAGGCCATCATACTTATCATTCTATCATGGGTAATATTAATCGCCATATCCTTTTTGTGGAATTACACAAACGCAATAAAGGAACAAGAAAGAATTGCACTTCAGTCGGCGAGAAGTTTTTTTAAGCACCTTGTAATAACTCGTCTCTGGAACGCTCGTCACGGAGGCCTGTATGTCCCTGTTACCGAAAAAATGCTACCAAACCCATACCTTGACGTACCGATGAGGGACATTATAGTCAATGATAAGTTGAAACTGACAAAAGTGAACCCTGCTTTTATGACCCGACAAATTTCTGAAATTGTCTTCGAACAAGAAGGGATCCAATTTCACATTACTAGTCTTAAGCCTATTCGCCCCAAAAATAAGCCAACTGCGAGAGAGGAGAAATTTCTAAAAGAGTTTCAAAAAGGTATAAAAGAAAAGGGTATCTTTATTGAAGAAGGAGTAAAAACTTCTTATTTTTACATGGCTCCTTTAATAACTAAAAAAGCGTGTTTAAAATGTCACGCCAAACAAGGTTACAATGAAGGTGATGTAAGGGGAGGTATTAGTGTAACATCACCTTTCGTTATGAAAATACCATTTCTTCCTCTATTAGTTGGACATATTGTAATAGGGTTTATCGGCTTATTTGGCATCGTTATTACCGGAGGAAGATTAAACAAGGCCTATGAAACAATAAAAAAACAAGCTGTATTTGATGCCTTGACAGGGGTTCCAAATCGTCGAGGTTTTACAGAAAATATATTAATAGAATATAGGCGCGGCCAAAGAAATCAACAACCTCTATCAATCATAATGTGCGATGTGGATAATTTTAAAGCATACAATGATACTTACGGTCACAGCAGTGGGGATCTATGCTTAAAGAAAGTTGCGCAAACGGTAAAAACATCTCTCAAAAGACCTGGTGATTTTTGTGCACGGTATGGAGGCGAAGAATTTGTTGTCCTATTGCCAAACACACCTCTTGATGCTGCAATGCATGTTGCGGAAAGAATACGGTCAAATATAGAAAAAATGGGGATTCCACATAAAAATTCATTACCTACACAGGTTGTAACCTTAAGCCTCGGTGTAACAACCTCAGAAGAAACTATTTCAGTTACCCATGAGGATTTAGTCAAACATGCAGATATGGCATTGTATAAGGCAAAAGAACAGGGTCGAAATCAAGCCCGATCTTTCAGCGAAGTTGCATGATTTTGCCCAACAATTGCACTAAAGCTGACCAAAAAAGCCGAGTTTGGTTATCGTTGAGTTTACAGGTTATCGTGTCGGCTTTTTCGGCAGCTTACTGCGGCGTTATGTTGTAGAGGAGAAGATGAAATGAAGAATACCGAATCATTATTGCTTCAAGTCGATATCGATGGAGAAGAGTACCATTTAACTTTAATGGATGGTTCAAAGTGGTTTGTAAATCCGGGGGATTTGCCTACTGTCGCAACTTGGTTGCCAACAGCAAATATAAAAATTAATGATTCAAAGGATGGATCAATGTTTTCTTATAATTTGACGAACTTGAACGAAAATATTTTTATTCGGGCTATGAAAATCAATTAGAAAACATAACGAATAAGGTTAGATTGTGAGAGCGAAGCGAACCACAATCTGAACCGTTTGTTGGACAAGCCCGATTAACAAATAATAGAAAATATCTTTTTGGGGTATAGTTGCCGGATCAGACAAG
>Ga0307990_1002452_pt1 | contig 14821 bp, 11 predicted proteins | sample EllFjometagen129_FD_203168 | JGI IMG/M metagenome (GOLD analysis project Ga0307990, IMG submission 203168) | Marine microbial communities from Ellis Fjord, Antarctic Ocean - #129 | ecosystem: Environmental > Aquatic > Marine > Unclassified | place: Southern Ocean | collected 2014-10-08
CGATTCTTCGGCTCGAGACTTCGGAGAGGATCTGTGCGTCGGTTTTTTTGACCGCGCGTTGGAGCGAAGCGGAAACATAATTTTTGATAGAAAATAGTGACGAAGGAACGGTTCAACACGCGAAAAAGCGCGAAAGGTGGAACTCGATTTCCGAGCGAGTTAGCTGTCGCAGGGTCGCGGTGCGTGTCTAAAGATATTTTTTGACAGGATAACCGGATTGACGCGGATCAGTTCGACGGTTTTTTTGACTGCGAAAGGACGTTATTACCCTGTATTCAAGCTCGATTCTTCGGCTCGAGACTTCGGAGAGGATCTGTGCGTCGGTTTTTTTGACCGCGCGTTGGAGCGAAGCGGAAACATAATTTTTGATAGAAAATAGTGACGAAGGAACGGTTCAACACGCGAAAAAACGCGAAAGGTGGAACCCGATCTCCGAGCGGGTTAGCAGTCGCAGGGTTGCAGTGCGGGCTCAAGCGTTTTGTAGTGCGTGTGACCCGTATCCGGGCACGCGCCAGATGCGGGAAAGCGGCTTCCCTTCGAGTAAGCCACCGCTACATAGGGTTGCCGTTACATTTCGAGTGCATTGCATTATGTAGTGCGTGTGACCCGTATCCGGGCACGCGCCAGATGCGGGAAAGCGGCTTCCCTTCGGGTAATCCACCGCTACAATCCGGGCACGCACCAGATGCGGAAGAGCGGCTTCCATTCCAGGCATTTTTCTATCGATAGGTTTTCCAATTATTGGGAATAAGTGTACAGAATATCGGTGTTTGTTTGTCCCGAAACTTTTTCTAATTTAATCAGTTGACTTAATTAATCGATCGAGTAAATTAGGTCGATCGATTAAGAAATGGAGGCTGATATGGCAACCTATACATCCAGTGAAACCACGAAAATTAAAATGATTAATGCGGCCGGCGAACTGGCTGCGGAGGTCGGAATTGACAATGTGTCGACCCGGGCGGTGGCGGAGCGTTCCGGTGAGAATATTGGCAGCATTCATTATCATTTTGGCAGTAAAGAAGGTTTTTTTGAGGCCGTTGTTCGCGATGCGGTGGACGGTTGCGTGGATAAAGGGTTTCGCAATGCGATGGGGGAGTTGAGTAATGAGTCGACTCCCGAGGAGTTCTCACAGGCACTGCGGATTGTCATTGCGGGTGAAATCACGAGTTTATTTCGCTCGAATCGTCCCGACTGGCACGCGCAGGTGATTTATCAGTTGCTGCAGCGTGATGATGTTTTGTCCGATATCTTCAAGGCGGAGGTGATGAATCCAGATATGAGCAGCACCACTCGCTTCTTTAGTTTGCTCGATCCGGAAATGTCGGATGAGGATGTTTTCCTGCATGGCATCGCACTGAAAATGCCGATTTTTGTGCATGCACATTACAAAAAAACCTTTCTGAAACAGTTGCGGGTTAAAGAATACTCGGAAGACTATTTGCAGAAAATGGAAGATTTACTGGTTAAGCAGACTCAGTTGTTGATGGGTCTGCCGCAAGATTAAAGGATTTAAGGGGATTTTTGATGAAGTTGAATAAACGATTGATAACAGGACTTATTGGCGGAGTGCTGGTGCTGGCTGTCGTGGGAGTTCTAATCTCCGGCGCGGCCAAGAAGCGGGCGGCACAGGCTGAGGCGGACATGAAGATTGCTTTGCAAAATTCGCCGCGGCCGGTGAAAACGGAGTGGGTTGAGGCGCTATCTGTTGAAAAGGAGCGCGGCTATCCCGGGGTCGTAAACGCTTCGGACGAGTCCGCTCTTTCGTTCCGCGTCGACGGTCCGCTGGTTCAGGTGAATGTCACACTGGGTGAGCTGGTAAAAAAGGGCGATCTGTTGATGCAGATTGATCCGCGCGACTTTGAAGATCGTATTCAATCGTTGGATGCGCAGCTGGCCGGTGCGGCAGCACAGCAGCAGAATGCAAGTCAGGATTATGCCCGTATGTCCAAGCTGTTTGCGCAACAGGTCGTTCCTCAGAGGGATTATGATCATGCCAAAAATACGATGGATTCTGCAGATGCTGTCGTTAAGAATATTAAGGCTCAGCTCGCGATTGCACGTCATGCACTGAAAGACACGTCGTTACTTGCGCCGTATGACGGGGTGGTGACGGAGCAATTGGCGGAAAACAGCGAGATGGTTGACTCCGGTGATGTGGTTTTGCAGTTTCACAACATCCAGTTGCTGGAGGTCACCGTCAGTGTGCCTGAAAACGAAATCGTCCGGCGGTCGGTCGGCAAAGGCACTTTCGTTCAAGTCTCGTTCCCGGCGGTGGCGGGCCGGACATTTGATGCCCGTCTGAAAGAGTGGAGCTCCGCGGCGGACCCGTTGACCCGTACCTATGCGATTACTTTTGAATTTGATGCTCCGGCAGACCTTAAAATCCTGCCCGGAATGACGGCTGATGTTTCTTGGCGTTCCGCTCGTCCGGTTTCCGTAATGACTGTTCCTGTGTCTGCTCTGTCCCCCGGCGCAGACGGGAGCTCTTTTGTCTGGGTTTGCGGTGAATCGGGCGCTCCGGCGGTGGCGCGTCCGGTGACGGTTGGTGAGTTGATCGGAACTTCCCGGGTGGTGATCCTTGATGGAGTATCTGAAGGCGAGCAGGTCATCGTATCGGGAAACCGTCTGATTCATAAAAATATCGCGGTCGAAATCACTCAGGAATAAAGGTCTAATTTATGAATCCCGCAGTATTTGCTCTGAAAAAACGCACGGTGATGGTCGCAATGACCATCCTGTTGATTGTCGCCGGTTTTGTGTCTTATCAGAAACTTGGACGACTTGAAAATCCGGATTTCACCATCAAGACGGCCTTGGTCGTCACGACCTATCCCGGGGCCAGTCCTGCCGAAGTGGAGGAGGAGGTCACTGACCCGATTGAGGAAGCTATTCAATCAATGAGTCAGTTGGATGAAGTGTATTCGACCTCCATGGCGGGTGTTTCCATTATTTATGTGGACATCCTGAAGACCTTTAAAAGTAAAGATCTCCCGCAGATCTGGGATGAACTCCGTAAGAAGATTTGCGATGTGCAGGGTGACCTTCCCCCCGGAGCTGGACCTTCGGTTGTGAATGACGATTTCGGGGATGTGTACGGGGTCTTCTTCTCTTTGACTGGCGAGGATTATTCGTATGCCGATCTGAAGGATTATGCAGAAAATTTAAAAACGGAACTGCTGCATTGTGAAGACGTGGCCAAGGTTGCTTTCTGGGGCCTGCAACAGGAAGTCATCTATGTTGAGTTTGAGCGCGCCCGGTTGACAGAACTCGGGCTCTCGCCGGATCTGATTGCCAGAACCATTCAGTCTCAGAACGGGGTGCAATCGAGCGGCCAGGTGGAGATCGACGGAAACTACGTGCGCATCACCCCGACGGGTGATTTTGCCAGTGAACAGGTGATTGCCGATTTGTATGTCGGCGGCGGCGACCAGTTGGTGCGCCTGGGTGATATTGCAACGATCAAGCGCGGTTACTACGATCCGGCCCGGAGAAAAATGACTTTTAACGGGGAACCGGCCATTGCGTTGGGGGTTTCTACGATCGTTGGCGGCAACGTCGTGACAATGGGGGAATCGATTAAGGTCAAACTGGCCGAACTGGACAGTACGATGCCGGAGGGGATGGAGTTGAATTCCATCTATTACCAGAGTGAAATGGTGACGAAATCTGTGAATGGGTTTGTGCTCAATCTGGTGGAAGCCGTCGTCATTGTGGTCGTGCTGCTGATGTTTTTTATGGGTTGGCAGAGCGGGTTGCTAATTGGTGCGGTGCTGTTGCTGAATATCAGCGGAACGCTGGTCGGCATGCATGTCATGGATATCACGCTGCAGAAGATTTCGTTGGGGGCGCTGATCCTCGCGCTGGGAATGCTGGTGGATAACGCGATTGTTGTTGCCGACGGGATTCTGATTCGCGTGGAGCGCGGTGAGAGCCGTGAAGAGGCAGCAAAGGACGTGGTGCGCGACACCCAATGGCCGCTGCTCGGTGCAACCTTCATTTCTATTCTTGCGTTTACTGCAGTTGGGTTTGCTCCTGGGAATATTGGTGAATTCTGCCGTTCTCTATTCAATGTGATGTTGATATCGCTTTTGTTTAGCTGGGTGCTGGCGGTAACCATTACCCCGCTGTTCTGCGTCCGGTTCTTGAAGATTCCGGATACGCATGGCGCGGATCCCTATGATAAGCCGATGTTTCGTCGTTACCGGAAAATTCTTCATCTGACGATCCATCACCGTCTGATCACCACGCTCGTAACTGTGGGGTTACTGTTTGCCGCCGTTTTTGGATTTAAGGCTGTTCCAAAGTCATTTTTTCCAGGGTCTCCGGCCCCGTATTTTTATGTGAACTACTGGCTTCCGGCCGGGGCGCATATTGATCGCACAGCGGAAGACCTTTCCGTGATCGATGGATATATCCGTTCCCTCGACGGGGTCAAGCAGGCCAGTGCTTTTGCGGGAGAGGGCACGCTGCGTTTCATGTTGTCGTACCACTATGAGACAGCGGATCCGAGCTACGGGATGGTTCTTGTTGAAGTGGATGACTATCATGACATCAAGGGGCTGATTGAAGAGGTTGATGCCTATTTGAAAAATAAATTTCCGCAGTCGGAGCCCTATTGCAGCACCATTCCGAACGGACCGCCAATGGCGTTTTATGTGGAGGCTCGATTCTCCGGTCCGGATAAAGCCGTTCTTGAAGAATTGGGAAAAAAATCACTTGAAATTATGCAGGCGGAACCGACCGCCAAAGATGCCCGTCTGGATTGGCGACAGCAGGTGCAGGTGCTGCGGCCGGAGTTTTCCGAAACGCAGGCCCGGCGAGTTGGAGTGACCCGCTCGGACCTGGCTCGATCACTGACTCTCAATTTTAATGGAACCGCTGCGGGACTTTATCGTGAGCGAAACGAAATGATCCCGATCCTGTTCCGTCCGCCGGAAGCGGAACGGACATCTATTGATAATTTTGATGATGTGCAGGTCTGGAGTTCTGTCGGTCGCCGGTTTATTCCGATCGGACAGGTGGTCTCCGGCATGAAGCATGAATGGGAGTGGCCCTACATTATGCGTCGGGATCGCCGTAACACCATTACCGCCCGCTGCAACCCGGTGGTCGGGCTTCCGGACACGCTACGTCTGAAGCTGGCGAAGCAGATCGAAAATATCGAGCTGCCGTCCGGCTATCGGTTCGAATGGGCCGGGGAAGCAAAGGAGTCAGCCGATGCCCAGGCTCCGCTGAAGGCGACCTTCCCGCTTTGTCTTCTCGGAATGTTTGTGATTCTGATTTGGTTGTTCAACTCGGTTCGGCGTCCGTTGATTATCTTTATGACCGTGCCGCTGTCGATCATCGGGGTAACGTCCGCGTTGCTGCTGACCGGGGTGCCGTTCGGGTTTATGTGTATCCTTGGATTCCTCGGACTCTCCGGGATGCTGATTAAAAATGCGGTAGTGCTGATTGATGAAGTTGAACTGCAACTCAAACGCGGTGTTCCAGAATATAAAGCCGTGCTCGACTCGTCGGTCAGTCGGTTGCGCCCGGTCATGATGGCCGCCGGAACGACGATTCTTGGTATGGCACCGCTATTAGCCGATCCGCTCTATTCTGGAATGGCGGTCACCATCATGGGGGGGCTGTTCGCCGCCACCTTCCTTACCTTGATTCTCGTGCCGGTCGTTTACACAATGGTCTATCGTATCCCAGTTGATCACAACCATCTGTAGGAAATTCTATATGAAAAATATAATCATTTTAATCTGTTTCACGCCGTTGTTGCTGTGGGCGCAGACCAACGGTTTGACATTGGCCGAAACGCGCGCTGCGGTGCTGTCCGCCAATCCGTCGGTGCGTGAATCGCTTCAGCGCATTGAAGCGGCGAATGCCGTGCTCAAACAGGCGCATTCCGCTTACCTGCCGACGGTGTCCTTTGTCGGAAGGGTCGGATATCTGGATGCCAGTGTGCATCCGGAAAGCGACATCACGAATCGTTACGGCGACGGCATGAAACAAGCGTCCGGCGGCCTGGAGGCCAACTGGCTACTGTTCGACGGGTTTGCCCGCGAAGCGCGTTCGCTGGCTGCAAAATATGGTCTGCAACAGTCGCGTGAACTGGCCAATAATACCCGACGACTGCTGATTCTTTCGACCACGGTCTCATTCCGTCAGGCGCAGTTGGCCATGCAGAGCATCGAAATTGCAGAGCAGGATTACGCCTTCAACACCAATCTGGAAGAGGATGCGCAAAAACGCTTCGCCGCCGGGACGATTCCAGAGGCGGAGGTGTACAACTTTTCTATCCGCGCCCTGCAGGCCGAAAATTCAACCCTTAAGGCCCAATTCGACTACAAGGCTGCCTGTGCGGTTTTGGCCGAATTGATGGCGCTTCCCGAGGCGCAGCTGCCGGAAAACATGCGGCCCGTTGCAGTTGGGTTTGATCTTTCCAGAGAGGTTCCGTCGCTTGACGGTGAATTGCAATACGCGCTTGTAAATCGTCCGGATTACCGCGCGTTGCAGTCCGGACTGATGGCTTTAGAGCAACAGGTTCGTGCCACCAAGGGCGATATGTTACCCCAAGTCGATTTGACCGGTAGCGTGAATTACACGGAAACCGAAGATCGATCGACTGTTAAGAACTATGGGAACTATGATTCGTTCGCTGGAATTACCGTTAAATGGGATTTGTTTGATGGTAGACGAAAAATCAACACCGTCCGGGAGGCGCAGGCTGAACTGCGTGCGCTGGAACAACGACAGCAGGCGCTGCTTCTCTCGATCCGTTCCGTGATGCGTCAGCGTATCGACGAAGCTGAAATGGCCCATGCGATTTTTGGACGCCAGGAAAAAATATATGATCTGTCCGCTCGGGTGCGCGACAGTATCGAAAAAGCTTATCGCGCCGGAGCCGTATCGATCACTCGCCTGAATGAGGCGCAGACCGACCTTGTGCGGGCGCGTTCTGGTTATTCTTCTTCTTGCATTGCCTGCTTGCTCGTATTGAACCGGCTTGATATTGATACAGGGCGAGTGATGGAGGAGATTCGTTGAATCGATATGTTTTTATTGAATTGAACCTTGCAGAGGGCAGAACAATGAATAATATCGCCCCTTTAAATTTTTAAACTATGGAGTGAGTTATGGCTGAAGAACTGCAACCGTTACTGGATCAGATCCGCAAAGAGGGGGTCGACAAGGCCGAAGCCGAAGCCGCGGAAATTCTCGCGCAGGCTAAGGAAAAAGCCGCGCAGATGGTGCGAGAAGCCGAAGCAAAAGCCAAAGCGCTGGTCGCTAAGGCGGAAACCGATTCTGAGGTTTTCACGCAGCGCTCTATCGCCACGCTCGAACAATCCGCGCGTGACGTGCTCATCACCGTCGGGCAGGGCATCGAAAATATACTTTCCGAAATCGTGACAGGCTCTGTCGATCAGGCACTGAACATTGAGGTGCTCGAAAAGATGATGATCAGCATGGCGGCCTCTTGTGCCGATCAGCACGGTGAGACTCGCGTTGAGATGCTGGTCAGCGAAGCGGATCAGGATGAGCTTGTGAAGTTCTTCGCATCGAAGTATTCCGATAAGATGGTCGAAGGAATTGAACTCCACGTGGACAACGAAATCCTGAAAGGATTCCGGGTCAACTTCGCAGACGATCATGTCTATCTCGATTTCACACAGGAGGCGATCGCTGAAGCGCTGACCGCCTTCCTTCGCCCGAAACTGGCTGAAATTGTTGGCCGCGTCGCCAAAGGCGTCGCGCCTAGCGGCGAATAATTAACAATCAATTTTTAATGCTCAATTAACAACCGAAAGGCTTGAATGCACAGATGCTTACACTTGAACATTGAGAGTTGAGCATTGCGTATTGAGAATTTTCTATGGATCACTGGTATTTAGTTTCATCGCTTCCGACTCTGCGTATCGGCGAAAAACCGCCGATGGGCGCAGACGTCTTTCGTGCGGCCTGTATGGGCTGGTTGTCGGAGGATGAGTTGGAGATCATCGATGCGGCGCTCGAAAACCGTGAGCCAGTAATGGCCGGTTGCGCGGCCGCTTGGTGGACTCGCGAGGTGCAACTGCGCGACGCGATCGTGCGTGTGCGTGCCAAAAATAGAAACACCGATGCGTCTCCATTTATTCAGCCGCATGATGGCTTCAGCGCTACAATTGAAAAATGGGTGATCGATGCCTTTACTCGTCCTGATCCGATGGAGCAGGAAATGGAGCTCGACCGCGCCCGTTGGTCGCTGATTGAAGAGTTGACGGTCACCGCACCGTTCAGTTTCGCCGCCATTCTCGCTTTTGCGGTGAAGGTCCGCATCGCCGAGCGTTGGGCGGGCATGGACGAAGAGACCGGAACAGAAAACGTAGAAAAATTGATAGAGGAATCTCTAACAGGAGACAGGAACGAGGGCGTTGTGTCAGAATAATTAAGGTCAGAATAATTCCCGGGTCGATCCGATTTCCAATGGTTGGAAAAATCATTCTGACCTTAATTATTCTGACTGATCTGCAGCTGGAGTTTTGAATAGACAGGAACTAGAGATATGAATTTGGGAAAAATTGTTGGAGTAAACGGAAACCTGCTGACGGTGGCGTTTGAAAACCCCGTGATTCAGAATGAGGTGGGTTTTGCAAAGCTGGGGGATGTCCAGCTCAAGGCGGAGGTGATTCGCATACGCGGAACCAATGCCGATCTGCAGGTGTTTGAGGACACCGTCGGTCTGAAAGTGGGCGATGAGGTGGAGTTTACCGGCAATCTGCTTTCGGTGGAGCTCGGGCCGGGTCTGTTGACTCAGGTGTTCGACGGTCTCCAAAATCCGCTTCCGGCATTGGCCGAAGAGTGCGGTTTTTTCCTGCAGCGCGGCAAATATCTCGATCCGCTTCCACGTGAAACCAAATGGGCGTTTACGCCGACCGTCAAGGTCGGAGACAAGGTGGTTGCCGGCGATGCCGTTGGACAGGTGCCAGAAGGAATTTTTGATCATAAAATCATGGTGCCGTTCCGTCTGCCGGGCCATATGACTGTTAAGTCGGTTGAAGCCGCCGGCGAATACACCGTTGTAGATACCGTCGCGGTGGTTATCGATGATAAAGGCCGCGACCACGACGTGAAGCTGATGCAGGTCTGGCCGGTAAAAATGCCGATCCAGTGCTACGCCGAACGGTTACGTCCGACCGAGCCGCTGGCCACTTCCCAGCGCATTGTGGATACTTTTTTCCCCGTCGCCCGTGGCGGAACCTATTGCATTCCCGGTCCGTTCGGGGCTGGCAAAACGGTGCTTCAGCAGATCACCAGCCGTCACGCTGACGTTGATATCGTGATCGTCGCCGCCTGCGGCGAGCGTGCCGGGGAAGTGGTGGAAATGCTTCGCGAATTCCCCGAGCTGACTGACCCACGGACGGGCAAGAGCCTAATGGAACGCACGATCATTATTTGCAACACCAGTTCCATGCCGGTAGCCGCTCGCGAAGCCTCTGTGTACACCGGGGCGACGTTGGCTGAATATTACCGTCAGATGGGCCTCGACGTTTTGTTGCTGGCTGACTCCACATCCCGCTGGGCGCAGGCCTTGCGCGAAATGTCAGGACGTCTCGAAGAAATTCCTGGTGAAGAAGCCTTCCCGGCTTATCTCGAATCCGTGATCGCCTCTTTTTACGAGCGCGGCGGGGTGGTTCGTCTTCATAACGGCGAAACCGGCTCGGTCACGATCGGCGGTACGGTTTCCCCGGCCGGCGGCAACTTTGAAGAACCGGTTACGCAGGGAACACTTAAAGTGGTTGGCGCATTCCACGGGTTGAGTCGCGCCCGTTCCGACGCACGCCGTTTCCCCGCGATTGATCCGCTCGAAAGTTGGAGCAAATACCCCAGTGTAGTGGACGACGAAGAGCTCGAGGCCGCTCGCCGCATACTGCGTGAGGGCAGTGAGGTGGGTCAGATGATGAAAGTGGTTGGCGAAGAGGGAACCTCTATTGAGGATTTCATCGTCTATCTGAAAAGCGAATATCTCGACTCGGTTTATCTGCAGCAGAATGCCTTTAACGAGGTCGATTCCGCTACACCGGTGGTTCGTCAAACGCATGTCTTCGGATACATTTCCAAGTTCCTGAAGACGGATCTCAAGTTTGCCGACAAAGAAGCCGCGCGCAGCTTCTTCCAGACCCTCACGCAGGCCGCCCGCGACTGGAACCAGATTGCGTTCGACACGGACGAATTTAAAAAACAGGAAGAAAAGCTCGATCACCAGATCGCGGCAGTTACCAGCTACGAATAAAGAAGGTTTCCAAGGTTTGGAAAAAAAGGTGAAGGCTCAGCCTTCTTCCAACCCTTGGAAAATAAGAAACCGAAAATGACGCAGAGCGAAAACAGAACGATCATCCGGGACGCCGACTATTCGGCGTTCATTAAGGATGTGAAGCAGCGGATCAAAATGGCGCAGATTAAAGCGGCTGTTCGGGTCAATCAGGCGTTGCTGTCTCTGTATTGGGATCTGGGCGAACAGATTATCGAAAAGCAGCGCGAGGCCAAATGGGGCGACGGTTTTCTTGAACAGATGAGCCGTGACCTACAGGCTGAGTTTTTGGAGATGAAGGGTTTTTCTTTCCGAAATTTAAAACTGATGCGCCAGTGGGTTTCGTTTTGGAGTCCAATTGGGCAACAAGCTGTTGCCCAAATTGCGCAACAACTTGTTGCGCAAATTCCTTGGGGTCATAATCAGCTGATTATGAACAAGATAGGCGATCATGAAGAGGCGCTGTTCTATGTCCGTAAAACCATTGAAAACAACTGGTCGCGGGCAGTTTTAACACATCAGATCGAGAGCGGTCTTTATCAACGCGATGGCAAAGCGATTACTAATTTTGAGGCGACACTTCCGGCTCCTCAGTCCGATTTGGCCATTCAAACCCTTAAAGATCCCTATAATTTTGATTTTCTGATGCTGCGCGAGCGGCATGATGAAAAAGAACTGGAAGATGCCCTGACCGATCACTTAACCCGCTTCCTACTGGAGTTGGGTGCAGGGTTTTCGTTTATTGGCCGCCAGTTCCGGCTGGAAGTGGCTGGTGATGAGTTTTTTGTCGATTTGCTGTTCTATCACGTTCGGTTGCATTGTTATGTAGTCGTTGAGCTGAAGACCATTAAGTTCAAGCCTGAGTTTGCCGGTAAACTGAATTTTTATGTTTCAGCTGTGGATGGAGAGTTGAAAGGCGAACAGGATGGGCCAACGATTGGAATCCTGATTTGTAAGTCGAAAAACGACACGGTTGTTGAATATTCACTGAAGGATATTCACAAGCCGATTGGGGTCAGTGAGTACATGATTGCGAAGAGTTTGCCGGACGAGTTGCAGTCGTCGCTTCCGAGTATTGAAGAACTCGAAGCTGAGATGGATAGAGAATTTTTGAACGGAGAATGAGTTATGCATAAGGTTTATCACCGTATTGAACAAATCGCCGGGAGTGTGATTGTCGTTAGTGCCGAAGGCATCGTCAACGGGGAGCTGGCTCAGGTCACCTTCGGGTTCGGCACGTCGCTCGCTCAGGTCATTCGCCTCGAAGGGCCCCGGGTTTATTTGCAGGTTTTCTCCGGAAGTCGGGGAATTGCCACTGATGCGAAAGTCCGTTTCCTTGGCCACACGATGCAGGTTCCGTTCTCGGAAAATCTTATGGGCCGTGTGTTTACCGGTTCCGGTGTGCCGCGCGACAAGGGACCGGAAATCACAGAAAACATGATCCCGATCGGCGGGCCGTCAGTTAATCCGGCCAAACGCATTATTCCGCGCAATATGGTTCGTACCGGAATCCCGATGATCGACGTGTTTAATACGCTGGTTGAGTCGCAGAAACTTCCCATCTTTTCGGTGGCAGGGGAACCCTACAACGAACTACTTGCCCGCATCGCCCTGCAGGCTGAAGTTGATATCATTATTCTCGGCGGCATGGGCCTCAAGCACGATGACTATCTTTACTTTCGCGACTTCTTGGAGGAACACGGCGCACTCTCGCGCTCGGTGCTCTTCGTACATACCGCAGCCGACCCGATCGTTGAATGTACGCTTGTTCCCGATATTGCGTTGGCCACCGCAGAACAGTTTGCTTTGCAGAATAAGCGTGTGCTGGTTCTGTTGACCGATATGACCAACTTCGCCGACGCCCTGAAAGAAGTTGCCATCACCATGGAGCAGATTCCCTCCAATCGCGGTTATCCCGGCGACCTTTACTCGCAGCTCGCCTCCCGCTACGAAAAAGCAGTCGACTTCGAAGGCTCCGGCTCCATCACCATTTTAGCGGTAACCACGATGCCGGGAGGTGACGTGACTCATCCGGTTCCGGATAACACCGGTTATATCACTGAAGGGCAGTTCTATCTCAAAAACGGACGCATTGAGCCGTTTGGCTCGCTCTCCCGATTGAAACAGCAGGTCAACGATAAAACACGTGACGACCATCGCACCATTATGGACACCATGATTCAGCTCTACGCCTCCTTCAAAGAGACGCTCGAGAAACAGTCGATGGGTTTCCGTATGAGCGCGTGGGATACCAAGTTGCTCAAGTATGGCGATCGCTTCGAGAAAGAAATGATGGCCCTGACGGTCAACATCCCGCTTGAAGAGGCGCTCGACCTCGGTTGGAAAATGCTGGCTGACTGCTTTGAACCGCAGGAAACGGGCATTGCATCGAAACTGACCGACAAGTTCTGGCCGCGCGAGGCATAGCCTCGCAGTTAATAGGTATTGGGTAAAAGTTATCAGGAATAACCATGAGCAATGAGATTAAAACATTTGAAGACCTCGAGTGCTGGAAAGCATGTAGGACTCTTCGGATATTTGTTGCTAAAACGGTTGCTCCTGTTTTGCCCAAGGATGAGAGATTTGGACTGACCAGTCAGGTTCTGCGGGCAGCGCGGTCGACCACTGCTAATATTGCCGAAGGGTACGGTCGCTTTCATTATATGGATAATGCGAAGTTTTGTAGTAATTCACGCGGCTCTGTTTGGGAAGTGCTTGATCATTTGATTGCCGCGAATGATGAGGACATGATTTCAGATGAAATGTTGAGTGAGGGCCGCGATCTGGTGAATCAGGCAGCGAGATTGCTGAATGGCTATATGAATTACCTGAAACGAGCATCTCAAACTGATAACAAATAATTTTTAACTGATAACTGGCGAAGCCACATGGCAAAAATAAAATTTACTAAAAATGAGCAGAAAACGCAGCGGGATTCGCTGGCGCGTTTTACGCGCTATCTGCCAACGTTGCAGCTGAAAAAACAGCAGTTGCAGATGGAGTTGCGCGGACTTAACGCACAGATCAATACCAAGCGTGACGAAGAAAAGGCCGCCCGGTCCGATCTGGCCTCCTGGGTGAAGCTTTTTTCCGAGGCGTTTGATTTTTCGCCCTATATTCAGGTCGAAACCATTGAGCGCTCGACCGGTAATATCGCCGGGGTAGCCATTCCGGTTTTTGGAAGTATTTCCTTCGTTGAAGAAACGCCCGACCTGTTTGAAACCGCGGCCTGGGTGGATCGCGGCATCGATTTGCTTCGTCAGCTGATCCGTCTGCGTGTGGAACGGCAGATCATTGAAGAGCAACACCAACTGCTGTCCGATGAGTTGCGTACGACTTCTCAGCGCGTTAACCTGTTTGAAAAAGTGAAGATCCCCGAATGTAAGGAAAACATCCGTGTCATTCGTATCTTTATGGGCGATCAGCAAACTGCCGCGGTGGCCCGTTCTAAGATTGCAAAAGGCAAAAGTGTAGAAAAGGTGACCGCATGATTGTCAAAATGAAAAAATTGACGTTGCTGTGCACTCGCGCCACACGGGAGAAAACGCTTGATGAGCTGCGCGATTTAGGCGCAATCCATTTGCAGCATGTAACATCGCCGGAAGGCGAAGGTCTCGATACGGCCCGTAAACATTTTGCCTATCTTCAGCGTGCGCTTGAGGTGCTTCCAAAGCATCCGGCGGCCGCGCCGTCCGGAAAATCGCCCCACGATGCAGTGGATGCCATCTGGAATCTGATTCATCGCAAAAAAGCGCAGGCTGAAAAAATTGAACTGCTCGAAATCGAACGCAAACGTTACGAATTTTTTGGGGCTTTCAGCGTGGAAGATATTCGGGCACTTCAGGAGAAGGGCGTACAGGTAAAACTGCTGGTCGCTCCGATTAAACAGCTTCCCGAACAGCCCAACGGTGCAAACCTCGTGGAGTTGGGGCGCGATCGCATATCGGCTTACTTCGTTCTTATTAGTCGCACGGAGGTGCAGATTGATGCCGAGGAGTTTCCGCTTCCTGAATACTCCGCCGTTAAAATGGCCGAACAGATTTCCGCGCTGACGGATCAGCTCGCAGAAACGGAAGAAGAATTCAAAACCTATTCCGGCGATCACGACGCAGTGACTGCAATCGTCGGCGAGGCGGGCGACCATGTCGTCTGGCTTGAGGCCCGTAACGGCATGGGGCTTGAAGAGGACGTCACTTACCTTAGAGGATTCTTTCCCGCCGAGCGTGAAGAAGAACTGCGCATCGCTGCATCCAAACAGGGCTGGGCCGTGCTGGTTGAAAAACCAGCTGCTGATGATCCCGTGCCGACCCTTATGCGCAACCCCGGATGGGTTTCCCCGATCAAAGCCGTTTTTGACATGATCGGAGTCATCCCGGGTTACAAAGAACTGGATGTCAGTGCCCTGTTCCTTGTTTTTCTCAGCATCTTCTTCGCCTTCATTATCGGTGATGCCGGTTATGGCTTGTTGTTCATTGCGCTCACTCTTTTCGGTAAGTTTAAAACCAAAGGGAAGGCGGAGGCGCAACCTGCATTGAATCT
>Ga0307990_1002455_pt1 | contig 14820 bp, 11 predicted proteins | sample EllFjometagen129_FD_203168 | JGI IMG/M metagenome (GOLD analysis project Ga0307990, IMG submission 203168) | Marine microbial communities from Ellis Fjord, Antarctic Ocean - #129 | ecosystem: Environmental > Aquatic > Marine > Unclassified | place: Southern Ocean | collected 2014-10-08
GCTGGGACGGTTGCCCTGACAAGCCAGCTCCGGGTTTTCCGGATAACGGCAAATGGATCGTAAAGTACGAAGGTTTCAAAAAAATGCCCTGACTAGGGCCCGGCGATTTGAACAGGCCAAAGATGTTCGCTGATTTGGCTGTACATAAAAAAAGCCCGCTGGTGTAGCTGGGCTGAAATATATAATGTGTGTGCCAAGTAAAGCTAATATAGACAAGCTGGACAATCCAGCACGGTTAAAGATTAACCATCAGGCCGGAACGGAACCGGGCGTATAAAGAGGTAACGAATTATGCGAAGCCTCGGGAAAGGTGTTATGTCAGCCACAACGCAAGTGAAGGTATTAAGCCCCGAAATAATTTTTGTAGCATTGGGTCAAGGGTTACATTGCCTGGAAGCCAGCATCGGAATGCACGTTAATGGTGAGTGCCTGTTCGACATACCGGGGTCAGAGTCCGTGGCGGGCAAACAAACTGTCTATATTGGAACTTGGGAGAACCGAAGCGTTCCGGATGGAAGCTGCCAAGGAGCCGAAAAAGTGACGAGGCAGTATGGCGTTTCGGTAGTCGGACTGACTCATAGTAGAGGCGTAGCCGGGGTAATGCCCGGTGGAGCAATAAGCTCACTCGAAGGGGTCAGCGGTTTAACGCAGAGAGGAATTCTTTAGACATGCAATACTCTGAGATTGGTAAAACATGGACGAAGTTGCCTCTCATATCTGGTCATGCCCGGAGAGACCATACATTTAAGTTTACGAGCCTTGCTCATTTACTTGATGTTGAATATCTCCGGGATTGCTACCGAAGCCTCAACAGGAATAGGGCGGTAGGAATTGACAACATAAGCTGGGAAGAATATGGAGCTGACCTGGACAATAATCTAGTAAAGTTGGTCTCAAGGTTAAAGCGGAAAAAGTATAAACCGCTACCAGCGAGACGAATATATATTCCAAAGAACGAGAAAGAGACTCGCCCTTTAGGAATATCCGCACTGGAGAACAAGATAGTAGAGCGTGGAATCACGTGGATACTTGAGAGCATATACGAGCAGGATTTTCTTGGCTGTTCTTATGGCTTTCGTCCAGAGAGAAACTGTCATCAGGCATTGAAGAAAATCAATGACCTGATAATGTTTCAGTCGGTGAACCATATTGTCGAAGCGGATATCAAAGGCTTTTTCGACAATGTTGACCATGACAAACTCATGGAATTTATCCGGATAAGAATAACGGATGCGGCATTGTTGGATTTGATAGGCAAGTTTTTGAAAGCCGGATACATCGACGATGGTCAACTGGTAAGGTCGGATAAGGGTACGCCGCAAGGCAGTATCCTCAGCCCAATGTTAGCGAATATCTTCCTACATTATGTGCTGGATGAATGGTTTGATGCAACAGTTAAAAAGCATGTAAGAGGTTTCTGTGAGCTGGTAAGGTATGCCGACGATTTTATCTGCGTAGTTCGCTATCCAGATGATGCAGAACGTATTGAACGAGCTCTAAAGAACAGATTCAGTAAGTATGGTCTGGAAATTCATCCGACAAAGAGCCAAAAGATAACATTTGGTTGCTTTGAAAGAGAGAATGCCAGAAGCCAGAACCGCAAGTCCAATACATTTGACTTTTTGGGTTTTACGCACTATTGTAGCATGTCTCGCAGAGGCAATTTTAAGCTTGGGCGAAAGACGAGCCGCAAGAAGTTCTCTACAAAATGTAGAGAGATGAACAATTGGCTGAGATCGATAAGAAATCAGGTCAAGACTAAAGACTGGTGGAATATCCTTGCAGCCAAAATGCGAGGCCATTTTCAGTACTATGGCGTCAGCGAAAACTCTGTTGGTATTGCCAGGTTTTATAAGCTGACAATTAAAATGGTTCATAAATGGCTTAATAGGCGTAGTCAAAAGCGTAAGATGAATTGGGCTGGATTTACAGAGTACCTCAAACATTACCCGTTGCCGCAGCCGCGAATAGTGCATAAGTTTTATGATTGTCTCGTGTAAGGTGAGTTGAACCGAAGAGCCGGATGTGGGAAATCCACAAGTCCGGTTCTGTGAGGGGCATTGAAGTTCTTCACACGGTTAAATAGTGTGGCACTCTTGATACCGAAAGGCAAGAGTAACAGAGAAAACAAACTAAACCTAAATGAAGGACCATATTATGTCTACTCGACTATATGGGAAATCCAGGCTTAAATGATTGGATTTGAAATCAATATGAAGACAAGGAACTTTTACCAGATCGTGTTACCGGCAGTTATGATTCTGAGTAGTTGCTGTTTGGCTGCCGGTAGGACCATCGCTGATGTCAGCGGAAGTCGGCCCAACTTTCTCTTTATCCTTGCTGACGATGTTACTTACAATGATCTCGGGTGTTTTGGCGGCAAAAATGCCAAAACGCCGAATATCGACCGGTTGGCGAGCGAGGGGATTCGATTCAACCGGGCTTACTGTGCTATGTCAATGTGCGCTCCGTTTCGTGCCGAACTCTACACAGGACTTTATCCGGTTCGCAACGGCGTAGCATGGAACCATTCGATTGCCAAACCATCAACAAAGAGCATATGCCATTACCTGCGGGATTTGAACTATCGAGTGGGCCTGGTCGGTAAAAAACACGCCGGCCCATCTAGTGTGTTTAACTTTGAAAACGTTAAAGCGCCGCTGGCCGGACCCGATACTGCCAAATTTATCACGCGCGATACGAAGGAGCCATTTTGCTTGTTTGCCTGTTCGCATAATGCCCATCCAGCGTGGCGAAGCGGTGATGTTTCAAAAATTGATATCGAGGGAATGTCCCTGCCGCCGGTCATTCACGATAATCCGATCACGAGAAAGACTTTCGCTGCTTACCTTGCCGAAGTCGAGGAACTTGACAAGGAAGTCGGAGCGATTCTGGCAATGCTCAAAAAAACCGGTCAGGACGATAATACCATCGTCATCTTTTCCTCCGAACAGGGGTGGGATTTTATTTTTGGCAAATGGACAAACTGGGATATCGGTGTCCGCAGTGCGATGATCGCTCGCTGGCCGTCTAAGATTAAGCCGGGTCGAGAAACCGACGCACTGATACAGATCACAGATATAGTGCCCACTTTCATCGCTGCTGCCGGAGGCGATCCTGCCGATTACGATCTTGATGGCGTAAGTTTCCTGGATGTGTTGGAAGGTAAGTCTGACAAGCATCGTCAATATGTCTACGGCCTGCACAATAATGTCCCAGAGGGGAATCCTTATCCCATTCGTTCTATTCGTGATGACGAGTTTCATTATATTGTCAATCTCAACCATAAGCAACCATATCACGAAAAGCACTTGATGTCAGAGAAAGCAGCCAAGAGATACGATTTGCAATGGTGGCAGGCACTCAAAGACGCCGCGGAGAAAGGTGACGCCTCGGCGAAGAAACTATATGAAAAGTATCACAACCGCCCAGCCGAGGAACTTTACCGCGTTGACGAAGATCCATGGGAGATAAATAACCTTGCCGATAAACCGCAATACGCCAAGACTAAAAAACGCCTGTTAACCGAACTTCATCTATGGATGGCCAAACAGAACGATCCGGGTGCCCCAATGGATACCCCTGAAGCTTATGCTGCCAATCGAAAACGGCAAGCTAAAAAGAAACAAAAAAAATGATCAGTTGCTTTGGAAGCTTGACAATATATTCCCGCGATATGTTTATTTCGTGGAAATACCTCAGAACCTGTCGCGTCAGTTTATTCTCGCTATGAACCGGCTTAAATGATGGGCCGTATTATGTTTTTTACGAATTGTAAATACTAACACTTGAAGGGAAAACGCAACATGATTAAAAGCAACTGGATCAAAAACGTATTGGTTGTAGCTGTTTTAGTGATAACTGGATTCGCCTCCAATGGTGTAGCCAGGGACAAGCCGCTGAAGATTTTCATCCTGTCGGGTCAGTCGAATATGGTGGGGCATGCCAATGCGCATACCATGGCCACCTTGTTCAATTCTGATGGTGCTAAGGATAAGGAACTCGTGCAATTAGTTTTCAAGAAGGATGCTAAGATTTCAAAGGCGATCCTCGACGAGCAGCTTGCCCGAGCGATAAAGATCGACGACATGACGGGCGGTATCTCAAACAAGAAGATCAAAGCCATGACCGACGCCACAAAGAAGGCTGAAATTGAAGGTCAGGTGAAAACACTGAAGGCGGCCCATGACGCCTATAAAGAGGATGTCAACTCTTCGAGTGTTGTCTCAGATCGGGTCACTATTAGCTCCATTGCAGATCGCAACATCAAGTCTGGAAAATTGAGTGTGGGTTTTGGGAGCGATGCTCTCCAAATAGGTCCTGAGTACAGCTTTGGGCTTTCGATCGCCGAAAAAATCGATGGACCCATTTTGCTCATCAAAACGTCATGGGGCGGCAAGTCTTTGCACTATGATTTTCGGCCGCCATCTGCGCCTGATTTCAAGACTATCAAGGCCTACGCAGATGCAGAGGCATCAGCAGAGAAAGCGTTGCTTCGCTATGAAGAGGCGATCAAGAATTTCCCAGAGAATGAAAAGAAATACGCTGCGGATCTCGCTGCCTACGAGGAAAAGATCAAGGCCGCTGACGATAATGCAAAAAAGAAGCTACGTAAGCCAAGCGAGCCGCGGCAACCGAGGAAGCCTGGACCTTTCAATATGGACAACGCTGGCGTCAATTACCGCATGATGAATGAATCCATTCATAAAGTCCTGGACAATCTCAAAGACAATCACCCGGATTACGACCCAGAAACAGGTTATGAAATTGCTGGTTTTGTCTGGTTTCAGGGTTTTAACGACCAATTCAACCCCGAGTACCATGGCAACTATAAGGACAATATGGTCAACTTCATCAAAGACGTACGCAAAGAGTACAAGACACCCCAAATGCCCTTTATCATTGGTGTCTTAGGTACGAGTCAGACAGAAGAAAAAGTGGCTGAAAACGCAGTGTCTGTTGCCCAACGTGAAGCTGCCAAAGCGCCTGAATTCAAAGACAACGTTCTGGCGGTTGAGAGCTATACAGAGTATGCACTCGATTCATTAGAGGTTTATAATAGTGGTTGGGCAGATCATTACTGTCAGTGGGATACCGTCGGCAGTGACCGTCCGTACCATTATCTCGGCAGCGGCAAATTTTTGGTTCGCTTTGGCGATGCGATGGCCGATGCGATGGTTGAGTTGATCAGTATGAAGGAAACTGAGTGATGTCAAACAGAGACATGAATAAGATAAGGCTATGGCGTGTTGTGTGGGCCGTCATGGTGGTGGCGGGTTCGGTGTGCGGCGAGGAAATCAAGCTGTGGACTGACGGGGTGCCCGGCGCTGCAAAGCTGTACGAACCCACAACACACTATACGGTCAAGCCACTGGCTCGACAGAAAGTTTCAGTCGTCCATGCTATAAAAACACAACCTCCAGTCATTGCGGCTGCCCGCCAGTTGGCCGATGGCCTGGGGATCCTCTTTTCCGGCAAATCATTTGCAGTGGCTGTCGGAAAACCACATCAAGAAGCAAAGCACGTTGTCTATCTCGGAACATCGAAAGAAATCACGTTACTGACTGGGCAGCGTTTGATCCGACTGCAGATGTTCCGCACCGATGTCCAGGACCACCGGGATAACACCTATGGCTGGACCGCCTACAGCCGTCCACGTTTCATGGTCGGTTCGTTCTATTTTCATCCTGTTGGAAAGATCATTTTCTAGATATGCCTTACTCTCGGAAAGGGCTATCCTATGATGTCATGTAAACGTATTTTAATCGGAGCGTTGCTTTGTTGTAGTGATCACTATAAGGAACTCCATGTGATGCGAAAAAAATATACCTATACCCTCTTCCTGGCTACGATGGGTCTCCTGATATCTGCAGGAGGGGCCCAGGCCGCTGTGTTCTATGTATCAGCCCAAGGCCATGATGCTGACGTCGGTACAGCAACGGCCCCCTTTGCCACCCTGGGCCGGGCCCAAACAGCCGTGTGCGCGTACGCCGGCAAGGAGACCGTAACCGTCTTCTTGTCCAGCGGGACCTATGCACTGGGGCAAACCCTCGTGTTTAAAGCACAGGATTCTGGCTCCGAGCGTTACCCAGTGACTTATCGCGCTGCCCCGAAAGCCACCGTCATTTTCAGCGGGGGGCAAACACTTCGTTTGAACTGGCAGCCATACAAAGCCGGCACGATGCAGGCAGAGCTGCCCCAGGGCTCCGGGCCCATAGATCAACTGTTTGTCAACGGTCAACGACGATTCTGTGCACGCTGGCCCAACTACACATCCGGCGAGTATGGTGTGGATACGGGCTACAGCAGCGGTCTCAAACCCCAAGCGGGCATCCTCTTTGTGGAAGTACCGGCCTCCAGTGACGCCTATGGTATTGGTTTTCCCATTTGCACAACTTCAGCATCTTTCTGCATCAAATCGAAGGCAAGTGGTATGAATTCGGCTACTATGAGTACACCGGCAACGACTTTGAAGGCGACATGGCCAGGATGGATGCTGAACCACGCACGATTGAGTGGCTCAAGCAATGTGATCCCATGCAGTTGCCTCTTTCGGGTGAGACCTCCTGGGCTGTCATGGAGCAGGTGTACTATAACAAGTAGGAAGTGTGAGGGGGACAGGGACTAGGAGTCAGGGATCAGGAGTCAGGAAACAGGTGTCCTGGCAAATATTGGACTACGAAGCAAAACAAAGGAAATTGAAATGAAATTACGTTTGTGTGTGTTTGTACTCTTTTCCTCCATGAGCCTTGGAAGTCAGCAGATTGTCATTGAAGACCCTGCCCAGGACGGGCACGTGACATTTGCCTGGTCCTCGTCTTCTGCCAACGAGTGGACCCACTATGAGACCATGTCAGAGTCCCAAAGGGCCGCATTCCGGGACGGGTCCCTGGGCAAGAGGGATGCGGGCAAACTGTTCGAGGTGGCTCTGTCCGTGTTCAACCCTGAATCCCCCTCTGTTACATCAGTGACCGGTTTTGTGGAAAGCCATGGGTACGTCTCCATGGAGGCAGAACACTATGCCAGGAAGATTGACAAGACACCGGCTGCATGGCACGTACTTGAGGGCCTGGGACGCACAGGCGCCTCTGTGACTATCCTGCCCACCACGATTCCCAGTGTGGCGTCCCTCGAACACATCGCGACACAGTCCCTTGTGCTCGAGTACGATCTGTACACGTTCACAGAAGGTGAGGCCACAATCCAGCTCAACTGTATACCGTCCAATGCAATCAATGCAGATCATGGCGTGGGTTTAGCAGTATCTGTGGATGACGGAGACCCGGTCATAACATCGCGCACCAGCAGCAATGTTTTAGACAATTTCATGACACTCAAGGCCAAGGTGGACATGCGAAAACAGGGGCCGCATCAATTGAAGGTCTGGATGGTGGATCCCGGTGTGGTGATTGACAAGATCATTGTTGATTTCGGGGGCGTCAAGGACTCCTACCTGGGCCCTCCGGAATCCGTGTATCATAGCAGGCCAGTAAGACCGAATTGGGAAGGCGGTGTCATCACCATGAAGGATCAGATTCACCGACAGGCTCCTATGGTTGAAAAATCAAAATCCCTATCATAAGGATGAAAGATGAATTCAAAAGAAAGAATACTTGCAACATTAGAACGCAAAGCTGTTGACCGTTTACCTGTTGATATCTGGCATACTCCTGAGGTTATAAATTCGCTTAAATCACACTTCGATCTGGATGATGAAGTCTCTGTATGGAAGGCTATGGGTGTCGATAAGATCGGCTGGGTTTTCATGGATTACGCGGCCGATGATGGTATAGATACAGGAAGCCAGGTTGGAGGCGGAGCAGGTGGTCCACGGACTATGTGGGGTGTTCCGCTCAAATCTGTTGAAGCCGGAGATGCCCATTATGATGAGTTTAGTGACGCTCCTATGAAAAATATGACAGATGCATCTGAGGTGAGCCAGTACCAGTGGTGGCCTGATCCTGATCGTTTCAAGTATGACGATGCTCTTGCTCTCGCAGCAAAAATAAGCACCGATTATGCGGTAATAGGCCCGTGGGTGTCTCTTTTTGAAGTATACTGCCAATTGCGAGGTATTGAACAGTCTCTGATGGATATGGCTTTGTATCCGGAATTAGTCGATGTCATACTTGACCGTATCGAAAGCATACAGACCGAAATGATGACACGTTTTCTGCAAAGAGCCAGCGATACTGTCGACCTTGTCTTTATAAGCGATGATCTTGGTATGCAGGAAAACCTCCTTATGTCTCCTGGAATGTGGAAGCGTTTTCTTGAACCAAGAGTGAAACGCTGGTGTGAACTGATTCATACTTTTGGCAAAAAAGTCTTCTATCATTCAGACGGTGCCTGTGAACCCCTTATTCAGCCCCTAATTGATTGTGGGATAGACGTTCTTAATCCGATCCAGCATGTGTGTCCGGGAATGAACCCCAAAGAACTGAAAGAAAAATATGGCGATCAGGTTATTTTCCACGGAGGCGTTGATAATCAGAATGTGCTGCCTTTCGGTTCTGCCGACGATGTTGTCAAAGAAGTCAATATGCTTATGGATTCTTTAGGTGCAGGTAAAGAAGGATATATTTGTGCATCGTGTCATAATATTCAGGCCGGTACTCCAGTTGAAAATATCCTTGCGATGGTGGACACTGCTAAGAATATGTAATTAAATCAAGTTTTAGTTTTTTGGAGTCAGTCATGAAGTCATATAAATGTATTTTAATCGGAGCGTTGCTTTGTTGTAGCGTGGCATCGGGACATGCCTGGGATCAGTGGACACTGCAATACAGTCAACCCGCCGCCCAATGGACCGATGCCTTGCCCCTGGGCAATGGCCATATGGGGGCCATGGTTTTTGGTGATCCTAACCAAGAACATATTCAGTTTAATGAGGATACAGTCTGGGCGGGTGCGCCTATGGACTATATTAATTCTCAGGCCAGTCCAGAGGTTCTGGCTGAGGTACGCCGTTTGTTATTCGCCGGTGAGCAAAAAGAAGCCAGTGAGCTGGCACGCAAGCTGCTCAGTGATCCTGTACGGCAAATGCCCTATCAGCCCTTTGGTGACCTTTACCTGGATATGTCCGGTCATGCTCAGGTCACGCACTATCGCCGCTGCCTGGATCTTGACCGGGCCATGACCACTGTGACGTACGAGCAGGATCAGGTCGTGTATCAGCGTGAAACCTTTGTGTCCTACCCTGATCGTGTGATAGTCGTACGCCTCACGGCCAATCGAGTTGGCCAGATTGCGTTTAAGGCACGCTTGGCCTGTGCCCATAAAAATGCTCAGACCAAACGCCTGGATGCCACGACGTTGGAGATGCAAGGGCAGGTTCAAGATTATGATTATAAACGGATAGGTAGACTGATTTTCAGCAAGATTCGCCTGGCAGCACAACTGAAGGTTTGGGCTGAAGCAGGGGTTGTCCAGGTCAGTGATGAAGGCATTGAAGTCATGGGTGCCGATACTGTCACCTTGCTATTGACCTTAGGTACCTCATTCAAACGTTATGATGACATCAGTGCTGATCCTGTGGCGCGGTGCAGTGGTTTTATGACAGCACTTGAGGGTAAAGACTACGCGACCCTGCGTTCAGCTCACATCAAGGATCACCAGTCTCTGTTTCGGCGCTGCACTCTGGATTTGGGCGCCACCTCTGCGATCCACCTGGACACCGATGATCGGGTCTTGAAGAACAAAGAAGTCACCGATCCTCAGCTCATGGCCTTGCTGTTTCAGTATGGCCGCTATCTCATGATTGCCTCCAGCCGACCCGGCAGTCAACCGGCCAATCTGCAGGGCATTTGGAACCCCCTTCTGTCCCCCCCCTGGGAAAGCAAGTACACCACCAACATCAATGCCGAAATGAACTATTGGCCGGCGGAGCCCACGAACTTGAGTGAGTGTCACGAGCCGTTTCTGAAGATGGTGGAAGAGGTAGCACAGACCGGTCGGAAGATCGCTCAAGCCCACTATGGTTTGCCTGGCTGGGTGCTGCATCACAATACCGGCGGTTGGCGAGGCGCAGCAGCCATTAACAGCATCCCCTACGGGATGTGGCCTACGGGTGGCGCCTGGGTATGTCAACACCTCTGGTGGCACTATGTTTACACCGAAGACATTCAGTTCTTGCGTCAACGGGCCTATCCTCTCATGAAAGAGGCCTGCCGTTTTTATGAGGCCTGGTTAATTGAGGATCCACGTCACCCCCACAAATGGCTCATTAGCGGTCCGAGCAACTCGCCGGAAAACGGGGGCTTTGTGATGGGGCCGACCATGGACCATCAGATTATCCGCCACCTCTTACGTACCACGGCTGAGGCGGCGCGAGTCCTTGGTGTCGATGAGGCGTTGCAGACACAGTGGCATTCAATCCATGACCGCATCGCCCCTAACCAAATCGGCCAATACGGACAATTACAGGAGTGGCTGGAAGATCGAGACGATCCCAAGAACAAGCACCGGCATGTGTCCCATCTCTGGGGCCTGCATCCCGGTAATGAGATTACCGCCGAAACCCCTGATCTTCTGGCAGCGGCCCGTAAATCTCTCATCATGCGGGGCGATGGCGGCACGAGTTGGTCCATGGCCTGGAAGGTCAACTTCTGGGCGCGCCTGGGCGAAGGGGACCGTGCGGTGAAACTGATCAACAACTTCCTGACCCTGACCGGCTCCTCTAAAACGAGCCTCACCGGGGGCGGTGTCTACGCGAACCTCTTCAGTGCCCATCCTCCTTTCCAGATCGACGGTAATTTTGGCGCCACAGCCGGCATCACTGAAATGCTACTGCAGAATCATACCGGCCAGATCCACCTGCTGCCAGCATTGCCAAAGGCATGGCCGAACGGTTCGGTATTCGGGCTTAAAGCGAGAGGTGATGTCACCGTATCGATTAATTGGAAGGCAGGCAAACTGGTGACAGCTCACTTGACAGCCTCCCGTGATAGATCTGTATCAGTTCGCTATCAAGGGCAAATCAAGAATATTGATTTGGTTGCCGGACAACCGTTGAAAGTCACGTTTCCTTAGTTTGCGCAGAACACGACTGTCAAGGCGCTCACCCGATTGCAGGTAAGGCCATAGAAAGGCCTGCTGGGATCGATAGTAAGGAAGTTTTTTGATGATTTGAAGTTAAGTTTTGGTTGATCAGTAAGCAAAACTCGATGAACATAGAAAAAGTTAACAAAGGCTGTATGAGAACGAGAAAATTGAGCCATCTCACTCAAACAGCCAACGGACCCAAAACGGTTGGGTTCGAAAACATTGTGCAAAAGACTCTACAGGAATACGTAAAGTGAAAATCTATAGCAAAATTATAAAACTGTCTGTTCTACTAATCTGTCTGCTGTCGTCTGCGATAGTCGCCTCGGAGAAACCTAATATCCTATTTATCCTTGCCGACGATCTAGGATACGGTGACGTTGGCTGTTACAATCCAGAATCCAGAATTCCCACGCCTAATCTTGACAAGCTTGCGTCGGAAGGGATGAGGTTTACCGATGCCCACAGCCCTTCGACGGTGTGCACACCGACGCGTTACAGTATCCTGACCGGGCGGATGGAATTTCGCACGGGGATGAAAGGGGTCTTTACCGGTATCGGCGGGCCTTGTCTGATCGAGAAGGATCGTCTGACGTTGGGTCAGATGCTTAGCGAGAAGGGGTATACTACGGCGTGTTTCGGTAAGTGGCATATCGGTATGTCGTTCTTTGACAAAGAGGGTGATCGCATCAAAAACAGCGGTGTCAAGGGTGTTGAGCAGATCGACTATTCGCGGCCGATTCCCGATTCACCGATCCATCGCGGCTTTGACAAGTTTTACGGAACGGTCTCCTGCCCGACGACGGACTGGTTCTATGCGTATGTCGACGGTGACCGTGTTCCCATTCCTCCGACAAAACTGCTGGACAAAAGTAAATTGCCGAAGCATCCTTACGGTCACGATTGCCGGCGCGGTATGGTCGCTGACAATTTTAACCATGAAGAGGTTGATCTGGTATTTCTTGATAAGAGCGTCAAGTTTCTTGAAAAGCACGTAAAGACAAAGCCAGGCAAACCGTTCTTCCTTTATCATTCAATGCAGGCGGTTCATCTACCGTCTTTTGCAGCCGATCAATTCAAGGGCAAGACCAATTCTGGTCCGCATGGCGATTTTATTTTCGAGATGGATTATATCGTTGGCGAGTTGATGAAAACTCTCCGCCGACTTGGTGTCGCCGATAATACGATCGTTATGTTTGCAAGCGATAACGGCCCGGAGGTTCCCACGGTTATTAACATGCGAAAGACACACAACCACGACGGGGCAAGGCCGTGGCGGGGTGTTAAGCGTGACCAATGGGAAGGTGGTCATCGCACGCCGTTTATCGTTCGCTGGCCGGGCAAAGTCAAGGCAGGTACTACGAGCGATCAGCTTACCAGTCTGACCGATGTTATGGCAACCTGCGGAGAGATCGTCGGGGCGAAGTTGCCCAACGATGCGGCAGAGGACAGCTATAGTATGCTGAAGGTGCTGCTGGGCAGACAAGGCGATAAACCCATTCGTAAGTATATGCTCCAGCAGACGATAACATTTGCTATGTCGATCCGCGAAGGTCATTGGAAGTATCTCGATCACAAGGGTTCCGGCGGTAACAGATATGAACGAACCGGAGACTGGGGCATGAAACCATATGTACTGAAAGACACCGATCCCGACGCACCGGGACAGCTTTACAACCTTGAGGTTGATCAGGGTGAGACGAAAAACCTGTACAGCAAGCATCCTGAGATAGTTGCGAGGCTTAAGAGGCAGTTGGAAATCTACAAAGACAGCGGCAGAAGCGCACCGATGCGGAAATAACTACAACGAACGATATCACGTTTTCTCTTGACAAATTTGTTAAATATAACGGATAAATAAAGCTTCCAGGAACTGGTTTTTTATCATCAGAAGGACAAGTGGTTTTTGCGTAACTTAGCGATACCCCGCATTGGTCGAGAAAATCAAGGCCACGCGCAAGGCCATGGAAGAGGCCAAAGCAGAGCCCATGGGAAAGATTGAAGAGTAAAATGTTATATGGGAAATCCCAGTTAAATCTGACTAAGGAGTTATTCGTGGACATCAAACGCATCAAACGCATCAGGCTCATAGGCTATATTTTGTTCTTTTTAGTGTTACCAGTTTCGGTGGGCGCCGAGGAAACGTTGCGCGTGATGAGCTATAACATTCACATGTGGGAGCCAGGCGTTGAAACCCTGACGGGCGTTATCAAGGCCGCCAATCCTGATATTGTGGGATTGAACGAAGCCTGGAATGAAAAGAAAAACGGCGAGATTGCCAAAACCCTGAATTATAACATAATTTGCGGCGGCCAGGGAGCGCCCGGCAGCCCAACGAAAAGATCCCATTGCGTCAATGACTATTACATGCCCCAGGTTTTATTGACCAGACATAAAATTGTACATTCAAAAGTGTTCAATGCCATGGCGGCCAAGGAGTGGGAATCTAGACCGGATTTCGACCCCAATGTGCCCATTTATCGCGGCGGAACGCTGGCCGTACTGGAGACAGCTAAAGGAAACCGCGTTGTCGTCTTTGTCCTTCACCTGCACCCCTGGGGAGGGGCCGACGAGAAAATGACCGAGATGCGGCTCAACGAGATCAAGGCCATCGTCGGCAAGGTCAAACCCTACGCTGACCTGCCGGTCCTGATTATCGGCGATTTCAACACGCGGTCACATCTGGATGGGATTAAAGGATGGAAGGTGACTCCCTACCTCCAGAAGCAGGGTTACAAGGACCTCTACAGAACTGTCCGCCCCGATCCGAAGGCCTTTCCGGGTAAAACGGCACCCGAAGGCCGTATCGACTATATTTTCTGTAACCGACACGTCACGCCGACGAGCGCCAAAGTACTGTCCGACGGCGTGTTTGGTTCCCGCGGCTTTGAAAATTCTGACCATTTAGCCGTCTATGGTGAATTTGAAATACGAACACTAGAAAGGAAAACGGAACATGATTAAAAGTAACAGAATCAAAACCGTATTGGCTGTCGCTGTTTTAGTGATAACTGGATTTGCCTCCAATGGTGTGGCTAGGAGTGTGTCGGAGAATCTCGTCGTCGGCCCGAGAGCGAGCGGTTTTGTGACTGGCAAGGACGGCGAAGCAGGCGATGTCGGTGTATATCGTCGATACAGCCGGACGCAGTCCAGTCGCAAAACAAGCCGCTCGAAGCCAGATCGGATTCTCCGACAGGCTCCTAAGGACAAGCCGCTGAAGATCTTCATCCTGGCGGGTCAGTCTAATATGGTGGGGCATGCCAATGCGCATACCATGGCCACCTTGTTCAATTCAGACGGTGCCAGAGACAAGGATCTCATTCAACTGGTCTTCAAGAAGGATGCTAAGATTTCAAAGAAGATCCTTGACGAGCAGCTTGCCCGAGCGAGAAAGATCGATGACATGACGGGCGGTATCTCAAACAAGAAGATCAAGGCCATGACCGACGCCGCAAAGAAGGCTGAAATTGAAGGTCAGGTGAAAACACTGAAGGCGGCTCATGATGCCTATAAAGAGGATGCCATATCTTCGAGTGTTGTCTCAGATCGGGTCACTATTAGCTCCATTGCAGATCGCAACATCAAGTCTGGAAAATTGAGTGTGGGTTTTGGGAGCGATGTTCTCCAAATAGGGCCTGAGTACAGCTTTGGGCTTTCGATCGCCGAAAAAATCGATGGACCCATTTTGCTCATCAAAACGTCATGGGGCGGCAAGTCTTTGCACTATGATTTTCGGCCGCCATCTGCGCCTGATTTCAAGACTACCAAGGCCTACGC
>Ga0307990_1002457_pt1 | contig 14810 bp, 13 predicted proteins | sample EllFjometagen129_FD_203168 | JGI IMG/M metagenome (GOLD analysis project Ga0307990, IMG submission 203168) | Marine microbial communities from Ellis Fjord, Antarctic Ocean - #129 | ecosystem: Environmental > Aquatic > Marine > Unclassified | place: Southern Ocean | collected 2014-10-08
ATCCACATATTGAGGACCTTTGGCCTTGGATTTGGCTTTTTGCTTTGATTTGACCGTACCCGTTTTTGCATGGCTATTTGTATGTTGTACTGTCATTGAATCCATTATATTTAGCTGTTGGAGGGTGTGTTGAATAAGCCAATTGAAAACTGACTAGTACTGGTCAGTAGGATTGTCACCCTAATTCATACCCCCCATACCGTTTTATTTCTTGTGCTAGCTATTGTGTTTGCTCTTTATTTATTTTACGGTGCCTATTTTAACACGAGTACCATGTCTGAGTCAATAGCCTGGCGGATACTCCTGGGTTTTAAGGCCAACACCAAAGAAACCTCAATCTCAGCAGGGCCCCAATCAAGCCAAACAAAAAACTTCTCAATCTGAATAGCCATGATTAAAAGGTTCCGATAGTTGCGCCATTATATGAATCAACGCTCACAAAAAGCGGTCGTCAGATTTTCAACTATATACAGGTATAGTGACGGATGATCCTAAAAACGGTTACACAATTATCGGATTTTGTGAGAAAAATGTGAATATGGGTATTTTTTTTCATTGTCTGTCATAAGGTTACTTTTCACGGGGGCAATCCAGAATCGTAAGGTGGGTTTCAAGCGACTTAATTGTCAAAACGTTTTCTGAAACGCGCTGTGGGGATGTTGAGTAGGCCTCTATATTTCGCAACGGTCCGCCTAGCGATATCTGAAAAACCGGCATTTGAGAGTTTTCCGCGGATTTGATCATCATTGAGGGGTTTGGTTTTGTCTTCCTCATTAATGATGTGCTGGAGTTGACCTCGTATGGCTTCCCAGCTACGTTCTTTGCCGCTGGCATCTTCTTTTCCCCCGCTAAAGAACTTTCTCAGGGGCAGTACCCCCCAAGCACATTGCATGTGTTTACCGGATACAGCCCTGGATACAGTGGCCACATGAACGCCTACATCCTTTGCCACCTTGGCCATGGGCAGAGGTCTTAGGTGGAGAGGGCCCTTGTTAAAAAAATCCTCTTGGCGCGTCACAATCGACTGGGTCACACGCAGCAGCGTGTTTTTTCGTTGTTCAATGGCATCAATGATCCATTGAGCGGAACGAATATTGGTGCGCAGGAATTTTTTAGTGCTCTCAGAGACTGTGGAGTCCTTGGTCATGGCTGCATACTGATTGTTGAGACGCAGACTAGGCAGGTTGTGGTCTACCAACTGTACCACATATTCCCCATCGTCCCTTTGTGATACGAGGACATCCGGTGTGATTGGCAGAGAAAGGCTTTGGCTGATTTGTAGTCCAGGTGAGGTGTCGAGCTTTCGCAGGCCCATGATAGCGTGGTTGACCTCCTCAATGGAGCATTGCATTTTTTTTGCAATGTCCGGCAAACGGTTTTCCAGCAGCAGTTGCATGTGTTTGGAAACCAGTTCTGCTTCGATCCGCATGCTATCGGGACTTTGAGCAATCTGGATCAGCAGGCATTCCTTGATGTCTCTGGCGCCTACGCCTGTGGGTTCAAGCTCTTGCACCAGGGCCAGAGCTGTCTCAAGATCTTCCAAGGTAAAAGCCGTCTGATCTTTGGTGACCAGTTGCTCCAGGCAGACAGTGAGGTATCCCCGGTGGTCTATATAGTCAATAATGGTTTCCCCCGCGATTTTGACAGGGTCTTCTCCGTCTATCAGGTGCCATTGATCTATGAGATATTGATACAGAGACTGAGGTGTGGCTGCGGTATTCTTAATGGCTTGAAGTTTGCTGTCCGTGTCATTATCCTGGGCACGTTGACGCATGGGGCCCGATTGGTCGATATGCTCTTCAAAGTCCGTCTTTAGGCTATCAAGACGTTCAAAGTCGTCTTTGTTGTGCTCGTCAGCTGAGACGACCATATCTTTTTCAACCAACGCTTCATCATCCGAGTCACTGGTATCCAAATCAAGGCCTTCCGAGGGATCAGGTTCTTCCAGTTCCAGTGTAGGATTGCTGTTCAGCTCCTGTTCAATACGTTCCTGAAGCGCTAGAATTGGCAACTGGAGGATTTCCATGGACTGGATCATGTGCGGCGCGAGCTTCATACGCTGCTCAAGTTTCATATGTCCAGTCATTTCCAGTCGCATCATTCGGCTCCAGTCTATCGTGAGTCGCTGCCCATTTCGATTAAACAACAAAGATCGTATTTTAGTGGATTACAGGGACGGTCGTCAAGCTGTAGAAACATGCATTCATTAGAGATTACCTGATATCTTGAGGATGATCAGCTGGGCCGGCTGTTCCAAAGGCAGTTGTAAGCGGGTCTGAAGCTTCTCGCCTTGCAGGTCAACAATCCATGTGCTTTCACTCTTTGAGACCATGTCGTAGGTGCCCCAGTCGACCCGTTTGACTTGGCCCAGCCCTTGTTGCACAGGGCCTTCATATGTTAAGAAGCGTGTATCATGGTCAAAAATGGGTATGACAAGACAAGGATGTGTCAACAAAGCATGCGGGGCCCAATCCAAACGAAATGTCTTGAGTACAGCGCCGCACTCCAGCATGAGATCCCAGTGCACAGGATCGCCATGTTTTTGGTGCTCATGGATCACATATTTCATGACTCAACGCCCTCGCTTTGAGCCATATATGGAGGTAGGCTCTTTATGCGGGCCGTTTTGATTGCGTCTTGGGCCGTGTATTTCAGGCCTACTGAGGCAATCGGGGGACGCATTCTGTTAGAATTCATCAAGCAAAGCATACGTGCATGGTAATCTTATGTTTTCAAAAAACAAGTTGGATTCCAGAAAAACACGTGACAAAACCCGGTTATTGAGCCTTGAAGAGGTGAGTGGTTGCATATTTGCCCTTTTTGAGATAGTATAAATGGTTCAAATCAACGGATTGCTGGAATCAATTTCAGGGGAAACGCGTGAGTCTTTTAGATTGGGTAGGAATGAGATTATGAAGAGAGAAAAGCCTGTGTTGTTTCGAATCTGTGTCTGTTTAATCCTGGCCGTGGTATTCTCAGGATGTGCCCATCAAAAGGCTTCCAAAAAGGCGGATCAGTATGCTCAGCAAAAGAACTATGAACAGGCCATTCGCAGTTTGCAGGAGGCCATTGATCTGGCCGAAAAGGGTCACAAGGGTAAAACTGTAGAAAAATATGAGACCAGGCTTCGCGAAGTGCGTCAGGAGGCTGCGGGTTATTACTATCGGCAATCAGAAGAGTATTATACTGCCGCAGATCTCAACTCTGCTCTGCAGTGTATTGGACGGGCGATACTGTATCAGCCAGCTGCGACTCGCTCCCATGACCTTAAGAAACGTATTAAATCTGCTATTCAATTGGCAGAAGAACATTATGTCCAGGCCATGGCACTGGCAGACAAACAACAGTGGCGAGAAGCCGTGACTGCGTTACAGCGCGTTTCTCGTGAGCACACCACCATGTCAGGTTTAAGTGCAGATCTCAAGCAGGTCAAACAACGAGCCTATAATGACTATTTGCTGAAGGCCAAGGATTTTCTAGATGAAGATGACCTGGGTGGGGCCTCTGAGCAGGCCAATTTGGCGTTGACTTTTGTGGAGAATGGTCGTGATGCCCAAGGCCTGATCAAGACGGTAGAGGATCGCCGTGAAGCCAAACGGTTGATTGCTTTGGCACGTCGTCAGCTGGCTGGCGAGAGTCCGACAGAGGCCCTTGATCTTTTGAATAGGGCCCGCGAATTACACGCTTCAGCCAAGGATCTGGTGGAACTGATGCTCCAGGCCAAGCAGGGTGTGTGTGATCGATGGATCGCTCAGGCGATGGTCGCCCTTCAGGAAGAAAGTCGTGTGAGAGCGTTGCCCCTGCTACTTAAAAGCAGAGAACTGTTACCTGGATACGGACAAGTGGATCAGACTATTGCTTCCGTACGGGCGAGCTTGAGTGCTCAGCATCTTGCGCAAGCCGCGTTGTACCAAAAGCAAGGGTTGGATGGAGCCGCTTTACTCCATGCCGTGGCTGCAATGGAATACAGTGACAATGAATCTGAGGCAAGAGAATACTTGCGTGTGAGTATGCAGGCCGTTCAAGATTCGATTCAGTATGCTTTGGTCTATGGCGGTTTTACAGGTCAGGAAGGACAGGATTTTGCAATAGATCGATTAAACCCCATGATGCTTGTGCTATTAAATCAATTGCGTCCCGCCTGTGTACGCATTTTGGAGCAACCTGAGGGGGATGCGGATGCTTTGATTACAGGCGAGATATTGACATTGGATCTGGTCGAAGATACTGAGGTTAAGGCACACGGGCGTGCCGAATATCAAGACGGCATGAGACCTGAACCGAATCCTGAATACCTGGAAGCCAAAGAAGAGGCCGATCTGGCACTGGGCGATCTAAACAAGGCGCGGGAGCGTTTGGCCATGGCCAAGAAACGACGCGCCTTGACCGCCAACCCTGATCCAAACAATCCACAGGCCGTTCAAAGTGCACGCAGGGCAGAGGCTGATGTGGTTGAGGCTCAGGAACGTACGGTCACGGTGGCTACAAATCTGGCCATTATATCCACCAAAGTCGCGGCCCTGCCCCAGGAAGTTCTGGTGCCCAATATCGTGTCGTACGAATACCCCATTCATACTGTCACAAAATCAGCGCAATTGAGCTGCTTGATCAAAATGACGGATATGCAGACTCGTGGTATGATTTTGGCCGACACGATTGAAGCCGGGACCAGTCAAACTGATACCGTGATTCAGGCTGTTCCCGAACGGAACGTTCCTGGAGATCCATTGGAATTACCGGATGATACGGGATTCTATGGTCAGGCAATCGAGGCCCTGGAAGAGAATCTTGTGAAGATTCTTCATGTGAGCTTGAGCAAGCACAGCGAGCGATTTGTCAAGGCATTCGAAAAGGCAGACTCTGTCGGCGATCAAAGCCGGGCCGTGGACCAAGGTATTAAGTACCTGTTTGCCCATCCAGTGGGGTATGAGCATACCAATGCCATGACCGACTATTTGCACAGGTACTTGGGCAAGGAAGATGCTATCTTGGATATCACCAGCTTGTTGAGACAACACTGCCGAATTTTTCTAGCGTACGCCAAGTTTCCGGCAGAGCTTCAAGAGCAGGGTAATACGGTCGTGATTCGCAAATTTACTACGGCATCATTGACCACCTCTGTACGCTGCCCCTGCACCCTTATTTCTATCAACGGTCAGAGCGTGAACAGCATTGCCCAGGTACGTGACCTCATCGGACGTTATGGCGCAGGTGAAAAGGTGACACTTTCAGTCCAGAGCAAGGGACGTTTTATCACCACCGAGTTGGCATTAACTCAGCAGTAGTGCTGTGTCATGGTAGACTTCACTTAGGGCATTTTGTCTGGATACCACTGTTCAACAACATCGTACAGATCTTGCCGTGTAATTGCCGCCATGATGGCGAGCAAGACAGTTTTCCGCTGAGGGTGGGCTTTGGCGTAGCCTGCGGCAAATTTGCGAAAGAAGCCCACGGCCCTTTTTTCTGTGTACAGTTGGAGCACCATATTGAAGTGATAGAGCAGAGTTTCCTTTTGCTCAAACAATGTGGGCCGAGCCGGTAGTGGTTTACCTTCGAAGAGGCTTCGCAGGTCCCTGAGTAGCCATGGATTGCCCACTGCGCCACGTGCTGCGACAATACCATCCAGGCCTGTGCGATCCATGAGGTCTACGGCATCAATTGCCGTGAACACGTCACCGCTGCCTATGATGGTGGCTTGAGGGAAGGCCTGCTTGACCTTTTGTAATATGTCCCAGTCAGCTTTGCCTCTGTATTTTTCCCCAACTGTGCGTCCATGAATGACCAGGGCATCCACGCCCAGACTAATGGATTGCTCCACGATTTGCCAGAAACTGGCCTCAGAATCCGGTTTGTGATTGACGCCATACCGGAGTTTCATGAGCACTGGGCAATCCACGACATCTTTGACTGCCTTGAGAATGTCGGCGACCAGATCTGGCTCTCCAAGCACAGCGCCGCCTCGTTTTCTACGGAGTACCTTGGGGGCCGGGCAGGCAAAATTTAAATCAATGAGGTCATACCCCACGGCCACACAGTCCCTGGCGGCTTTCGCCATGGTTTGAGGTGTTCTACTGAGAAGTTGGGCTCCCACAGGGTGTTCATCTTCTTGGGGACGGAATTCTGATTTTCGCAGGACCTTGGGATTGGCCACGCTCTTGGCGAGCATCACGCCTGTTAAGGTCAGGGGGCACCCAAAGTCTTTGGCCAGTTTTCGCATGGCCCAGTCTGTGTAGCCACTAAGCGCTGCCTGGAAAAAGGGGACATCTAAGACGAGTTCGCCGAGTTTGAGCGTTGTCATGAAATCTATTTGTTTTTATTGAAGATGGTACAAAGCACAATGCCCAGTTCATACAGGCCATAAAGTGGGATGGCCAGGCTGACTTGGGACATGGGGTCCGGAGGCGTGGCCACGGCCGCGATGATAAAGGTGCCGAGTAACACGTATTTTCGACTGGACTTGAGTGCCTGAATACTGACCAATCCAGTGCGATTTAGTATAAAAATCGCGATAGGTGTCTGAAATGCCAGGCCAAAGACGAGCATCAAGGTGGTGACAAAGGAGATGTATTTCTGAAACGTCCAGTTACAGGTGACGCCAATCAGGTCTCCAAAGGCGAGAAAGAACCGCAGGGTCAGAGGGGCCACAATGAATAGAAAGAATAGGGCACCCAGGATAAACAACCCTGCCGAAAAAGGAATGGCAGTCTTGATACATTTCTGCTCATTTGTGTACAGGCCTGCTGCCACGAACATCCATATCTGATAAAAGACCCACGGTGCCGTTAGGATCAAGCCTGTGATGAAAGAAATCTTCATATAGGAAACCAGGGCATCTGACGGTCCCAGCGACATCAAACGCGTGGTATTGAGTCCGGCGATCATGTCGGGCGAGCCTGTCCAGGCGTGTAAGGTCTTGGTGTAGACCGTCTGGACGTACTGAATGAGATTGGGGTCCACGTAGGGGGCGTTCGGATCAGTAGAAAGTCCATTAATCAGATTTAAGAGGACAAGTTGAGGTAATGAAGGGGGTAATGTGTTGGGGTCTTTGTATTTCTTCTCCGTATAGCTGAACATGACCGCGTCGTAGGGTTCCTGGATGAATCGGATGATGTACTTTCCCATGGAAAAGCAGATCACGATGCCAATTCCCAGGGCCAGTAACGCCATGATCAAGCGGGCGCGCAACTCCTCCAGATGGTCTCCCAGACTCATGCTTGTGAGATCTTTCGAATCTGTGTCTTTCGAAGTGGCCATGCGTGGAGAAGGGACTACTGACTGTCTAAGTCGTTCAAGCCAGCAGCTTCCTTTACATGTTCTGTGGCATTACTCTTGACCTCATTGATTTGGTGATCTACATCCTGCTTGACATCTTCAACTTCATGCAGGCCTTTTTTGAATTCTGTCATGCTCTTGCCCATGTTGCGAGCAATTTCGGGCAAACGTTTGCCAAAGATCAAAAGGGCAACAGCCAAAATTATCCATATCTCAGGGCCACCTGGCACACCAAACAATAACATAGAACTGCTAGCCATTTCGGATCTCCTTGGTTTAAGCATTCAGCCACAGTGTTGACTGAGTGGTAAATTTCTTAGTCATTTTCAATTCTACTTGCGAATCTCCCAAACAAGAAGATCCTTTTTCCAAAGTATAATCTTCACTTTGATTTGAGTCAATTAATTAGAATGGGAAGATGAATCAATCTTAACGAAGCTTGATTTGGGCGATTATCGGTATCCTCAGAAAAAAGGATAGTCTGAGGTGAGAAAAAAGATGATATTGGTGCTACCTCTGAAGGGGCAAAGCCCTGGTTTTTTAAAAAAACTTTGCTTGATTAATATTGTATAAGATGCCTTCAGTAAAGTGTTTACGTTCTTTTTCTCAAAAAAGTAGTTGACCTGTTTTAAGCGTTTTTACTATAATAACGTCGTGCTCAGTGGATCGTTATTTCAACGCAGAAATGGGGTGTGACGATGCGAAAACTATACTATGAATTTTGGATTCCTTTCACAGTTAACAAACGTCGGATTTTTGTGCTGGCTTTGGCGAGCTATATTGCCCTTTGCTAAACATTGTGACGTAGTTAAGTTTTAATTGGTCAAGACGCTTCAGGGAGTATTGAGGCGTTTTTTTATGCGCTGATTCATATCGTTTGACATTCCGAGGGCTCGCAATTAAGCTTGGGTCTTTCAATTTACCGTAGTTTTCTTGGAGTCAAACGAATGATTGTAGTGACTGGTGGTGCAGGTTTTATCGGCTCTGCTCTGATCGCAGAACTGAATCACAGAGGCCAGACAGATATTCTGGTGGTGGATGAGCTGGGTAAATCCAGTGGCTGGAAAAATCTTCGGGGCTTGAGTTTTTCCGACTACATGGAAAAGGGCGATTTTCTGGATATGGTCATTGATGGACATGTGCTGGAAGGCATTGACACGGTGCTTCATATGGGCGCCTGTTCCAGTACCACAGAGATGGATATGTCATTTCTTGTACAGAATAACTTCGAATACACCAAATGGCTGGCTTCCTGGTGTGTCTCCTCCAATATTCGTTTCATCTACGCTTCAAGTGCTGCTACATATGGTGCGGGTGACCAAGGGTTCATGGATGATGAGTCGCTTATACACCACTTAAGGCCTCTGAATCCATACGGCTACTCTAAGCAGATGGCGGATTTGTGGGCTCGTAAAGCAGGCTTATTAGACAAAATTGTGGGGTTGAAGTTTTTTAATGTATTTGGCCCCAATGAATATCATAAGGCTGACATGCGAAGTTATGTGCTCAAGGGATTTGAGCAGATCCAGGCCAGTGGCAAGGTTAAGCTGTTCAAGTCCGGAGATCCCAACTATGCCGACGGTGACTATGTTCGGGATTTTATATACGTTAAAGATGCCGTGGCCATGACCCTGTTCTTCATGGACCATCCCCAGGCCAATGGCCTATTTAATGTGGGCACAGGCCAAGCTCGCACATGGAACGATTATGTCAAGGCCATCTTCGTTGCCATGGGATGCACATCAAATATTGAGTTTGTGGATATGCCGGAAATCATTCGAGATCAATATCAGTATTACACCCAGGCCAGCATTGACAAAATACGTCAGATGGGTTATTCCGTCGAGATAACGTCTCTGGAGGAGGCCATTAAGGATTATGTGCAGAACTACCTAATCACAAACAGTTTTCTGGAAGCGTAGATTGCACCTGACTCCGTGCTATAAGTCTCCAAAATGCATATACTTGCCGCTTTTATGTAACCTGCAAAAATAAGGATCAAACAGTATGACGATTTCCGAGCAGCTTGAAATTTTACAGCGTGGTGCCGTGGATATATTCAGTGTGGATGATTTGAAGAGACGTTTGGCAGAAGCAAACCAGGCAGGGCGTCCGCTACGCGTGAAGCTGGGTCTGGATCCAACCAGTCCGGATATTCACCTGGGTCATACTGTTGTGTTACGTAAACTCCGTCAATTTCAAGATGCTGGACATAGGGCAGTCTTGATCATTGGAGACTATACTGCGATGATCGGTGACCCCACAGGACAAAACACCACACGTCCCATGCTCAGTCCGGATCAGATTAAGCTCAATGCTGAAACCTATTTTAAGCAAGCTGGCAAGATCTTGGATATGTCGGAAGATAAGCTGGAAGTACGACATAACAGCGAATGGCTCGGTAAGATTGACCTGGCAGGCGTGATTAAGTTGACCGGTTGCATGACAGTGGCTCAAATGCTGGAGCGAGACACCTTTGAGATTCGATACAAAAAGGGTGATCCAATCGGACTTCATGAGTTTTTGTATCCTCTGATGCAGGGCCATGATTCCGTCTGTATCCAGGCCGATGTGGAGCTTGGCGGGACAGACCAGACCTTCAATAACCTGGTCGGACGTGATCTTCAGAAACTGGACAAGCAAAAGCCCCAGATCGTGATGACCATGCCCATTTTGGTGGGTCTTGACGGTGTGGAAAAGATGAGTAAGTCCAAGGGGAATTACATTGGCGTCACGGATGAGCCCAATGATATGTTTGGCAAGGTCATGAGTATCTCTGATGGGCTCATGGAAAACTATTATACGCTCCTGACGGATCTACCCATGGACCAGGTCAAGGTGTTGATTGATCCCACGCAGACTCATCCCAAGGAAGCCAAGGTACAGTTGGGCAAAATGATTGTGGCTCAGTTCTATGACGAAATTGCTGCGACAGGGGCTGCTGCTCACTTTGACAAGGTATTCAAGCAGAAGGAAATCCCCGATGACATGCCAGTTGTTGCGATGACGTCCGAGCCCATTTTTGCTTCTAAATTGCTTGTGGCCTGCAATCTTGTGGCCTCTGTCGGCGAAGGCAAACGTATGGTCAAGCAGGGTGGTGTCAGTGTGGATGGCAAGAAACTCACAAATCCCAATGAGGAGATCTTGCCCACCGATGGCATGGTTGTGCAGGTGGGCAAACGAAAGTTCGCCCGCCTGGCCACTGAATAGGCTTTTGTGTCGTTGGCTCACAAAAGCAGTTCTTTTGAAAAAGAATACGCGTCTATTCAATTAGGTATATTCTCTGGATGGATACTGCCCTGATATATGTCCAATAAGGATGTTATCGGGCCAGGATATTTCCTTTGTGGATGTTTGTTTTTTTACTTAATGTCAGGGATGGTCACGCCGATAAACAGGCAAGTAAGAGACAAACACTAACCATAAGGAGATTCATAATGGGGATTCAAAATTGGTCCGAAGACATTTTGCTGGTCGACTTACCACAAGAACCAGAGATGGGCGATGAGTTGAAGACTGTCATTTCAGAGTTTCGTGACAGAGGCGATTGTGATGTTGTGATTGATTTTGGCAATGTGGACATTGTTACATCATCCAGCTTGTCAAAGCTCCTGAAATTGCGTAAGCTTCTGGGTGATTGTGGTCATCGCTTGGTTTTTTGCAGTGTGGCTGCAGCGACAAAGGGCATTTTTACAGTCACTGGGCTGGAAGGTGTCTTTGACATGAGTGAGGATAAATTCCTAGCACTTGCCAGTTTGCAGATGGTAGGTTAAAGGTGATTGCGCTGCCCCGTTTGGGCGATTGCAATTTGCAAGCATAGTTAAATATCGCGAGCTGACTACGAATGTCGCCTGAGAGGCGGGGTTCGTAGTCTGCTTGCATTTATCTGTCTAGGTGAATGGTCTGTTTTGATCTTTCGCCTTTGGAGAACCGGACTTATGGTTGATCTAACAAATACAGATACGATGCGACAGATTGAGCAGGCCCTAAACTACGAGTTTCAGGACAAAGAATTGTTGATCAAAGGATTTACCCACTCTTCGGCAGCGGATGATCGTTTGTCAAGTAATGAGCGTCTTGAGTTTTTAGGAGATGCGGTGCTCGGTCTGGTCATTTGCGACGTTCTATTCACTCGCTTTGGCACGTATCTTGAGGGGGATCTCACCAAACTCAAAAGTTCCCTTGTATCTCGCTCAACCTGTGCCCAAATCACCCAAGCGATGGGGCTTCAGGCGTTTTTGTGGGTGGGTAAGGGCATGTCTCGTACGAGAGCGTTGCCAAAATCTATCGAAGCGGGTCTTCTTGAGGCCGTGATTGGAGCCATCTATGTGGATGGCGGTTTTGAAAAGGCTCAGGTCTTTATCACGAATAGCTTTTCGGACCTTCTGGATAGCATTCAAGTGAAGGGCCCCAATGGCAATTACAAATCTTTATTGCAGCAGTATGCACAGGAGCATTATGGTGTGACTCCAGATTATGTGCTACTCGACGAAAAAGGGCCGGATCACAACAAGTGTTTTGAATGTGAAGTGATGCTCAAAGACGACTGCCATACCAGTGCCTGGGGCGTGACAAAAAAAGAGGCCGAGCAACGCGCCGCATACAATGCTCTGGTTGAATTGGATGTGATCGAAAAGAAGCCAAGCTTCGAGAGCTAGTTCATCCTGCCAGAAGCGACATCTTTTCATTAAAGAGCCATGCAATAGCGCATAGCACCATCGCAGCCACCAACAGGAATGCCACAATAGAGCCAAATAATCCGGCGGTTTCTCTGGCAAAAGCCAGTGGCCGAATTGAGTGAACTTTTGTGGCCTTGTATACAATAGAGATGGAGGCGATCAAAGGAAGGGCCCAAAACATGGAAAACGGGGTGACACCGATGCGTTCCGGCGTTATAAAGGTTAAAAGCAATTCTGTGGCCATGCCTATTTTTCCTCCTGCTGAGTCTGTCGATTGTGCGCCACGTACACACAGTTCACAATGCAGAGGAGATTCAACAAGCCTGCGATACTGGTATAAATCTGACCAATTTCTGCGGGTCTTCCAAACACTGGGAAGCTATTGGTACGTGCTACGTGTCCTGCGATGAGCATCACGACAGGGCTATTCATTAATTGAGCCACATACCAGGGTTTGGCGTGCACCGAATCAATCACGCCAATCGAGCCAACATACAACCCCAGGCAAAAGGTTAGTACGATTGTCACGCATACGACCAAGGCTCTCTTCCGGTCGCCCAGCACAAAATATCCAGCGCCAGGTACTACCCAAGCAGCAGTACCCGCTAATACCAACACAACCGGATTGTAGGTGTTCTTATGCGTTGTCATAAAGTTTCCAATGGTTAGTTGGCGGAGTCATTGGCATCTTCTGTATCTGCATCAGTCTTGGTCTTCTTCCACTTAAACGCCATACGCGACAAGATATTGTCCGGTGTGAAGTGAACGATGGCGAGGCTCTGAGCGGCAATCTGTGTCTCGCGAATGATTATTTCAGCCTTGTTCTTTTCATACTCTTGTTCGCTCAAACGTGCTAACGACAAATCCTTGATGCAGTATACGCTGTAATTAGCCGGTGATGTTACAGTCAAGGGCAAATTATCTGCTTTGTCCTGATCTGCCGGTATCTTCTTATAGAGGGTTTCGAAGAGCGTATTGTCTGCTCTGATGGAATTAACATACCCCAGGATCATGGGATTCATCTTGACCATGGCTTCCATCTGGGAAATTTGACTATCTGGTGTTCTACGCAGCTGTTGCGGCTCCAGAGAAAAGACATTGGGATCACTGGGATTGGTTGAGATTTGTTTGCCATAGAGACGATTCAATTCTTTGACCGCTGTGTCCCAAGAGCCATCGGCCACCAGGTTCATAAACTCTTTTGTTCTGGCCTCAAGCTTTTGATATGCTTGCAGTGTCTTGACGTCCTCGACAACAAGGTTTTTTAGGGCGACCTGCTTGGGTACCTGAGCTGTATCCAGCATGAGTCCATTCTTGTTGTAGACAGCTGCCAGCCCCGCCGGTTCCGTTGAGGGTTCTACTGCTACAATTCTGACCAACGCCATGATTTGGCCGGCCACTGAGGTGCCTGGGCTTGTGTACTGATCCTTGACGGGCCCAATTGTGTTAAAAAGCCAAGGTTTTGTCATACTCATGAGCCGGGGGTCTGAGGAGTCCAAAGGTTCCGTTGTGAACATAACGTCCGCCAGTTGGGCCACAGCGCCGCCAGCACCGCTCATGACCAAACGTCGAAGAGAAGAATCGCCAGACATGTCGTTCTGGCTCAATAAGCCCGTTGTGCCTGTGTATACTGTCACAGAGGGAAACGAACTTTTAAGGGTTTCCGAAGCTTTAGAAAAGGCAAACTTGCCTTGTACTTCCTGAGTCAGTTTCTTCTGATCTGCGGCTTTGACTTCATCCTGTGAGTAGGGGATTTGGACCAGGGTTTTGGCCTTTTGAAGTATGTCATTGGTCTTCTGAATCGTTTTTTCTACGATCAAACGCTTTTCAACTTTGGAGGCGACTTCCGCGTAACTGAGGATCACGTCCTTTTTTACAGCATTGGGGTCATCATCAGCCAAGTTCGGGTCAGCAGAGACTTGTTCTGTAAAGACTGAGCTGGCGATTTTTTGATAGTATTCCTCAAGGTCCTTGGCTGAGGGCGAGTCAATGGTCTTGAGGACGTCATCTAGCTTGACCACCATGTATTCCAGCTGGATTCTGTCTGGCAGTCTATATCCCAAGCCATGGGGATTCTCTTCTGAAACAGTACCAGGCTCCACGCCTTTGAACTTGTCAAAGTGGGTCGAAAGGGCTGACTCTGATGGCATAGCGTTGGGATCTTCCAGTTTGAGAAACTCTTTGGCGTCCAGTTTAACCAATTCTGTGCTGAGGGTTTCTTTTGTCCAACTGGCCATATGCTTTACCTGAGACGTTGTGGTATCGTGTGACTCCGTGGCCATGCGTGCAAATTGCATGATGCTCAACAGGTTTGAGTAGGTGCCCAGAATGTCTGATTCAGACATTTTGAATCGTTGCATTGTTTGCTGCATGAGTTGTTTGTATGTCATGCCATTGAAGAGTTCTGACCCCACCTGCTTTAATAGCATCTTGACGGTCTCTGTTTCCACGGCCATGCCAGCTTCAGCCGCTTCTTGGTTTAGCAGAAACCAGAAGACATTGGGGCCAGCGTTGCTATTACCTTGATACAGATTGGTGATCTGCTCAGGTGTGATGCGGAGTCCATTTTTTTGGATCGTTTGGTTAAGATAACTCAAGACCCTAGGGTCGATGCTGCGTTCAGAGAAGAGTATTTCGCTCAAGAACAAACCCCGCATGTCGGAGGACTGTAGAAAGGCCTCGGCCTGTAACGCTTGGAGTAATTCAAGTTCTTGTCGAGCCTCATTCAGATCAAAATTAGTGATTTTTGTTTTGGTTGCGTAATAAGCTACGACCTCTTTGTCTGCCTTCTGGCCAACATAACGGAGCATTTGCCCAAGGCCCATGAAACTTACCATAATAAGAATGACAAAACCTGCC
>Ga0307990_1002458_pt1 | contig 14810 bp, 8 predicted proteins | sample EllFjometagen129_FD_203168 | JGI IMG/M metagenome (GOLD analysis project Ga0307990, IMG submission 203168) | Marine microbial communities from Ellis Fjord, Antarctic Ocean - #129 | ecosystem: Environmental > Aquatic > Marine > Unclassified | place: Southern Ocean | collected 2014-10-08
AGCGATCCAGTTTCCGCTCGCTGCCTCAATCCCTGTATTACGCGCAACACTAACCCCGGAATTTTCCTGGTAAATATACCGAACTTTGTCGCTATACCCCTTTACAACCTCGGCGGTCGCATCCGTCGAACCGTCATCGACAACGATTATCTCGTCGGCAGGGCGGCTTTGCTTTAAAATGCTGTCAATTGCACGCGCAATATGTCTCTCGGCATTATAAGCCGGCACAACAGCACTAACTGTCAACTTGCTTTTTTCAGGTGTTGCCATCTTTTCCTGCAAAACATCGTAGATCGGTCAGTTTGGATTATGTGCTCAATACAATATTCAGCGCGTCATTAAACAACAGCCAACCGAAAAGAGTCAGTATAAAAACAACCCCCGCATAGCTGATTATCCCCTGCACCTTCTGGCTAAGCGGCGATCCTTTTATCTTTTCGATTATCAGCAGAACGATCACGCCGCCGTCGACAACCGGAAGCGGCAGAAGATTCATCACTGCGATACACGAACTGATCAGCCCGAGGAAATAAATGTAGTAGACTATCGATCTGGACGCGATTGTATAACTCATCGTAACGATCCCCAAAGGCCCCGAAAGCGTTGTCGGACTAACGGCTCCGCTAAACAAACGCTTTAAAGTCATTAGCGTCTGCGTGATAAACATAGAAGTCTTCCGCATACCCATTCCGATAGCGTCGATAGGCCCGGTCGCCTTGAAAGTCTCCCGCAACCCCGCAAACGGTATCGCATCCTCAAAATCAGATTTTGCCGTAATATAATTATCGTGCCCCGTCGGGATATTCAAAAGTACATTGCCGGCCTCTTCGTCGCTTACCCGGTAGTCAATATTTATCCGCTTGCCCTGGTTCTTACGAATGATCCGCATCACGTCAAAAAAGTTCGCGACCTTCTCGCCATCGACAGCGGTGATAAGCGCTCCCGAAGGTATTTCAAGCTGAGTCGGGCCTTGCACGGCGATCGTTTTTGCTACCACCGGCACCGATGCGTCAAGCACCGGGTAGATACCGATAGTTACCGGCCCGTCGCCATTGCGTGTGTACTGTTGTCTCGGAGTTACCGTCACTTCAGTCTCGCACAGTTTGCCGCTTTCATCTTTGCGAAGTACGAGCATTTTCATTTCTTTGTCTTTATGCTCTGCGGTAACGCTGCGAAGTTCCGTATAAGTCGGATAATCCGTCTCGCCGATCTTTACGATAATGTCATCTTTTTTAAGTACCGGCGGTTCGATGGTCTGCTTATTGACCTTCCTCCGCCACCACAATTGTAATTTGCCTTTCCACCCGGTAGGCTTGGTATTGTCGACCACCTTTTTGATCTTAAGCCTCGGGACCATCGAAAAGATATGCGACACTTCATGGCTGGTCTCAAAGTGCACGTTGTCTGGTTTCAGGAACAGCGGGATGTCGTTTTCGCCGGTTGTCTTTTCCCCGGTCACAGGGTCTGTCCGCTCATATTTCAGTGTAGCTGCCGGCGTTGAAGATTTCGAGACAAGCTCCCTCATCTGCCTGGAATTCTCTACCGGTGTTCCGTTTATTTCAATAACTGTATCGTCGCCGACAAATCCGCTTGCCATTACAGGTATGCCGTTCGGGTCCAGCCCCATATCGGCAATATTAAGAGTGCTCGCTTCTCGTACCCCGATCGCCCGGATCGGCAGTATTGACATCGCTGAAAGTTTCGCGGCAACTTTAACCTCAAATGGCTCGTCATATCCGCCGCTGGCATTCGGGCGTTTTATCATTAACGATATTTCCTCGCCCTGTTTGGAAAGTGCCGCAGCCATCGGAAGGGCGGTAAAGTCCACGAAATCCTCTCCGTCGATGGAAACTACCCTGTCGCCTGGGCGAATGCCCGCGATATCTGCCGGAGAACCCGGTATCACACCGCCGATCTCGGCAGGCGGAAGATCAAGCCCGTGAAGAAAAACACACATGAAGATGATAACCGCGCTGATGACGTTAAACGTTACTCCAGCAGCGACTACGGCGATACGAAGCGCAACAGACTTATTGGCAAACGACCCCGGATCGTCACTGTCCTCGACCGCACCCGAATCGCTCTGTCCGAGCATAGCTACAAATCCGCCAAACGGAATCAGCCCGATACGGTACTCGGTATCTGAAGGTTTACATTTCATAAAGAGAGTGAAAATGATCCCGCCTTCTTTGTCGTCTTTGCCATTGGTAAACATATTCGGCAGCAGACGAAAACGAATGCCCTGCTCGGTTTTCTGTATGCCTAACAGGGTAGGGGGGAAACCTATCGAAAACGCCTCAACCCTAATGCCGCCCATTTTCGCAACGACAAAATGTCCGAATTCGTGGATCATAATAACCGCACCAAATCCAAGCGCAACAATCAATGCATAACCAAACCCCTGAAGATTCTTTGCTATAAGTATACCTACCGTTATTACCGCGGCGATTACTATAACAAGGTTGATCCAGTTTCTGATCCCAAACTTCTGCTTAACCATAAATATACCTTAGTTTAAACCGTAATGTTGGCATTTTGCCGACATCGTTATGTTCTGTACCTCCGGCATCTTGCCGGTTTTATTTCGTGCTGTAGGCTTGAAACCCACAGATAGTGCCCTAAGTATTTCGCTGCCCGCTGTCCGCTGCCCGCTGCACGACATAAGCCTCAACTTCTTTCCGGGCCCAGGCATCCGCTTTGAGCAGTTCTTCCAGCGATACGTTTGCCAGGTGCTCATGTTCGTTTACGCAGTGCTCTATGACCTCGACGATCATAGCGAATTTTATCTCGCCTGCCAGGAATTTCTCGACAGCTGCTTCGTTGGCCGCATTAAATACCACCGGTGCCGATCCACCTTTTCTGGCGACATCAAAACCCAGCCTGATCGACCGGAAAAGCTCATAATTGGGTTTTTCAAACGTAAGCTTACCCATCTCGTCCAGTTTTAAATGGCTCGCGATCCCCGCCTTACGCTGCGGATATGTCAAAGCGTACTGTATCGGCACGCACATATCCGGCGTGCCAAGCTGAGCTATAATAGAACCATCGACAAATTCAACCATTGAGTGAATAACCGATTCCGGGTGTATCAAAATTTCTATCTTGTCGACCGGCACCCCAAAGAGCCAAACAGCCTCGATAACCTCCAGAGACTTATTCATCATCGTTGCCGAGTCAACCGAAATTTTCGGCCCCATATCCCATGTTGGGTGTGCCAGAGCCTCTTCAAGCGTCACATTTTCCAGGTCCTGCGGTTTCGCCGTTCTGAACGGCCCACCCGAGGCGGTAAGTATTATCTTGCTCACCTCGTCGATATTACCGGACTGTAGCGACTGAAATATCGCCGAATGTTCGCTGTCTATCGGCAAGATAGTCGCATTATTCTCTTTTGCGGCCTTCACTAGCAGTTCACCGGCGATAACAAGCGGTTCTTTGTTGGCAATTGCCAGCGTTTTACCCATCTCTGCTGCCCGAAGCACCGCAGGTAACCCTGCTGCCCCCACTACAGCTGTCACCAGCGTGTCAACTTCGGTGATTTCGGCGATCTCGACCATTGCTTCCGGTCCGATAAGAATTTCGCCGTCAAAACCGGCAAGTGCCTCGCGGAGGTCGCTCTCTTTTTCGGGGTTAGTTATTCCGACATATGCGGGCTTGAACTGTTTTGCCTGTTCAGCCAGCAGTTGGACGCTGTTATGAGCTGTGATCGCAAAAACCTCGAACCCGCTGCCCAGCCCCTCGATAACCCGAAGAGTATTGACCCCGATAGAGCCTGTGGAACCAAGTATAGCTATTTTCCTATTCATAGCCGCGTATTATCTACAAAAGAAGCCCAATTGTCAAGCAATACAAATAACAAAACTACCATAACAAAAGTTGTAAGCAAAATCCAACAAAACAAGTTTGCTTTATGCAAACCATGGCGATGACGTTGCCCGTCTTATTCGGAACTCGTCTATGAGTCCTTTGCCTCGTCTTGTCACTATGAATTTTACGATGTCGGCGATCTCCTGCGGGCCGATCAGTTCGTCTTTGTTGATGTCCGGCCGGACGTCTCCTGCCATACCCGTATCGACCCCGCCCGGGCAGACCATGTGTACGCTGACCGATGTCTTGTTGAGTTCTTCGGCAAGCGAGATAGTCATCCCGCGTAAGGCATGTTTTGATGCGGTATATGCAGACTGGCTCGGATACCCCTTTATGCTCACGACCGAGCCGATGTTGATTATATAGCCGCGCTGTGCTTTTTGCAGCAGCGGCAGGGCCTCTCTGCACAAAATAAACGGCCCGCGTGCGTTAACCTGCATGCACCTGTCAAAATCTTTTGTCGCGGTATCTTTCAGCAATGCCGAATGTGTGATTCCCGCATTGTTAACAAGAATATCGATCACCCCAAACCGTTCTGCTATGGTTTTAACAAGAGACCTGATAGATTCTTCGTCTTCCATATCAACGGTCATGGCAACGGCATTGCCGCCGTTTTCATTGATTTGAGCGGCATGCTTTTCGAGCGTATCTTTGCTCCGTGCAGCAAGAACAACAGTCGCCCCGACCGACGCAAGTGTCCGTGCGATCTCTAATCCAATCCCTTTACTGGCCCCGGTAACCAGGGCAACCTTATTATTCAAATCATCCATAATTATACATTATACAATAATCATTATTCATTCCAAACTGACCAACGGGTCAGTTTGATCTACCAGGCTATCTCGCCCCAGGTGGCGCGTTGGTAATATTTCAGATCCTCACTCCGTTGAACACTGAGCGAGCAATCCTCCCACAGCATTCTAAAACCGTCATTAATGTTAGTATCCAAGCTTCTTTGGGCATGATCAATAGTTTCCTTGTTAAATTTATATGTCTCAATATGGCCGTCTGCAAAACCGTTTACCGACCCGCCCCTGTGCCTGAAATTAGGTATATTCCACCAAAAGGATTTGTCATACCAGATTGCCGAATAGGCATCTGCGTTAGATCCTAGATTGTCGACAAAAAGGAATCTGCTCGAAGCATTTTTAATCTCACTAAGTCTCTTGTATGCTATTGAGGGCTCATCTTCAGGTTTAGAGTCAGGGATTTTTGTTAGTACTGGGATTGTATTGCGTTCCTTTGTATAATTGTTCCACCATTGAGCGGCCATACAGTAGCTTCTAAGTTGATCTTTATGTTGGTCGGCAGGGCACCGCCATCCTTTGTGAGTTTCAACGTAACTCCACAATTGACCTTTACGAAGATTTTCGATCTGAACATCATTTGGTAATGGAGGGCGGCCGTCAGTGAAGGAGGTTGTTTGTCCGCACCACCCGACTCCGCCTGACCAGTAATTGGTAGCACTCGGCGTTCGGCCATCGTTGTCATCGCAATAAAAGATGACAGCTAATGCCAGGGTACGTAAATTGCTAGCACATCCGATTTTTTTTGCATGATCTTTGGCCATGCCAAGCGAAGGCAGCAGTATCGCCAGCAGCAAAGCGATGATGGCGATAACCACCAGAAGTTCGATGAGAGTGAAGCCTTTTTTGACTTTTATGTTCTTCTTGTCCATGGCAGCCCTTTTCGATTTCAGAAGTGTCTCATTAAGCTATATTAAATATATAGCCAATTCCACGCTTTGTCAATGGTTAAGGTGCTGCAAATCAGGTAATTTAGTATATATTCGTGTTTATTAGTGGTTCTACAGGTATGGGCGATTATCCATTTTTCATGTAACGATCCGCCTTTTCAGGAGTCTATAAGCATACTGGGTCGCCGGGATATGCGACCTGTTTTTATATAATTGTTGATTTTACGGCTGGTTATGTTAGTCTCTTAGCCAATAATCAGCATTAAATGTTTAATTGGAACCCGATTACTTTTACAGGCAGGATTTTGAATATGCATAAAAAGCAAGTTTTATCGCAGCCGTGGACCAATACCGTTGAAGATATATCAGAGTTGCTCGGTGTTGAGCGTCTAAATGGGCTTGACTCTCGCCAGGTTCATAATATGCGCAAACAGTACGGACACAACCGCCTTCGTGAGGCCAAGAAAAAGAGCGTCCTTGAGATACTTATCGCCCAGTTCAAAAACCTTATCGTCATACTGCTTGGCGTAGCGGGGATTTTGTCTTTTTGCTTTCATGAGTATATGGACGGGTTTGCGATCATTGGGGTGATCGTCATCAATGCGGCTATCGGGTTTATTATGGAGTTTAAAGCTGTTCGCTCGATGGAAGCTTTGCACCAGATGGAAAAAGTTACCGCCAAAGTCCGGCGGGGTGGTAAGATGGCCGAGATTTCAGCGAAGGGCCTTGTCGTCGGTGATGTTGTTTTGCTCGAAGGCGGAGATATTGTCAGTGCCGACCTGCGTTTGCTCACCGTTGCCAAACTACAGGCTGACGAATCGATCCTCACCGGCGAATCGCTTCCGGTCAGTAAGCAGATCGACGTTGTCGAAGCAGACGCCTCTCTCGGCGACCGGTTCAATATGCTCTTTAAAGGAACCTCGGTAACACGAGGCAGCGGCGAAGCGGTCGTTACCGCCGTCGGTATGGAAACAGAACTCGGCAAGATCGCCGACCTGGTTCAAAAGGCAGAAGATGGGGCGACACCCCTGGAAGAACGTCTTGACAGCCTTGGACGAAACCTGCTTTGGGTTACGCTTGGGCTTATTGTGGTTATTGCGTTGACGGGGATATTAAGGGGCAAAGATTTTAAGCTTATGATGGAGATGGCTGTCGCATTGGCCGTCGCTGCTATCCCGGAGGGCCTGCCGATTGTAGCAACGCTTGCACTCGCACGCGGAATGCTCCGTATGGCCAAACAGAATGCACTGGTCAACAACCTTGCCGCAGTCGAAACACTCGGCGGAGTGAGCGTAATCTGTACCGATAAGACCGGCACACTAACTGAAAACAAGATGACCGTTACAGAACTTATCTTTTCCGATCAAAGGGTGGCGGTCGGTCCTTTGGACGATCAGAGCCGCGGTGAGTTTTCGGTTGACGATAATGCCCTAAACGCTTTGGAAAACGAGCGTGTTAAAAAACTCCTTGAAGTAGGTGTCCTTTGCAACAACGCTTCGCTAAATAAAATAGCGGGCAAAGATATTACCGGTATAGGTGATCCGCTGGAGGTTGCTTTCCTGGTGCTCGCCCAAAAAGCGGCAATCGATTATGAGCAGGTTAATATTGAATACCCCGAAGAAGCCGAGGACGCCTTTGACTCCGATACCAAGAAGATGGCCACTTTTAATAAAACCGACAAAGGCTACTGGGTTGCCGCAAAAGGGGCTATGGAGTCGATTCTTGATGACTCTGCGACTATGATGGGTGCAAAGGGTAGTGAAGAAATGACCGACGACTGGCGCAAGTACTGGCTTGATCAGAACCTCGCTCTCGCCGAAAAGGGCTACCGCGTGCTCGCTCTTGCGACCAAGCTCGAAGACGCTCTCGAAGCCGATCCATATAAGGGCCTTGAGTTTATTGGCCTGGCATGCATGGAGGACCCGGCTCGCGAAGATGTTAAGGACGCTATCGAGGCTTGCAGAAGCGCAGGAATTCGCACGGTGATGATAACCGGCGATCACCCGAAGACCGCTGCCAGTATTGCCGCATCTGTCCGGCTAGCCGGCGATGAGTTTCAAGACGCCATCATCGGCAAAGATATTATGTGTGCCGAGGATATGAGCGAGGCGGACAAAGAGAGATACCGCAATGCTTCGGTGTTCGCGCGTGTTAGTCCCAAACAGAAGCTCGACCTTATCGCCGTCCATCAGGACTCCGGTGCCGTTGTCGCCATGACCGGTGACGGGGTAAACGACGCGCCTGCTTTAAAGAAGGCCGACATCGGTATCGCTATGGGCCAGCGTGGCACACAGGTTGCACAGGAAGCAGCCGACATGGTGCTCAAGGACGATTCGTTTTCGACGATCATTATTGCCGTCGAACAGGGACGGATCATTTTTGAGAATATCCGCAAGTTCGTTATTTACCTGCTTTCGTGCAATATCAGCGAGGTTATGGTCGTGTTCGCCGCTTCGCTGGTCAATGCTCCACTGCCGATTTTGCCGCTGCAGATATTGTTCCTTAACCTTGTGACGGACGTGTTCCCGGCGCTGGCGCTTGGAGTCGGCACGGGGTCGTCGGAGATCATGAAAGAAAAGCCGCGTTCTTCGGATGAACCGATCCTGCCGCGGAAGGGCTGGTTTACGATTCTGGGGTTTGGTACGGTTATGTCTGTCATTGTGCTGGGGGCGTTTGCCTTGGCATATAAGATGTGGGCAGGTGGCGATCCTGAAGTAGTTAAGACTAAGGCCGTTACGGTTTCGTTTTTGACGCTGGCGTTTGCCCAGCTTTGGCACATTTTCAACATGCGGGGAGTCAATACCCGCTTTGCTAATAATGAAATAGTCAAGAATAAATTTGTCTGGGGGGCGATAGGATTGTGCACCGCACTTCTGCTCGGCTCGGTCTATATCCCGTTTATGGCTGACATCCTGAAACTCAGCAACCCCGGTGTTAAGGGCTGGACGCTTATCATTGTTGCAAGCTCGATGACCTGTGTGGTCGGTGAGACATGGCGGTTGTTTACTGAAAAAAAGCCAAAAGGATAAGCTTTGTTTTTCAGTTGGTGGAACCCGCTAAAAACGGTACCGTTCGAGATGGTTTTGGTACCGCTTTTTAAGTTAAAATTCAGGTAATAATAGAGGGGGATTGTTACTCGTTTTGAAAAGGACGCCAAAACACTGACAAAACACGCCATTTTTCGGAATGTTTTTAACCGTCAAAAACAAGGGTATTCCTGGAATCCTTGTTTTGGGTGTTAAATTGAGGGTTGGGCGGAATTAGTTTGATTTTTTGAGACAATTCTGTATCCTGTTGAAAAAGAAGCCTGACGGCGTAGACAGGCTGAAATATACGATTATTTATTGGGAATTTCAGATCAAAATTCATATCAGGAGACACAAAATGGTTAAGAAAATCAAACAAAACATCTCTTTGGCTTTACTCGTTACCTTTTGCGTAGTTTTAAGCGGTTGCGTGTCGACTCAAAGCTATAAGCCGGACAGTCCAAAGTATGCCCACCTGGCTATGACTCCGCCGATGGGATGGAACAGCTGGAACTTTTTTGCCAAAGAAATTGACGAGGCAAAGATCAAGGCCGTCGCCGATGCGATGGTTTCCTCGGGTATGCGTGATGCCGGTTATGAATACCTGGTTCTAGACGATGCCTGGATGGCCGCCGAACGCGACAAAAATGGTGCCTTGCAGGCAGACCCCGTAAAGTTCCCCAAGGGTATGAAGGAGATCGGCGACTATATCCATAGCAAGGGTCTGAAGTTCGGCATATACGAAGACCGGGCGTTCAGGACCTGTCAGTCGCTGCCGGGAAGTTTTGAGCATGAAGAGATCGATATGGCGACGTTTGCCGCATGGGGTGTTGACTATATAAAGATGGACAGCTGTTCGGCGGAAGGTAACGGCAATCTCAGCAGCGAAGACTATATGCTCTACCGCAAATATATCGAAAAGGCAGGCCGTCCGATAGTTTTGAGCATCTCGGACTTTGGCAGTGCTGCATGGGTGTGGGGCGGCAAGGAAAGTTCTCAGCTATGGCGGACCGGGTGGGATATCCGGCACAGTATGCATTCGGTCTATAGGTGTGCTGATTGCTCTGGCGGAAACAACAGAATTCATCCTGCTTTTAACGGACTCTGGCAGTTTGCAGGACCAGGATATTGGAACGACCCGGATATGCTGCAGGTTGGAAATTTTACAATTGAAGACGAAAAGGTCAGGGAGTCAGCAAACAAAGCTCACTTCGGTCTTTGGTGCATTCTGGCATCGCCTCTTATGGCCGGTAATGACCTGCGTGTTATTACAGATAGCGTAAGAGACATACTGACATCGCCTGAAGTTATCGCAGTCAATCAGGACAAACGCGGTTTGCAGGGATGCAAGGTGTTTGTCGATGGCAATCTTGAGGTTTACAACAAACCGCTAGCCGATGGAACGACCGCAGTTCTGCTATTGAATAAAGGTAAAGATACAGCCGATATTACCGTCACTTGGGAGATGATCGGTCTTTCCGGTAAACAGCCCGTACGTGATCTCTGGGGGCATAAAGACATCGGGATATTCGAGGATTCTTTCACCGCTAAAGGACTAGGTGAGCATGGCAATATGATGCTCAAGATCGGGGAAAAAGGCAGACCTCTACCGGCACCGGCACCGATGCCGCTTGACAAGTACACTATCACCCGTAAGGGAGTAACATCTCTTTGCGACTTGTATTACGCATGGAGGGAACATAACCCGCCGGTTTACAATAAAACATTCGAAGGAAAACCTATCGTAATTGACGGTAAGACATTCGAAAGAGGTTTTGGATGCAAAACCAAGACCGACTTTATGTTCGCCGGAACCGAACGCGGAGACCGTTTAATAGGAACCGTAGCCATCGACGAATCCTACCAGGGAGAAAATTCAGGCAGATTCCGCATCTATCACGAAGACCGTTTTGCAAACAGAGTTCTATGGGACAGCGGCCAGATGACAAAAGACTCGCCCGCCAAAGAATTCAATATTGAGCTTGAAAATTACAACTGCATAATGCTGACCTTTGACGGCAAAAACAAAGAAACCGGAAAAAAAGCAGGCGATGTTCTGGGCGTATTCGGCGACCCACAAATTATCGCTAACGACTAAAGAAAATAAACAGCAGCGTGGAGCGTAAGCGACATGCTATATTCCGGTGTATGGTAGATTTTCGTAATCGTTAATCAGCCCGGCGCTTGCGATTAGGGCTTCTGTCTGGGATAATCGAAACTAAATTTTTACCTATTTATAAGGAGCCAATTGATGTTCAATACAGTCAGCTATCGCGTATGTTTTGTCCTTGCGATTATCCTGGGGATAATGGTAATTGGGCCTGTGACCGGGCTTGAAGCAGCAACGAATAAACAGCCGAATATCCTGTTTATTGCGATTGATGATTTACGGCCGGAACTAGGCTGTTATGGTAACTCATACGTGAAAAGTCCCCATATCGATCAACTGGCCCAGGACGGCATCATCTTTACCCAGGCCTATTGTCAATCGGCTGCATGTAATCCCTCACGTGCGAGTCTGCTGACCGGTATGCGTCCGGATACCATCGAGGTATGGGATCTTCAGGACCAACTGCGGGTTACAACGCCCGACGTGGTTACATTGCCCCAGTACTTCATGCAAAAAGGCTATCATTCGATCGGTCTCGGTAAAATCTTTCATAACATTATTCCTGACGAGGCCTCTTGGAGTGAGTCTAAGCTATATATTAAAGGTTTTCCTTATGATCCGGATGCGGTGTACCGTCATTCGGAGAATCTAGCCTATCAGGAGCAACGGAAAAAAGAGATCACGGCTCAGGGCAAACAGGACAAATATATCGATCAGTTTGGTCAGTGGTATTTAAAAGCAACAGCTACGGAAATTGTCGATCAGCCGGATAATACATATTATGATGGAGCCCAGACCGATCTGGCCGTAAAAAAACTGGCCGAGTTCAAGAAGATGGATAAGCCGTTCTTCTTTGCTGTGGGTTACTATCGTCCGCACCTTCCGTTTAATGCGCCCAAAAAATACTGGGATATGTACCAGCGAAAAGATGTGCCACTGGCGGCCAACCCTTTTGTACCTAAGGACTCACCGGCTATGGCAATCAACAACCTGCGCGAACTACGGGGTTACACCGACTTTAAGACAATTGCTCGACCCGGGCAGGGCCGAGTTGCCGAGGCCGAGGCTCGTCGCCTGAAGCATGGCTATCTGGCGTGTGTGAGCTATATTGATGCCCAGGTCGGTCGATTACTCGCAGAGCTGGATACCCTGGGCATTCGTGAGAATACCATTGTTGTGCTCTGGGGTGACCATGGCTGGAAACTGGGCGAACATGGTAGTTGGTGCAAAATGACCAATTACGAAATTGATACCAGGGTTCCTCTGATCATAAGCACGCCGAAAACTATGGGCAAAAAGATCCAATGTAACCAACTGGTAGAATTTGTAGATGTGTACCCGACACTATGCGATTTAGTCGGGCTGAGCATCTCCTCTGATCTGGAGGGCACTAGTTTAGTACCGTTGATGACACAACCGAAGCGCCCCTGGAAACAGGCTGTGTTCAGTCAGTTCTTGCGGGAAGGTATTTGGAAGGCTCCGGACGGGCAAGAATATATGGGGTATGCGATACGCACAAAGCGTTACCGTTATGTGGAATGGATGAATTGGGAAACCAAAAAAACAGTGGCATATGAGCTATACGATCACCAAACCGACCCGCAGGAGAATACGAATATTGCTGTTCGGCCTGAGCAAGTCAAGGTAGTGAAAAAGCTCGCCGCCGAACTAAAAGCCGGCTGGCGAGCTGCGAGGCCGATGGAGTAACATCGAGGAGGTTCAAAGGTCGGCGGTACATTTAATAGACTGTTTGGGATAATCTAAGACAAAGTTTAATCCAAGTTTAGTTTTTTTTGGAGTTTGCATGAAAGCGGTAGTGCTGAAAGAGTATGGGGTTCAGCAAAACTGTGGTATTGCTCATTTCGGTTGCAGACTGGCGGCGAGTGTTTTCCGGTGGCACGTGCAGTTAACTCCTCGAAAAACTACACCTTTACTACACCGCTTTTTCATTTGCGAAATTTTAAATATCCAAAATATCTCTTTATCGCTTTATTTAGAGGCTAGAAGTCAGGTTTTGTCAGGGTACAAGGCCTAATAGACCCCCTGTCTTTGTTTTGTTTGTGAAATTCGCTTGGACTGCAATATTTTCGGGTTTTGAAACGTTATTTGTGGTAAGATGAGTAGCTTTGTTGATATATGTAAAATAATGTTCTTTAATGCAGGGAATTGCAATCCATGAAGAAATCTGAAATGAAGAGAATTGCCCAAATCAAATTTGTTCGCTTGATCATGCTAATCTGTTTACTTATGACCGTCGGTGTTTATGCAGAATCGGTTTCGGATTACAATGTTGTTCGGGGTTCGTCCGGTTCAGTGAAAGTTTCCGAATTAAATAACGTTGTAGTCATAGAGAATAAGGTTGTCAAATTCGTCTATGACATGTCGAAGGGCAGGTATGATGCAGTTGATTTACGGGACGATTCGGTTTGTATTAAGGACGGAAGTTTCCAGGTCAATGAGTTGACAACCTTAGCGCCGGGTCTTGTGCATACCTTCAAGAGCAGGCCGGTCTCTGACGAACTTGGAAAAGGAAAAGTGTTGAGCATAAAATGCAGCAAGGCCGGAGAAGTTTCGATGTTGTTTGAGGTGACGTTGTATGAAGGGAAAAGCTGCATAGTTTTTGGTGGAGGGATAGAAAACTCGACAAGTCAGCCTGTGCAGTTAAAAGTGATCAAGCCGCTGGCAGAAGGTACGTTGTTTGACGGGTTTGACATGCAGAAGAATTTTCGGATGCTGGACGGTAATAGCGGGGGCGAGCCTCTGGAATGGGGAGTCAAAAAATACACCGCCGTTTACAGGGGCAATTATGTATCTACTCGCAATAATGTTCTAATTACGTTCGGCGAGAATGAAACACGCCGTTCGATGGTTATGGGCGGGCTTACGTATCACGATTTTGAGAAGTTTGCTGTCGTCAGTCAGCCTCGAAAGCTGGAACTTAAAAACGGTTTAGATGGAAGAGAGTCGCTGGCTTGTTATCTGAATGTTCCGTCTGAGAAGGAAGATACCGGGCCGGGTGGTGAGTCCTTACGGCTGGTAAAGGGCAAGGTTACTAAAAACTTAAGTTACAAAGCATTGTGGGGGGAGGAAATTGCCAGTGCCGCAGCAGGTAAGGACGGCGTAGTGTTTGAAGCGTCCGGGCTTGAAAAGAATGCTAAATATTATCTCGGTTTCTTGTGGCTGCATACGGATAGGAAAACGGATAGAGTTCAATCTGTTACGGTTGACAGCGGTGAAGGTACGAAGAGGTATGTTCTTTTGAAAGACAAAATGGTTCCGGCGTGGAACTGGAGAGAAAAGCAAGACCCGCAGCAGGTCGAATTGCCGATACCTGCAAAGGTACTAAAGTCCGGCAAGGTTCGGATCCTTTTCGCCGGCGGCAGCGACAAGATACCTACTGTTGTAAGCGAGGTGTGGTTGCGTAAAGGAGATTCGCCTTTGCTTACGAATACGTTGACACCGGTCAATGATACGCCAAGACCTCGACATAAACTAACGGGTCAATTTTACGCCGAAGATCCTGTGGGCAAACTCGTCGATCCGGGTGTTCGTTATCTGCCGGATGACCGTTTTTATGTGGATTTTATTACAGATAACCCGTTTGAAAGCCTTGAACAATACGGTTTTAGTGTTCGGGATGCCCAGAAGATTAAGTTGAATATGTACGATTTTCCGACGGTGTGTTTGTGGTATGCCCATCATAAAGGCTATGGTGGGGGCATGGCACAGAACGACACGGTAGGTGCTGTTGCGGAAATGGAAGCGATCGGCAAAGCCGGTTTTTTGAAATACTCACGAGCGGCGGTGCGACTGGTTCCGGACTGCTATACTAAGAACAATCAGCAGGGCTGGTGGGATGACAAGCATTTTCAGATGCATGGAAGTACGAATCTGGGTGAGTTTGAAGGCGGTACTTACAAGGCCCCGTACGAGACATCCGAGAAATGGGGTAAGGCAGTTACCGAACGCGGAGGCATTCCGCTTACATATTGTCAGACCGGTTTTCGCTCTGAGGATTACGCGCACGAATTTCCTGAACACATGCTTTTTAACAAGAGCATAGCATGGATGAACGAGTCGAACAAAAAGCCGCTGGACGATGACGAATTCTGGG
>Ga0307990_1002459_pt1 | contig 14789 bp, 9 predicted proteins | sample EllFjometagen129_FD_203168 | JGI IMG/M metagenome (GOLD analysis project Ga0307990, IMG submission 203168) | Marine microbial communities from Ellis Fjord, Antarctic Ocean - #129 | ecosystem: Environmental > Aquatic > Marine > Unclassified | place: Southern Ocean | collected 2014-10-08
GTTCAGGGCGAAAAGGCAGTGTAAAGTCTTTGGTGATTTCATCCCGCGCGATTTGGCCATCCCTATTCTGGTCAAATTGCAGCATGGCAGTCCAGAAGGGTTCCGGATTCAATGCTGCATCACCACGACCACCCCGCATGGACACAGACACGTAGAGCTGTCCATCGCCTGCCACAGGCACAGCAATGGGTTCGCGTGAAAAGCCCGTGACATACCACAGTTCTTCCCCTGTGGCCAGGTCATAGCCATAGACCCGTCCATTACCGAGTACGATCAACTCCGTGCCGCTCTCGTGTTCCCAGACCATAGGACTGGACCACACGCCGCGATTGTAGGGTCGACGAGTTTCCCAGACCGGTTCTCCTGTCTCGCAATCCAGGGCAATGACTTTGGATCGACTCAGCTTGCTATCGTCCAGGTTGGCATCATCATCCAGAACCAGAATGAGACGCTTGCCCTGCACGATCGGTGATGTGGCCACACCATACAGGCTCTTCGGCGTGGGAATCGGTTTGGTCCATTGCTCATGACCCTCGTGGTCGTAACACAACAATCCGTACGATCCGAAATACACATACACGCGATTTTCATCCACACAGGGCGTGGATGCGGCCTCACTATTTGCCCGATGAACCCGTTCCAGCGGGACCTCAGGGGCCAACCGTTTCCACAAGACATCGCCCGTTTCTTTGTCAAGAGCCAGTGTCACCAACCGTTTATTCTCGACCCCTGTCAGAAAGATACGGTCTTTCCAGAGCACAGGAGACGATTTGCCGGGAGGCAGCAATGTTTTCCATGCGAATCGATCTGCAACGATCTTTAGCGGCGGTTTGCAACCAGCTGCGATACCAGCGCCATTGGGTCCACGGAACTGATTCCACTGCACAGACTCGGCTTGTGCCGAAACCGAGCATACGCACTGCAACAAAACAACAACCACAAACGCTTGAAACAACTTCATCCATGTCTCCATCACTGGAAATCAATACCAGTTCAAGGTGTCACGCGGCGAGAGACGTCGTTTAAAGAGACTCTTGTTGGCGGCTTCGTGATTCGTGATTTCCATTTTTTTGCTGTCCCACTTTAGCGTGGCACCTGGATGCAGCAGGGCAATGTTACCCAGCACCACGACCTCGGACAGTGGTCCTGCATAATCGAAAGACGACATGGCCTTGTCCTCGCCCTTGCATGCCATGATCCAATTGGCAGAGTGGTTTCTCGCCTTACATCTAAGGGCTGTTTTGGCCGCTTTTGGCGTGGCTTCTCTCAGGGCCTTGGGGACGATTCTCGCACCCTGGCTGTGGCTTCCCCCCTGGATGCATCCGCGATCACCCACCAGGAAGGAACCGGCCCCAATCATTTTCTCATCGGGATCGAGATGTCTGGGCCGTGTGAACTCGATGTCCGTGCCCAGATAGTATTTCATGGTAACTGCTGGCTTTTTACCGCGTGCGGGGAACTCCCAGGTCACCACACCTGAACGCGGCATGGACCATGGAGTGGCAGGTGTGTTCACATCCGCACGGACGCTCTTGGGTGCGGTCAAGCCAAGCCCATAATAGCCCGCATCCAGTGTGTGCCCGGCCATGTCACCCACGGAACCACTGAAGTGGCTATACCGGATCCACTCGCGATTCGCGTAACTTTGACTGTAAGGCACCATGCCTGCACGGTTCATGTAGAGATTCCAATCCAGGCCGGCCGGCACCTCGCTGCCCTGGATAATGGGCTTATCCGTCCAGTAGTTTTTCCGCGAATAGGCCAGAACCTCCCGGATCTCGCCCACGACCCCGGCATTCACCCAGTCATTGATCTGAGCAGCGCTTTCGGTCGAATGTCCCTGGTTCCCCATCTGTGTGACAAGCTTTGGATTCTTCGCAGCCTCCTCTGTCAAGAGACGCACCTCATTAACCGTATGGCAAAGTGGTTTCTCAGCATACACATGCTTGCCGCGACGCAGGGCAGCCATGGCTATAGTACAACGCGCATGATCAGGCGTGGCGATCATGACCGCATCAATCTCTGAACCCATCTTGTCAAACATCACACGGTAATCTTTCCAGAGCTTGATCCCGTGAAGTCTCTTTTGGTTCGTAATGGCCCTCTTGTGCCAGGCTTCGTCCACATCACAAAGCGCCACAATATTGTCCGTGCTGGCCATGCCCCCAGCCACACCCGCACCACGCCCACCCACGCCAATGCAGGCAATGTTCAGCTTGCTGTTCGGAGAGGGACCGGCCTTGAGAATATTAAACGGGGCCACGCCCACGGCTGATGCAGCCAGAATACCCTTGAGAAAAGTGCGACGCTCTAGAGGTTTGTTCGTTTCCATGATGAGTCCTTTACGGGAATAGGGAGTTTTGAAATCAATTGCCCCATTATCGCAAACAGCCCACAGCTTAAAAATGGACAATAATCGCTATTTATTGCACAATAGTGACTTCATTGCCGTTTATTTGCCACAGATTTACGTATTGGTAGGGTCAACAAGGAACTGAGAGTCGTAATGGTCTCTACCTACGGCGGATTCAAGTTGATGCGTGATCTTGGCGATATTATCGTCCGGGCCGGCAATAAAATAGGGCTTGCCATTTCTCCCGAACTCAAGCTCTGAGGGCGGGAAGTTTTCAGGTACATCCAGTATGTACTGAGACAATTGATAATCCTTGTTGGGCCGGAATCCGAACTGTTCAGCATAGGCAATAGCACCGTAGATGACGTGGTGAGCCAGTTCGACTGAACATGGTATGGAGTCCTGATCACTGAAACTCTTGCGCACCACGTCCATACGATAGCTAGACGTGGAAAAATCAACATTACAGAATGTATTCTTGAGTCCCAGGCAGAATATGTCCACCAGATAAACACCGAACAAGAGGTCCCCATCAGGTTGACGGCGTGAGATTAAAAGGGTCGCCAATCCACTTTCCTGCCAAGAGGCATTGATCAGGCATTCATGAATTGGGTATGCCCGAGCCTGATGGATCTTCTTCTTGGGGCTGAGCATGGCAAAGGGGATGAATTCTTCCACACGTTGCTTTCTCGCTCGGTCCTTTTGACGTTTCTTCATCAGCCTCTTTTGACGCTGCGCTTCACTTTTAGCCATAATTCTGACTCCTTTTGCTTTATTGAGGACCATTATGCCACAATCAGTGTCACAGCCAATAATGACAGCCTTCAATTCTCTACCAGGACATTTTTAGAGCTCAGATTGTTTTATTCAAGCTTTTTTCATAAACTTTTTTCTCGGCAGACTTCTGCTAGTGAAATACTTAACCAACTACTCTTTATACTGGAAGACCTGGAAGGCTGGTGCAGATGCGTCACTCCCACATGAACCAATCGGGCTTCGCAAAGGCCCCATTGCAAAGGCTCAGTTCATAAAACTTCCTGTCATTGCGAGTTCTCCGCCCCAGAAGGGGCATATGTAAGAAAAGAACAAAAAGCCCATTTTTCGCCGAAAAATGGGGTGTTCCTTAGGAGCGCAGCGCGGCAATCTACCATTGTTTATCTTTAAGGGGAAATACTGAATACGCAGATTCGCTGTTCCACCACAGAAGACGCAGAAGGACACAGAAATATCCGTGACGCTGTCACTGGCTGCCTTGTTGATAACCACCAATTTCACGAATATGCGAATTAGCTAACGCCAGCCAAACAACCTGACAAAGTGACTTGTCATCCCGAACACGTGAGGGATCTATTTAACCAGCTCACATAGTGACTCCACATACTGACAACTAGAAACCAGCAACCAAGAACTGTTTCATGGCCACAAAGATGCACAGAAAAAAGCCGTCAGCTTAAAAACAATTGGGCAGAACCCATTCAAACACTTCTATACATCCCACTTCAAATTCCAGCGTAGCGCCAGGCTCTGCCCATAGAACCAGTCGTCATTGGAGGAGGCACGACGTGGCACCCATTGTTAATGACTTGTTCGCCCCTGCAAAGCTGCGCACAATATATCGATCAAATGCAAGAATTAAACCCCGACCCCTTTTCTCCCTAATGATAATAATCGATTCCGCTGAAGAACCCCCTGTTTTTCGCGTCGAGCAAGAACTTTTTAGAATCGTGCAAAAAATGGATCTCTCAGATGCTCCAGGATCAACGATCTCTGGTCGGTGAATGGTAAAGAGACCCCCTGAATAAATCGAGAATAGGTTTATCAGCGGAATCAATAATCACGGCGTGACCCCGTTAGATCCCGATTGAGAAGCGGCTGAAGGTGGCGTAAAGATCAGATGAGAAATGGGACAGTATTTATCCGACGTTCCTAACGCCAATAGGCGTCAATGATTGCCGTGATGCTGGGATACCGTTCGTCTGTTTCATTTAGATCCGTGCGGGTCCTTTGCAGTTCGACCTTCATGTCTTCAATGATCTTTCCGTAGCTCGGATTGGCGTATTGATTATGCATTTCGCAGGGATCTTTCTCCAAATCATAGAACTCCCAGGCGACAGGGGTTTGTTCTCCTCCGTTCGGGGTACAGCCGTAAACAAAGACCAGTTTATAACGCTCACCACGAATACCGAAATGAGCGGGTACCCTCAGACGGTGGGCCATGTGCATCCAATAGCGATAGTACGTCACCTTACGCCAGTCATTGGGCTTGACACCTCCTCTGAGCGCAGCAGTAAAGCTACGGCCCTGCATGTAATCGGGCGTTTTCTCGACACCAGCCAGTGCCAAGATGGTGGGGGCAAAGTCCGTATTATTGATCAGCCAGTCGTTGACCTGGCCTTTCTTTACACTTTTCGGCCAATGGACGATGAAGGGCATACGCATGGATTCCTCGTATATCCAGCGTTTGTCCATAAAGTCATGTTCGCCGAGGAAGAAACCCTGGTCGCCAGTATACATAATGACAGTATTGTCGAGTTCGCCAGTTTCTTGGAGGTAATCAAGCAGACGCTTAACATTGTCGTCAACGCCTTTGACGCAGCGCAGATACCTTTTTAGATATGTCTGGTAGACGGCTTTGCCGTATTCCGGCTCGTCTAGTTTCTTATCAATACCCAACTTGCTGCCGAGGTTCCAGCTCGGATGATTCTTGGTCACGCCTGCGCCGAAGTCCCGAGTCGCCTCAGAGCCAAATCCTGACGCCGGCTGATTGTGAAGATTGTTTGGTTCGGGAATCTCAACGTCCTCAAGATAACGATCGTAACGTTTGGCATTTTGGAACATATCATGCGGCGCCTTGAAGTGGTGCATCAGGAAGAACGGCTTGGATTTGTCTCGGCCATTCTTGAGCCAGGTGAGGCTGATGTCGGTAATGGCATCACTGGAATGTTGGCCTTTTGACTGAATTACATTTTGGGGCCAAGGATTTGATCCTTGAACGCGAAAACTGGGATCAGTGTATTTCCCTTGTCCTGGTAACACACAGTAGTAATCAAAAGACGCGGGTTCTTCTTTGAGATGCCATTTACCAATCATAGCCGTATGGTAACCGGCGGTCTTCATTTCCTTGGGCAAGTACTGTTTATTGGGCGGGAGCTTGCCGTTGAGATCAAGGACTTGGTTGGTCTGCGAATATTGGCCGGTGATAATACTGGCGCGGCTGGGCGTACATATGGAGTTGTTGCAGAAGACGCGATCGAAACGCATCCCGTTGCGGGCCAGGGCATCGATGTTGGGCGTGGGATTCATTTTTGCCAGACGGCTACCGTACACTCCAATGGCCTGGGTTGTATGATCATCAGACATGATGAAGAGGATATTAGGAGGCTTCTCCGGTCGCTTGCTTTCGCTTGCGAACATAAAGCCAGACATTCCGGCAATCGCCATGGTTCCAATAATAGCCTGTTTCAAAAACTCACGTCTATCCATTTTCGTCTCCTTGTGCCCCACGTTGCGGATCAGCGACCGAGTGTCAGCGAGGTTCAACTGAGTCCGCTTGTTGAACGGCATTTATCCGTCCTTGTCTAATAGTTTTCAGGGGAATGGCTATGTTGCCGTTTATGCCCTTGTACGCCACGGCCACATAGAGCATCACAGGCTTGCCGTTATCATCGGTTAGCACACGTGGTTGTTCCACACGCTCCGGTTTCCATATCTCCCCATTTGAAAGGAGAAATTCTTTTTTCATCAGTATGGGCTGGGAAGCATGCTGCCACTTCAATCCATCCAACGAGGTAAACATCGCCAGGGCAGACTCACCCAGCACATGACATACCATGTAGTAGTGCCTGTTTAGCTTATCGTACCACACCGTGGCGTCTTCAGTCTGTTTCTCTGAATACACGGGCTCATTGCTGAATTGGAATGGGCCCTGCGGATTCCTTGAATGTCCCACCACTTGAATTCGATGCCAACCGGTCCTTTGTGCGTCATCTGATTTCATAATCATCAAGTACCGACCATCTCTGTAGACCACCGCCGGATTGTCTGTGATGTTTTTGATCCGCTCACAATCATCCGGGGTAGCGACAGGCCTTTCAGCACGCTCAAATGGTCCGGCGGGGTTTTCGCTTACTGCCACGCCAAGACGCTGGGAATTCCGGAGTGTCTTACTATTCCTCTTGTCATCCAGCCACGCGCGAGTGGGCAAAGGACTGTCTTTCTGCGGTTCGAATTTTCCACGCAAATCGTCCGATTGGTAATAGAGAAGGATCTTATCTTCGACCGTGAGTGCAAATTGGCTATGAGCATCGATAAGATCCCAGCCGTCGGCATTGCGGTTTTCGAGCACAACACCGGTATCCCTGAACGGACCTTCCGGCTTGTCAGCGACAGCGTGGCAGACTTCGGAATCAGTCAACCAGCGTCTATGCTCTCCTTTCCAACGCGAGTAATACGCATGGTAACGACCATCCTTCCACTTGATTACGGTGCGATCCCAGATGCGGCACTTCGGATCGACAAGCACATGCGCACTTTGCCGACGCTGCAAGAATGAGCTTTCAATACTCGGATCCAGCGGCACAGGGGTGACGGAGAGCGATTCACCCGTTGCCGCTATAGCGACTGCCGAGAAGAACGTGTAAAGGGCAGTGAATATTGACATCTCTATTAGTCTCTTCATTTCAATTCTCCTATACCGAACGATAACATGTAGTTGGGCCTACGGTTCGCTGCAATGTCTTACTCGTTAGAAATTGTACTGAAAAACTAACATAAAGGAATATTAAAGCTGACTTTCTTGTGTAGGCTGTCATCTGTCTTCTGTTATATACAAAGACGGCCCACATGTAGCGTGTGGGCCACCTGAAGGAGGAGGACTTTTCATCTTAATAATGTGTGTGTCGCATTATCTGAAAGACGAGCAGTCGGTTAAACTATTTACTTAAAATGATTGTGGGACTGAGTCTGTAATTCCGGCCAATCCAGCGATTTCAGCATCACTGAGTGCACGGTCATAAACATATACATCGTCGATCAGGCCTTGAAAACGTTTGTTCATGCCTCGATTGATACCAATACCAATCTGACCAAAGCGGGTATCCGCCACATTCATGGTCGCGATCAGTAGGCCATTGTAGTAAACGCTGGTAGTGATCCCATCACAGCTGGCTGCCAAGTGGACCCAATCACTCACGACTGAACCCAATACAGTTATGGCTGAACCAACATACCGGTAATTTCCTGGATTACTACCATCCACGTCAATCTGGAAATCTAAGGTACTACTGTTGTTGTTAAAGGGACTGTTATTAACGGCTTGACCAAAAATATCCGTTTGTACCCATAAGGCGACACTGTAGGCCGGAAAGACCTGTTCCTCGGCAAAGGCAAACACCACTTGATCGTCAATGCCATCGAATACCATCGCCTGGCCGATCTTGCCAGTTGTATACTCGGGGGTTCCTTCGGCAGTCCCTGGATAGTTTCCAATACGATCATTGCTATTGCCTTCAAATTCATAGTGGGCAATAAGATTGGGGTTACTGTTGTCCGGGACAACAGGCAACACCGCCTCGGGTTTAGCCAGAGGGTAGAGGCGCATGTCATCCACATAGACCACACCCGTGGCACCGGCCCCTTCAATACCGATTGTCAGACTTGTGACATTTTGCAGTGAGTTCACAATCGAAAGATCAATAATCCAAGAAATCCACTGCTGACGTTGCAGCACATCTGTCAAACCGTCATAAGGTATCTTGGCGTTATTTATCTTCAGGTACAGTTGACCACCACTATTATCTGGATCACCGTAAATGTTTAGGGAAAGCGATTTTATGCCATTTTGGCTCCAATCAGTACCAATCGGCAGATTCACGACAGCCTCGGCATAGATCGATATGCTGTTGTCGTAGAACAGTGGCATGGACTGCGAACCATTGTGAACCGTGGTTGTCTCGGCAAATGGACCGTTCAAATGACCGACGACTAAGCCGTTGTCATTGATCTGATAGCCGTCTATCCATGTCAGATAGATCCGGTGACTGTCGACCTCTCCCACGTCAAGATCGTTGTACGATTCAAAATCGTCGACAACAGCGTACGGAGGTGTGGTAAAGCTCCAGACAGGACCTGCATAGGCCGTGACTGCTTCTGTATCATTCACCTCAGTGACAGACCAGTAGTAGGTGGTGCCATAGTCTAGTGCTACTGCATAGATGCTGTCGGTTGTTGTATCCGCCAACGCCAGATCGTTCACATCTGTGCCCAGATAAATCTGATGAGAGACCGCTTCCCGACCGGCACGCCAGCTCAATTCTACATCCACACTGTCGGTCACAGTACCCTCTTCAGGTTGGGGTTCTCTGGCACATGTGGGAATAGCCAAGAATCGTACTTCACTGAGGCTATAGACAGGTATCTGGCCATAGTTGTTAATAATGTTAATCTTGACCATCTTCGCTGTCGCACCCCCCAAATCAACGGTGGTATTGGCTTGATAGTCACTTTGACCCGTTCCCTGAGCAAAAGGCAGCACATTGTCCACTGGCGTCCAGGTGGTGCCATCGACACTGATTTCAATGGTGACGTCTTTAACGCTCAGATTAATGTAAAGTGGTTCACCCGATTGATTGGAATTCCAAACCAACATGGTATCCAGCCTGTAGAGTTTATCAAAGTCGTATTGAATCCAGGGAGATACCTCGTTTGAATCACTGAGCCACATCCCATTTGGATCGGTACTATGTTGATCCAGTTCATCTAGCCCAACGCCGTTCACTGTATTTTGGGGTCCCGTATCGTCGGCACTCTGACTGGAAGCGCTTGCCTGAACGGTTTCAATCGGAATGGAGTAAGGCTCTGCGGTAAAACTCCACACCTGACCTTTAAAGACAGTGTTGTCCGGGGCGACATTGACTTCATCCACACGCCAGTAATAGGTTTGACCAAATTCAAGGACACCTGCGTCATAAGTGGTGTCAGTCAGACCTGAATTGACCGCATCGGCGAAAACAGCGTCATTAACGTCATCCCAGGTTGTTCCCAGGTAGACATTATGCGTGGCAGCAAATTCACCGGGAGCCCAACCAAGCATTACATCTCGGAGTACATCGATTTGCCCATCTTTTGGCAAAGGAGCAGAGGCAAGTTCTACCGGCACACCTGCCATAATAGCTGGAATTTCCTCTGCCGTAACAATGTGATCGTAAATACGAAAATCATCCAGAACACCGTCCAAATACCGACTGGTATTCCAGGAACCGATCGTAAAGGGTGATCTGAGATATATCTCGCTTGCAGCGGGTGAGCTACCCCCTTCTGAATCGAGAACACCATTGATGTAGATTTGTGTGTGCCCGGTCGTAATATCAAAGGTGGCTATGACATGATATGTTTCGCCCGCCTCTAATACGGTTTGAGATCTGAACTGATTGGGACCTCGGTCTTTGATGGCAAGCTCAATAAGACCTGAATTAAGCAGATTAAAGTGAATCCCTCCGGATGCCCAATCTTCATGGCAGATAGAGTTGAAAGTGCCCGTGAATGAGTCGAACTTCAACCACACGGCGATGGAGACTTGGTTGAAGGTACCCCAATCTTGGCCAGTCACATCAACGTGCGCATCACCATTAAAGTCCAATGCAGACTTGGAACTAGGCAAAAGCCCGTCCGTCCAGGTCGCATTAATCACATTCCCTGCTACACCACCGACTTCATCAACAGCATTATTGCCGCCCCCCTCATCAAACGTCCAATGGGCCACCAGGTCGGCTGATGCACTGCGACCTAGAAGCAAGCACACCGCAAGTACCAATCCAAACAACTGTGTCTTTTGTGTCTTTATCATGTTTCTATCCTCCAAATCTTCCCGTAATACTTATTTCTTTGAAATGGCGAGACCTTATTCCCTTACGGGTTTCGGAATAATTCACACAACCACAATGCGGACTATTGATTGTCACACTTCTTTTTTAGCCCGCATAAAACGCATTCTGAGATATCCTCCATGAACTGTGATCGCAGACCTTCCCTACGATTGCTAGTCATACTGTATGAACTCATCTTTTCTTGCTAATCACTTGTACTGATCGTGAGTAAAACCTGCTAAAAATAGCTGGTATCATGCGTGCCAATCCAACCGCTACCTGGACCATTCCATGCCTCAATGAAAGGTTCTTCCATAACGGGTAGATTGTTCTCTGGGAGGATCATTCTCCAGATAACGTGGCCATCCCCAAACAGTTGACTTCGCCCTGTGGCTCGTGGATCTGGTGAATACACGGCACCTTTGGGACTGGCAAATTTGGATTCATTCCAGGACCAACCATCGCGACCGTGGTTATAGCGATACGCTGAATCGCTACTGTCCAAATTTAGAATCTCACTCATAAGCAGTCCCCTGGAATTGCAGACTCTCCCAGTAAGATACCGCTTGGCATTTGAACTACATGAATCACGATCTAAAGTATCCGCTCTCCCATAGTAGCTATAGGCAATCTCTGCAAATTCATGGTTTCTCCAGTTTATGGTTTTAATCCAATCCTGCATAAACTCACCACTGCAACTGGGACAGGTCACCATGTCAGTTGCTTCACCTGTGTCTTTGTAGTTAGGACTAAAGGCTTTGATATATGGATTAATTCCCTCAATATTCCACATCGTCGCACCCTTAGAATTCTCCTTGGGCTCATCCATGATGTAATGTGGCCGGGGTTGATTAAACCATGTCACCATGGCCATCATCTTGCCGTCATTGCTTGCGGAATACATTTCAATAGCAGTACCCCACTGCTTCAGTCTAGCTCCACAACTGATACGTCGGGCCGCGTCTCTGGCCCTACCCAGAACTGGCATCAGAACGCCCATGAGAACTGCAATGATCGCGATCACCACCAACAGTTCAATTAGAGTAAAGCCTGTGTATTTCTTGGGACTCCTATCTATCGTTGTTAACACGACTTTCTTAGCAGCCATAATTATTACCTCCTTCATTCCAGTTTTTCTCGATCACTCAACTCCAAGGCCGGATCGGCAAAGAGTCCCCAATCGTATCCGTGAGTACCGCTGCAAGTCACCATTAGGGTCAGAAAGCGATGACTATCATTTAATGGCATATCAACCGGTACGCCACCATCTAGCGAACTGAGATTCAAAGCACGGAAACCGATTTTTCCATCTACCAAAACCCAGAAATCTGCTTGGTCTACAACCAATCTGCCTACTCTGACAGCATGTTCACGAGCCGTTTTTGATATACCACATAACGCTGTAAATCGATCGATATGGCCTCCGGTAAGACTAGAACGAATAGCCTTTAAATCAAACGTGATCCCCGTATTGGCATGCAATGACAACAACGGGGCATCCAATGTACCGTACGTTTCCCCGTTAAGAGATAATTCCCTAAATCCAATGCCAATCATACCCAAAAAACCATCCACACGGCAAAAAGCAAAAGAAACACCATCGGTGTCCGGACACCCGAAAAACTCAAAACCGGTTGAGCTGATTTGAACGGGCCTCTCTCCACCATCAGGCACAAAAAGATAGTCTACGTAGGGCAATGATGCTGCTTCGGTCGCATGAGCTGTATCCAGTCTAATATTGTATTTTTGACTATTACAGGGGACAACTCGACCATTCCGTATGTCTACCATATCATCCAGACTGCCAGTACCAAATCCATTACCGCCTAAAAAGGCATCTGCCAAACTAAACCGTCTTCCAGGAATACCAAAGCCTATATCCTCGGGCATTTCCCGGATAACCTGATCCTGACGAAACTGATGTTCTGTCACCTTTCCTGCCGCACTTATTCGAGCCGCCTCGTGTTTGATCAGCATGATGGTTGAAACACCGGGTTCATTGGGCTGCGTAAGGCCTTGAACTTCGACTCGTCCTTCGTAGACCTGTGTCTGCGTATCACCCCGCTCATGCGTAATAACGCTGAACTCCGTGCCATAATCGGTAATGGTCCCATTGAGGGTACGAATCGAAAATCCCTCAGCTCGCTCAGGAACAATCGCCGAAACTGTACCGCTCCGCAAAAATAGTCGTCCCGGCCCCTCCAATTGCAAATCACACGGGGCTTGCAATATCACTTCAGCTCCATTGTCAAAGCCAATCTGAATCAATCCCTGTTTGAGAAACAACCCAGATGCCGACAACCGTGTTCCAGCGTCAGTGGAGAAATCCTGTTGATCCCACATGGCATCACGGGCCTTAATGATCGTTGCAACTAAAGGTGGGGTCGTAACCACAGTGACTAATTCGGACTCTGTGGATTTGGGTGCAGGTACTAACCAAATCAAGAGCGCAATGATCAAGAGCGCGGCCAGCGAACTCGTGGAGACCATGATCCTTCGCCGCCGGGCAAGATATTCTTTATAGGCCAGTTCTTCTTGCTGTTGTTTTTCGTCGGCCTTGAATTGCTCCAGGGCCTGTTTCGCATAGGCCTCTATGTCTGCAGTGTGATCGGTGGTTTTGCTCTGGATTGGGATCCCACGCTGCGAAGGCGTATCTGTTTCCAGAAACGTAGCCGGCGGTGGACAGACCGTGTCCTGCTTGGCGGTCTCCGATGGTTCGCTGTTTCGGATATCGGTTTCATTATCTTCTGCACCCTTGAAAAAATTCTGGGCCAGATTGGAGCTTTTCTCCCAGGACAGGATTTGGTAGGCATGCAACTCAGCACAAAGTAGGACATAGTCAACATAATCATCCCGGAGTGCGGGATATTGGCCCAGAAGTCTATCCAGTTGAACCTTTTGTACTCCGGTAAGAGTCTGTTCCCGCAGGGCACTCAATAGGCCATGAAACACCTGCTGTATCTCTGGCGTGGGTTTCATAGACGTTGCTCCTGTGCGAGTCTTTGCCGAATGCAGTGCATCAAGTGGAGATGAATTCGATTCAAGGACTTATAGACTCCATCTATACTCCGGCCTACAGATTCGGCCACAGCCCGAACCGTAGTATCCAATTCGTAACGTAAGCGTACCAATTCCTGATCACGCTGCATGAGCCGAGTAATACACGCCTGCAGGGCCTCACTGCGACGATCTTCCTTTTGAAGTGCCCGAGCAGCCTTGGCCTCCAGGGCCTCCAAAACCGGCAAACTATAGGCAGGCAACCGGGTTTTCTTTTTCTTGAGATAGTTCAAAACCTCAAAGTGTGCAATGCGCAGGGCCCAGTTCAAAAAATGCTGGGAGGACTCGCAGGTGGTATACTTCTTCCACATAACTGTGGCCACATCCTGGAGAATATCGTCCGCATCAGCCCAATTACTCACAAGGCACAGGACATAACCGCGAATTTTTCGTTCGTGCGCCAGATAAAGATGCATAAACTCGCTGTACTGCTGATCGCAATTTCCCTGATTTGTCGTTGACTTGTTTGTCATGAACATCTGCCTCTACACTACAATGTTCTGGTTCATCAATTGGTTTCTATAATATATATCGTCGTGACATTGAAAGAATTGGAAGGTAGAAATAAAAAATATCTCAGATATGGAACAAATAGGAAGGAAATGGGCCATATAACCCCAAAAACAAAGCTCATTTGAAGATATGGGAGCCGCAAATAAAAGAAGGGCTTCGGTGATGTGCTGTTCCATAACCAGAAGAAGGCGAACAGGTTGAAATGACCCGTGAAGTGAAAGCTCAAAATAATTCAGGGCGTTTCTTCTGTGAGAAGAAACGCCCTGAATAGGAGGTAAACGGAGGTTTGTTATTTAACCGCGTTTCTTAACTGCTCTAGCTGTTTGCTCATCAATTTGATCTGCTTTTCCAGAGGAGCTTTTCGGGGCCAGCCCTGGCCATAGTACTTAGTAGTAATTAGAGTTTTGAGGAGCCAATGGCTTTCTCACTTCGCGCCTCACATTTCACACCTCGGCGCAGCGTCGGCACGGACCGCCCCGCTGACAGCCAGGTTAAGCACGGGACAGACGTTCGCACACCCCAGACCGTTTCGCCTCGGGCGAGAGCCCTCTGTGTCTCTGTGTGGGATCGTTTTTCGTTATTCGTTCTTTTATCCGTGTAATCCGCGTTACAACAAGTCAACTTGTTGTTTTTCGTGCTCGATATTTATGTAGCATTCCCGTAAGTCCTTTTGCCTCAACATCACAAACCAATATTGATACGTTGTCGAACATTTCTTCATTGGCCAGAAGAAAACCAATGATATGGCTATTTAAAGAGGAGGTTGTTGCTCTCTGTGCCAGATCCACTTGGAAGTCGAAAGAGCACTTATATTCGTGTGATGTAACTTTTAACATGAAGAGCATGGAGATACATGAAGGGCTGCCGCCAGGGTCGTAGGTTTGTACTTTGTCGTGGGGCCGCCATTCCAGGTCCCTTCGGGACCTTCGTGTGCTCCGTCAGGATTGTCTCGTCAAGCAAGCTTGGTCGACGCTCCTTCCTTCGCCCACTTTAAATAATGGCTT
>Ga0307990_1002461_pt1 | contig 14780 bp, 10 predicted proteins | sample EllFjometagen129_FD_203168 | JGI IMG/M metagenome (GOLD analysis project Ga0307990, IMG submission 203168) | Marine microbial communities from Ellis Fjord, Antarctic Ocean - #129 | ecosystem: Environmental > Aquatic > Marine > Unclassified | place: Southern Ocean | collected 2014-10-08
GTAAATGATATGTTGTCCATCGTGTGGTCTCCTTTTATGTGGTGTAAAAAAGTCCAGCTTATTGGCCAGACGTGGAGACCACACCTAAATTTTAACAATCAAAAAAACGCTTCCTTAGAATGCGCACGTCCATCAGCGTTCGCGACCCGTTGCGGTTACACAGCTTCATTACAGGGGAAAATGAAACACAAGGTTCGAATCCCTATACCCGATGGTGTCCTATCGGGACAAACAGGGGATTAGTGAGGCGGAGAACGGAGAGCAAACGGAGAACCGAGCTTGCGAGCTAGGCTGTCGGCTCGGCCGACAGCAACGAAGTGGCAATTTGGCTTCAAAACACAAACAACGGCCCCGAACTTCGGTGTTCGGCGCGATGAGGGAAATCGGAAAAGCGCTATAACCTGGTGAAAAGAGCGCAAAAAATCAAAAGGCGAACCCGAAACAAGTTCGCCTTAAGAAAGCTTGGTGCACCGAGCGGGATGGAAACACGAACCGGTTCTACGCTTCAGCATCCCCGTAGGTGTCCGTACGGGATGGAAATGCGAAAAGCGAAGAATCGAGACTAAACACCACCCCGATAATGGGTTTAAAACTCAGTCTCTTGTATCGCACATCTTTTTATCCGACTTCAGCAACGTCACCCTTTATTCCCAGTCATTTCAATCGCGGATTAGTTTCCGGACCCACCAACCACTCGGTTTTGGCCTTCTTCTTTCCTCGCATCGAGAATCGGCGGAAGCCAAGCACCTCCTTGATGATCCCGAAGACGGGCTCGACAGTCTGCTTACGCTGCTTGTAGAGCGCTTTACCTTCGGGTGTCTTGAGGCGGCGGGGGAAAGGCGACGGGTAGTTTTTCAAGATCGGTCACGCTGATGTGGTGCCTGCTTTTGGCCATGGCGCAATACACGGTCGGGCCGTCGTCGGCCTCAGCTTTTTTTGACATTTTTTTCACCGGAGTAACCGGTGTCGGCCAAAGCGTTTTCCGGCTGGGCAACCTCTGCGGGGATGCTTTCGAGCACGGGATTGAGTTGCTGCTTGTCGTTGGGCGAATCGGTGACGAGCTGGCCAACGACCAGATAGGTTTCGGTATCGACTGCGGCCTGCGCATTATAGGCCTGCTCGAAGTGGTCGTCGTTCACTTTCGTTTCAGAACGGCCCCGTTTTCGTCGAGCCACTGCTGGAAACGGGTGTCGAGCTCGCGAAGCTTTTCAGGCATCAGGCCAGCAAGGTTGTTTTGCTCGGTGGGATCGTTCTTGATGTTATACAGCTCCCATGGCCCCTTGTTAACCTTCACCAGTTTCCAGTCGCCGAAACGAACCATGGGAAAACGGTCTGAAAATCCCGAAAGCATGATGGGCGGCTCCTCGCGCCGCTTGCCTTCGAATAGCGGAAGCATACTTGTCCCATCGAGCTTTGGCATCACTCCCAACGTCGTACGGTCAGGGTAGGTAATACCCGCCAGTTCCAGCAGGGTGGGATAAATATCAGAAACATGAGCCGGAGCATCACAGATCTCACCGGGTTTGATTCGATTTGGCCAGTGGGCTATGAAATGGCTACGGCATCCGCCTTCGTGTCCGTACTGTTTGTAGAAGCGGAACGGGGTATTACCGACGTTAGCCCATGCCGCACAGAGCGTACGATAGGAGGCAGGACCGCCGGGGGGGATGTTGAGATCCTTGTTGCCGTCATAGGGGCATCCGCCATTATCGGAAAAGAAGAGGATCAGGGTGTTGTCGAGCGCATCCATGCGTTCGAGCTTTTCGAGCACGCGACCGATATTCTGATCAAGCCGATCCACCATGGCGGCGAACACCGCCATCTCCAGGTCAAGTTCCTCCTGTTCCTGCTTGGGCACGTCACACCACGAACGGTATTTATATATGTTGCCGCGGTAAGGGCCACGAAACTGATTAATATTGTCTTCAGGAGGACTCAGCGCCCAGTCCCTAGGCACAATTCCAAGCTCCTTTTGCTTCTCGAAGCGTGCCTGCCGAACCCGATCCCATCCCCAGCGGTATTTCCCGCGATACTTGGCGATCTCCTCCTCGCGTGCCTGCAAGGGAAAATGGGCCACGTGGTAGGGCAAATAGAGAAGGAAGGGCTGCTTCGATTCCTTTGCCTTATCGAGAAAGCCCAGTGCATAGGTGGTAATGACATCGGTCTTGTAGAAAGGCGGATCTTCGACGGGCATGTCCTTCGGGTCGATCGTTTCGCCGTTCAGCTTAAAATCATTTTGGAACCGCCCGTCGGGCGGAATAAAAAACGGGTTATTGACCCAGAAGCAAAACGAATCATTGAATGCATTGATCGCATAACACTGTCCTGGAACCCATTTGTCGAAATGCTCCTTTCCGGCCATGGCGGTGTAGTAGCCGGCCTCGCCCAACAGCGTTGAAAAGGGAATGGCATTCCCCGTGTTGTTTTTGGGAAGGAACAGCCCGGTGAACAGCGTCGAACGGGTCGGGTTGCACTTAGCCATGTTGTAGAACTGGGTGCAGCGCATACCGCTGACGGCAAGGCGATCGAGGTTCGGGGTTTCGATCTCCGCACCAAAGCACCCGATATCGGAAAAGCCCATATCGTCCGCCATAATTAAAACAATATTCGGACGGTCTTCGGCCCGACTGAACAAGCAGGAAAACAGCACCAAAGTCATTAAAATGGCAAACATAAAATCAGTGTGGTGAATACGTTTCATCATACCAATAAACTCCCGCTATTTTCCATCCTCCAGATCAGAGCGCAGGTAGGAGTCCGGACGGAAAGGCCCGACCTCCCCTTTCATAAAACGACTGTAGTAGTTCCTCTCTTTTTCCAACCAGTAGATGTTTTCGCGCTCATACCATTCGCCCTTGCCGAGCATTCGCAAATCACCCTGCTGTTCCAACCGCTCGAACAACTCCTGCTTCATGGCCTTCATCCGCTCGGTGTGCTCCGGGTTGAGCGCGAGGTTGTTGATGCACTCGGGATCCTTAGAGACATCGTACAACTCTGCCAGAGGGCGTTTGCCCACCGCCCACTTCCAAACGTCGGCACTTTCACCGGCATCCATGATGGCCTGCATGGTCGGGCTCGCATCGGTATCCAGAAAACCGGTCGACGGATTACCACATGGCCAGCGCGTCGGCTCAAAGTTATGGATATAGAAATAGTCGCCCTTGCGAATCGCCCGGACCGGATAGCCCCATTCATTGGGTCGTCCGACATCGTTGCGCTCACGGCCCATCAGCACCGTATCACGCCCGGAAATCGGTTCCATTCCGCGATGCCCTTGGAAGATCTCCACAAGGCTACGCCCCACCCACGGCTCCATGCCGCTGGCTTCCTGGCTGATGCCGGCCAGCTCCATAAAAGTCGGTGCTAAATCGGTGAAACTGACAAACTGGTCGAACGTGCGGCCCGAATCGTTAATGCCATTCTTCCACATCGCCATGAACGGCAAGTGGGCCGAATGGTGATAGGGATGCCCCTTCACCCGGGGAAACGGCATCCCGTTATCCGAGGTAACAATGACAAGGGTGTTATCAAGCAAACCTTCCCGCTCGAGAAGCTCCAGATGGCTGCCCACATGCCGGTCGAAATATTCCACCTCAACGGCATAGTCGAGCATATCGTGACGAACTTCCTTCGTATCCGGCCAATACCTGGGAACCTTGTCGATATCCCCAACCTTCTTGCCCAGTCTAGCACCGGACTTGTATTCGTATTTACGATGGGGCTCATGGCATCCAAACCAAAAGGCAAACGGCTTCGACGCATCGCGCTCCGTCAGAAATTTTTCAAAGTTTCGGGTATACTCAACGTTGCTGATCCCCGAGGCCGGCGGATTCTTTATCCGGATCTTGCTGTACTTTTTGCCGGTCAGGTTCCGTCCCTGCGTCGAGCCCGGCCCCCACCCCTTGCCCGTGAAGGCCACTTCATATCCCGCCTCGCCCAAAGCTTCCGGGTAGGACTTGAACTTGAGGGGAAAGATTGGCCAATGGTTGGCCGCCGCTTCCAGTTGCCAGGGGTTGCGCCCAGTGATGATCACCGAACGCGAAGGGGCGCATTTGGGGTTCGGCGTATAGACCGCGGTAAAATTAATCCCCTGCTCCGCCACCTTGTCGATATTCGGCGTGTTCACCCAGGAACAGCCATTGATACCAAAATGTTCAAAGGAGGCATCGTCGGCAATGCAGAACAAAATATTCGGCCGTTCAGCCGCCGATGCCAGACCGCGCAAACTCAAAACCAATAGCAACCCTGTGAATAGTAATTTCACAATCCCACCCTGCTTTCCCAAAATGATCACTCCCGAATACGAATGAAACCATAGCTTTCAAAGGTCGGGCCGAACAGATCCGGCACCGTGGTAAAAAAAAAGAAACTCCCCCTTTGCAGGAGGAGCACCTTGATTCTGTCGAGGGGTTCTTCGTGCTACACCATGAACCTGCGACGGATAAACAGAAGCACGCCACCCGCCATGGCGACCAGCCCAAGCGTTGCAGGCTCCGGAATGCTTTCCAACGTGACGAACTCAAGCTGCGAAGTGGCCCCGTTTCCGGCGAAGACGGCAAAATAGATTCCTTCATTTCCGCCATTCGCGCCTAATACGATATTATCGATCACGAAGGTTTGACTGACCGCATCGACATCGTCCAAGAACACATGTGTTCCAACGAGAGCCGTATCGGCATTCCCAATTTGCTCCACCACACCAGGTAGACTATCGTCACCAAAATTTTTCGCGTCGATTCTCAAATTCGAGCCGATCTTGTTTAAATCGACTCCATCCGTACCGCCAAAGGTTCTGACAACAAGGCCGCCGAAATCATTAGTGTCAGAACCATCGTAGGACATGGTCGCCGTCAGCTTGTAGGTACCAAAAGCCAGCGCCGCAGCGTTACCCTGCAGGCCGGAACCCGCACCCACTTGAACCACCATGGCTACTGAATAGTCATCAAGCGTGGAATCGATAATACCAATGGCACTGGAACCGTTCCATGCCACAGTCGTTGTGTTGTCCGCGGTCCAACTAATGTTATCGTCAACCCTATCTATACTAATGTTGTTGAGTCCATCGATCAGCCCAGGATCCGAGGCAAAGTCGTATGAATATATGACGGCCGCCTGTGTCGCAATCCCGCATCCTAGCAATACCAGTATCAGCAAAAGACTTGCTTTTCTCATTTCGGTCTCCTTTTGTTTGTTGAATTATAGGAATTACGGCGCTTCCATTCGGCTCACCTACACAACTCCCATGCGAAGTCATATGAAACACCAGAATCCGTATTCCGTAAAGGTACGCAATCGCGTACTAAAACTTACGTAATTTCTTGATAATCTATTAGTTGAGAAAAAAAGCGCCTCCCCCTTTCGGGAGAAGCGCTTTAGATTTTCTTAAACCGTCAGCTCTTAATGAAGGCGAAAATAGGCCTTTTCCGCAGGCACGGGTGCCTGGAATTGAGCCGATGTGCCGTTGTTGGTAAACGATCCATTAACTAGGTTGCCATTTTCGAGCAGTTGAATATCCAGTTCAACCTGGCCATCCACCGTTGCGACAAGGGTCTTGCCGTTGCTCAGGTTGCTGATACTGCTGGCATCTTCCCAGCCATACGCGGCGGGGTTGTTCGACACAGCGGCATAGACGAATGAGTCATCTACGAATGGATCCGCCCCGGTCGCCAGCTCAACAGAATCGCTATGCTGGTCGCCATCGGTGCTAGCCAAATCCATTCGGGTTCCCGTCGTAAACTCAGTGCCATTATTCAGACCATCACCATCATCATCTGCTTCGGCAGCCGCATCAAAACCATTGGTGTAGGCACCGTATTGCTCTAAATAGGCAATTGGAGTTCCATTCGTTGTCGTGGTCGATCCAGCAGGCAGGGTCTGGATCAGGAGGTCATCCAACTGCAGCCCTTGCTCGATTGACGCTTCCAATTCAATCCGGGCAATTTCCAACGTTGCACCCGTCGTCTCCGCCGCATAGGGCAAATCAAATTGATAAACCTGCCCATCCACATACAGAGCCGCACGGTCCGGATCCACCACAATCTTCACCAGACTGGAATCTTCCTGCGGCCCCGCATCAAAATTGAGATCAGTAGCATGATTGATTGTGTCCTTGGGCATCGTATCAAGGTTTTCCGATTCAAGAACCCACTGCAACGTCCTGTAATTATCACTGTTGTTTATATTGGCTGCCGCAACCTTCACACCAAAGACGAACGTGTCCGAGGAATCATAGGCACGCATCCAGAGATTCTTGTTATTGATCTTCTTGGAAATGGTCGCCAAAAAACTCAACTCGACGGGTTGGGATGCAAATGGAATGGCCGCATCCATTTGAATATTGACCACATGGTTCCTGGTTCCGTCCGCGGCTCCACCACGGAAGTTAAATGCAGCATTCGTTGCATTGGCGACAATCACGCTTGCAGAAGAAGTCCAATTCCAGTTGGTTGAGGACCAGGTTCCCCCGAGCACGGTGCCATCGTTCATAACGCCATCGGTTGTGACAGGGCCCGGCGCGCATCCTTCAAAATCCGCAAAGAAGTTCGTCGTGCCTTGGGCATAGACACTGGCCCCTGCCAGGAATAGGACACTCAGTATTGATCTCATATTTTTCATTTTCTTTCCTCATTTAACATAATTTAACCGTTCAAATTCCACCGTAACATCTACACCCTACTGCGTAGTTTCGAACCGATAAAAGGCTTGGGTTGAATTCGTCGTCGTGCTCTGAAACTCTGCCGCACCCGAGAGGGCTGACCATCCAATGCCTTCAAGATCTTCTGAGCCGAGCATCTGCAAATCAATCAGAAGCACGTCGTTGGAGGTGGATAACGCAGCATCGCCATAGGTTACATCCATCACATTATTCGAGCTATAAAAGCCAAATGCATAGGAAGAACCCATGATGGCAGCATAGACTACAGAATCATCCGCGAGAGGATCAGCGCCTGCATTCAGTTCAACGGAGTCGCTAAACTGGTCTCCATCCGTACTGGCAAGTGTGGGGTCTGTACCCGCAAGATATTCTTCCCAGTTCAAAAGACCATCGGGCTCAATATCTTCAAGATCCGCTGCATTAAAGTCATCCGTATAACCGTATGACTGTAGCCACGCAAACGGAGTCCCCAGCGTAGTCAGCGCCAACGTCTCAATGAGAAAATCATCTATCTGAATTCCGCCCTGTGAAGAATTGATAGAAATCCTTTTAATATCGGTCAGTTGACTAACAGGTGCATTTGTAATAAAGGACAATCCACTAGCGAGAGGAATACCGTCAAGGTATGCGTCCACTCCATCCGCGTTAAAATGAAATTCTATGTTGTTACTCACCGCCCATGTACCAATTGTTGCCAGCGTCAGCGCATTCTTCGAGGTCAGAGCAATACCACCATTATCCAATGCATCGGCCCTGTACTGCAGTGCCAAATACGCAACTGACGTAGACGCTGCATAAGGAATTTTGGCACTGAAAATAATCGTATCCGCACTATCGTAGAAGTCGATAAAGAGCGCTTTGATTTTCCCTGTCCCTGTATCCCATGCGGGAACGGCGGCATCAAAACTCACCGCAACCGGAAGGCTGGCAAAGCTAGCAGCAGAATCCAAATGAACATCAACTTTATGATCATCCGCGGTCCCAGCATTGATTACAACACCAAACTCAAAAGCCTGATCGGTTAGCCCCGCGTTAGCAATAATCGAACTTTGATGCGTATTGGCCCAATTGGCCGAAACCCAAGTTCCACCCAACACCGTCCCATCGTTCATAATGCTATCGGCAGTAACAACCCCAAGCGCGCTACCCTCAAAGGTTGCGTAGAAGTTCGTTGTTGCCTGTGCAAGCGCCCCGGCCAATAAAACCGCCACGCTTAGTATCCTTGTTTTATTCATCTCTTTTCTCCTATTTGGGTCCAGCATGCACACAGCATGCATGCCTTATTTCCCATTTGTTGATACGACCATGATCCAGATAAAGATTTCTGTAAAGGTACGCAATCACGCCCTTGGCGCGCACCTACTTGATCTCCACCACTTCCAACACGATGCTCTCGTATTGCTTCCGGATTTTCAGCTGCACGCCATGCTTGACGAGAAAGTCGCCGCTGAAGGTTTTTCCGGTGCCACTGAACAGTTTTTGCTTGGGTGTCGCCTTGTTAAGTTCCGTGATGGTGTAACGTTTCGCCGGATCAAGTCCGGCCAGTTTTACCGTCATGAAGTCCTGGCGCATGTGGAAGCGCGTGATGAAGCCAAAGACGAGCGCATGGTCTTTTTCGGGCGTCACATACATCAGCGCACTGCGGTCTTCCTTGTAGGGAGAGCGCAGGCGATAAAGATCGCCCAGATGGACGATGTGCCGAACGCGCTTAAAGGTCTTGATGGCCTTCTTTGAGAATTCCAGCTCTTCGGACGTCATATCCGCCGGTTGCAGCTCCATGCCGAGACGACCGCACATGGCGACGTCGAACCGCATTTTCAATGGCGTCAGATGCCCGGTCTGATGGTTCGGATTGGCCGACACATGCGAACCCATTGCGATGGCCGGATAGAACTGAGAAGTGTTCCACTGCTGGTAGATGCGCGACCATGCATCGGTGTTGTCGCTCGTCCAAAACTCATGGTGGTACGGTAGCGAACCATAATCCAGCCGGCCGCCGCCGCTGGAACAGACCTGGAAAATCACATCCGGATATTTTTTCATCAAACGCGCATATACCTTGTAGAGTCCGTGCGTGTAGTCGATCCAGAAATGGCTCTGGCTGTCGGCGGCCAGATAGGTCGACCCGAGGTTCTGCACATGCCGGTTCGCGTCCCACTTGATGTAAGCGATGCGCGGATTCTCAGAAAGAATATCATCTACCGATTTAAAGACAAAATCCTGCACCTCAGGATTGGTCAAATCCAGCAGCGACTGAGAGCGCCACAGGATCGGTTTCCGGTTCGGGCGCGATACGATCCACTCCGGATGCTGCTCCGCCAGTTCGCTCTTAGGATTCACCATTTCCGGCTCGACCCAGATACCAAAGCGGATGCCCTCCTTCTCCGCATGGTCGATCAGATGGCCGATTCCGTTGGGCAGCTTGTTGGTATTCACCTGCCAATCCCCCAGCCCCGCCTTGTCGTTGTTGCGCGGATATTTATTACCGAACCAGCCATCGTCGAGCACAAAGATTTCGACCCCCAGCGACGCCGTGTCGGAAATCATCTGTTCGATCTTCTTTTCGTCAAACTTGAAGTAGGCGCCCTCCCAGCTATTGAGCACAATTGGGCGGGGTGTATCGCCGCCGCGCAGGCCATAGCCGCGCGCCCATCGATGGAAGCGGCGGCTGATCGGCCCTTTGCCCACCGAGCTATGCGAAAAGATAAACTTCGGCGTTTCGAGCGATTCGCCCGATTCGAGGTGGTAGTCCGAAGCAAACGGATTCATGCCCGCCGTGATATGCATCTGGTTCAGGCTATCCACCTGGAAGCAAAGTTTGTAGTTGCCCGACCATGCCAGCGCGCCGCCCAGCACTTCGCCAGCCTCTTCCTCGGCCGCATGGTCGAACGCCAGCACGAACGAGGCGTTTTCGCTTTGCGTGGTACGCACGCCCTTCTTGCTATCGATAATCTTGATGCCCCTGCCGAGGTTTTCTTCTTCAAGTTGCATCTCGGATGCCCAGGCACCGTAGAAGTGCGACAACCAATATTCGTTACGCTTCACCACCAGATCGAACGAAGCAAAGTTTTCGAGCACCACGGTTCCCGTTTCCTTGTTTTCGATGGTCACCCAACTCTGAATAATATCCTCGGCCTGGAACGCCAGCAGGTGGAGGATCACATGGAAATCATAGAAGGCATCCTTGAGAAAGATTCGGGTTTCCACGCGGTTGACGTCGAGTTCCACCTGTTCGTGGCGTTGGTAGCGCAAATCTGTTGTCATGTTTCCATCCGCATGCGTGGCCTGCAGCGCCACTTCAAACGGATTCTGTTTCCCAAAGGTGGAATAAGCCTCGAACGTGGTCGCGCGCTTGTCATCCGAAAACGGGACTTTGAGCAGGTCTTCCGGGCTTTCCAACCGGTCGCCATAATATTTCTGCATAACCTCATCGGTCTTGTTCACCAGAAAGACGAGCGAATTATGATCCGTCTCCACCGAAATCAATTTTTCCCCACCACTCGCAGAGGCGAGCATTCCTGCCAAACAGCAAAGAACCAACCTTGCCACAACGTTAGTCTTCATAATGATTTCCTTCCCCAAAAAGGGTTTGTTTAAAAAAGTTAGCGACCATCTGCTGAATCTGCTCTGCGGTAGGATTGAAGTCGTCTTTACGCAAACCATGCGTTCCATTTTTCACCGCAACCAATTTGCTTTCCACATCAACCGCCCGAAGAGCTTCGTGCATCGCCCGGCTCTGCTCAAACGGCACCAGCCCATCCTTTTTCCCGTGGATGAACAGGAAAGGAGGACACTCCTTTCCAACAAAACAAAACGGGCTGGCCTGTTTGGCTAGGGCTCGGAACGGCTCATCCTTGATCGGCCCGCCCACCAGATGCGATTCAGGTGAATCGGGCGCATCGTGGATCATGCGCGGATTTTCTTCTCCCTGCTGATCCATGCTCAGCAAATCGGTTGGCCCGAATAGCGAACAAACCGCCACCACATCGCCCTGCACCCCTAGCAGTGCGGCAAGCGTGCCCCCGGCCGAAGAACCGCCGGCTCCAATACGCTTCGGATCAAACCCGTATTCAGACGCATGGCCGCGCACCCACTTTACCGCCGCCTTGCAGTCGTCAATCTGCGCCGGGAATATCGCCTCGGCGGAAAGACGATAATTGATATCCACCACCGCAATCCCCTCCTTGGGCAATGCCTTGAACCAGATTGGATTCCCCTTGGAACCCTTGCGCCACCCTCCACCATGGATGGCAATAACGACCGGCATCTTCTCCATGCCGATTTGATCGGGCAGGAGTAGATCCAGCTTGAGTTCAGGGGAACTCCCCCCCGTATAGACGAGATCCTTAACAACCCGTCCGGCGGCCGATCCCGCCAACGCCAAGGCGAGAATGGCGAACCCCTGTTTTTTCATTTTTCTCTGAGCCATCATGATTTTGATGCCTTGGACTTCTTCTTTTTCTTAGCCTCGCCAATGCGCTTTCCCTCAGCATGCGAGACCGGCTTCAACGAGTAGAACGGATCCTCATGTTCTTCAATCCATTGATTCAGCAAACCATTCAGCTCGGCGACCACCCCGGCCATGGACTTTTCGACCGCGAGATTCACCAACTCGTCTGGGTCGGTGTTCAGGTTGTAAAGCTCCTCGCCGTGGTCGATCCATTTGATCAGTTTGTACGGCCCCCGTTTGATCATCCGTGCCGGGTTGACCCAGTATTGCTTGCCGTAGTATTGCGTCACCACAAAGTCGCGCTTCCGCTGACCGCCCTGCCCCGTTAGCATCGGCTTGAGCGAAAGGCCATCGCGCGGCGGAAGATCCACCCGCGCGAATTCGCAGACGGTCGGGAACAGATCCACATTGACCGTATCGAAATCGGCAACGCGTTTCGGGGCGGTTCCCCCGAATTGGCCAGGCACCCGCATCATGAACGGCACCCGCACCATCTGCTCATACATGAACGGCCCCTTGAACATTAGCTTGTGGTGGGTATCCATATCGCCATGGTCTGATCCCACGATTATGATGGTATCTTCATACAGCCCATTTTTCTTCAAGGCATCGATCACCATGCCAACCTCGTCGTCGTAGAGCTGGGTCTTGTTTTTGTAGAAGGCGCGGTATTCTTTCCACGCGGCCTCCGGGTTTCCATACAGCCGCACGCCCTGGTCTTCGCGCATGAACTGCTCCTGCACCGCAGGCTTGTTGGCAAAGGACTCCTCGTAATAGGACTTCGGCAATTCCACCCCATCCGTTGACAGTCCGGTTTCACCCGCCTTGAATTTATAGATGTCGTGAGGATCGTCGTACGACAGCACCATGAAGAAGGGTTCATCCCCCGCTTTGCGTTGCGCAAAATATTCCTCTGCCTTCACCGTCTTGCGGTGATCCGGCCGATTCGTTTCGTCATACTGGTTCCAGCCCGCGCGCGGTGCCGGATGTTTGCCTAGATGCCACTTGCCGTAGTAGAGCGTATCGTAGCCTTCCGCCTGCAAATAACTTCCAAGGGTTGGAAGTTCCAGGGCGTTTCCTCCAGTATGGCCGATATTGGCCATCACCTGTGTCTTGTGTGGATAGTAACCCGTCAGCATCGACGAGCGGCTGGCCGAGCACTGCGGCGTGGTGCAGTAGGCGTTCTCAAACACCACGCTCTCCGCAGCCAGCCGATCCTGGTGCGGCGTGTCGAACCACGGATCCATGTGGCCCACGGCCTGCCAATGTTGCTGGTCTGAAAAAATATAGAGAATATTTGGACGGCGTGACATCTTCCCTAAAGCGGCCATTCCATTTAATGCCACCACCCCGGCGGCCACACCGCCCGCCTTGATATAATCGCGTCGCTTAAGCTTCATTTCTAAACTCCCTATTTCAATGGAAATAGTTCTGAATCCGTACGGGCTTCAGCGAAGATTTTTTTCAACGAAGCAACGACTTCCGGATTCTGGGCGGCCACATCGTTTTCCTCCTCGATGTCCTTCGAGAGATCGAACAGGAGGATCGGTGAGTCAACGCCCTTGACCACCTTCCGGCGGATCGCCTTCCAATCGCCCCGGCGTATGGCTTGGTTCACATAACCCTTTCCGTGATGGAACTCCCAATACAGATAGTCGTGTTCCCCCTGCTCGCCCTTACCCGTCAACGTCGGCGCGAAGGAAATTCCATCCATCTCCGATGGCACCGGTACGCCAGCAAGCTCGGCGAAGGTGGGCAGGACATCCCAGAAGGCCGAAATATGATCGCTGGTGGTTCCAGCAGCCACCTTGGCCGGCCAGCGGACAATGAACGGCACGCGCACGCCGCCTTCCAGCAGGTCGCGCTTCAACCCGTTGAACGGGCCATTGCTGTTGAAAAATTCAGGCTGACAGCCACCCTCGAAATGCGGGCCGTTGTCGCTCGAAAATAGGACCAGCGTATTTTCGGCCAGCCCCAGGCTTTCGAGCTGCTGCAGGATCTTGCCGATATCCTGGTCGATCCGGTTGACCATGGTGGCGTAGGCCACGTTCGGAAAATCCTGCGAGGCATATCCGCCGACCTTGTCCTTGCCGCGCCCGGCTTTGGTTTCAACATACGGGGTTTCCGGCCAGCCCTTGGCCGCATATTTATCCCACAGTTTGCCGCGCGGCGCGAGCAACTCGGCATGCGGCGTGTTCAGCGCCAGATACAGAAAAAAGGGCTGATCCTGGTTGGTCTCGATAAATTGGATCGCCTTTCCTCGGAACAAGTCCTGTGCATAGGTGAGACGTGCGCCGAAAACATTGTTCGGCACGGGAATAGTTTTCCCGTTTTCGTTTAGCGTCGGCGGATAGTGTTTGTGTGCTTGACGTTGACAGTTGAAGCCATAGAAGTAGTCGAAACCCTGTTTGTTCGGCTCGCCCTCGGTTCCCGGAGCACCCAACCCCCATTTACCAACCAAGCCGGTAGCATAACCCGCCTGCTTCAGCACCTTCGGAAGCGTCAGCGTGGCGGCAGGCATCGGCTCCTGTCCCTCGGGCAGCAATTCCTTGTTTCCGCGGATATAGCTGTGTCCCGTGTGCAGGCCGGTCATCAGAGCACAGCGCGAAGGCGCGCAGACCGTGCTACCCGAATAATGTTGGGTAAACTTCATACCGTCCCGCGCCAGCCCATCGATCACCGGGGTGTCAATCTTGGTTTGCCCATAACAGCCAAAGTCGCCATAGCCAGCATCATCCAGCAAAATATAAATAATGTTTGGCCTGTCCTCCGCCGCGCCCACAACGGGTGCCAGCGCCATCCATGCACCAGCAACCGCGCTCAAAAAAATTCTGTGATTCATGGGATGTTCCTATTTGGTTTTGTTCGGATAATATTTGGTGGCTGGCTTGCCCACAGCATCGTCCGGAGTAACAATTACTCCGCGGCGGCGAGGGTTTGCATGGGCCATCTTCTTGTAGTTTTTGATATTCAACTGGGGCACGCCGGTCGGGATCCATTGGGCCAACCGGGCTTTCACTTCTCCAAGCTCTGGAACGTCGGCAAGATTCTTCCATTCGTTCGGATCGTTTTCGTGATCGTACAACTCCTCGGAGCCATCCTTGTAGCAGATATAACGCCAACGGGAATCGCGCATGGCATGATTGCCCTCTCCACACGTCGTTACCGCCGGACGCTTCCACGTCAGGTCGGGATCGGCAAGCAACGGCTTCATGCTGACGCCCTCACAATGTGCGGGAATCTCCAACCCGCACAGGTCAGCCAGCGTCGGATAGATATTCATAAAATCCACTGGCGTTATAATGCGCTGACCCGGCTGAGTGAATCCCGGCACCTTAAAGATGAGTGGGGCGTGTGTTGCGCGTTCCCACAGCGTGTTCTTGGTCCAGTGCTCTTTTTCACCCAGATGCCATCCATGATCGCCCCACAGCACGACGATCGTGTTGTCGGCGGAAGGGCTAGCCTTAAGCGCATCCAGCAGACGGCCGACCTGCGCATCGGCAAAGGAATGGGCCGCAAGATAGGCCTGCACCGCTTCTTTCCATTTTCCAGCAGCCTTCAGGTCCGCCACCGTACTCCCGGAGTGCTCAATCATGGCCAATCCGGCAGGAGGAATATCATCCAAGTCGTCCTCTGGAACGTCCGGCAACACAACGCTACTCAACGGGTGCAGGT
>Ga0307990_1002462_pt1 | contig 14779 bp, 15 predicted proteins | sample EllFjometagen129_FD_203168 | JGI IMG/M metagenome (GOLD analysis project Ga0307990, IMG submission 203168) | Marine microbial communities from Ellis Fjord, Antarctic Ocean - #129 | ecosystem: Environmental > Aquatic > Marine > Unclassified | place: Southern Ocean | collected 2014-10-08
CTTGGAAATTTCGATCCTCGAGAGCGACGACCACGGTGCGACGCTCGAAATCCCGACCTTCCGCGACGACCTCACCCGCGAGGTGGACATCATCGAAGAGGTCGCCCGCATGAACGGCGTCGATAAGATTCCTGAAAAGCTCCCCATCGCTCAAGTGGTCGGTGGAGCACACGACGACCGCGTCCGCGCCGTCAACACCTGCCGCAAAAACCTGGCCGGACTCGGCGCACGCGAAATTTTAAACTACACGCTGGTCAACAACCCGCTGCTCGACCTCTTCGGCAAAAGCGATGACCGCGAAGAACTGCCCCACCCGATCAGTGCCGAGCAGTCGGTGCTCCGCACCTCACTCATCCCGCAGATGATCGAAAGCCTCGGCCGCAATAAATCGCGACAAATCAACGACGCGGTCTTTTTTGAAATCGGCCGCACATTCATCAAAACCGACAACGGCCCCGTCCAGACCGAAAAAGTCTGCCTCGGACTCATGGGCCCCGCCGGGCGCGGCGCACTCGATAAGCAGCGCCCCCTCGGCGACGAGGAAGTTTTCCTCTGGCTCAAAGGGCTGGTCGAGAAGCTGCTCGTCACTCAGAAGGTCACCAAATTTAAATTCCAACCCTTGCCTGCCCTGAGCGACAAAGGAGTCGAAGGGGAAGAACACGGGGCCTTTGAAGAGGGTCGCGCGCTCAAAGTGATGTCCGGTAAGATCCAACTCGGCGTGATTGGCCTGATTAATTCCAAGGCTCGGAAAGAGTGGCGCCTGAACGATCCGGTCGCCGCCGCCGAACTCGACCTCGAACCACTGGTTTCCAATGTTTGGAAAACGGGTACGGTCAAAGACATCCCGCTCTACCCGGCCACGGAACGCGACTTTGCTTTCATCGTCGATGAAGCGGTGCAGCACCAGGAAATCCTCAAAGCCATCAATGGCTCCGCTCCCGCCGAGCTCGAAAAAATTGAACTCTTTGATATCTTCCGTGGCAAAGGAATTGAAAAGGGGCAGAAGAGTATGGCCTACAGTTTCCTCTACCGTTCGCCCAAAGGAACACTGACTGATGAAAAAGTGAATAAATTTCACGAAGCCGTCGGACAACGTGTCTGCAAGGCCACGGACGCCATCATCCGCGAAGGGTAATGCGGAGAAATCCCGCGCTTTTTTCACCGGCACCTTGACCCTTCGGCTCACATCTGATAGCCTACGTTTGTAGAAGGGAAGAAGAAAAACCTTCTCGCTTGTTCTTTTAAATTTTAGCCCGCCCGGTTCATGGAAGCAAAATTCTCTGATCCGATAAACATATAATTAAAGGGAGCTTGGGACGGTCCGATCAATGGTTTGGTCGTTCATTAGGGCACCCACCTTGTCAATCAGGGTTCGGAGATAGCTTCTTCGGGTTTGGGCGCTTTTCCAGCCGTTTCGGTGAAAACCGAGCGGCTTCTTTGTCTCTTCGGAACAGGGATAGAAAAGAGTTTTTGACCGGATCACAGGATAAACTGGATGGGTTTTCATCATGGGTACCATCCTTTTCCTTGGTCTCGGCTTTCTAAAAAACCCATGTGAACTTTTGGAGGAAAGAAACATTGATCAACCGGATCTCTCTCTCCATTTTTAAAATCCTGCCAATCTTGTGATCCGGTCAAAAAATCCCCTTCCACTATTTCACCATTCCAGCATTCCCGATTCTCTGCCTTCGTGGTTAACTTCCTCCCATGGAATTGTTCGAAGCGAAATCAAAAAAGAACACACCGAAAGCGGGGGCGGGAACGGCGCCGCTGGCGGCACGGATGCGTCCACGCGCGCTCGATGAGATTTTTGGACAGGAGCATATTCTCGGCGACGGCAAGCTGTTGCGCCGCGCTATCGAAGCCGACCGCATGTCGAGTATCATCCTCTACGGCCCGCCCGGCTGCGGAAAAACCTCGCTCGCCGAGGTCATCGCGCTGACCACCGACCGCCGGTTCGAGCGCACCAGCGGCGTGCTGGCCAACGTGGCGATTCTGCGCGATCTACTCAAGACCGCCGCCGGCTGGAAGAAAATTCACGGACAGGACACGATTCTCTTCATTGATGAAATCCACCGCTTCAACAAGGCGCAGCAGGATGTCCTCCTGCCCTATGTCGAAAACGGCGACATCATTCTGATCGGTGCAACGACCCACAACCCTTTCTTCTTCATCAACACGCCGCTCAACTCCCGCTCACAAATTTTCCAGCTCAATCCGCTCAGCGAAGAAGCGATCCATGCCGTTCTTCAGCGCGCGATAGAGCATCCCGCCGGACTCAATGAACTCGTCACCGCCGATGGTGAAGCCCTTGCGCATCTGGCGCGCGTCTGCGATGGCGATGCGCGGCGCGCGCTCAACGCGCTCGAAATCGCCGCGCTCACCACGCCGCCCGGCGAAGAAGGGCTTGTATGTCTCACGCAGCACGAAATTGAAGAGTCGGTGCAGAAAAAAGCGGTGGTCTACGATCACGACGAGGATGAGCACTACGACACGATTTCAGCCTTCATCAAAAGCGTTCGCGGCTCGGACCCGAACGCAGCGGTCTACTGGCTGGCGAAGATGATTTATGCAGGCGAAGACCCGCGCTTCATCGCGCGACGGCTGGTTATCCTCGCCTCGGAAGATATCGGAAATGCCGACCCACGCGGACTGACGCTGGCCACCTCGGCGATGCAATCCGTTGAGTTTGTCGGCATGCCAGAAGCGCGCATTATTCTCTCGCAGGCAACGACTTACCTCGCTAGCGCACCGAAAAGTAACGCGAGCTACCTGGCGATTAATGCCGCACTTGACGACATCGAAAACGGCCGCACCCTGCCCGTTCCCAAGCATTTGCAAAGCGGGCCGAAGCCGGACAAAGGCAAACAAAAGTATCAATACGCTCACAACGGCAAAGATCATTTCGTCGATCAGGAATATGTTCCGACCGATAAGGTTTATTATCAGCCGACCGATCAGGGCTACGAAGAAACCATCGGCAAACGGCTGGCCTTCTGGAAATCTCTGCGGAGAAAAAAAACGTAGACGAGGCTTCCAGCCTCGTTGGCCGAGAAAAAGAACGCTGCCCATACAAACGAGGCTGGAAGCCTCGTCTACGACAAAACATGAAAAAAACTGAGATTCGCAAACAGATCGCCGAGCAGAAACATGCGCTCGGTTTCCAAGGTTTGGAACTTTTGAGCGCGGCAGTGGTTGAAAAGTTCCAAGGTTTTGGGAAAAAAATGGGTGGAGGCTCCCTCCTTCGCCAAGGCTACGGCGGGCAGGCAGCCTCCTTCCAAACCTTGGAACTTTTTAAAAATGCTAAAACGGTCGGGGCGTATATGCCCCTGCCCGACGAGGTCAACATCACTCCCCTTTTTAACCTCGCGGGTAAACAGTTCTATATTCCGACGTTCGATGAGGCTTCCGGCGGCTACCGGTTGGCGGAATACGGCGAAAAACTCAAAAAAGGAAAGTTCGGAATTCTAGAGCCCGCAAACCCGGCATTCGCCCCCGAAGAACTCGATCTCATCCTCGTACCGGGGGTCGCCTTCGACGGCGCCGGACACCGCATCGGGCGAGGTGGCGGGTTTTATGACCGCCTGTTGTCCCAATACGACGCTGTAAAAGTCGGTGTCTGCTTCGAGTTCCAATGTTTGGAAGGAATCCCCTCAGAACCGCACGACAACAACGTCGATCTGTTGGTGACGGAATCACAAATTCTTAAATGTGTGATGAACTGTTAGACAAGGACGCCTCTCAGAGTTATGCTTCGGCTATAAAAATAAAACTCTGAAACAAGGATCTAATTATGGACAGCATTATAACGTGGTGGCACGGCCTACAAGATGTAACCGTCAGCCTTCTTTTCGTCATTCTCGGCTTTTTCTTTAATGCCTATTTGATGCGAACCAATGCGATGGCATCTGAAAAACGCGGAAATATCATTCTTAAAAATGCCAAAGAAAAAGCGAATTCGATTGAGCATGAGGCGGGTGTTTCGGCCCGCGAGGAGGTGCTCGTCGCACGCGAGAGGGCAGAGAACAGCCTGAATGATAAGCGCCAGAGCATCATCGAACTTGAAGACCGTGTGGTGGCCCGCGAAAAAGACATCTCCCGCAAACTCGAGTTGCTGGAAACCAAGGATCGCGACCTGACTGAAAAGCTCGGACAAGCCGATGAGGAGCAAGAGGTTCTGAAGGAACAGAAAAAGACGCTCTTCGAACAGATGGAGGAGGAAACCCAGCGTATTCAAGATGTTGCAAAACTCTCCAAAGAAGAAGCCCGTACGATGATTATGGGGCAGACGGAAAAAGAGCTAGAAGACGAAATCAGCGGACTGATCCGTCACCAGCAGAAAGCCGCACACGAACAAGCCCGTGATGACGCACGCGAAATTGTCTGCGCCGCCATCGAGCGCTATGCCGGCGAACATGTCGCCAACATCACCTCTACACAAGTTCGGCTACCCGCGGATGATTTCAAGGCCCGCCTGATCGGTAAAGAAGGCCGCAATATCAAATCGTTCGAGATGGAGTCTGGGGTCAACCTGATCATCGACGAGACACCCGGTGCCGTACAACTTTCCAGCTTTGATCCCGTCCGTCGGGAAGTGGCTCGCGTCGCGCTGCAACGTCTTCTGGACGACGGCCGAATCCATCCCGCCAGCATTGAGAGCACCCTCAACAAAGTTCGGGGCGAAATCGATGAGATCATCCGCCAGGCGGGCGCAGACGCTCTCTACAGACTCGGCATCTCCGGAGTGGCCCCCGAACTGGTGAAAATCCTCGGCCGCCTGAAATACCGCACGAGCTACAAACAAAATGTACTCGACCACTCCATTGAAATGGCCTCGCTCATGGCGATGATGGCCGCGGACCTCGATCTGGATGTCAACCTCGCGAAACGCGTGGGGATTTTCCACGACCTCGGCAAAGCGGTCGACCACGATGTGGAAGGCTCCCATGCGGTAATTGGCGGGAACCTGCTCCGTAAATACGGCGAAGTGCCTCTGGTCTATAACGCCGTGGCTGCGCATCATGACGATGTGGAAAAGAGCAGTGTCTATGCGGTGTTGGCCTCGGCCGCCGATGCCATGACCGCCGCGCGTCCCGGCGCACGAATGGACACGACCGACTTGTATCTCGAACGCCTCGACAAACTCGAAAAAATCGCCCTCTCCTTCAAGGGCGTCGATAAAAGCTACGCCATTCAGGCGGGTCGCGAGTTGCGCGTTATTGTGGAAGGCAAGCAGGTGGATGACAGCCGCGCGCTGATCCTCGCCCACGAAATCGCAAACCGTATCCAGGCGGAGGTTCGCTATCCGGGTCAGGTCAAAGTGACCGTCATCCGTGAGACACGCGCCATCGAGTATGCCAAATAAGGAGGGCTCCATGCAGAAGGTGTTTGAACTCGATCATCCGCTGGTTCGTCACCATCTCACCCACCTGCGCAGCAAAGAAACCGCCCCGCACATTTTCCGCGCACAAATCCGGCGGCTGGCTATCTTGCTCGCCGCCGAAGCCACGCGCGATCTTCCGCTCAAACCCAAAACCATCGAAACACCGCTTGTGGAAATGGAAGGCGCGGTGCTCGACGTGCGCATTGGGCTGGTTCCCATCCTGCGTGCAGGCCTTGGCATGACCGATGCCCTGCTCGACCTCCTTCCCACCGCCGAAGTCTGGCACCTCGGCTTAACCCGTGACGAAGCAACGCTCCAACCCGTCGAGTACTATCATAAGTTTTCAAGCAACCCGCCCGATCTCGTTTTCGTGCTCGATCCCATGCTCGCAACCGGCGGTTCAGCCAACGCCGGAATCCAGCGGGTTAAAGACTGGGGCGCCAAGGAGATTCACATGCTTTCAATCATCGCCGCGCCCGAAGGCATTGCCGCCGTCCGCAAACAACACCCGGACATCTCCATCTATGTATGTGGCATTGATGAAAAACTCAACGACGATGCCTACATTCTGCCCGGCCTCGGCGACGCCGGCGACCGCATCTTCAACACCCTCGGCTAAACCTCTGTGTTGCGACAACCTATTCTAGCTCGAACTCGAACTCGACGGGCATCTCGACGGCCTGCCCGATCGGCTGTCCAAAATTCCGTCCGATAAGCGCTCCAAGCATTTTTTCGAGAGACCGCCGAAGCAGGGGATGTCCTTTTCCGTACGTGATGGTTGCCTCAGAAATTGTGCCATCTGCTTCAATGATCACCAGCAGATCAAAAACCCCTTCATACCCCGCGCGCTGTGCCGAGGGAGGGTAATATTTTTCGGTTTGAATCTGCGTCAAAACCCAGTCCGAGAGAGCGTCTGCCGTCACCTCTTCATCGGCGGAAGATGCCTCCTGATTGACCTGCGCATCGGCCTGGATCGGTTCGGGTTCGGGCTCCGGCTCTTCAATGATTTCTTCGAGTGCAATATCCGCCTCTTCCTCCTCCATTTCATTACGGCGTGACAGGTCGGGGGGTAGCGGCTCGGGCTCTTTCGGGGGCGGCGGTTCCTCAACCGCCACCAGTTCCATCTGAGCAAAACTCAGATTCACTGCATTCACATGGATCGAAGTGGCTTCCTCTTCGGACAACCCTTTACCCCAAAAATATCCGGCAGCCCCTCCGCCCGCATACAGCAGGAGACAGAGAGAAAAGGCGAGGTTTCGGACAAGCCGTTCGGATGGGCGGAGTTTATTCACGACCTTGGGGCAGCGTGGTAATGGAGATGTCTTCGCGATCCAACAAGCGCGCCTCGTCGATCACCGCGAGAAATGCGTCAAATGGCGCGGCACGATCAACAAACAGGTTGATCCCGAGATCAGGATTCGCATTGAGTAGTGCAGGAATGTCTTCCCGAGTCAGAGTGATCCCGTCATTAAAAAGAATGCCGTCCGCATCGATGCTGATCACCAATTGCTCCGTCCGCTCGGCGGACGCCGCCGCCGAGGCGGCCTTGGCCAAATTCACGGGAAGCGACGGGCGGATAAACGTCGAGGTGATGAAAAAGAAAATGAGGAGAATAAACACCACATCGATCAGCGGTGTCAGGTCGATCTCTTCATCGAATTCTTTATCCAGTGAAAAATCTTCGAACATATCAGTCCCTCATCAGGTCGCGGGTGGACTCAATGCACTCGATCATTAGGGCGCGGGTGCGCAAGCGAAGCAGGTAATAGAAAACAAGCGTAGGAATCGCGACGGACATGCCCATGATCGTGGTGATCAGCGCTTCCCAGATTCCGCCGGCCATCGCCGCATTATCCACCGCCGCCTGCATCGAGATCTCACGAAACACTCTCGAAATTCCTAGTACCGTTCCGAGCAGACCCAGCAACGGGGAGATCACTGAAATCAGACGGAGGATCGTAAGCGATACATAGGTCGATCCAAAGTTGCGCTGGAAAAGGTACGAAATTTCGCCCTGCAGCTCCGTGCGCATCGTTTTGTGGGTGAGCGCAGTCCAGACGACGAGGCTGAGCGGATTCGTTGACGCCTGCTCTTCGGTCACCACCGGTTGATCTTTTTTGAGCGCGGTCAAAAACCTCCGAAAGCCGCGCGGCACCCAGGCCAGATAGATGGCACTCGCCAAAAAAAGATAGAGGCTGATAAACGAGAGGGCCGCGATCACCACTCCCGCCGGGCCAATTTTGTCATAGAACGCTTCAAGCATAGTTTTTCTCCAGACCCGGAGCATAGGCCTGCCGTGCAGGAATGATCAATATTCAATGCTCAATATTCAGCTTCCAAGGGTTGGAAGTCATTGCATGACGGCTTGCTGTTTTTTCAAACATTGGAAAAACGAAGGGGTGCAGGCTCAGCCTGGTTGCCGTTGCCACTCCACTGCGTTTTGTTGCCGTCGTAATAACGCCAGCCTCTACCTGTGGTCATTGCCTTGTCGCGAAGCGTCAAGGCCTCTCTTCGCTTCGCTTCGAGTCCGAGGTTCGGAAAATGGCGGCGTCTTCGGGCTTCACTTCGATACAGCCTTTGCAGTTGGAGCATTTGGTGTCGAGCCGCTCGATGCGCCCTTTGGCCTCGAGCGTTTCGAGCATGCCCTGCATCGCCGAAACCTCAGAGTTGAAATGCCGCGAGATCTCTGCGAGTGACATCGGCCCGTTGACCCGAAGGTATTTTAATATTTCAGTTAGCACGTTCCACTTCCCACATTCTACTTCCTACACTCTCATCGCACCAGTATTTTGGCCGCAGCCTCTTTGGAGATGATATAGCGGCTTTCGCCGGCAGCGACGACCATGTTGGCATCGCCCGTCCGGTTTTTGATTACCTTGACTAGCGCACCGCTGAAAAGTCCCATTTCGAGTGTTTTTCGGTCGCTGTTAGAAATGACGACGATGTCCGCGCCTTGCGCAAAGTCGCTGAGCGGGTGGGCACAACAGAGTCCCTGTCCGTCGCCGGAGCCGCGCCCGCAGCGCTGAGGCTTCCGATTTCTGTGACGTCGTCCAAACATGAGTTATCCCCTCTTCCTCGAAACCAGCTTAAGGGTTCCAACAAATATAAATAGGACTAAAAGAATTCCGAAGCCCCATTTCGCGGACTGAACCGGGTGCTCCGCGGCGGTGGCGAGCTGGTAGAAAAGGGTCGAGCAGGTCCAGGCGAGCGCAGTGAGGTAGCCGACGCTGAAGGCCATCCACTTCCATCCAGTTTCGCGCTGGATGGCAGCGATGGCGGCCACGCACGGCGCGTAGATGAGAATGAATAGCAGGTAGGCGAATGCTCCGGCCTTCCCGTCAAAGGCGGCCAACATGCCCGCCTCGGGGTCGACACCGTCTGCACCATAAAAGGTGTTGAGGGTTCCAACCACCAGCTCTTTGCCGAAGATACCGGTGACGAGCCCCAGGGTGGCGGGCCAGTTGTCGTCGGTGATGCCCATCGGATGAAATACGGGGGTAATCACACGGCTGGCTGCACTGAGTACGGAATTTTCGCTCTCCTGATTTCCGAAGCTTCCATCGGTTCCCACCGACCAGAGAACGCTAAGCACGACCACGAGCACCATGATGATTTTTCCGGCGCGCAGGATGAATTCTTTGAGCCGCTCCCACGTGTGGTAGAAAATGGCCATGAGACGCGGCAGGTGATAGGGCGGAAGCTCCATGACAAAGGTGGAGGCATCCCCTTTCAAGATAGTACGCCGGAACAGCAGCCCACTCACCACGGCCAGCAGAATGCCGGTGAGATAGAGCGCAAAAATAACGGCGGCGCCGGTGGACGGAAAAAAGATTCCTGCGAACAATGCGTAGACCGGCAGGCGGGCGCCGCACGACATGAAGGGATTGAGCAAAACGGCCAGCGTCCGGTCGCGCTCATTTTCGAGGGTTCGTGACGCCAAGATCCCCGGCACATTACACCCAAATCCGACGAGCATCGGAATGAAGGCTTTGCCGGGCAATCCGATGGCACGCAGACTGCGATCCATCACAAAGGCCGCGCGGGCCATGTAGCCGGATTCCTCCAACAGAGACAAACAGAGGAACATAAAAAAGATGGGCGGAATAAAAGTCGCCACGGTTTGAACACCGCCGCCGAGCCCATCGGCCAACAACACGGTCAACCAAACCGGTGCCCCAAGGGTTGCAAGCCAGCCGCCAAATCCGTCGACGAGCACCGCGCCGAAAAAAGAATCGATCCAGCCGATCAGCGGGCCGGAGAGCGTGATCGTGACGGTGAAAACCGCATACATGATGGCGAGGAAAAGTGGAATACCGAGCGCCCGGCTCAAAACAACGCGGTCGATCGTATCGGAAAAATGTTTGCGCAACGCTCCTGTGCGGCGCACCACATCCAGCGCAAGCCCATGCACAAATCCATAGCGGCCATCGGCCATGACAATTTCAATGTCTTCACCAATATGCTTTTCAATTTTTTCAATTTCAGTGGCGAGCAGCTCATCACATACCCCGACCGTCAAGGCCTCCGCCACCGGATCGCGCTCCAATAGCTTGACGGCCAGCCAGCGAGTCGGCACGGCCACCCGTTCGGCGGCGGGCTCAACATCGGGTGTCAGCACTTCAATCGCTCTTTCAACCTGTGCGTCGTACAAAACATGCGTCGTACTAACGGGATGTCCGGCCGCGACCTGTTCAATGGCTTGCTTGAGTTCTTCGACCCCCTCTTTGCGCGCGGCGATCATGGGGATGACCGGACAATCGAGATGCTGAGCGAGATGCTTCACCTGCACTTCGATATGCCGGCGTTTCGCCAGATCCATCATATTGAGAACCACAATGAGCGGCTCGCGCATTTCCAACAGCTGCGCGGTCAGATAAAGCCCGCGCTCCATATTGCGCGCATCAATGATGTTCACCACAGCATCCGGCTTTTCTTTAAGAAGGTAATCTCGAGCTGCATTTTCATCCAGCGACCCAGCGGAAAAAGAGTAGATACCCGGCAGATCGACCACGCGAACCTTTGCATCACCACAGAGGTACTCCCCCTCCAAATGCTCCACGGTGACGCCCGGCCAATTGCCGACCCGTTCCCGAGAACTCGTCAGCGCATTGAACAGCGTCGTTTTACCGCAGTTGGGGTTTCCTGCTAAAGCTATGGTGAACTGCTTCATTTTTACTCAATCCGAAACCCGAGATGATAAAGCCGAAAACCTCTCTTGCGAGAATAAAGTCTAAACAATGGCCCGCAAAAACCGAGCTAAAACTTGAACGCGGCAATCAGACGGGTTTGATAGTCGGCTTCGCCAACCACATCCGTCAGCTGCATCAGCGGGCTGAGCGTGACAAATCCACCCAACATCCTCACCGAAAGACTTGGACCCGCGTAAACAACATGATCGCCAGCGGTATCCCAATTCTTCAGCTCCCATTCATGGACTGCCTCCACACCGAGGGAAACCCGATCCGAGAAGCGATAGGAAATCCCAGCGGTCTGCCCAAATTCGCCCTTATCTTCGTCGTAGTCTTTACTCTCCCACTCCGCAGCGGCCTTCCCGTTCCAGACCAGCATCCAGTCACCGATATTTTTCTGAAGAAGCAACTTTCCCTCCATCTCAAAAACTTCATCGCCCCACTTCACCTCTCCATACAACGCACTACCAAAGGCATCCACCTCCGGGTCGGTCAGTTGATAGATCACCTCCAATGCCACATCACGAAACCGAGCGCGATCATTTCCAACCGACCGGCCCCCTTTGTAACGCCAGTCTAGATATAAGGCAGCCTGCAAACGATCGGTCACGCCATACTCCAGCTCATGGCGCACATCGAACCGGCTATACGAACTATCTTCATTATGTTTATGCGTCTTCCAGGTCACATGCTGTTCATATTCCCACTCGCCCTTCGGCATCACCGTGGTCTCATAGTTATAGGAAAATGTGCGCCCGCCCGCCTGCGCCAGACCCGCCACCAAAGCAACCCCTGCCACAACCTGTAAAATCAATTTCTCTCTCCTCGTCATTGCGCCTCTCCTATAGTTCGCTAAAACGAAGTAATTTAGCCGTGCCTAACTTTTTAGCAAGCGCTTTTTAGGATTAAATTCAAATTGATAAAAAAGCGTCCTAAAGTTAGGCAGGCCAAAAAAAGTTTGCTACTCTCCGCGCATGAAAAAACTCAGCGCCAGCTTGGAAGACTATCTCGAAGCCATTCTATTCACCACCGAAGAAAAAGGTGCCGCGCGGGCCAAAGATCTGGCCGATCGCCTGCATGTGCGGGCCGCATCGGTGACCGGCGCATTGAAAACACTGGCCGGAAAGGGCTTGGTCAACTACACCCCGTACGACCTGATCACCTTAACCGCCACGGGAAAACGCATTGCTGGGAAAGTGGCTCGCAAACACAGAGCTCTATTTCAGTTCTTTACCGATGTGCTCGGCATTGCGAGCGAAGAGGCCGAGACCTTTGCCTGTAGCATGGAGCACGCCATTCCCGACCACGTTCTCGAACGCTTCGTCGGCTTTGCCGAATTTGTCGGACGTTGCCCCAACAGCGGAGCCGTCTGGCAAGGCAAGGATCACGGCTATTTGTGCAAAGCGCAAGAATGCGACGAAGCGAGTTGTAGCCGCTGCGCATCGAACCCCGCCGAATAACCCCGCAGGGGAGAGACAAAAAAAACGCGGATTTTCCATCCTCCTTCACCGAGACTACGGCGAGACAAGATGAAGAAAACCCGCGTTTCGATTAAGCGCTGAACCGCTTACCAGTTTTCGCCAAGGATCTCGAAATGCGCCTGCGGATGATCGCAAGCCGGGCATTTTGTAAGCGCTTTGGGACCTTCGTGCAAATATCCGCAGTTGCGACAGCGCCAGACCACAGCGTCACCCCGCTCAAAGACCTTTCCAGCCTCAATGTTGGCGGCCAGCTCTTTGTAGCGTTTGTCGTGCTGTTTTTCAGCCACAGCGATGGCGGTGAATACAGCGGCAATCAGCATGAATCCTTCTTCTTTCGCTGTCACAGCAAACTCAGGATACATTTCAGTCCACTCGTGCTCTTCACCCGCAGCGGCATCCAGCAGGTTCTGCAAGGTGTCTTTCACCGGCCCGGCCGGGAAGGTGCTGGCGGGGATTTGAATTTCGCCACCTTCCATCAGTTTAAAGAGACGCTTGGCGTGCTCTTTTTCCTGATTTGCGGTTTCAGTGAAAATATCAGAGATCTGAACGAGACCTTCTTTTTTGGCGACGCTAGCATAGTAGGTGTAACGGTTGCGGGCCTGCGATTCGCCGGCAAATGCACACATCAGATTGGTTTCGGTTTTGCTTCCCTTGAGTTCCATAGTGTTCCTCCTTTTAAAAGTTAACGGAGTGAATTATGGGTATCTCTGCACCTGTTTTCAAGGCTGGTTTCCCACGACATAAACGAAAGCTGGCGTGCTGGCCCTTCGACTCCTTTTAGTCGCTCAGGACATTCAACTCGTTCGAACAAAATGGCCCGCCATCGAGAAAAAGAAGTTTATAGATGGCGACGGGCAAACTCACGCCCCGAACCGCTTTTCAGGTAAAGCTCAAAAGCAACTGCCTTTTCTTCGTCCCGAAAAACAATGCTGGTTTCGATATACCATGGACAAAACTTCGCAGTATGAGGAACCTCGCCTTGATTGTGTTTTTGCAGACGGGCTTTTAAATCTCTCGTGCGGCCAACATAATGATGATCACCCTGCTCGCTCCTTAAAATATAAACGGTGTGGTTTGTATTCATAGCTGGCCTGCCAAGCCGTAGACTCGAAGCGATACTCACAGTCCGCCTTCGCATACTCGCAACCGCTCGCATGACTACGGCGTGACAGCCTCCGCTCTTCGCTCCGCTTCGAGCGAAGGCTGGTGCGCCCAACAGGAGTCGAACCTGTATCAATGGCTTCGGAGGCCACTATTCTATCCATTGAACTATGGGCGCAAGAGAAGAGAGAACGTACCGATTCCCGTTTCATTGGGAAACAGAAAAAGACAAAAACAAAACGCCCCGCAGTGCGGGGCGCTCGGCAAACCGTCCGTAAAGACGATTAGGCGTTGGCGGCTTCGAACTCTTTCATGAAGTCGATGAGCGCATCGACGCCTTCTGCGGGAAATGCATTGTAAATAGAGGCACGGATGCCACCCACGGAACGGTGCCCTTTCAAGCTAGTCATGTTCTTAGCGACGGCTTCGGCCACAAACTGCGCTTCGAGCTCTTCGGTCGGCAGACGGAACGTGACGTTCATCGGCGAGCGGTATTCCGTCACGGCAGTGCCTTTGTAGAAGTCGGACGCATCGATCGCGGCGTAAAGCTTGCCCGCTTTCTCTTCGTTGCGCTTCTGCATCCCTTCGAGTCCGCCGTTGGCCAGCAACCAGCGGGTAACGAGTGCAATGATGTAGATCGGGAACGTCGGCGCGGTGTTGGACAGCGAGTTGTTTTCCAGAACGTGCTGGTAGCGGAAAAGCTCCGGAAGAGCTTCCGGACCCTTGGCCGCCAACTCATCTTTAATGATCACCAGTGTGACACCGGCACAGGCTAGATTTTTCTGCGCACCCGCGTAGATCATGTCGAACTGCGATACGTCGAGCGGGCGGGAGAGAATATCCGAAGACATATCCGCGATGAGCGGCGCGTCCGTTTTCGGGAATTCTTTCACCTGTGCGCCGGAGATCGTCTCGTTGGAGCAGATATGCACATAGGCCGCGCCATCGGTGAAGCTCAGGTCGTTGCCCGGTACGCAGGTCGGAATCTCTTTCGCCGTGTTGGCGATCTCGTTGACCGTTCCAATTTTCTGCGCGGCCTTAATCGCCTTCGAGCTCCAGGCCCCTGCGGTGATGTAGTCCGCGGTCTGGCCTGCGCCGAGCAGGTTCATCGGGATCAACGAGAACTGAGTGCTCGCGCCGCCGGTCATAAAGAGAACGCTGTAGCCCTCCGGAATCTTCAGTAGCTCTTTGAGGTTATCGATGGCCTCGGTGTGAATGGCAGAGTAGTCCTTGCCGCGGTGGCTCATTTCCATGATGGACATGCCGGTTCCGTTAAAATCGAGCAGTTCAGACTGAACCTGTTTGAGAACCTCTTCCGGCAGAATCGCCGGCCCTGCGCTGAAATTGTATGCACGTGCCATGATGAACCTTTCCTTACTATTGTTAAAACAGACCGGAAAGGTACCCCTTCCCTGCCCGCCCATCAAACGGATTTTCCAACCATTAGAACCCGCTACGCTAGATTTCAGTGCTTCGCATCCCAAGGGCCACGCTTTTTGGCTCTTCTCGGATGTGCGTTTTTTCACTCGCATCAAATCATTGAGGTCCCCCGGATGGCCGTCGCGTCCCACGGATCGTTTCAGCCCAAAAGACGAAAGACGGTCTTTCAAGTTATTTTGAGCCTC